>JAEIGA010000040.1_pt1 | contig 160121 bp, 162 predicted proteins | sample 9270691 | NCBI WGS metagenome assembly JAEIGA01 (sample SAMN17057246, study PRJNA624740) | gut metagenome | biome: biome; isolation source: fecal sample | host: Bos grunniens | place: China: Xizang | collected 2019 | reverse complement strand
TTTTTATGACTGTAACGATTTTAAATTATAAAATTCGCCTTTTTTCTCCATAAGTTCCTCGTAATTTCCAAACTCTACGCATTTTCCGTCACGGATAACTGCGATTTTATCGGCATTTCTTATTGTGGAAAGTCGGTGAGCAACTATAAAGGTTGTTCTGTTTTTTGTAAGGTTTTCAATAGCCTTTTGAATTTCTGCTTCCGATACGCTGTCAAGCGCACTGGTGGCTTCATCGAAAATAATCACCTCGGGGTCGCGTATAATTGCTCTGGCTATGGCAATTCGTTGCTTTTGACCGCCCGAAAGTTTATCGCCGTGCTCTCCTACGCTTGTATTGACACCTTTTGGAAGTTTTTCAATAACACTTGTGAGCTGAGCGGCTTCGATAACTTCATTTAATCTTTCTTTTGAAATTCTGGGGTTTCCATAGGTAATATTCTCTTTTATTGTACCTGAGAATAAAATGGTTTTCTGAGGTACCACGGATAAGAAACGTCGATAACTGTGAATGTCTATATCTTTAACGTTCTGTCCGTCTATTAATAGACTTCCTTTTGAAACGTTATAAAAACCTGTCACAAGGCTTATTATAGTGCTTTTGCCTGAACCTGATTCACCTACAAGGGCAATTGTTTCTCCTTTGTTCACCTTTAAATCAAGACCGTTTAAGACGGGGGACTCATCATCGTATTTGAAGGATACGTTTTTAAATTCATATTCTCCGTCAAGTTTTTTGAGCTTTATTTTTCCTTTGTTATCCTCTATATCGCCTGCAGAAAGAATTTCGCCGATGGAGTTTACCGATTCAAGACCCTTTGCAAGAATGGGAAGAACCGAAACGATGCCGTTTACGTGACCTAAGAGGGTTGTAAAGTAGGTTTGATAAAGGGTGATATCACCAATATCCTTTATTACGCCTTTGACGGCAAGATAACCTGTAAAGAACAGGCATACAATTTGCGCCAATGACATAAATACCCATACAACAGAACCGAAAAGGCTTTGAACAAAATCGAGGTTATAACCTTTTTGGGCGGCTACGGTTACTTCGTTTGTGATTTTTTTGATTTCTTTTTCTTCAAGCGCGTGGGCGCGGGTGACGGGAACCAGTTCAAGCATATCTATAACGCTTGAGGAGGTGTTTTCCATGGTTTTTCTGAATTCGGAATTTTTCTCCCTCAGGGGTTTTCTGAATTTTGCCATAAGAAAAGCAAAGAAGGGTATGCAAATAAGAAACATAAAAAACACGGGTACGCTTTTTCTTATTATGATAATAAGGGTGATGCTCATATCGACTACAACGCGAAGTATTACGTTGAAAATCTGAGAAGAAAGAGCTTCGACGCTTTCAACGTCACGCATCACCTTGGACTGAATTTTACCTGTTGGCATCTCCTTATGGAAACCGATGGAAAGCTGTTGCAGTTTTCTGACCATTGCGCCTCGAAGTATGGCTTCAACCTTTCGTTTGGCTTTGCTGAAAAAGTGCGAATGTATCATATGGGTGGGAATGTTTTGTACTAAAACGACAAAAGCGATTATAAAATCTATGATAAGTCGCCGCGTAGCGCCCGAAGGCATCTCGATAATAGTATTGATAACGTCTGCCGTAATCAGCGGAATCACCCATACCGGCATCTGCTTTAAGACAAAAAAGAAAGACGAAATGAGCAGATTTTTGTAGTCACCCTTATAGATGCCGAAAAGGATTCGAAGACCCTTTCCGTTATGCTTTCGGTAACAATCAATAATCTGTTCTTCCCGTCGTAGAATTTCGGTATTGCTTAAAATTTTCTTTGATTTGTTTGCTTTTTTATTCATACAAATCACACTCCCGTGTAGGAAAAAGCGGCTATTAAGTTTTTGTGTCCTGTGAGAAGAGGTTTCTTCAAGGACTTTATAACACAATGAAAAACAAAAGTCAATACTTTTAACTGAAGTTTATGAATTTTTTGAGCGCCTTAAAGGTGACGTCGCTTATATCATGCTCGATTTTACAGGCATCCTCGGTTGCGGTTGCTTTATCAACACCCAGTTTTATTAAACATTCTGTAATTACCGTGTGTCTTTCGTAAATTTTTTCGGCTATTTCTTCGCCTTCTTCGGTAAGGGTGAGATAACCTTCATCATCCATTTTAACAAATCCGCCGTTTTTTAAAAGACCGACGGCTCTGCTGACACTTGGCTTTGAAAAACCGCGGTATTCAACTACGTCGATAGAACGAACTTTTTTGAGTTTTTTTGACAGCACGTAAATTGATTCGAGATACATTTCTCCTGATTCTTTAAGAGTCATAACGTCCCTCCGATGTGTGTTTATTATATGTTACCACATTTTAATAAAAAAAGCAAGAAAAGGCAATTTTAAAAATCTTTAATTCGATTACGAGAGGAAATAATAATTAACGAACTACTAAATCTATGTAAAAAAGTCGTCTTTTGACACAATATGTAATAAAATCTGTGGGTTTTATATAAATATAATTTGACAAAGGTGAAGTAGAGGTGTATAATGATGGCTAAGGTAGTGTTTCTTGCACTATTTCTTTTAGTGAATGTTCTCATTTAAAATGTTAAAATAAACGGAGAGAAAACAGTGGAAAAGTATGTTATAGAAGGCGGTAAAGCTTTAAAGGGCGAAGTACATATAAGCGGCGCAAAAAATGCTGCCGTTGCAATACTCCCTGCCGTTTTACTTGCCGATGAACCCTGTATAGTGGAAAATCTCCCCGACATTTCCGATGTCAGTTTGTTACTTAAGAGTATGACTACTCTTGGAGCAAAGGTTGAAATGCTTGATGCAAACACCGCAAAAATTGATCCTACCGGTATAAAGTCTTATATAGTAACCAAAGATATGAGCAGTGGTATGCGTGCTTCAAGTTACTTTTTGGGCGCACTGCTTGGCCGTTTTAATAAGGCTAAGGTGGCTCCTCCGGGTGGTTGCGATTTTGGTGTAAGACCGATTGACCAGCATATCAAGGGCTTTGAAGCTATGGGCGCAAAGGTTTCCTGTGAAAACGATATGGTTGTTTGCCGTGCAGAACAACTTATGGGTAACTATGTTTATCTTGATATGGTTTCTGTAGGCGCTACCATTAATATTATGTTGGCAGCCGCAAAAGCAAAGGGTATGACCGTTATCGAAAATGCGGCAAGAGAACCGCATATAGTTGACCTTGCAAACTTCCTTAACTCAATGGGCGCGAACATTATGGGCGCAGGTACTAACGTTATTAAAATCCGCGGTGTTGAAAAACTTCACGGCGTTACCTACAGTATAATCCCTGACCAGATTGAAGCGGGTACTTATCTTGTTGCTGCCGTAGCTACGGGTGGTGACGTTACAATAACCAACGTAACCCCTAAACATCTTGAATCTATAGTTGCAAAACTTATCGAAGCAGGCGCAACGGTCGAACAGTTTGATGAAGCGGTACGTGTTAAAATGGAAAGACGCCCACGTCGTTGTCAGGTAAAAACAATGCCTCATCCGGGATTTCCCACCGATATGCAACCTCAGATGACCACAATGCTCACAATTGCCGAGGGCGAAAGCACCGTATATGAAAGTGTTTGGGACAACCGTTTCCGTTATATAGATGAACTTAAAAAAATGGGCGCCGACGTCAATGTTGAAGGCAAGCGCGCTATTGTAAACGGAAAAGATTCGCTTACTCCTGCTATAGTAAACGCTACCGACTTAAGAGCGGGCGCCGCAATGGTTATTGCAGGACTTATGGCACCAGGTAAAACTGTGGTACAAAATATTGAATACATTGACCGAGGCTATGAAAATCTAGTAGAAAAATTTGAAAAACTCGGTGGTGTTATTCACAGGGTTTCCGAATAACTTTAAAGGGAGGTTTTTCCTCCCTTTATTATATATATGTAAGAGGGAGATGAAAAAATGGCAAAACTTTGTCCGCTTTTTAGCGGAAGTAAAGCAAACTGCACCTACCTTTCGGGTAACGACGGCGCGTTGCTTATAGATGCAGGGGCTTCTTGTTCGGCTATACTTAAATCTATTGAAGCAATCGGTGAGAACGTGGACAGAATACGTGCCATACTCATCACTCACGAACATACCGACCATATAAAAGGACTTAAAACCTTGCTTAAAAAAATTGACGTTCCCGTTATGGCTTCGCAAAAAACTCTTGAAACACTTTATAACGTTGACGTGTTAAATGATGAAGCAAAAACAGTAGCGCTTGGCGAAACTGCTTTTGAAAGCGAAGTGGGTAAAATAATACGCTTCGAAACAATGCACGACTGCGAGGGCTCCAGCGGATATAAAATTGATTTTGGTAACGATAGTACGGCGGCGGTTTGTACCGACCTTGGCATCGTTACTCCCTCTGTAAGAGAGGCGCTCAGCGGTTGCAGTACGGTACTTCTTGAATCAAATCACGATTTAAGGATGCTTCAGAATGGACCTTATCCTCCTGAACTTAAAATCAGAATTGCAGGGGAGAGGGGGCATCTTTCAAATGCCGCCGCCGCTTGCGAACTCGTTTCTCTGCTTAAAAGCGGTACTAAGCGTTTCGTTCTCGGGCACCTTAGCGAAAACAATAATCTTCCCGCTCTTGCGCTTAGAACAAGCGAGTCTGCGCTAAACCATGCAGGTGCTAAAAAAGGTATTGATTACACGCTGTTTTGCGCTTTGAGAGAAAACAAGGAAACGGTATATTTCTAAAAATTTTCAAATATTAAAAAAAAGGCTTGACCGAGGGTGCATTTTGTGATATAATTGCTGTACCTCTAAGGAGTCTTTTTTTTTGTTTGGACTCTATTCTGTAAAAGTTCTCGTGTTTCGGAGTGCTTACCTTTCGTATGGCGACATAATGCGAAGGGTCCGAAGAGTTACTTAACTGAGGGAGGCGTTTACTGCGTATTCGCAGCAAAAAAATATTTCCGTAAAGCGGGAGGTGCCGTTATGAGAGTAAAAATCACACTCGCTTGTACTGAGTGCAAGCAGCGCAATTACAACACAATGAAAAACAAGAAGAACGATCCGGACAGACTTGAAATGAACAAATATTGCAAGTTCTGCAGAAAGCACACCGTTCATAAGGAAACCAAATAAGGAGAGCTGATATGATGAAAGTTATCAATAAAGCTTGTCAGGTTTTAGCTACCCTTTGCGGTATTTCTGCTTTGGTTTTCTTCTTCTTTAATTTCGCCAGCCTCACAACAAACGAAGCAGGCGTAATTTCTGTAAGCGGTCTTCAAATGGGATTCGGTTCCGAAGTAATCGAGGGAACAAAAATCGCTAAAAGCGCAGACGTTCTTTTCTGCTTCCTTCTTTCCGTTCTCGGTGTTGCTCTTTCGGTATTTACATTCTTCTCCAAGTCTAAAGGCTTAAAGTACTTTGCTTCCGGTATTAATGCCGCAGTTGCAATTTATATGCTTGTTATCGCCCTTAGCACACCTTGGAAGTTTGTTGATACCCGTCCGTTCACCGTAACAGGCGTTGAGTACACTTCTTTCGTTCTTATAGTATCCTTAGTGATGTTTGCCGCACTTATTTTCAGTGTTGCTTATTTCCTTTTGGACGACTATATTGAAGTTCTTGAATCCAAAGGCTCTAAGAAGTTTATCTTAAAGAGAATTGCTCAGTTCTTCAAGGACTATAAGAGTGAGTGCAAGAAGATTGTTTGGCCCGGTCTTAAAGAAGTTCTTAAAAACACCGGTATAGTATTGGTTATGTTTATTGTAATCGGTGCAATTATTTGGCTCGTTGACTTTGGTCTTGGTACTTTACTTGAAAGTATCTGGAAATAAGGAGAACCAATATGTCTGAACAAGCAAAATGGTATGTAGTGCAGACCATGTCGGGTTACGAAAATAAAGTAGCTACCGACCTTGCTACTATGGTAGAAAACCGTAAGATGCAAGATTTAATCGTGGATATTAAAATCCCCACCGAAAAGGTAACAGAGGTGAAGGATGATAAGGTTCGCGAGGTAGAACGTAAAATTTTCCCCGGATATGTTCTAATCAAAATGATCGTTACTAACGATTCCTGGTACGTAGTCCGTAACATTCGCGGCTGCACAGGATTTGTAGGTCCCGAATCAAAACCCGTACCCCTTACTGATGAAGAGGTAGCGTCCCTGGGCGTTGAAAAGCACAGCGTTGAGGTTGGTTACAATGTGGGTGACCGCGTTGTTATCGTTAGTGGACCTCTTAAAGACTTCGCAGGCGTTGTTAAAGAAATTAATGTCGCAGATAACAGCGTTAGCGTAGGAATTGATGCGTTCGGTAGAGAAACTATCGCCGAACTCGAGCTGGATCAGATTGTTCTGGCTGACTAATTAAGGTAATAATACGGTTTGACCGTTTATTATGCGGCTGTCTCGCCGCTGACACCGCTTGGTGTCGCAAGTGGGAGGAGCATAAATTCTTTTAAGATGCTCCGCCAAGTGTAAATAAACACTGTTACCACAATTTTGGAGGTGCAAAAAATGGCTCAAAAAATTATAGGCTACATTAAATTGCAGATCCCCGCAGGTAAAGCAACTCCTGCCCCCCCGGTAGGTCCTGCTCTGGGTCAGCACGGTGTAAACATTATGGCTTTCACCAAGGAGTTCAATGAACGCACAAAGAATGATATGGGACTTATTATCCCTGTTGTAATCACTGTTTACGCAGACCATTCTTTCAGCTTCATTACAAAGACTCCTCCTGCCGCTGTTCTTATTAAGAAGGCTTGCGGTATTGAATCCGCATCCGGCACACCTAACAAAACTAAGGTTGCCAAAATCACCAGCGAGCAGATTAGAAAAATCGCAGAAACAAAAATGCCCGACCTTAACGCTGCAAGTATCGAAACCGCTATGAGTATGATAGCAGGTACCGCACGTAGTATGGGCGTAGAAGTAGTCGATTGATTCTCTCTCGTGGGAGGAAATTTCCGATTTAACCACTTATTGGGAGGTAAAATAAAGTGAAACACGGTAAAAAATATTTAGCAAGCGCTCAGCTTATCGAGCCCGGTAAGCTTTATGACGCTGATGAGGCAGTAGCTGTAGTTGTAAAGACTGCTGCTGCAAAATTTGATGAAACAGTAGAAATCCACGTACGTCTTGGTGTTGACTCTCGTCACGCTGACCAGCAGGTTCGCGGTGCGGTTGTTCTTCCTAACGGAACAGGTAAGACTGTACGTACCCTTGTTCTTGCTAAGGGTGACAAGGCTGACGCTGCTCTTGCTGCAGGTGCAGACTTTGTTGGTGCAGAAGATATGGTTACTAAGATTCAGTCTGAAAACTGGCTCGATTTTGACGTAGTAATCGCAACACCTGATATGATGGGTCTTGTTGGTCGTCTTGGTAAGGTTCTTGGTCCTCGTGGACTTATGCCTTCTCCTAAGGCTGGTACTGTTACTCCTGATGTAGCTAAGGCTGTAACCGAAGCTAAAGCAGGTAAGATTGAGTATCGTCTTGATAAGACTAACATTATTCACTGTCCTATCGGTAAGGCTTCCTTCGGAGCTGAAAAGCTTCAGGAGAACTTTGATGCTCTTATGGCAGCTATTATTAAGGCTAAGCCTGAGGCTGCAAAGGGTCAGTATATCAAGTCCTGTGTACTTGCTACTACTATGGGCCCTGGCATAAAGCTCAATGTTGCTAAGTTTGGTAACTAATTAAACAAATAAAAGCCGTGTTATGCACGGCTTTTGTTTTTTCTATACTGTATTGGTGTAACTCCTATATTTTTATAAAAATTATAATTAAAACTTCGTATGCTTTGAAAACCACATTCGAGAGCAATATCTGATATTTTTTTATCCGTATATAAAAGAGCCTGTGTTGCGGACTCTAATCTATATATGTTTAGAAAATTATTGAATGAAATATTGAATGTGTTGTTGAACAATCGAGAAACATAGTTATAGTCATAGCCAAGTCTTTCCGCTAAATCGGAAAGACTTATTTTATTTTTATGATTTTCTGTTATGTAATCTATTATTTCCATTGCTATACCGTTCTTTGTATTGTTATTGGTGAATTTTATTTGACGTAAAAATTCATGAGTTACGGCGTAAAGAGAAAATTTAAGTGTTATGATATCAGGTTCGGATTTTGTCATTAAATATTTTTTAATAAGAACGTCTATTTCTTTTTCGCAGATGAAAACAAAGCCATCGGCGGATTTGTTTTTTACTATTTCTGAAAAAGACATAACAAAATCCGGAGAGAATACTCCCACCCAATATTTACAGTTACCGGTAGGAAAGTAAGAATGAACGGAATAGTTAAGGCATAATCCGTACTGCCCACTATTAAGCGTGTATTCTTTTGAGTCGATGTTGCAAAGTAATTGCCCTTCTTCAACGTAAATGAGTTCAAAATTTTTATGGAAATGAGGTTCCCATATTGTGTTGTTGTAAAATGCTCCGTTGTACTGAAAACCACTTAATGAGTTATTGGGTTGATGAAAAATCATAAAATCACCTAAAAGATAATATATTGCTATTATTATACAATATGTTGCAAGAAAAAGTCAATAATTTGCTATATAATTGTGGTAGGTGATAAATATGGCTCTTGTCTTTTCTATTGAAGAATTTTCGGTTTATGACGGACCGGGGATGCGAACCACTGTGTTTTTAAAAGGTTGTCCGTTAAGATGTCAGTGGTGTCATAATCCAGAAGGTCAGCTTTTAAAAAATCAAATTATAAAATCTCAAAATGGTTGTACTATGTGCGGTAATTGCCGTGAGGACGGAAAAATAAATATTTATAAATGCCCCAACCGCTTACTCCGATATTGTGCTACTGAATATAGCGTGGATGAACTTGTCGCCAAAATTTCCAAAAATCTTGATGCCGTTGGCGGTGTTACCTTTTCGGGTGGTGAGCCTACTATGCATAAGGATTTTCTTATAGAGTGTCTTAAAAAACTTGAGGGGAAAACTCACCGAGCCGTGCAAACTTGCGGATTTTGTAAGAGTGATGATTTTGCGGAAATTTTAAATAATACCGATTATGTACTTTATGATTTAAAGATTATAAATAAAGAGAATCATAAGAAATATACGGGCGTTGAAAATTTGACTATAATCGAAAATTTTAAAATTCTAAAAAACAGCGGTGTGGATTTTGTGGTGCGAGTGCCTCTTATACCAACAGTAACCGATACTGTTGAAAATATAACTGATATTGCAACCCTTTTAAAAGAAAATGGCGTAAACTATATTGAGCTACTGCCATATAACAAATTTGCGGGTGGTAAATACAGCGCAGTAGGTATGACATTTAACCCGTCTTATGACGAAAATATAGAATGTGAAATGCGACTTGAGTTATTTGATAAATTTAGCATCAAGACTAAAGTGCTGTGAGGGGATAAGTATGACCGAACGTATTAAAAAAATGCTTAACGGCTTAAAAAATAAAGAATATACAAAGAATTATTCTTGGATAAAAAGAGAAAATGAGCGCGTAGGGGATGAAAGTCTTTCAAAGTTTAAGCTTATGGCAAAGGCTTTTGAAATGAACTGCAAAAACGAACAACCCTATTTTCATGAGTATGATAGCTTGGGATTTAACCGTAAACTAAACTTTTTAAAGTATTATAATGGTGACGTTCCTTTTTGGAGATATAACGGAAATTTTGCGCCCGATTATGAAGGCGCACTAAATGGTGGTTTTAAAAAGTATAATGATACTATAAAAGGAAAAATGAAAAACTGCACCGACCACCAACGCGACCTTTATGAAGCTATGTTAGAAATGCTCGGTAGCGCCCAGTCTCTTGCAAACAGATATAAAGAGGCGGCGAAGAATGAAGGCAGAACCGATATTTACGAAGCGTTGTGCATTGTGCCTGAAAACCCGCCGCAAAGTTATTATCAGGCGCTTGTTTTTCTGAAATTTATGATATATATTTTTCGCTTAAACCAAAATAATCACGTTACTATAGGACGTTTTGATCAGTATATGTTCCCCTTTTACGATGCTGATATAAAACGTGGTGTTAAAAGAGAAAAACTGCTTGAACAGACTGAAGAATTTTTCATTTCCATAAATTATGATTCTCATTTTTACGCCGGTGTTCAGCGTGGCGACAACGGTCAGAGCATGTTGCTTGGTGGATGTGATAAAGACGGCAACGATGCTTTTAACGATTTATCCCGTCTTTGTATGGAAGCATCCCTTGAGCTTAACATTATTGATCCTAAAATAAATTTAAGGGTAAATAAAAAAACTCCTATTGAAATTTTGGAGTTTGCTACTCTTATGACAAAGCAGGGTATGGGATTTCCACAGTATTGTAATGATGACATTGTTATACCGGGACTTGTTAAGCTCGGATACGATCTTGAGGATGCGCGCGATTACAGCGTTGCGGCTTGTTGGGAATTTATAATTCCTGCCAAGGCTACTGATTGGCCCAACATGAAAACTATGAATTTTCCGTTAATTGTTGAACGTACCTGTAAAGAAAAGTTGTTGCTAAGTAAAACCTTTGATGACTTTATGTTGGCATTTAAAGATGAAATGGAAAAAGAGTGTGCGGTACTTGCTGAAGGTGTAACGGCAGATTTCTTGCCTGACCCGTTCCTTTCTATGTTCATTAAAGACTGTATAGAGCAAGGCAAAGACGTAAGTCAGCACGGAGCAAAATATAATAATGACGGCTGTCACGGAGCGGGAATTTCTACTGCGGCAGATAGTTTATGCGCTATAAAAACCCTTATTTTCGATGAAAATGTTTGTACAAAAGAAGAACTTTTAAAGGCGCTTGAAGCAAATTTCGAGGGATATGGAGAATTGCGCAATAAAATGCTGTCTTGCGCTAAAATGGGCAACGACGATGATAGTGTAGATAATATTGCTATCGAGATTATGAAATACTTTTCTGATTCGATGAATAATAGAAAAAGCGCAAGAGGCGGAATTTTCAGAGCTGGAACGGGTAGTGCAATGGAATATATTATAAGTGCCGAAAAGGTTGGTGCAACACCTGACGGCAGATATGCCAAAAGTCCGTATGGCTCAAGTTTTTCTCCTGCCTTTGAGTGTAGACTTGATGGTGTTATTTCATGTATCAAATCCTTTACAAAATATGATATGAGTGAAATAATAAACGGTGGTCCGCTGACTCTTGAAATGCATAGTAGCATTTTTAGAAACGATGAAGGGATAAAAAAAGTTGCCACTTTGGTGAAGTATTTTATAGATAGAGGCGGTCATCAGCTTCAGCTCAATTCGGTTAATCGCGAAGTGCTCATAAATGCTCAAAAAAATCCCGAAGAATATAAGAATCTTATAGTTAGAGTGTGGGGTTGGAGTGGATATTTTACCGAACTTGCCAAAGAATATCAGGACCATATTATAAAAAGGAACGAGTTTGAAATTTAATTAAAAAAAGTATTGACAAATAGATACGACTTGTGTATAATACTTTTGTTGCATTACTTGAGACAGTAGGTTCTCTTTATGAGAGTAAGTTTTGACGCCTACCGAGGTAAGCAGAACATTATCATTTTATTTTAATGTTTTGGTCTGTTCCTCGTCTCAGGGAACAGACTTTTTTACTATATTTTACGGAGGTGAAATTAATGCCTAATGCAAAAGTTTTAGAGGAAAAGAAAGCGATAGTTGCTTCCATTGCTGAAAAACTTCAGAATTCCGTTGCAGGCGTTGTTGTTGACTACACCGGTACTTCTGTTGCAGATGATACTGCTCTTCGTAAGGAGCTTCGTGAGGCCGGCGTTGATTATTTCGTAGTTAAGAATACTCTTCTGTCCCGTGCTATCGAAGGTACCGACCTTGAGGGTATGAAGGAAGTTCTTGAAGGAACCACCGCTCTTGCAATCTCTAAGGAAGACCACGTTTGTGCTGCCCGTATTCTTTGTAAGTTTGCTGACAGTCACGAAAGTTTCAAGATTAAGTCAGGCTATCTCGATGGTAAAGTAATCGATACTGCTATGATTGAAAGTCTTGCAAAACTCCCCAGCAGAGAAGTTCTTCTCGCTACCGTGCTTGGTGCATTCCAGGCTCCTATTGCAAGCTTTGCTCGTGCCGTACAGGCTATCGTTGATAAAGACGGCGAAGCTGCTGCTGAATAATTCAGCTTATTAAATATTAAAAAAACAAAAAATATTATTAAACATAAATTGGAGGAAAATAAAATGGCATCCGAAAAAATTACTGCTATTATTGAAGAATTAAAAGTCCTTACCGTTCTTGAGCTTTCTGAGCTTGTTAAAGCTGTAGAAGAAGAGTTCGGTGTATCTGCTGCTGCAGCTGTAGCTGTTGCTGCTCCTGTTGAAGGCGGCGCTGCTGCTGCTGACGAGAAGTCTGAATTCGATGTAATTCTTGCTTCTGCAGGTGCTAACAAAATCGCTGTTATCAAGATCGTTCGAGAAATCACCGGTCTTGGTCTTGCTGATGCAAAGGCTCTCGTTGATGGTGCTCCTAAGCCCCTCAAGGAAGCTGTTGCTAAGGAAGCAGCTGATGAAATCAAGGCTAAGCTCGAAGAGGCTGGCGCAACTGTTGAGCTTAAGTAATTTAAGTTTCATTTACAAAAAGAGTCTTGCTTTGCAAGACTCTTTTTTATTGTTTATTTTACCACTTATTATACGAATTTTCATTTAAGAAGGTACTGAAAAGACCATACATATTCTCGTCAACCAAATAATATTTATAATCCTTTTCATAATAACTGACCACATAAATATTTTTATCAGTGTCTTGTGCTATGTATACATAGTCCTGAAGCACAAGCATATCTTTATCCGTTTTGTATGTAAAAATACACGGCTGCATTTCGGATGGCTCTGCATTTATGGGATTTCTACTAAGAACCGTTTCTATAGCTTGTGCAAGGGAATCATCCATTTTGACATTCTTTTGGTTGCTATCTTCTTCATCATATACGCTAAAGCATACTGTATTCAGATTGTTAAGACTGCCGTTTACAATGCTGTCATAAAGGTCCTCGCGACAATAAAATTTTTCGTATTCAATACATAGTATCTTCTTTTCATTGTCATATAATGCCATTTTGCCGAAAAATTCCGACAGCAGCAGTGGAACGTCCTTTTCGCAGACCATAGTGCTGCTATGATAATAGATATTAGCCTGGTCCGGCCAATTTTCAACCAGCTTATATATACTGTCGTTAAACAGGATTTGTGAATATGTTTGGTCGGTGAATTCAGCCCTGTTTTCTCTCATTTCATCAAGCTCTTTGCAGGAACAAAGAAGAAGGCAAATGCAAAGTACAAGAACTACAGAAAAAGCTCTTTTTAATGATTTCTTCATATACTTCATACCCCTTATTCTAAATTTAGCCGTTTGGTAATTATATGTCGGTCTATAATAAACAGAATAAAAGAAGACACAAGCGATGTAATAATTAGTCCCACTAAACCGATATGGGCAAAGGTTTTTATATTATCCATTATATATTGTGCTATGTTGTTCCAATTTTCACTTAATGATACCGCACTGAATATTATTACTAATATTGTACCAATAGCCTGTTCGATAAGATAGAAGATAAGATATACACCGAATGCGGCGGCAATTCTGTTCTTTTTTGCAAGCTGACCTATAGTTATACAGGTATAGTATACAAAAAGGGTACTCGCAAAAGAAACTATAAGCAAAAGCACAAATTCGATAATATAAAATACAGCATCTATTCCAATCGATTTTACTGCATTTTTTAACAAGTAGGAAAAAGCTTTACAGAATTCTGCAAAAAGGTCACCAAAAGAAAAGAATATAAAGGATATAAACATAATTACAGTGGTGATTGCACTGAAAAGCATTGCGGTGAGAAGCTTTACAAATATATGATTTGTTGCTGTTACGGGAAGCGTAAAGCTTAAATAGCCTTCTCTTGTAAATAGATTTTTGTAAAACCTGACTATAGCATTAACTATAACGGCGGCAAGGACGGCAAAGTTCATAATAAAATATGTAACAATGGAAGAACCGTAGATTATATCATATACAAAAAAATCGACCTCAAAATTCTGGAGAAATCTTGAAAAAACTGCAACAGACAAAAGAATGATATAAAAGGGGAGAAGTCTTTTAAAATAAAAAGCAATTTCGTGTTTAAATAATTTTTTTACCATTTGAATGCCTCCCTGAAAAGCGCGTCAACGCTCATTCCATTTTCTTCTCTTATTTCTTCAGCGGATTTGTGAAGAATCAAACTTCCTTGTTTTATAAAGATAACATCATCCAGAACCTCTTCAATGTCGGAAATAAGATGGGTGGATATTATTACGGAAGACTGTGGGTTATAGTTGTTGATGATGGTTGATATGATGTAATCTCTTGTAGCAGGGTCAACTCCTGCAATTGGCTCATCAAGCACATAAAGCAAGGCATTACGACTCATAACGAGAATAAGAGAAACCTTTTCTTTGTTACCCTTTGAAAGTGTTTTAAGCTTTCTTTGTATGTCAATACCTAATTTTTCAAGCATAGAATATGCAAGCTCACTTCTGAAATCTTCGTAGAAGTCCTCGAAAAGCTCAACAACCTGCTTTACCGTCATACTGTCACTTAAATAGTTGTTATCAGGAAGATATGAAACGAGGGCTTTGCTTTCCACACCGGGCTTAAATCCGCAAACGGTTATAGTGCCCATATCAGGCTGTAAAAGGCCGTTTATAAGCTTTATAAGGGTGGTCTTTCCACTACCATTGGGTCCTAAAAGACCTACTATCTTACCGCTTTCAATGGAAAGGTTAAGGTTGCACAGAGCAATTACATTACCAAATTTCTTGGTTATACCCTGACAGTTTAAAATTTCACTCATTATTGCCACTCCTCTATATATTTTTTTATTTCACCGTCTGTCATACCGAAGCCCTTTAGTGCCTCAAAATATTGTACGGTTTTTTCCTGTATGAGATTCCTGACGATTTCATTGGCGGAATCCTTATTGTCGGCTATAAACCAACCCGTACCTCTTATCGAATAGACAAGACCCGAAACCTCTAATTTTTCAAAAGCCTTTTGAACTGTATTGGGATTTATCCCGGCCTGTATGGCTATTTCTCTTACCGAGGGGAGCTTCTGGTCGGGTTTTAATTTATCAGAAGCTATATCAACACAAATCAGCTCATAAATCTGTGGACAAATCGGTTTTTCTTTGTTAAGCTTCCAAATCATTGTACTCACTCCTTTTGAACTGTATTACCTTACTAATACAATAATACAGTATTTGCGGTATCTTGTCAATAAAAAAATCCCTTGCACTGAGCAAGGGATTAAAATTATTTGCCGTTTTTAAAGACATTTATAATATTGAAATCCTCATCGGCTATTACAATATCTGCATTTTTCCCAACCTCAAGTGAGCCGATTTTATCATCAACTTTCAGCATTCTGGCAGGGTTTAAGGATACAGCATTGATTATTTCGTTAAGGGGAATATTACTGTTATTTATTACATTGTTAATGCCTTTGTTTAAATCGAGCATACTTCCTGCAATGGTGCCGTCATCCAGTCGACACTCAGCACCTTTTTTTGTAACGTGAAGTCCACCCTGAATATATTCGCCGTCAGGCATACCTGCAGGACGGATTGAGTCGGTTATAAGAATAAGCTTATTGCCCTTTAGCTTGTATACAAGGTCGTACATAACAGGGCTTACGTGGAAGTTGTCACAAATAAGCTCGGTATATACCCTGTCATCAGACAGCACAGCACCGGGAAGACCTGTATCTCTGTGGGAAAGCGGGGAACAGGCATTAAACAAATGGGTGGTATCGGTAGCACCTGCATCAATAGCCTGTTTTGTTTGCTCATAAGTGGCATTACTGTGTCCTACTGCAACATTCACACCTTGCTCTGTTACGGCTTTTATGAATTCCTGTGCACCGCTAAGCTCAGGGGCACATATAACAAGACTGATTATATCCTTGTTTTTAATAACCAAATTAGCATCAGGCAGTCTTAACCATTCTTCCTTGTGCGCACCCTTTTTTTCTTTGCTGAGAAAAATTCCCTCAAGGTAAAGTCCGATTATTTGTGCACCCACACCATCCTTTTTTGCCTGTCTAACGGCATTTAAGGTTTTATTAAAAGCGGGTATATCAACGGTACAAAGGGTTGGGCACCAGTGAGTTACACCTGTGGAGAGAAGATGCTCGGCAATTTTGTTTAGTCCGTCCACACTTCCGTCTTCGGTATCACAGTTCATACATCCGTGGATATGTGTGCTTATAAATCCCGGGCAAACATAATTTCCCTTTGCATCAATTACCTCTTTATCTGTTAAATCTACACTGTTTTCGGGTAGTATGGCATTTATTTTGTCATCGAACACAAGTATATGATTTGTGAGAACGTTTCCTTCAGTGACAATTTTTCCGCCTTTTATGTATTTCATAAATCTTACACCTCATTTGTTTTCATTAAAATTATATCACTACAAACCAAAAAAGTCTATATTTTACTTGAAACTATAAAAAAATATGGTACAATATAAATGTAAAAAAATACATATAAAGGAAGTATTATTATGAAAAAGTCTGTTTTAGTAGAAATCTCTGCTCATCACGTACACGTAAGCGAAGCTGACCTTGAGGTTCTTTTCGGTAAAGGTCATAAGCTTACCAATAAAAAGGACCTTTCTCAGCCGGGTCAGTTTGCCTGTGAAGAGAGAGTAACCGTTGTTGGCCCTAAGAGAGAAATAAAGGGTGTATCTATCCTTGGACCCTGCCGTCCTCAGACACAGGTTGAAATTTCTCTTACCGAAGCAAGAAGTATCGGTGTAACAGCTCCTATCCGTGAGTCAGGCGACCTTGCGGGAAGCCCCGGATGTAAACTTGTAGGACCTTGTGGTGAGGTTGAAATTGCCGAGGGTGTTATTGCTGCAAAGCGTCATATACATATGACACCTGCTGATGCTGAAAAGTATGGTATTGTTGATAAGCAGATTGTATCTGTTAAGATTGATACACAGGGCAGAGGTCTTATTTTCGGCGATGTTGTTGCCAGAGTAAGCCCAAGCTATGCACTTGCTATGCATCTTGATACCGACGAGGCAAATGCTGCTGCAATTCCGGGCTCTTGTGAGGGTGAAATTATTGGCTAAGCCAATCGGTGTTTATATCCATATACCTTTTTGCCGAAAACGGTGCGCTTACTGTGATTTTTATTCTGCGGTTATACACAAGGATATGGTAAGCAGGTATATAAAACAGCTTAAAAATGAAATCTATCGGTGGGGTGGGCAGCTTTGTCGCCCTGCCGATACTGTATATTTCGGCGGTGGTACCCCCTCTGTTTTGTCGGCAGAGGAGCTTTGCGATTTGCTTTACTGTGTGAAGGAAGCCTTCGGTATCAGCAGTAATGCTGAAATAACCGTAGAAATCAACCCTGAAGGTATAGACGAAAGATTTTTGTCTACGCTTAAAAAAGGTGGGTTTAACCGACTGTCAATAGGTATTCAGTCCCTTGATGACAATACTCTTTCTCTGCTTGGCAGAGGCCATAGTGCAAATGAGGCTGTTAATACCTTTACTCAGGCGAGAAAAGTGGGCTTTGATAATATTTCGGTTGACCTTATGTGTGCTCTTCCCTCAGAAAAAACAGACAGTGCAATAGACTCTGCGAAGAAAATAATAACACTTTCTCCCGAGCATATTTCCTGTTATATGTTGATTCTTGAGGATAAAACTGTGTTTTCTGCAAAAAAGGAACAGTTGTCCTTTCCCGACGAAGAAGCTGTTGAGGATGAATATTTAATGCTTAGTCAGCTCTTTTGTGAAAATGGTTACACTCATTATGAAATATCTAATTTTTCTAAAGAGGGAAAGCAGAGTCGTCATAATACTAAGTATTGGAAATCGCAGGAGTATATAGGAATCGGACCCTCTGCCTATTCCTTTGTTGATGGACAGCGTTTCCACTATGAAAATGATTTAAAAGGCTTTATGGGTGGAACCAAAACCGTATCTGACGGACAGGGCGGAGATTTAATTGAATATCTTATGCTTTCTTTAAGGCTCAGTGATGGGATTAGTGAAGAAAGCATAAAAGAAAAATTCGGCAAAAAATTTTCAAAGGCTTTTTATGAAAAGGCAAGAATTTTTGAAAAACAAAAACTTGCAAAATTTAGTGACGGGCACTTTGGCCTTACAGCAAATGGAATGCTTTTGTCAAATGCCATTATTTGTGAAATGACCGAGGAGGAGCTTTATGAAGACCTATAAAATCTATCTTATCAGACATGGTGCTACCGACGGTAATGCAAGAGGCGAATATATTGGTGTTACCGATTTGCCACTGTCTATAAGCGGTACAGCCGCACTTGCAAATCTTAAAGAAAAAATAGAGTACCCGCCGGTTGAAAAGGTTTATACAAGCCCTCTGCTTCGTTGCAGACAAACGGCTAATGTTATTTATCCCAATGTTGAGGCTGAAAATATAGAAAATCTTATGGAATATAATTTCGGCGAATTTGAGGGTAAAAATGCTGTTCAGCTTGAAAGTGACCCTGATTTCTTCAAATGGACTTCAGGTCAGATTTCTTCTCCTCCCGGAGGGGAAGATTCCACAGAATTTGCAAAAAGAATATGCCTTGGTTTTCGCGAGGTTGTTGAGGATATGATGGTAAACGGGATTTATAAATCAGCGGTAATTATGCACGGCGGTGCAATTATGACACTTCTTTCCTGTTGTGCTGTGCCTCGTCGCAGAAGCCTTGAATGGACAAGTGATTTCGGTAGAGGTTATAGCGTACTTGTAACCCCAAGCCTTTACCATAGCAGCGGTGTTATAGAGGTTATAGAAGAAGTATAATAATAAGCGGATACATTTTAAAATGTATCCGCTTATTATTATTTTTCGCGTTTTGTTAAGTATCTGTCCTTATCCATATCGTAAAGCTCGCCGTCTTCATTCTGATACAGTCTTATATAGTCAATACAGAATTCAATAGGCTCGGTTCTGTCCTCCTCGGGTACAGCGCCCAATGCCTTATTACCGTATGCCATACTGAAAAGAAAATAAATAGGGTTGTGGCAGAGAGCAAACATGGGGTTGGTTATATCTACTCTCACATGGGGTTCTCCGTCTACCAAAAATTCTACGTATTCAGGTGTCCAAAAATAACCGAAGGTATGGAAATCGTCGCTATAGCGTTTGCCGTCAGGACAGATTTTAGTTTTTGGATAGTTGTTACTATCCATAAAATTGTGACGATGAACTTTACCATAGTTTCTGTCGGTCCACCAGCCATGAATATTACTGGCAATTCGGGTATCGTCGCCGAACATTTCGGCAACGTCAATTTCTGAGTTGACAACAGAGCTGTTATGGTCAGACTTCATCCAAAATCCCATCCATATACCAGGTCCTGCTACGGCAATTTTAGCTCTTGCCTCGGCATATCCGTATTTATAACAGAAATTTTTAACCTGAACAATTCCACAGTTATAGCTCTTTTCACCGTTTTCGTTTTCATCTATAGAACCCTTGATTACAAGGCAGGAGTCTTTAGCAAAAACATTTTTAGGATTACGCCAACAAATACGGTCCTTGTGACCTTGCTGTTTGATATCCTTCTTTTCCCACACGTTTTCGTCAAGACCATTATCAAAATGGTCTTCAAAAACTAAATTATAGCCGTTTTTAATGAGTTCGTCATGAGTAAACTTCATTACTGCACCTCCTCATAGAATTTAATATATTCTACTTCCATACTGCAAGGAAGTTTGGTTTCTTCGTTGCAGGCTTCTGTACGGGGGAGATTTGCACCTAACATCAAAGCTATTTCGCCTTCGCAGTCGAAAACCGTAAACATAGGATGGTCTATATCGATTCTGAAACATTCAATACCATCCAAATAGAAAATAGCATCAATATCTGTTTTTTCATAACCGAAAATATGCCAATCCTCTGATAGCGGCTCGTCATTATCCATTGTGGGATAAAAGCTTGGCCAACGCTGATAGCCTGAATGAAGGTATTCGTTCCTGTGTTCGCCATACTGGTCGAAATAATAAGCAAACAAAGCAAAAGAGTTTTTACCTTTATCGTTGATACCCTTTATCTGTCCGAATATTTCATCGGTGTGTGCAACGCCGTTTCTGCCGTTAAGCAAAATTTTAGGCCATATACCCGGCATACAGGCGGGAAGCTTTGCCTTTACTTCAATAAGTCCTTTGCCGAATTTTCTGCCGTGGTACTGTACAGATGCACCGCAGTAGCCAATTTCGTCTTTTTTTGCTTTTAAAATTAGTTTTGAGTCACATACTTCTACGTTTTCTTTAGAAAAGCGCACGTATGTATCAGCACGTACGACATCAGTGTTGTTGCGTACGAAATCAGGAATAACTTCATCAGTTTCTTTTTGCTTTAAAACCAGCTCATCAACCTCTTTTATTTCCCAATCCGCTAAACCGTTTTCAAATTTTTCCTCAAAAGTAAGCTTATAATTTTTGTTCAAGGTGCTCACTCCCTTTATTTATTTTGTTAAGTTCAGTTTAACAGTATGAAGAAATGATTACAATGGATTAAACAGACTTTTTTCGGATAAATCCAAAAAAAGAACCCTCGCTTTTAACAAAGCGAGGGGGAAGAGAATGTATTCTATCTAAAAGATTTTTCTCGAATTTTTGTCCTTTTGTGATAGACCTTGAGCAATAGACGGATAATCGTTTAAAGTATCAGCAGTTGGTTGAATCTCATAGGTTCCGTACTTATTAATCAGTTCGTTGACATTTTCCGGTTGGTCTATAATGGGTATGGACGAAATTTCAGCTTTAATATCTTTACTGTTTTTCATATCATTCACCTTCCACTGTTATTGTGGGCAAAAGTGAAGACAATACACAAGGAAAATTTTGTATTATTTTTGAATTTCAAAACCGAACAGCTCTTTTGCAAACCAAACTTCATCAACCGTAAAGGTTTTGTTATTAAGATAATTAAGTGTATCGGCATCACTTTCAAAGCAGAAGGTCAGCTTGTATGAATATAGAGCCTGTTTGCTAAAGCCTAACTTTTTGTCTTCTTTCAGTTTGCCGTATTTTCCGTCGCCAAGCAGGGCGTGTCCTATAGAGGATAAGTGTGCACGTATCTGATGAGTTCTGCCTGTAAGTAACTGAATTTCCAAAAGGCTTAAGCCATTTTTTGAGGCTAAGGTTTTGTAAAAGGTTTTTATAGTAAGATTGTTATCGGTTTTTTTGTTTTGAAGATAAACCTTATTTTTGCTTTCATTTTTTTCGAGATAGCCTTCAAGTAAGGCTTCTTTTTGTTTAGGAACTCCGTGAACAACCGTTAAATAGCGTTTGTCTATCTCTCTTGTTTTGATTTTATCACAAAGAATTCTCAGAGCCTGTGCATTTTTTGCGGCAATGACAATTCCGCCTGTGTTACGGTCAATGCGGTTGGCAAGGGAGGGTTTAAAGGAATTCTCACTTTCCGGATTATACTCACCCTTTTTGTAGAGATACTTTTGTATACGGGTGATAAGTGTATCGTTATACTCATTTTCATCAGGGTGGGATAATAGTCCCTGTGGCTTGTCTGCAAGAAGAATGTTCTCGTCTTCATATACAATATTTAATTTATCCCCAGCAGAAAGAAAATCGTATTTTGGTTCCTTGCTTCCAAAAAACTCGTCGGAAATATAAGCAGTTACCTTATCGCCCTCATTTAGACGTGTGCTGATTTCGGCACGTTTTGAGTTAAGCTTAATATGTTTTGTTCTTATGTATTTATACATAAGAGCTTTTGGAAGCAGCGGCATAGCCTTTGATATAAACTTGTCAAGACGTTGACCTGCATCGTTACCTGAAATAATAAATTCTTTCATAAAATCACCTTGAATTAAGAGGAAAAAAGTAGTAAAATAATAGAAAATAGATTGTGCGAGGTAAAAAATGGGAATACATGACGGACACAGACAAAGAATGCTTTCAAAATTTTCCGAAACCGGCTTTACCGGTCTTGCTGAACACGAAAAGCTTGAAATTATACTGTTCTTTTCGGTGCCTTACAGAAATACAAACGATATTGCACATGAGCTTTTGAATAAATACCACACTGTTGCAAATGTTATGGATGCTCCTGAAAAAGAGCTGCTAAAATTCAAATGGATTGGAAAGCGTACGGTACAGCATTTTAGACTGATTAAAGAAGCATACAGTCTTTATATGCTTGAAAAGAAAAACGAAAGCAGCTTTCTTACAACCCTTGATGAGTTCGGCAGTTATTTTCTTATTTATTTTGCCGCCGCAACAGAAGAAAAAATGATTATGATGAGTCTTGATAGCCGCGGCAAAAGATTAGGAGTTGACGTTATTGCTGATGGTAATGTATCCGCAGTAGTTGCAAATTCTAAAAACCTTATACTCTCGGCAATTTCAAGAAACGCTACCGAAGTGGTTTTATGTCATAACCATCCCGGCGGTTTGCCTGAGCCATCAGAAGCGGATATAAAGGCTACTAAAGAAATTAAGGAAATGCTTAAGAATGTGGGTGTGCATCTTAAAGACCACTATATAGTAACAAAGAATGAATATTTGTCAATGAGCCGTTATAAGTCAACCAAGGAACTGTTTATAGAAAAAGAAGAAGAGAAAGAAAAATAATTTTCGATGGCTTGTCTGTTAGCTTTTACACTGCCCTGTATCATATTGTTTTTACCGCCACCACGTCCACTGAGCTTTTCGTTTATATCTTTTGACTTTTCGTTTGCATCAAAGTCTTCACTGTAAATTATATAGGAATAGCCATTTTCATCATTACCCGAAAAGGCACCGCAAAGACAAGGTGATTTGTCTTTGGCAAGGTTGACAATGTTTCTCAGAGCAGTCATATCAAGCTCGTTTGTAAAGATAAGCATACCGTTGTTACAGGGTTTAAGCTCTTTAACGGCATTTTCCAGTATTTTACCTTTAAGAAAATTTACTTCTCTGGCAGTCTTTTTAAGGCTGTCAGATATTTTTTGCACACCTGAAGAACATTCTTCCGGTTTACTGGCAAGAAGTGCAGAGATAGCTTTGATTTCATTATGCTTTAAGGAATAATCCATAAAGGCATCAAGTCCACAGGCAATAAAAAGTCTGCAACCGCCGCGAAGCCGCATATAAGAGATAATCTTTATAACGCCAATTTCCCCTGTGCTTTTTACGTGAGGTGCACAGCAGGCGCAACAGTCAATACCATCAATTTCAACTATTCTTATAGCCTCGTCTATTTCTTTTTTCGAACGGTATTTAATTTCTTTTAGTTCTTCTGTTTTTGGATAGTAACCTCTCACAGAAAGATTTTTGTATATAGCTTTATTGGCTTTAAACTCAATTTCTCTTAGCTGCTGAGCATTAAGCTCAATATCATAGTCACAGGTAACCTCATCTTGTCCTAAATGAAAACCTACATTTTCGCCGCCGAAAAGGGAGTGGACAAGTCCTGAAATAATGTGTTCACCTGTATGGTTTTGCATATTACGAAAACGTTTATCGAAGTCGATTTGTCCTGCAACAACACCTGAAACAGCCTCACGGCAATAATGTATAAGCTCACCGTTTTCAAACTGAACATCAAAAACCTCGCAGCCACCGAGTGTGCCTGTGTCACTGTACTGACCGCCTTCCTCAGGGAAAAAAGCGGTTTTATCAAGTATTATCTTGTAGCCCTTTTCGCATGGGGTACAGGAAATAACCTGTGCGGTAAATTCTTTTAAATATGCGTCATAGTCATAAAGCTTCTCTGTCAAAATAATCACCGTTTAGAGTATATCATATTTTTTTGTTTTAAGCAATAAAAACCCTCCGAATTTCATCGGAGGGTTGGTCATTTTATTAAGAAAGGTCCTGAACAATAAGAGTGCGAACACTGTTATCATCGTTGGCAGGAGTTTCTTTAACCTCTTCCTTTTTGCCATATTTAGCTTCAAGGAATTTAGCAGCAACCTGTGGGAAGAGAGCATAGCTCAGTACATCTTCTTCACATTTTGCAAGGTCGCCTGCTTCAGCTTTATACTTCTCAAGCTCAGGTTCGATAAGGTCAGCGGGACGGCAGGTAATTACGCTGTCATCGCCGATACATTTCTTTCTTACATCCTCGTTAACAGGAGCAGGAAGGGTACCATACTCGCCTCTGAGGAGAGCTTTGGATTCTTTGGGTACCATTTTGTAGGGTTCACCTGCAATAACGTTCATTACAGCCTGTGTTCCAACGATCTGACTGGTCGGAGTTACAAGAGGAGGATAACCGAAGTCTTTTCTAACCTTCGGTACCTCTGCAAGAACGTCATAGTATTTATCTTCCTTGCCTGCCTGTTTTAACTGACCGAGCATATTGGAAAGCATACCACCGGGAACCTGATAGATAAGGGTTTTGGTGTCAACGCTGAGTACCTTGGGGTCGAGGGTTCCGTCAGCCTTCATCTTATCTGCAACGCTTCTGAAATGGGCAGCAACGTCAGCTAATGCATCAAGGTCAAGACCGGTATCTCTTTCGGTACCCTTAAGGGTAGCAACGAGAGCCTCGGTAGCAGGGTTAGCAGTACCATTACCAAAAGGAGAAAGGGCGGTATCAACAATATCCACACCTGCCTGGGCAGCCATAAGATAGGTCATATCACCTGTACCTGTGGTATTGTGGGTATGAAGATGGATAGGACACTTAACAGCTTCCTTAAGCTTTTTAATAAGAGAATAAGCGTCATAGGGAAGAAGAAGGTTAGCCATATCCTTGATACAGATAACATCTGCACCCATCTTCTCAAGAGTTTTTGCGAGTTCTACAAAATAGTCTTCATTATGAACAGGGCTTATTGTGTAGCTCATAGCAGCTTCACATATACCGCCGTATTTCTTACAAGCCTTCATTGCCTGTTCCATATTACGAGGGTCGTTAAGAGCATCGAAAATACGGATAACATCAATACCGTTTTCAATAGACTTCTTAACAAAAGCATCAACAACATCATCAGCATAGTGTTTGTAGCCAAGAATGTTCTGACCTCTAAGCAACATCTGAAGCTTAGTGTTGGGCATAGCCTTTTTAATAGTACGAAGTCTTTCCCATGGGTCTTCGTTTAAGAAACGCATACAAACGTCGAAGGTGGCACCGCCCCAGCACTCAACAGACCAGTAACCAAGTTTGTCAAGCTTTTCAAGGGCTGGAAGCATATCTTCGATACGCATACGAGTGGCAGCCTGTGACTGATGGGCGTCACGCAGAATTGTATCTGTAATATTAAGTTTAGTCATATTTTATACCTCCGTTAGCCAAAGAGAGCAAGGAGTACACCGGCAGCAATAGCAGAACCGATAACACCTGCAACATTGGGGCCCATAGCGTGCATAAGAAGGAAGTTCTTGGGGTTTTCTTTCTGGCCGACTGTCTGAGAAACTCTGGCAGCCATAGGAACAGCAGAAACACCTGCAGAACCGATAAGAGGATTAATCTTGTTCTTAGAGAAAAGATTCATTATCTTAGCAAGAATAACGCCGCCGGCAGTACCGAAACCGAAAGCAACTACACCCATAAGAATAATGTAAATTGTTCTTAATGAAAGGAATGTATTTGCAGTAGCGGTAGCACCAACTGTAACACCAAGGAATATTGTAACAATATTCATAAGCTCGTTCTGCGCGGTCTTGCAAAGACGGTCAGCAACGCCGCTTTCTTTAAAGAGGTTACCAAGCATTAAGCAACCAACCAGTGGAGCAGCAGAGGGAACGAGAAGTGCAACGAATACAGTAACAGCTATAGGGAATACGATTTTTTCTCTCTTCGAAACCTCTCTTAAAGGCTTCATAACTATCTGACGCTCTTTCTTGGTTGTAAGAGCCTTCATAATAGGAGGCTGAATTACAGGAACGAGAGCCATATAGGAGTAAGCTGCAACGGCAATAGGTCCTAAAAGGTGGGGAGCTAACTTACTGGTTACAAAGATAGCAGTAGGACCGTCGGCACCACCGATAATACCAATAGAAGCTGCTTCAAACGGCTCGAAGCCTAACCACTGACTTGCTGCAACATAGGTCATAAAAATACCAAGCTGTGCAGCGGCACCTAAAAGTAAGCTCTTGGGATTTGCAATAAGGGGACCGAAGTCGGTCATAGCACCTACGCCTAAGAAAATAAGGCAGGGATAAATACCAAGCTTTACACCGAGATAAAGGAAGTCAAGAAGACCGCCTGTGTTAGCCAGTGTTTCCCAGTTAATATGACCGCCTGCAAAAATTGCTTCGTGGAACATATTGGCTCCTGGAAGATTGGTAAGTAGCATACCAAAGGCTATTGGTAAGAGGAGCAGAGGCTCAAAGCCCTTTCCGATAGCAAGGTAAATAAGAACAAAGGAAATAAGAAGCATTACAATATAACCGTAGTTGGTTACAAAGTTTTCAAAAGGAGAACCTTGCCCTGAAATTCCTTTAGCAATGTTACCGAAAACTGCTTTAAAGCCTGTTTCATTAAGGAAGTTTTTAATAGCCTCCTCAGGAACAATTTCAGTTTCCTGTGTAACGGAAGTAGTGTCGGTAGGCTCGGCATCACCGGTGGCAAAAACGCCGATACCCGTAAAAAGTAAAGCGGTTGCCAGAAGTACGGCAAAAATAGCCTTTAAATATCTATTTTTCATCAGTCTATCCTCCGAATGAGTTTAACCGATTACGCAGAGAAGAGTGCCTGTTTCAACGGTAGAACCCTTCTGAACATTAAGGGAAACGATTTTGCCGTCAACACCTGCCATAATTTCGTTTTCCATTTTCATAGCTTCAAGAATCATAAGAACCTGACCGGCTTTAACGGTATCACCAACATTTACATTAACTGCAAGGATGTTACCGGGCATAGGGCTGTTAACCTGTTCGCCATCAGCAGCGGCAGGAGCAGGTGCAGCTTCTACAGCAGGAGCAGCCTGTACAGGAGCGGGCGTAGCAGCAGGAGCAGTAACGTCAGCACCTTCAACAACTTCTAAAGTAATTTCGTACATAGTACCGTTTACATTTACATTATACTTTTTCATTTTATTTTGTCCTTTCATAAAAAGAAGATTTGTTTAGAGTTTTTTGAATGATAAAATACGAAGGGCGCCGACATCGGTTCCCAGTTCTTCAGCAATAGCGGCTGATACAGCAGCAATTATGCGCTGTTTATCGGGAATTTCTTCACCGACAGGCTGTGCGGCGGGAGCAGGAGTAGCCTCTGCAGTTTCTGCAGGTGCTTTTCAGAAAGCCGTATAATGCCGCTGACTATCTTACATACAATTATGATGCATATCAGACCAACAAATACGGTGCCCATGCCCATTAAGCACACGAATAAAGTATCGCTCATATCTTGTAACCTCCTATATATATTATTAAGTTAAAAGTAGATACAAATTAACCCATATTATTATACTAAAAATATCCTAAATAAACAATAGCTAATTTAGGATATTTTTTAAATTTATCATTTTAATCAAAAAAAGCAATTTTTTGTTCCTATAAATTGTTAATTAGTTAACTAAAACGTAAACAGGAATCTAATAAGATTTACACAGATACACATAACAGTTCCTATCGCGGTGGGAATAACCATAGACAGCAGGGTGTATTTAATACTCTTGCTTTCTTTTTTTATAGTAAGCAGTGTTGTTGCGCAGGGCCAGTGAAATAGTGAAAAGAGACATACGCTTAGTGCTGTAAAGAAGCTCCAGCCTTCAGTAATGAGAATGTTACTGATTTCTTCAATAGATACAGCAGAGATGTTATTACTTGCTGTATAAATCATAACAGCAATCGGAAGAACGATTTCATTTGCAGGAATACCTAACATAAACGCAAGGAGAATTGTGCCGTCCATACAAAGAAAACTACCTATTGGTTCTAAAAAATCTGACAGAAAAACGAGAGGTGAGGTGCTGTTTATATTAATGTTGCCAAGCAACCACAAAATCATACCTGCAGGGGCGGATACAATAAGGGCCCTGCCTAAAATATGAAGAGTTTTGTGTATAAAGGATTCTGTAAGAATTTTTATAATCTGAGGCTTTTTGTATGAGGTTAGTTCAATGGTTACGGATATATCATCCCCTGTAAGCCATCTGTTTAAAAGCTTAGTTATAAAAAATGTAATGATAACCGCAAGAATTATAAATACAGTCAGTAAAGCGGCACTCAGCAGTGATGAGGTTAAATGTCCAAGCATTATACTAATAAGTAAAATTATTGTAGGAAATCTTCCGTTACATGGCATAAAACTGTTTGTAATAATGGCAGTCAGCCGTTGTTTATCAGAGGGAATTATTCTGCAACCTGTAACCCCAACTGCATTACAACCCAATCCCATACACATAGTAAGAGCCTGTTTGCCGCTGCTTCCTGCTTTTTTAAAGGGTTTGTCAAGATTTAATGCAATGCGTGGAAGAAAACCGCTTTCTTCAAGCAAGGAGAACAGAGGAAAAAATATAGCCATAGGAGGAAGCATAACCGATACTACCTGAGCAGCAACCGAGTATGCACCGTCTATAAGTATACCGTAAATCTGGTAAGGTAAAGATAAGGAGAGTAGAAGTTCGCCGAGTTTTTCGCCGAAGGTAGTCAGCTGTTTTGCAAGAAACAGCGACGGATAGTTTGCACCCGATATGGTTATCCACAAAATTAGTGCCAAAAATAAAACCATAACAGGAACGGCAGTGTATTTACCGCACAGAAGTTTGTCAAGGTGTTTTTCTGTTTTGGTTATGGGTTCTTTATGGTAGGTTATATATTTTTCGCAAATTTCCTCCTTTTTTGGAAGTAAAAGAGCTTTATCTTCAAGATTTTCAATATGCTCAATAGCTTCTTTTACGTTGTCTATGTTTTTTCTTGCAGAGCAGGTTATTACGGGAATACCCAGCTCTTTTGAAAGACCTTTGGTATTTATTTCTATACCTCTGCGTTTTGCTTCGTCCATCATATTGATACAAAGTATTGATTTTGGACAAATTTTAAGTACCTGAAGGGTTAGAAGAAAATTCCTTTTAAGGTCTGTGGCATCTGTAAGGATAAGTACAGCATCAAATTGTTCTGATAAAAGAAAATCCTTAGCTATTTTTTCTTCTGGAGATTTAAAATCAAGGGAATAAATACCGGGTAAATCTATTATATGATAACAGGCTTTATTTGTTTTATAAACGGCTTTGGCTATTTCTACGGTTTTTCCCGCCCAATTGCCCGTGTGCTGTCTTTTGCCTGTAAGCTTATTAAAAAGCGTGCTTTTTCCAACATTAGGATTGCCCATAAGTGCAATAGTGTAGTTTTTCATTTTTTCACTCTTCTTTTTTAGATGTAATTCTTCTCTTACATACTATTCCTTTAAAGAGTGTGTGATACAAAAAAGATAGTCGTCTTCTAATACAAGACGACTATCTTAAGGGTTATTATGTAAATTTAAATTTTGAGTTCTTTGAGTTTTGCGTCTATAATTACCATTTCCTCATCAGTCAAAGACCAATCAAAAGCGGCACAGTTTTCTTTAGCTTCTAAAACATTTCTAACGCCGCAAAGTGCAGTTCCTACAAAATCTTTTTGTGTACTCCAGTTAAGAGCAATCTGTGCTAATGGGTGTCCGTTTTTTGCTGAAATACCATCAAGAGTTTTCAGAAGCTCCATACATTTTGAGAATTTTGGTTCTTTATAGAAATCATAGAAGGTGAATCTGAAATCCAACGGATCCCAGTTAGGAATTTCGCGGATAGCACCTGTAAGTATTCCGGAACCCAAGCTTGCATAAGAAAATGAAGCAATACCTTTTTCGTTACACCATTGCATAAGTTCTTTTTCGCTCTCGTTAACCATAGAAAAAGGTGGCTGAATAGCATCTATCATAGTGGTTTTAAGACATTCCACTATCATAGGTTTATCGAAGTTGGAAACGCCGATAAAGCGTATTTTTCCCTGCTTTTTAAGTTCAAGCATAGCGTCCATAGTTTCTGCTAATGGTGTATTTGCATCGGGCCAATGTACAAAATAAAAATCTATATGGTCAACATCAAGCCTTCTAAGAGAATCTTCGCATTCTGCAAAACAGGCTTTGCGCGAGGCATCTCTCGGGATAACACCGGCTTTGTCCATACCGTCGCCGATTCCGAATTTTGTGGATATGAATACCTTATCTCTGTATCCACCCTTTAAAGCCTTGCCTACAATTTGCTCTGAAATTCCGAAGTTATAAGCAGGTGCAGTATCAATAAGATTAACTCCGTTGTCTATCATTGTATGGATAGAGTCAATAGAGTCCTTTTCGTTTACATCTCCGTAACGAGCGCCGCCGATAGCCCATGTGCCGATAGCTAATGAAGAAACATCTACATCGGCGTTTTTAAAGTGCTTGTATCTCATATTCTCCTCCGTATTTAAAATTTACAATTAAATCATAGCATATAAACTGTTAGGTGTCAATAGTGACAGCGATGGTAATAAAACATCGCTATAAAATCACTTAATATTAAATTGTATCTATTTTAATTGTATCCGTGTTTCCTGAATGACCGTTGGTTATTCCACCTGTGATAATGATTTTATCGCCTTTACTTAGTCCCAAAAGCTCTTTCGCGGTTTTATTGGCGTTAAAGAAGAGTACATCGGTGGAGTTATAAACTTCGCATTTTGCAGGAATAACACCCCAAGAGAGAGAAAGCTTTCTGTAGGTTTTCTCGTTGGTGGTAAGACCTATAATGTCAACAGGAGAACGGAATCGGGAAACCATTCGTGCAGTTACACCCGAAAGGGAACAGGCGACTATAGCCTTTGCCTCTATATCAATAGCCATAGTACAGGTTGCGTGGGAAACGGCATCGGCAGTGTTTCGTATTTCAAAAGAGCTATTTTTAAAACGCTTTATATAGTGGATGTTCTTTTCGGTATGCTCAGCGATATCTGACATAGTTTTAATTGTCAGTACAGGGTATTTACCTGCGGCGGTTTCACCCGAGAGCATAATTGCACTTGTGCCGTCATAAACGGCATTGGCAACGTCAGAAATTTCTGCACGGGTAGGGCGTGGATTGGTTATCATAGATTCCAGCATTTCGGTGGCTGTAATAACCCTTTTTCCAAGTAAGCGGCATTTGGTAATAAGCTGTTTTTGGACGGCAGGAAGCGATTCAAAGGGAATCTCAACTCCCATATCACCTCTGCCTATCATTATGCCTTCACATTCACTGCAGATTTCCTCAATGTTATCTATACCGGACTGATTTTCTATTTTTGCAATAATTCCAATATTATCGCCGCCGTTTGCCTTTATAAACTCATTAACATCAATAAGATCTTGTTTACAGGAAACAAAAGAACAGGAAATAAAATCAATGTCATTCTTAATTCCAAAGAGAATATCACTCTTATCCTGCTCACTTAAATAAACCTGCTTTAATACTTTACCGGGGAAACTCATACTCTTTCTGTCGGAAAGAACCCCGCCGATTACTGTTTCGCAGACAGCATCGGTATCGGTAAGGCTTTTAACAACAAAGGAGAGAAGACCGTTATTAAGTAAAATTTTATCCCCAACATTCAAATCTTTAATAAGATTTTTATATGTGACACTTACTTGCTTGTCACTACCTATTATTTCCTTTGTGGTAAAGGTGAAAATATCGCCTTCTTTAAGGGTGATTTTGCCTTTTTCAAAGGTTTTAATACGGTATTCCGGTCCCTTGGTATCCAGCATAATTGCAATGGGCAAACTAAGTTCATTTCGCACCTTTTTTATAAGGTCTATTCTTTTTTGATGGTCCTCGTAGGTATTGTGGGAAAAGTTCAGACGGGCAACATTCATACCTGCTTTGCACATTTCTTTAAGAATATTTTCATCAGTACAAGCAGGGCCGATGGTACAGACAATTTTAGTTTTTCTCATAAATAGTTTCCTTTCAAAAAAGCACCGATGGATAATTCCACCGGTGCATGTCTTTATTTATCTTTGTTCGCCATTTTATTAACGAGCTTGTTAAGACCAGCGGTAACAAGAATAATAATTCCTATTACTATTAGTATAGCCAACATACCCTTGCCCATATACGGGAGATATTCAACAAATTTCATCCAATTCATAAATGTACCTCCATTACATAAAGAAGTTGAGTATAAGAGCACCGGCGATAACGGAAGCTATCTGTCCTGAAACGTTTACACCGATTGAATGCATAAGAAGGAAGTTCTGAGGGTCTTCTTTAAGTCCCATTTTATGAACAATACGTCCTGACATTGGGAAAGCGGAAATACCTGCCGCACCAATCATCGGGTTCATTTTTTCTTTCATAAAAAGGTTGAGGAACTTTGCAAAAAGTACGCCGCCTGCTGTATCAACGATAAAGGCAATAAGTCCAAGACCGAGGATAAGAAGGGTTTCCTTCTGCAAGAATTTTTCAGCAACCATCTGAGAAGCAACGCTTATACCGAGGAAAATGGTAATAAGGTTTGCAAGAACGTTTTGTGCTGTATCGGAAAGTGAATCGAGAACTCCGCATTCTCTTATAAGGTTACCGAACATAAGAGAGCCGATAAGAGAAGCGGCGGAAGGAGCAATTATACAGGAAATAAGGGTAACAACAATGGGGAAGAGAATTTTTGTTGTCTTAGAAACATTTGCGGGTTTATAAGGCATACGAATCATACGCTCTTTCTTTGTTGTAAGAGCCTTAATAACAGGTGGTTGAATAATGGGAACAAGTGCCATATAAGAGTATGCGGCAACCATTATTGCACCCTGATAATTGGAGTTGAGCTTCTGTGAAACTACTATAGAGGTAGGACCGTCAGCCGCACCGATAATAGCAATGGAAGCGGCATCGTTTTCTGCAAAGAATACACTTGCAAGGCAAAGTGTGAAGAAGATACCGAACTGAGCAGCCGCACCGAAAATCATTAATTTCGGATTTGAAAGCACAGGACCGAAGTCAATCATAGCACCGATGCCTATAAACAAAAGCAAGGGGAAAAGCTCGTTAGAAATACCTGCATTAAACAGGGTGGTGAGAAATCCCGGCTCGTGAGCATCTCCAATAGCGGCAGAAAATGGGAAGTTGACAAGAATTGTTCCAAATCCCATTGGAAGAAGCAGAGTAGGTTCCATTTCTTTCTTAATAGCAAGGAAGATAAGGGTTCCGCCGATAAGCCACATAACTATTTGCTGCCAGGTTATCTGGGAGGCAAATTCCCAAAGAAAACCGAAGGTGTTCTGAATAAAATCCAAAGTTAGTCACTCCTTAAAAAATTGAATATTCAACTTTATATATTTTAGTCTATCCAAAAAGTTTTGTCAATGAAAAAACTCCGTTTTGCAGTAAAAAACGGAGTTTTTGTGATTATTTCACAAAACGGTGTGTGCCGTCGAGGATTTGCTGACCCTCATTTATAAGGGCGCTGTAATACCGGCTTCTTGCTTTTTGGGCCTTTTCAATATAGGAAATAAAGAAAGGTGTTGCACTGAAATAACCCGAATCCTTACGAACGCTTTCTTTCTTCCACACATTCATATAGTGTGTTATATACTCAAAAGCTTCTTTTGTCTTTCCTGTATGAAGCATTGAGAGGGTCTGATAACAGGGAAGAGAGGGAAGATGCATATTAGAGAAGAAGTCTACATCAAGATCTATAATATACTCAAATATTTCCTTAGCTTCATTTTCTTTTCCCATATAACCAAGACAGAGAGCTTCGTTGTACTTAGAGGGGATAATAGGACCTACCTGCCACAGACCTGCACCAAGATTATCCGGGATTATCTGTGCGGTACGGAATTCCTCAATAGCTTTTTCATATTCACCATTTTCGAAATAGCGGTTACCTATTCCGTAGTGTGCGGCAATATGCTGTTTTGCAACAATGGTTTCTCCGCCTTCACAGGGGATAAAGTCGTGATTGTTTATAAGGTAGAGAGCATCTTCGTATTTTTCGGCTCTTACACAAGTAATAGCCCATTCGGTAACAATGTCATCTCTGGCAGCCTTAAGGTCGGGTACGAGAGAGGCTATTGTTTCAACCGATTCCTCGGCATTGGCATTTGTAAGGTTAAGAATGTAAGAAAGTTCATATATCATCTGCTCACAGTGTGGATTAAGCTCAATGGCTTTTTTGAGGGTATCTATGGCACAGTCGGTTTTTTCTTCTCTGAAAAGAGCGATCGACTGAGCACGAAGTGCCTGCCAGCCTGTGCAGTCCTTCCACAAATCATAAGCCTTTTCATAACGCTTCTGAGCGAAATGCTGTACACCGAGCATATAACGGAAATCGTTTTCGTTTTCATACTTTGAAAGTGCCGTCATTTCTTCGAAACGGAATGGGAAGGTACGGTGTGCAAAGTTTGCAAGCTCAGGCTTTCCTAATATGCAGGCAAGGGAAGGTGCGATATCCTTTGTATAGTAAGGTGCCTTAGAGAGCATATCCATAGCTTCCTTTGTAAATCCGCCTGCAGTAAGGTCAAAGGCAACGTCCATAAGGGTCTGACTCATAGAGGAGTGAAGCGCGTTATAGAAGTCTGCCTCGCTGATATCACCAATCAGATAAGCAACAAAACGGGCAAGGTGGTTTAACGGGTCACGCTTTAAAAGGGCGTTTATTCTGCTTTGTGCATTATCCTTGTTTCCAAGCTTAAGCTCAGCGAGGGCGGCGATTGGTGCGGCAAGAGGGTTACGGTTGCCCTTATCGAGAGCTGTGTCAGCACAGAAAAGTGCATTCTCAAAGTTGCCCTGTTTTGCATCAATAAGAGCAGCTCTTGTCATAGCACAGGAAACACTGTCGTTGTTCCAAGCGGCTTTTCTAAAGTGGTTATAAGCATCTTCGTCATAGCCTAACATAGATTTCGCATAACCGAGCAGATAGTGAATCTTTCCGCTTTCTATTTCGGTGTTGTATTTTGTATGAGCATCAAAAGCCTTTGTAAGATAGTGTATTGCAAGGGTAAATTCATTTCTTCTGCAGGCTGTTTCACCCAGAGCTGTCAGAGATGGAATGTGCTCAGGGTCGATAAGGAGAGCCTTTTTGAAGTATACATCACTGTCGGCAATGGGGTCTCTGAACTGCAAATAATGAAGTCCTGCGAGATAAAGTGCCTGTGCAGTATTCAATTCATCGGGCATTTCAACCTCAGGGAATAATTCGGGAAGTGCCTTTTTTGTGTGAGGAGCAAAGCTATAGCAGAGCACATCCTCAATTTCAACCTTATAAGTGTCAGCTGTAAAATCACCCTTTAATGTGAGAACTTCTCCTGCAATAAGGTCTGATTTAGTGTCTATTACAGCCTTACCGTTTTTTGAAAGAACAATACGGCATTCTTTCTTGTCGGCGGTAGACTGAATTTTAAGTGTGCCGTCCTCTACGCGAATTGCACCCTTAAGATTTGCATAAGAGGGTACACCAAGATTAGAAAGAGGATACCAGAACTGAGAAAACTGTTTAACCTCATAAGGCTCAAGCCAGGAAAAGTCAGGCTGATTATCGGAATAAGAACCTGCCATAAGCTCAGCATAAGCACCATCGGTATCCGTAAGAGCGCGCTCCCAGGACTGAGAGAGCTGATTATAGCCCCAGGTAAACATTTTTTTACCAACGGCAGTATGATGGTCGCCGATATGTACTACACCACAGCCGATGCCGTTATCAAAGCCGCCGAAATAGTCGTGCTTGGAAGCGGCTGAGAAATATGAGGTGGCAGGTTTAGTATTTTTATGCTTACTGATGTCCACGCCGCCCTTTTCAAAAACGAAACCATTAAAGCTTCCGTTTGCTACAGGGTAGCTGGTAGCACTTCTTCTGTAGTGGAAGTTTACATAGTCAACATCATCGGGGAAGAAGATTTCATAATCCTTATTAACAGGAACAGCAGTGTTTTCCCACCATAAAAAGCTTTTTCTGAGTGGGGTGCGGTTTGCAACAACCATTCTTGTTTCGAAGTAAGACTTATCAGGCTCAACACAAATACCTACCATACCTTTCATGCGGTCAATGGGGTCGTGCTCACTAAGCCACACTATAACACCGCCTGTAGCGGTTCTTTCAATATGATAATCAACAGGCATAAAGGTGGAGGGACGGTGATGGAAAGGCCAGTTAAACTCAACACCGCCGCTTATCCAGGAACCCAGCGCTCCTATAAGAGCAGGTTTTATAACGTGCTGTTTATAGAAAAAATCATAGCCTGTGATTTTGTCCTTTGCGCTGTAAATTCTTCCACCGATTTCGGGGAGAATAACAAGCTCAATATACTTATTTTCAATTTTTATGGATTTGTATTTCTTTGCATATTTTTTTTTGCTTCTTGTTTTGATAACCACCTTGTTAGGATAGGGATTACCGCTTGAACGCTGATGCACACGGCTTTCAGCAAACATAGGAAGCTCTTCGCAGGGTGCTTCGTCATAGGTATCTATAACTATAAGTTCCTCTTTGCAAATAACCTTTTGAGAATTCATTTCAAAAACTCCTTTAATAAGACTTTGACTATATTTTACAGCCAATTAAATTTTTCCACAACACAAGAAATTTTGTAAATTTTACTTTTCTTTTTGGGTGAAGTGTGATATTGTTAGTAAGAGGTGAGAAAATGAAAATATATGTTTATATCGACCCTGAATATAACGGCTCTGTTTGGTGTTCGCAGACCTTAAAGGGACTGACGAATGAGGCAGGTAAGAGGCATTATGGTGTTTACATACTGGAAAATGAAGACATTCTCGCCTGTGACTTGGATAAGATATATGGAGATGAGCAACGGAGGGTTTTGATAATTCTTACAACCCATATAATAACTGATGTTCGTTTTTATGAGCATTTTTCAAAAAACGGGGTATCACTTCTTTTTGTTAACCATCAAAGCAGCTTTACGGCAGATAACTATTCCAACATTCTGGTTGACTATAGGGCGGGTATGGCACAGCTTATGAAATATTTTGAAGGTTGTAAAAGGGGTAAAACTGCACTTTTTGCAATTAACCCTGCATCTGCTACCGACCAGATTAAAAAGGAATATTTTCTTTCCTTTGAGGATAATGCAAACAACATATATTATAACAATGGCTCTCTTGAGGAGTGCTGTGAAAATTTTTATAAAAATAATAATTATGATTCGGTGATATGTGCAAATGATGTTGCCGCATACTGTCTTATGAATTTTCTTAAGGGTAAAGGAATACGGGTGCCGGAGGATATTTATATTGCTTCCTTTGGTGATTCTCTGCTTTCGCAGATGGGCTCCCCCTCACTTACTACGGTTTCTGTAGACCATACAAAGCTTGGTAAAGAGGCACTTCACGCTTATTCCTATCTTTACAGAAGAGGAGAGGGCATAAGAACCAGTGTTTATGTTACTCCTAAGCTTAATATACGGCAGAGTACCAATTTAACTCAGGTGGATTATAAAGAGGAACATACTGTTAAGAACGAATTTTCCGACCCTATGTACAGTGATGAAATTGCTCAGAAAATACTGAGAATAGAAAGGCTTCTTGATTCCTGTGATGAAAATGACCTTGAAATTCTCAGAGGTATTATGAAAGGGAAAACCTATTCAAAAATTTCCGAAGAACTTTATATGTCGGAAAAAACCGTTTCATATAGAGTTGCCGGTATGAGAAGTGTTGTGGACTGTGCTACAAAAGAAGAACTTATAAAGTCGGTAGGAGAATATATTGAATTTTGAATAAAACAAAAAAGCTTCCGAACACCACGTTCGGAAGCTTTTGATATTTCTATGAGTAATTATACACCGCTATAGGCGGAGAAACCACCGTCTATGGGAAGAACTACACCTGTAATAAAGCCAGCGGCTTTTTCGTTTAAGAGGAACAATAGTCCGCCCTCAAGCTCGGCTGTTTCACCGAAACGTCCCATAGGAGTTGCGGCAAGTATTTTGCCTGTTCTGGCTGTGGGAGTGCCGTCGTCGTTAAAGAGAAGCTTTGCATTTTGCTTGGTGGAGAAAAATCCGGGAGCAATAGCATTTACTCTGATGCCCTCTCTTGAAAAATGAACAGCCAACCACTGAGTGAAGTTGGATATAGCTGCTTTGGCACCTGAATAAGCAGGAATTTTAGTGAGAGGAGTATAAGCATTCATAGAGGAAATGTTAAGAATACTGCAGCCCTTTCTTCCAAGCATCTGAGAAGCAAAGCACTGGGTTGGGATAAGTGTGCCTAAGAAATTAAGGTTGAAGACAAAACCCACGCCCTCGCTGTCAAGGTCGAAAAAGCTTTTTGTGTCAGCGTCAATGTCTCCTGCTTCATAGTATTCCTTATCGGTAGTTGCTCTTGGGTTATTACCACCCGCACCGTTTACAAGAATATCACAAGGGCCAAGCTCATCCTTTACCTGTTCGGCAACCTGAGAGCAAATGCTTTTATCGAGAACATTACAGCCGTAAGCTTTAGCGATTCCGCCCTCGGCAGTGATTTCGTCCGCAAAGCTTTTTGCGGCTTCTTCGTTAAGGTCGAGAAGTGCAACCTTGGCACCTGCTCTGGCTAAAACCTTGGCAAAGTGACTGCAAAGCACACCGCCTGCACCTGTTACAACACAAACCTTACCCGATAAATCGGTATCAATAACATTTTTAATCATTATTTTTTACCTTCCTTTTCATATGCTTCAAAAAGACCGTTGATGTAGGCTGCACCCAAGGCTCTATCAAAAAGGCCGTATCCGGGTTTGCCGCTTTCTCCCCAAATCATTCTGCCGTGGTCAGGACGAACATATCCCTCAAAGCCGTTTTGGGCGAGTATCTTGACAATGTTTGCAATGTCAAGGGAACCGCAGGAGGAAAGATGGGCAGTTTCTTCAAAGGAGCCGTCCTCCATAAGAAGAACGTTTCTTATATGCATAAAGCCGATTCTGTCTTTTTTTACATATTTTTCTACAAGAGCAGGGATGTTATTAAAGGAGGCACAGCCAAGACTGCCTGTGCAAAGACACAGAGAGTTTGCGGGACTGTCTACAATTGCTAACATTCTGTCAAGGTTTTCTTCACAGGTAATAATTCTCGGTATACCGAAAATGGAATAAGGCGGGTCGTCGGGATGAATAGCCATTCTCACACCACATTCTTCTGCTATGGGAATGGTTTTCTTTAAGAATTTCTCGAGATTTTTCCAAAGTCCGTCTTCACCAAGCTGTCCGTAAGCAGTAATAAGGTCGCGGATTTCATCTTTTGTGTAGCTTGCATCCCAACCGGGTAGATCAATATCGTCGGTTAAAGGATTAAGACCTTTAAGCTGGTCCATATACATAACAAGACTGGTGGAGCCATCCTTTGCCTCTTTATCAAGCTGAGTTCTTGTCCAGTCGAAAACAGGCATAAAATTATAAGTTATACACTTAACACCGTATTTTGCACAACGGCGGATATTTTCACAGTATACATCTATAAGAGCATCGGCGTTTTCTCTGCCAAGTTTAATATCCTCATGAACGGGAATAGATTCAACAACATCAAAAATAAGCCCGTTATCCTCACACTGACTTTTAAGCTTAGCAAGGCTTTCCTCGGGCCATACCTGTCCGGGTGCAACATCGTATACAGCCGAAACGATAGAACGCATACCGGGAATTTGGGAAATATATTTAAGGGATATGGGGTCGCTTTCACCGTACCAACGGAAAGACATTTTCATATTCATAAAAATTACACCTCTCTAAAATACTTAATATATTATAACATAAAATAAATGATTTTACAATTGTTATTATCAACGAAAAAGCATTGCGTTTTTACACTTGTATGTTAAAAGGCACTGTGTTAAATTTTGTAAAAAAGTATTGACAAATTAAAGGGCATTAGATATAATACTTTAGTAACGATGGGAGGACTATGTGTGATTCTTGATTTAAAAAAGCTTTTTATCACTGAGAATTATACTGTTCCCGTTGACCATACTGTTGATTTTTCCGCGACCGAATATATGGGTGAATATCCGCTCAAAAAGCCTGTAGAGGTAAAGGGAAAAATTACAAACAGAGCAGGTCTTGTAACGCTGACGCTCAGAATGGTGTATGTCTTTTCAGCCCCTTGTGACAGGTGCGGGCTACCAACCGATATTTGTCATACGGTAGAGCTTGAAAAGTCCTTGGCTCCCGAAATCGTTGGAAATGACAGTGATGATATTATTATTGTAGAAGACTATAAGCTTGATATGGATGAGCTTGTCTATACTGAAATTATCATTTCTCTTCCGATGAAGCACCTTTGCCGTGAGGAATGTAAGGGATTATGTTCTGTTTGCGGTAAAAATCTGAACGATGGTGAATGTAGCTGTGAAACAAAGCAGATTGACCCAAGACTCAGTGCTCTGGCAGATTTATTAAAAGAAGAAAATTAACTTTTTGTTATTAAGGAGTTGTATTTTAAATGGCAGTACCAAAGAGAAAAACATCTAAAGCAAGAAGAGATAAAAGACGTAATAATTTGTGGAAGATTACCGCTCCCGCAATCGTTAAGTGTCCTCGTTGCGGCGAGTATAAGCGCACTCATCGCCTTTGCAGTGCTTGTGGTTACTATGGTGACCGTCAGGTAGTTAAGGTAGAAGATTAATAGTAAATCTTTAAAAACGGGGCAGGGGGAATGGTTTCTCTCTGCTCTTTTTTTCGAGGTAGGTGAAAAGGAATGGCAGTAAAAATTGATGGTGTTGCTTCAGGCTCTCCCGCCTTTAAAAAGGGCATTAAAAATGGCGATAAGATTCTTACCATAAACGGTAATGATATAATTGACGTTCTTGATTACCGCTTTTATCAGGATGAAAAGAGATTAAAGCTTGAAATTGAAACCGAAAGTGGCAAGGTTAGGAAAATTACTGTACATAAGGGTGAGTATGAAGAACTGGGGCTGGAGTTTGAGTCCTATTTAATGGATGAACAGCGTTCCTGTAAGAATAAATGTATTTTCTGCTTTATCGACCAACTGCCAAAGGGAATGAGGGAGTCACTTTATTTCAAGGATGACGATTCACGACTTTCCTTCCTTTTCGGAAATTATATTACTCTTACAGGTCTTACTGAGCACGAAATAAGCAGAATTATAAAAATGCATATCAGTCCTGTGAATATATCAGTGCACACAACTAATCCATCCATTCGCTGTAAAATGATGAACAACCGTTTTGCAGGGGAGTGCCTTGATATTTTAAAAAGGTTTAATGATGCAGGTATTTCTATGAACTGTCAGCTTGTGTTGTGCCCTGAATATAATGACGGGGATGAGCTCAAAAGAAGTCTTAATGACCTTTTACAGTATGAAAATGTTCAGTCGGTTGCCTGTGTTCCTGTAGGACTTACTAAATTCAGGGAAAATCTTACTGAGCTTAAACCCTTTGATAAAAAATCATCCTGTGAGGTCCTTGATATTATTGAGGAATATGCCATAAAGTATATGGATAAATACGGGGTGCGTAAGGTTTACGGAGCAGATGAGTTTTATTTGCTCTCAGGCAGAGAAATTCCCGAAAGTGACTTTTACGGTGATTTTGACCAGCTTGACAATGGTGTAGGTATGTGGGCACTCTTCAAAAAGGAGGCCTTTGATGCAATAGAGCTGTCAGATAAAATGCCTGATGGTGTGGCTAAGACTATTGTTACAGGGGTTGCAGCTTATCCCTTAATTAAAGAAATAGTTGAGAAAGCTAAGGAAAAGTGGAACAATCTTGAATGTGAAGTTGTTGCAATAATTAATGACTTTTTCGGCGAAAGAATTACGGTCAGCGGTCTTGTTACAGGCTCTGATATAATTAAGCAGCTTAGGGGAAAAAATATAGGAAAAGAGCTATTGCTTCCGTCCTCAATGCTCAGATATGAAAATGATTTGTTTTTAGATGATGTGAGCGTAGAAGAGGTTCAGGAAAAATTAAATGTAAAAATAAAAATAACCGATAATGACGGTTATCAGCTTATAGACGGTATTTTAGGAACAGAGGAGGAATGAATATGTCTAAACCTGTTGTAGCTGTTGTAGGTAGACCAAATGTTGGCAAATCTACACTTTTTAACAAGCTTATAGGTCAGCGACTTTCTATCGTTGACGATACTCCCGGCGTAACAAGAGATAGAATTTACGGTGACTGTGAATGGTGTAACCGTAAAATAATGCTTGTTGATACAGGCGGTATTGAGCCTAAAACTGACGATATAATTTTGAAATCTATGAGAGCTCAGGCTAATCTTGCTATTGAAACCGCCAATGTAATTATTTTTGTTACCGATTTGACTTCAGGTGTTACAGCGGCGGATAACGATATAGCCGCAATGCTTCAGAAAAGCGGTAAGCCTGTTGTACTTTGCGTTAACAAATGTGATAGTCTTGGCAAAACTCCTATGGAGTTTTATGAGTTTTATAATCTTGGACTTGGCGACCCTGTTGCTGTTTCTTCTGTTCACGGTCATGGAACGGGTGATTTGCTTGAAGCAGTTTTTGAGTATCTGCCCCAGGAAAATAGCAATGAGGACGAGGATGATGTTATTAACGTGGCTGTTATCGGTAAGCCGAATGCAGGTAAATCCTCACTCATTAACTTTATATCGGGAGAAGAACGCTCTATTGTATCCGACATAGCGGGAACCACCCGAGATGCTATTGATACCCGTATAGAAAGCGATGGCATAGTCTATAATTTTATTGATACCGCAGGACTGAGAAGAAAAGCCAGAGTAGAGGACCAAATTGAAAAATACAGTGTGCTTCGTGCTCAGATGGCGATTGAAAGAAGTAATGTATGTGTAATAATGATTGACGGCGTGGAGGGCTTTACCGAGCAGGATTCTAAGGTTGCGGGACTTGCTATGGAGCAGGGGAAAGCCTGTATAATAGCAGTAAATAAATGGGATGCTGTTGAAAAGGACAGCTATACAATGGATTCATACAGAAAGAAGTTGATGAATGACTTTTCCTTTATGCCCTATGCACCTATAATTTTTATTTCTGCAAAAACAGGTCAGCGTATTGACCGACTGTTTGAGCTTATCCATTTTGTGTATGAGCAGAATAATATGCGTATTTCTACAGGTAAGCTTAATGATATTTTAGCTGATGCTACCGCCAGAGTTCAGCCTCCTACAGATAAGGGCAAACGCCTTAAAATATATTATATGACTCAGGCATCTACTGCCCCGCCAACCTTTGTTTGCTTCTGCAATAATAAGGAATTATTCCATTTTTCATATCAGAGATATTTAGAAAATCAGATTCGTTCGATTTTCGGCCTTGAAGGTACACCTGTTCGTTTTGTTATCAGAGAAAGAGGAGAAGATAAGAAATGATAGTTTTTGCCGTATTAGCAGCAATAGTCGCATATCTTATAGGAAGTATAAGCTTTGCAGTAATTTTTACAAAAGTTTTTTCGAAAACTGATGTAAGAGAGCATGGAAGCGGAAATGCAGGAACCACCAATGTACTTCGTGTTGCGGGAAAGACTGCAGGTATACTTACATTTGTGTGTGATGCTTTAAAGGGTGCAGTTGCTGCACTTTTGGGTATGCTTGTTTTTAAAGCGCTTTTCGGCAGTGATGCAGACACAATGATTATGTACGGTAAATACATTTGCGGTATTGCCTGTATGATAGGTCACGCCTTTCCAATTTGGTTTGGCTTTAAGGGCGGAAAATGTGCCGCAACAAGTGTAGGTATTTTTGCCGTTTGCTGTCCTGTTGCTATTGTTATGGGGCTTATCGGGTATGCGGTTAATATGTTGGTGACCGGGGTAGTATCTCTCAGCACTCTTATCGCAACAACTCTTGTAGTTGGATTTTCTATTGGAATAAACGGCTTTAATGGCATAAACAACCCTGACATTGTAATAATTCTTCTGAGTCTGCTTGGTGGAATAATCGTCTTTTGGCGGCACAAGGATAATATAAAGCGTCTTATTAAAGGCGAAGAGAAAAAACTTAAAATAAAAAAATAAATAAAAATTGCCTTACCGAACCGGTAAGGCAATTTTTATTTATAATAATACAGAATAAACGTCCTCGCCACCATTGACGAAAACCTCTAAAATGTAACCGTCGTGGAGGATTTTAATATCTTTAATTTCACCTTTATGGATGACAGGGTCGCGGTCGGTACGCTCAATAATGAAGCCGTCCGCGGTCATTTTAACTGCCTCGTCGCTGTCTTTAAGCAGATGCCTAACCTCTTTTACAGGATATCCGTATACTTTGCCGTTTCTAAAGGTTATTTCACGAGGAACAGACCAGGTTCCTGCACAGCGGGGAAGCTTTAAATACCAACCGGGTATCCAGGTAATGTGGAGGTTTCTTCCTTTATCATCTCTGAATACCTGACCTGCGTACTGGTCGGGGCCTCTGTCGTAGCTTCCCTTTATTTCAGGGGTGAATTTGAGATTTTCTAAGCTGCCGCGCATAGCGTAAAAATAGTGCTTCCAGTTAGTAGGAACAACGGAACAGCTTAGAAGAACCTTATCTCCGTCAGGCATAATAGAGGGACATTCGGCATAAATGGAGTCTTCCCACTCTGCCGCAATACCGCCGTAGCTGAAGTGTAGAAGGTCATCACTTTCATATATAAGCAATCTTGCAACCTTTGGAGTATCTGGGCCTGTGCCTGTTCCTGTAGCCATTACACAGTAATATTTTCCGTTTATAAAGGTTACGGCAGGGTCGCGGAAATCAGGAAAACCGTCACTTTCAGGGAAGTGCTCTATAACAGGATTGTTTTCGTATTTTTCAAAGTTAATACCGTCCTTTGAATAGGCAACACTTACGCTTTCTATTCTTCTGTCAGCACCTTCGGGGGTGTGTATGGAAGCGTAGAAAACATATAGGGTATCATCCTTTACAATAGCAGTACCGGACCAACATCCCTCATCATCATAAGGGGAATCGGGGTAAAGTGCAACAGGCATTTCTTCCCAGTTTACAAAGTCCTTGCTTCTGGCGTGTCCCCAGTGCATATACTGTTCTTTAAAGGGATACTCGGTATCGGGACAGTACTGAAAAAACAGATGGTAATAACCCTTAAAATAAACAAGTCCGTTAGGGTCATTTACCCAACCTTTTTTTGGTTTGAAATGAAACTCAAGTGGGGCAGAGTAATCATAAGTGTTTTTACTGAATTCTCTGATTTCCATTAAAATTACCTCTTTTAACAACCAATAGTGGTGGATTTAAGGTCAAGACGGGTTATAATATCCTGCTGAATTTCAGGGGACAAATCAAGGAAGTTAACAAAGGTTCCATGTATACGCATAATGTAAACACCGCTGGGAGCGTATTTCTTAGGATTAGCAAGAACCTTTCTGAGAATCTCAGGTGTAGTTACGTTAACATAGAGATAGAAAGGTGATACACCCTCTTTAAGCTCGTTAAAGAAAAGTGGCTTTATAACATTATTATAGAACTGTACACCCTTAACACCAAGGTCATCACCACTGAAGAATTTGGGGTCAATACCAAGATGGGAAGCGTAACCGCCACAGAATTTTTCAAAAGGAAGCTTCATATTTGAAAGCATTCTGAAGCCAAGACCGTTACTAGCCTCTCCATAAAGCGGGTCAACACCATAGCCAAGCATATCACGGCTTAGTCTACCGTCGGGTGTAGCTCCTACCCAATATCCGTATGTAAGATGGGTAGAGGGACTTGCAAAGTCGGGTCTGAAGGGGTTTCCGAGATAGTTCTTTTTGCTTCGAAGCATATCACTGACCTTAATTGCGATTTCTCTTGCTTCATTGTCAACAACTTCGATGTTATTGCCGAATTTAGGACAGGAAAGCAAGAACTTTCTCAAATCCTCATGACCTTCAAAATTGGCTTTTATAGCTTTTACAAGAGTGTCCTTGTCGGCTTTGTTTTCTTTAAGCATTGTGTCAATGGCAACAAAAGAGTCAGCCAGAACAGTCAGACCGTGAACAAGACAGCCGCTTCCGTTGTATTTGGTGCCCTGTTTTTTTGTGTCGCGCATATCGGCACCGGACTCAAGACCGCCCATAAAACAACTAAGGAAAGGAACCTTTAACTCGGAAAGGGCAGTAGAAGCGCCATTTGCAGCGGATACCATTTCGTCCATAACCTTATTGAGAACATTATAAAATGTATCGCGGATATTTTCAAGAGTGAAATCCTCTGTTTCTATAAGTTTTTCCCCTGTAATCGCCGATACACCGCCGGTCAGCACCATTTCAAGCACTTTAGGAAGATTAAGCCAACTGTTAGTTGTATTACCATTGTCTTTTCCCATAATAAGAGGCTCCTGACAGCCTGCAACACTGTAGTCGGGAATATCCTCTTTTTCTATGCCTGTGCTCTCCAATACTTTAAATAGTGCATCATCATTAAAGAGAGAGGGAGTCAGTACACCTGCAGAGAAGAAGAAACGACCCATTTCTTCATAAAGTTTTTCAGGTGTGTTTTTATGGAGCTTTACAGAGAGAATAGGCTGAGGAAGATTCATATCAAAATAAGCGTCCATTATTGCGTAACTCATTGTGTTTGTCAGGTCGTTGCCATCAATATCTCTGCCGCTTATGAGTACATTCTGAGAAATAGCCCAACTTCTGTCACCTACATTATAGAAAACAAGGAAGTGACGGAAAAGCTCTGAGGCTTCTTCGCGGCTAAGGGAATTTCTATAAGGCTCGAAAATTCTGTCAGCGTTACCCAGAGAGAAAGCATAGGGATTCGGTGCCTGTTCAAGACACATAATTTCCCACAATAGCAGATAAAGCTGTAATGCTTCATAAAGATTTGTGGCGGGGCCACCGTTGATATTATTAAGACTTGTTTCAAGGAAGTGAAGCTGTTCTTTTCGCTTGTCAGAGCAAGTTTTCTTTTGTTCGTTTATTACATCAAGGTATCTGCCAATAAGAATTTTTACGCCTGAAAGCGCAATAGCTGCAGCAGTATAAAACTCTGAGTCTTTGCTCTGAGCATCTTTTATAAGTGCATCAATGCCGTATTTTAAGGCACTTCTGAAATCGGGGATAACGTGACCTGTTACCTGCTCAACAAAGAAAATAACCTCTTTTGTATAGTTTTCTGCCTTGCCGTAGGTGACATTGAGCATTTCAACCATTTTTGTTTTAGCAGTAAAAGAACGGACACTGTCAATTCGTTCCTTTGTGAATTCTTCGTTTGGTTCTATGTCGTTGTAAATAGCCATAGGGTCACAGTAACCCGAGAAGCCCTCCACTGTAAAGGAAGGATTAATAAGCGCATAGCTTCGGGCAAAAGCATCTCTCTGAGCGCCTACAAAAATTGTATTATCACTGATAAATAGAGGGAGTTCTTTAAGAACCTCACACAAAAGATAAGCCTTTTTTATTTCGGCAGGATACTGAGAGTATTTGCTGTCTGCCTTCATTTCGGTTTCCTTAGCAATAAACCAACCATCAAGACGCTTGATTTGACGCTCTTCCTGATAAAGAGCCTTAGCCATAGTTGTAAGCTCACCATTTTTATAAATTCCGTACATTGTAATAGCCTCCTTTAAGTTGTAACGGTTGTTAAACCGTATTGTTTAAATGTGTCGTTATATTTTTTTAATATTTCTGCGGTAATAAAACCATTTTCTACCTTGTATGGAGTGGTCCACTTTTCTTTGCCGTATTCGTGATAAGGAAGAAATTCGAATACAGTGTTTTGAGTATTAAATTTTGAAAAATACTGCGCAAAGCCTTGGGGACAGTCGGCATTCACACCGTTTATAAGAGGAATACGAATATGTTGTTGTCTGCCCACTTTACAGTTTGCCTCAAAGTTTTTCTTTATTACTTCGTTTCCTACTCCTGTAAATTTTTTGAGTATATCGCTGTCAAAATGCTTGAAATCCATTATTAAATAGTCAATAAAAACAAGTATTTCTTTAAGCCTCGGGGAAGTGCCGTTGGTTTCAATAGCGGTATGGATATTTTCTCTTTTAAGTTTTTTTAGCAAGTCCAAAAGTTCATCGGCTTGCAGAGAAGCTTCTCCGCCCGTAAAGGTTACACCGCCACCTGAAAAAAACATAGGCTTACAGCTTATACACTCTTTTAAAAGTTCTTCAATAGCGTAATCTTTACCTGCACTGCTCTCCATTCCGTCGGGATTAGAACACCAGATACAACGCATATTGCAGCCTGATAAGTGGTAGACAAGGCGGTTGCCCGGTCCGTCCTGATTAAAATTAAAGCCTTTACCGAAAATTTTCATTTCATCACATCTTACTATTTGATAATTTAATACTAATAAACTATAATAAATAATTGAATTGACAAATGGAAAAATAAAATGTAAAATAAAGCAAAACAAAAATTGCGAAGTGGTTAAAATGAAAAATAAATTCAACACAACAAGGCGTCATACCGTTACCGATGCCAACATAAATTATTATGCAACACCTTTTGTTCATCCAAAACGCAGAATGGCAGAGCATGATTTTATATATATGCTCAAGGGTAAATGGAAAATAGGACAAAATGATGAAGTCTTTGAATTGACCGAAGATACCTTGCTTATACTTTATGCAAATAATACCCATTATGGTGCGGGGCCGTGTTTGCCGGATTCTAAAACAATGTATTTTCATCTATCCTTTGAGGAAGAATGTTTTAAAGAAACAGATGAAATATGTGTGGTTGAAAGTCTTATAAATGCATCATCTAACAGAAATATTAAAAAATATTTTTATGAGATAGTAAACTCTAAACTTTGCTCAAACCATAAAAAAGCAGATATTTTCTTTGATTTGCTGATGTGTGAAATAAGTGATGCAGCTAATCAACAGGCAACCGTACAGATAGGTGAGCAGATTAAAAATATAATACATAAAAATCCGGAAAGCTTTTTGTCCAATAAAGAACTTTCTCAAAAAACACACGTATCTGTAAAAACTGCCGAAACTAAATTTAAAAATCTTTTCGGAGTAACGATTCACCAGTACATTTTGAAATTTAAAGTAGAACAGGCAATTGCTTATTTTAAAAATTTCCCTGAAATGTCAATAAAGGAAATTGCCTATAATTTGGGCTTTTATGACGAATACCATTTCAGTAAGCAGTTTAAAAAAATAATGGGCACTTCACCTAATAAATACAAAAAAGAAATAGTGACAAAAAATAAAGAATGAACTTTCGCCCACACCCCATAGGATGTGGGCGTTATACAAAGCTCATTCTTTATTTTCAAGTTTTTTAAGTAATCTGATATCATTTCCCGCAAAGGTTTTCAGTGCATATTCTCCTATAAAACGAGAGGTTATTCTTGCGGTATAACGGCTTTCAAGCTCTTCTATATTAAGGTTGGTGTTTATAATGGTGGGTTTGCCTTTCAGCAGTCTTGTATTTATAATATCATAAATCAGCGACTGAACAAAGCTTGTTATAAATTCTGTTCCAAGGTCGTCAATAACAAGTAGGTCGGCATTTAAAAGACGCTGATGCTTTTCGTTTTCTCCGTTATAGGAAAAATGCTCCTTTTCGGCTTCTGAAAAAAGATTCTGAGCAGAGCCGTAAACCACATTATAGCCTTTACCTACAACCTCTCTGACAATAGACAGGGAAAGATGGGTTTTGCCAAGTCCGCTTTTTCCCATAAAGAGAATATTTGTTGAATTGAGGGAAAAGTCGTCAGCATACAGTTTTGCAAAGCTTAACAGATTGCTCATTTTATCCTGAACCTCTTCGGGATAATATTTAATAAGAAAACTGTCAAAACTACTTTTACTAAGTGGCATTGCTTCTTCCATTTCGCTAAGGGCGATTTCTTTAGCAATAGCTTTAATACATTCACAAAGTTTACCGCCGTTATAACCCGTATCACCACATACCTGACAGAAGACCTGTTTGGATTTTACCCCTGCATCTTTAAGTAGTGACTGTTTTTCTTTGGAAAGGTTTTCGCTCTTTTTTCTAAGCAGTGCGATTCGCTCACTGTCGCCTTTAAGTGCCGCCATCATAAGTATCGCACCAATATTTGAAAGTTCGGTATTAAGTTCTTTTATTCTTGGGTTAGCGTTTATGGCTTTCTCCAAGGATTTTTCATATAAGTATTCAGCTTTTTTAAGGGCTTTTTCTTTTATTTCAAAAGCCTTTTTAATATGTTCAGATGATATAGCCACACTAATCCTCCTTTTTCATAAGCTGTTCTAAAAGCTTTTTATCATAGGCGGCAAAATCGTTTTTCTTTTCTTTTACGGGTTTTGTGTCTTCTTTTATATCCTCAACGGTTTTAACGCCTGCTTTATGCCATTTCTCTATAATTTTTTTAATGTAGGGTATAGAAAACTCACTGGTTGTATCTACGCAGATTTCATAGGCTTTTTCGAAAATTTTTCTATCGTACTTCCATTCATCCACCCAAAGCAAAGCCAGTTCTTTTTCTTTTTTTGTAGGCTTTCTGTCCTTTATACCAAAGGCTGAAAATACTATTTTCACACATTGGTCAAGCTTTAGATTCTCTGCCATTTTGACTTCTACATCAGCAAGTGTTTCTACACCGCTGTCAATCCAGTCAATAGCGGTACTTTCGATAAAACGTGTGCTTAGTTTGTTTTCCTTTGCCGCGTACTGAAGTAGCATAAGTATTACCGAAACATCCATACCCTCATCACTGTATAGCCAGGCCAATGTGCTGGTTTCAGCCTGGCGTAGTGGTCTTGCAAAGACCGACTGTGCCTCGCATAACAGATGCTGAAGCTTTTCATCATTTGCACCCATTCGGGCGACCTCTTCTCTTGTGGGCTTTGCTCCTTGCATGTGGGCGGTCTTGCTTTTTTGGGTGTTTTTTGTATTTGATTTTTGGTCTGAATTTAATATACCTGCATTACCCCAATAACCGATAGCATCAGATACTTGTGCTTCATCAATAGAAAGGGCAGAGCCGATGTCCTTGGCATTGAGTTGTTCGCTGCTGTGTCTGAAAATATATAACAACACCTTTAACTGTACGGCACTTGCCAGCTTAATGTGTTTGTCTACCGCTTGGCTGGGAAAAGAAAAGGTATTGGCGAATACCTCCATATTAATAATACTGTTCATAAAACTCTCCAAAAACTCTTGCAATTTTCATTTCTTATATTATAATATATTAAGTATAGCACACAAACCTCGGTTTGACAATTATTATTTCGGAGATGATTTTTAATGGCAGTTTTAGTAACAGGCGGCGCAGGTTATATTGGTTCTCATACCTGTATTGAAATGATGGCGGCAGGATATGAGGTAATCGTAGTTGATAACCTTGATAACAGTAATGAAGAATCTTTAAGAAGGGTTGCCCAGATTACAGGTAAAAAGGTTAAATTCTATAAGGAAGATGTAAGAAACAAAAAAGCTTTAAGAAAAATTTTCAAGAAAAATAAAATTGATGCAGTTATCCATTTTGCAGGTCTTAAGGCAGTTGGCGAATCTGTTGCAAAGCCTGTTGAATATTATGATAACAACCTTATCAGTACCCTTGTTCTTCTTGAAGTTATGCGTGAGTTTGATGTTAAGAAGATAGTATTTTCTTCTTCTGCTACCGTTTACGGTGTTGCAAAGGAAATGCCTCTTAAAGAGGGTATGCCTCTTGGCGCAATCAATCCTTACGGCAGAACGAAGCTCTTTATTGAGGAAATGCTTCGTGACCTTTACATAAGTGATAACAGCTGGTGTATAGCACTTCTTCGTTACTTTAACCCTATCGGTGCACACGAAAGCGGAAAAATCGGTGAGGACCCCAAGGGTATTCCCAATAACCTTATGCCCTATATTTCTCAGGTAGCGGTAGGCAGACTTGAAAAGTTAAATGTATTCGGTAATGACTATAATACAGTTGACGGTACAGGCGTGCGTGATTATATCCACGTTGTTGACCTTGCAAAAGGCCACGTTGCTGCAGTTAACTGGGCACTTAATAACCAGTCCTGTGAAGCCTTTAATCTTGGTACAGGTAACGGTGTATCTGTGCTTCAGCTTAAGGATGCTTTCGGTAAAGCCGCAGAAATGGAAATTCCCTTTGTTATTGCACCTCGTCGTCCGGGAGATCCTGACGAAGTTTACGCTGATGCATCTAAGGCTAAGGAAATTTTAGGCTGGGAGGCACAGTACAATATAGAGAGAATGTGTATTGATACTTGGCGTTGGCAGAAGAATAACCCCAACGGATACAGAGATTGATATAAAAACGCCCACTAATATTAGTGGGCGAAAATATGCGCCCGTAGCTCAGCTGGATAGAGCGTTCGCCTCCTAAGCGAAAGGCCGTGCGTTCGAATCGCGCCGGGCGCGCCAAAAAAGCTACACAATGTGTAGCTTTTCTTTTTTATACGTAATTATTTTCATTAATTTCCTTTACATTTCTAAATAAAAGTATTAAAATTAATAAAAATTGAAAATAAGGTGATTATATGGAATTAAAGGGCAAAAAAATTAATTTTTTAGGTGACAGTATAACAGCGGGTTCGGGAGCAAGTAGTGTAGAAAAACGCTTTACTAATCTTATTGCGGAAAATACCGGTGCAATTTGCAATAATTATGGTATTGGCGGAACAAGAATTGCTCGACAATCTAAGGTATCTGTTAATCCTGTATGGGATAAGGATTTTATTTCTCGTGTTGAAGAAATGGAGCCTGAAGCTGACTGTGTTATCGTTTTTGGCGGTACCAATGATTTTGGACATGGGGATGCACCTTTGGGTACTATGGACGACCGCACCGTAAATACTTTTTACGGAGCGCTGCACTGCCTTTATATCTCTCTTATAGAGAAATATCCAACCGCTAAAATAGGAATTTTAACACCTCTTCACAGATGCAATGAGGATAATATGAAAGGTGACGGAGATAAAGAAAATAATGTAGCAACCCTTAAAACCTATGTTGAGATTATTCGTGAGGTTGCAGAGTATTATTCACTTCCTGTGCTTGATTTGTTCAAAAACAGCGGACTTCAGCCAAAAATTCCCGTAATTAAAGAAATGTATATGCCTGACGGACTTCATCCCTGTGATAAGGGTTATGAGATATTAGCTGATAAAATCACAAAATTTATCGAAACACTTTAGATAACAAGAAAGACCTTGAACTGTATTTGTTCAAGGTCTTTAGTTTATTTATCATACTCTTCCCAAAATTTAAGGGTGGCGGCTTCATATCCGTCCTTATCTACAAAATAGCTCATTCCGTGGGCAGCACCGGGGACAACAAAAAGCTTTTTAGGTGCAGAACAAGCCTTATAATTTTCGAAGGTCATTTCAATAGGTACGAATTTATCGTCGGTGCCGTGGGCAAAAAGCACGGGAACTGTGCAGTTTTGCATGGCCTGTATACATGAGTATTCGTCGCTTGTTGCCTGAATACGCTTTTTGCACATATCATTAACTACCGCACTGTAAAGCCCGAAAGGTATTTTCAGATTGTTCTCTGCTACATGCTTCCATATAGCGTGGGGAGAGGTAAAGCCGCAATCGGCAATAATTCCCTTAACACAGTTCGGTAGCTCAAAGCCAGCCGTCATAAGAACGGTGGTAGCGCCCATAGAAACGCCGCAAAGATATACGGGAAGCTTAGACTCTGTTTTTTCTGCTATATATTTAGTCCATTCAAGACAGTCAAAACGTTCAAGCAGACCAAATCCCATATATTCTCCCTCACTGTTGCCCTGAGCCCGTTGCTCTGCATAAAGCACAGCGCAGTCATTTTTATGCCAGAAGGGAGATATAACACCGAAATCCTGCGACCAGCCTGAACGCCAGCCGTGCATAGCGATTATAACGCGCTTGGGGTTTTGCGGACAGTACCAGTGTCCCACCAGCTTTATGCCGTCGTGACTTTCGATTTCCACCGTTTCAAAGCTTTCCTTTTCAAGCTCAGCAGATGCATTCATCATAGCTTCAAGCATTTTTGAGTAATCGTCGTTTCCCGTGAGCCTTTTTTTGCTTCTGCCTTTTGCCTTGGGCTGACTTCGGTCAAGGGCTACCTTTAAAAGATAATTGGCTGTTGCAAGATATGCCACCCCTGCGCCTAAGGCAGAGGCGATACCTGCTGTAATGAGAACGGCTTTTGTACTTTTTTTCATTTTTAACCTTCTTTTAAATCCTTTACGGTTCTTTGCTTTTGCGGAGCTTCAATATAACTGAAAAGCTCATCAAGATTATCTGATATTTTAAAGAGCTCAAGACAGTCAGGTTTTATAAAGTTCTTTTTAACCGCTTGCACCATAGTAGCATAAAGCTCGTTGTAATAACCCATTTGATTATAAATAGCTATAGGCTTATTATGACGGCATAGCTGTTTTGAGGTCAGAATTTCGAAAAATTCCTCATAGGTGCCTATTCCACCGGGTACCACCATAAAGGCATCGCAGTTTTCCTCCATAATCTGCTTTCTTTCCCTCATTGTATCAGGTTCAATAAGCTTGTCACAAATATCGCATACCGCTTCAATTTCTTCATCTCTGAAAAATTTTGGGATAACGCCCATGATATATCCATCCTCTGATTTTACTCCTCTGGCGGTAGCACCCATTAGTCCGTTGCCTCCGCCGCCGAAAACAAGACTGTGGCCACGCTTTACCATAGCTTTTCCCATTTCTTCGGTTATTTCTATATATTTTTTATCAATTGTCGGGGAAGCTGCCCCGTAAACACAAATTCTCATAAGCTCAGCTCCTTTATTATAGTATATCAAAATATACTTACATAATCAATATATTTTCAAGGTTGACATAATGTCACACAGAAAATATAATATATGTATATTACGAATAAGAAGTGAAACATAATGAAAAATGTTATAAGAGTTTTATGTCTGCTTTTGTGTACTATTTTTGTGTTTTGCAGTTGCGGTAAAAAGCCCGAAGAAAACGAAAGTCAGTCTGAACCTGTAAGTGTAAGCAGTGAGGAAAGCAATATAGAGGAAAGCTCTGCACCCCAGTCCTCAAGCGAGGAAAACAACGGTCAGGTGTCAGAGGAAGACAATACACCTTTTGGATTTGAGGCTGTAACAGTAAGCGGCGGAACCATTGTAGGTACTACCTCTAAAGGATATACAATAAAGGTGAAAGATGGTGTTACATATATTGGCGGAGTGCTTGTTGTAAACAAAACCTATTCCTTGCCAAAAAGCTATAATCCCGGTCTTAACTCTGTTTGCAAGACTGCCTTTGAAAAAATGAAGGCAGGTGCTAAAAAGGATGGAATTAATGTGTGGATTTCATCGGGATATAGAAATTATTACAGACAAGATGAGCTGTATAGCTATTACTGTAAGCGTGACGGTGTTGCGGCGGCAGATAGATATTCTGCACGGCCGGGACATTCAGAGCATCAGGCAGGCCTTGCAATTGATGTTAACAGTGCAAGTACCGTTGCCTATAATAATACATATAAAAATGTTGGAGAATGGATAGCCGCACACTGCTGGGAATATGGCTTTATTCTTCGTTATCCTGAGGGTAAGGAGGATATTACAGGCTATAAATATGAGGCGTGGCATATAAGATATGTAGGAATCGAGCTTTCTACCAAAATTAAAGAGAGTGGACTCACCCTTGAGGAGTATTTCGGTATTACTTCATCCTATACATCGGTAGAAGAAAATGAAGAAAAAGAGTCTTCGGTAACAGAGGAAAGTGAGGAAGCCTCCTCGGACAGTGAGAACAACAGCGGTTCTTCGTCAAAAGATATACAGGAGGGTGATTCCTCTGATTTAAATAATGATTCTTCACAAGATGAAGAGCAAAATGAAGAAAGCACAGACAGTAATAATAGCGATGAGTCAGACAGTTCAGGAAACGAAACAGGCTCAGATACTTAGTAGTATTAAAGCATCCTTGCATTGTAGTACAATGCAAGGATGCTTTTTTAGTTCTGAATTTCAGTAAGTGGGATGGGGCTTTTATCTGCTTTGGGAGAAACACCAAAATGCTTTTTATAGGAACGGAAAAAGGTGGCATAATCCTTAAAGCCTGAAGAAAAACACGCCTCTATTGGTTTTCGTCCCGACTTTATTTGCTCTCTGGCAAGGGATAGTCTTTTTACTGTGACATATTCCCAAAATGTAGTGCCGGAGGTTTCCTTTATTATGCGGTTGATATGATTGCTGCTTATAAAAAAATCTTCAGAAACACCTGTAAGGGAAATATCCTCTTCTAAATGGCTGTTTATATAATTTATTATGTGTGTTGCTTTATCCTTTGTAGGCTTTTGTGAATTAAAGTCCAATTCAAAGGCTTCATTTAGCTCGCTAAGAAAGGGCAAAAGGTAGCATGACTTTTTTTGCATTGTGTTTGCTTTACAAAGCTTTTTCAGGTAGTAAAGCATATGATTATATTGAAGAGAAGAAGGGCGGTAATGATTTCTTTCACCGGCCTTGCGACAAATAAATGGGGCTAAAAGGTCGTTGCTTTCCATTTCTGCATCAACAGAAAAATTTACTACAATTCTTTCGTAAGGCTCGTTTGATTTAAGTAAAAGATAATGGAATTCGTTTTTTCGCATTATCATAATATCACCCGGCATAAGCTTATACTTGTTACCTTCAACAGAGTATTGTGCGTTTCCTGAAAGTATGCAGAAAATTTCATATTCATTATGCGTATGCAAATAAAACTGTGACTGAGTGGGATTTTTGGTTGTGCACCATACAGAAGTGATTTTAATATCCATATAAACATCTCCTTTTTTAACTATACATCCAAATAGTGATTTTTGCAATGTTTTTTAGGCATTATTTGTAATTGATATGAAAATATAACAGATTTATAATAAAAATATAAATTAAAAGAGGTGTTTGGTTATGAATATTTATGCTTTTGCAGACGAAGCAAGTCCTTTGATTGACAGTCAAATACTCGCCATGAAACGAAATAAACTTCAGGGGCTTGAGATTCGTAATGTAGATGGTACAAATGTATCGGAGATTTCTATCCATAAGGCTAAGGAGGTTAAGTCAAAGCTTGATGCTAACGGTCTTTGTGTATGGAGTATCGGCTCTCCAATAGGTAAAACCACTATAGGATGTGATGATTTTAGTGGGCATCTGGAGTTACTAAGACATACCTGTGAAATTGCTAATGTTATGGACACGAAAAATATACGTATGTTTTCCTTTTATTATCCTAAAACCATATCTCCTAAAGATATAAGAGGAGAGGTAATTGATCGTCTTGGTAAAATGCTTGAAGTGGCAGAACAGTATGGTGTAAATCTTTGCCACGAAAATGAAAAGGGTATATATGGAGATATTGCAGAAAGATGTCTTGACCTTCACAAAACCTTTACTGAGCTTAAGTGTGTATTTGACCCTGCTAATTTTATACAAAGCGGTCAGGATACAGTTAAGGCCTATGAAATGCTTAAGGATTATGTGTATTATCTTCATATCAAGGATGCCCTTTATGACGGTAATGTTGTTCCTGCAGGACAAGGTGTGGGTAATCTTCCCTATATTTTAAAAGAATATATAAAGCGCGGTGGAAATGCGGTTACCGTTGAGCCTCATCTGAAGGTATTCAGTGGACTTGAAGCGCTTGAACAGGCAGGGGAAGAATCTAAAATAGGAATTACAAGCTATAGCAGTGGGGATGAAGCCTTTGATGCTGCCTGTGTTGCTTTAAAGGGGATGCTGTAATGAGAATTGGTGCTCAGTTTTATACATTAAGAGATTTTTGCAAAACCACAGACGAGCTTGCCGAGTCCTTAAAAAAGGTTGCAGATATAGGCTATGAATATGTGCAGATTTCGGGAACCTGTGAGTATGACGCCGACTGGCTAAAGGGTGAACTGAACAAAAACGGTCTTTCCTGCGTTATTACCCATACACCGCCTGTTAAAATAACCGAAGAAACAAAAAGTGTAGTGCAAGTCCATTCGGTTTTAGGCTGTGACTATGTTGGAATAGGACATTTTGCATTCAGTGTCGAAAAGGGCGAAACTCCTGATTTACTCGCGCAAAAGTTTATGTCGGCAGCTAAGGTGCTTAAAGAAAACGGTAAATATCTTATGTACCATAACCACGCCCACGAGTTTGCAAGATATGAAAATAAGACGATACTTGCCCATTATGAAGAAATGTTTCCTGCCGACCTTTTAGGATTTACTCTTGATACATATTGGGTTCAGACGGCAGGTGCTGACCCGGCTTTCTGGATAGAAAAACTTTCGGGCAGAGTGCCCTGTATTCACCTTAAGGACCATACTTTTGACAGAAAAATGGCGGTTATAGGTGAGGGGAATATTAATTTTGACAGAGTATTCGGCAAGGCTGAAAAAGCGGGTACAAAATATATGCTGGTGGAACAGGATGAATGTTACGGTGAAGACCCCTTTGAATGTTTGAAGAGAAGCTATAATAATCTTAAGGCTATGGGCTTTAAGTAAAGGAGTATATAAATTATGGAGAAAATAAGACTTGGTATAATCGGTTACGGTAATATGGGAAGTGCTCACGCGGATAATGTTTTTAATGGCAAGTGTCCCGATGTTGTGCTAACTGCTATAGCAGATATAAAGGATAGTCGTCTTGAAGCCGCTAAGGGTGTGTTTGGAGAGGATGTAAGCTATTTTAGTTCTGCAGAGGAAATGCTGGACAGCAAAAAAATTGATGCTTGTCTTGTGGCTGTACCTCATTATGACCATACAAACCTTGCTATAATGAGTATGAAAAAGGGAATACACGTTATGGTGGAAAAGCCCGCAGGAGTTTATACTCAGCAGGTTGAAGAAATGAATGCTGTGGCTGATGAAAATCCCGATGTTGTATTCGGTATGATGTTTAATCAGCGAACAAACTGTCTTTACAGGAAGATGCGTGAGCTTGTCAAATCGGGGAAATACGGACAAATAAGAAGAACTAACTGGCTTATAACAAACTGGTATCGATCTCAGGCTTATTATAACTCAGGAGATTGGCGCGCTACCTGGGCAGGAGAGGGCGGAGGAGTTCTGCTTAATCAGTGTCCTCATCAGCTTGATTTATGGCAATGGATATGCGGTATGCCTGTTAAAGTACACGCAAAGCTTAAATATGGTAAATGGCACGATATTGAGGTTGAGGATGATGTTACCGCTTATGTAGAGTACGAAAATGGTGCAACAGGTACGTTTATTACCACCACCGGTGACGGATGCGGCTCAAACAGATTTGAAATACAGATGGATAAGGCAAAGCTTGTTGTGGAGGACGGAAAACTCAGGGTTTGGGAGTTTGAAATGACTGAGCAGGAATTTTCTGCTACAAATCAAAGACCCTTTGCTGCTATTCCCGTAAAGGAAATCGAAGTAGAAACCGATGGACAGCACACTGCTCATGTAGGGGTTCTCAATGCCTTTGCCGATAAAATTCTCTCAAAGGGTGAGCTTGTTGCTGACGGCAGAGAGGGTATAAACGGACTGATTTTATCAAACGCTATGCATCTTTCGGATTTTCTTAATAAAGAGATTGAAATTCCTTTTGATGCCGAACTTTATAAATCAGAGCTTATGAAAAGGGTAAAAGGCTCAAAGGCAAAAAAGGATACTGTAGAAGTATTTGAAGATAATAGCTCTTCTTACGGTAGAGTCTAATAATAAAAACCGCAGAAATTTCTGCGGTTTTTATTGATTTCTTGAGAAGTCTGTGGTACAATGACGACATAAAATTAAATACGTTGGGGGAAACTTAAATGAAAAAGTTTTTTCAGGAATTTAAAGAGTTTGCTATGAAGGGCAATGTGCTTGATATGGCTGTCGGTGTTGTTGTGGGCGGTGCCTTTAAGGAAATTGTAACCGCACTTGTTAATAACATCATTAATCCGCTTATCGGTGCTATGACAGGACAGGGAAATCTTTCTGACCTTAAATATGTTATTTCAAAGGCAGTTGTTGAAAATGGCGTTGAGATTGTTCCCGAAAATGCCGTTACATACGGTGTATTCTTACAGTCTATAATAGATTTTCTTATTATCGCTTTCTCTATTTTTGTTGCTCTTAAGGTTATGATGAATGCCGAAAAGAAGCTTCAGGATCTTCTTCACAAGAAAAAGGAAGAAGAGGAAAAGGCTGAGGAATCGGCAGCTCCCGTAGAGGATGAAATATCTGTTCTTAAAGAAATCCGCGATATGTTAAAAGAGGATAAAAAAGCGGAATAATTGTGTTGACAATATAATAAATATGTGTTAGAATATTTTCGCTGAATGAGTTATGGAGATGCAAAAGCTACAGGTTGAACCCTGTGGTTTTTTGCGTCTTTTTTTATTTTTTTGGAAAAAGGTGATTTTTATGACCTTAAATGAGTTTAAAGATTCTCTTGAACAATTTCCCGTTATAGCAACGGTACATGCTTCTGAGCTTTCCAAGGCACTTAAATCTCCTGCAGAGATTCTTGTGCATATGAAGGCTGATCTTCTTACAATAAAGGAGGATATTGAAGCAGTGCACGGTGCGGGAAAGTATATACTTGTTCATATTGACCTTGCCGATGGAATTGCCAGTGATAAAACAGGAATTCAGTTCCTTGCAAATTTGGGCGTTGACGGAATCATAAGCACAAGAGGTAAGCTTATACGTCAGGCTAAGGATATGGGGCTTATTACGGTACAGCGTTTCTTTGCTCTGGATTCTCAGGGAATTGAGAGTATTGAGGAAATGCTTTCGGTTTGCTCTCCTGATTTCATAGAGATTATTCCCGGTGTTATCGGAAAGGTTATTTCCCGTTTTGCTTCTCGCGGTATTCCTGTTATTGCAGGCGGTCTTATTGAAAGTAAGGCTGAAATAACCGAAGCCCTCTCCAGCGGAGCTTCGGCAGTTTCGACAGGAAAGGAAGATTTGTGGTATGTCTGACTTTTTTAGTATGTTTCCTTCGAACGCTCTTGATATAATTGTGAGATTTATTGTTGCTGTAATTCTTGGAGGCATAATCGGTGTTGAGCGCTCAGGAACAAATCATGATGCCGGACTCAGAACGCATATCCTTGTGTGTCTTGGCAGTGCGGGAGTTATGGTAATGAGTCAGCTTATTGTTGAGGATTTCGGCGGAGATGTAATGCGAATCGGTGCTCAGGTGGTAAGCGGAATAGGTTTTTTGGGTGCCGGATGTATTCTTGTTCACGGAAAGCGTATACGCGGTCTTACTACTGCGGCGGGACTTTGGGCAACCGCCTGTCTTGGACTGATAATAGGCTCGGGTTATTATTTTGTAAGTATTGTAATGGCGGTTATTATTATCGGTGTTATGCTTGCATTGCGTCCCGTTACAAGAATGTTGCAGAATAAAAGCAAGGAAAAGATTTGCAAAATCAGAATTTATCCTGAAAATCCCGAGGATTTCGGAAATGCCTATAAATATATAACAGAGAGCGCTTTCCATGTTGCTTCAATGGAACGACAGGAGGATTTAAGTGTTATAGTAAGCGTGGTTGATTCGGACGAAAATACTGCCGACCTTGTTATTGCGTCACTGCTTACCGATACAAGTATTAAAAAAATAGAAAAAATATAGAGCGGAATTACCGCTCTGTATTTTTGGGGGAGAAATAGATATGGTATATGATATAGCAATTATAGGTGCAGGTGTTATAGGTGCTTTTACGGCAAGAGAACTGTCTAAATATAACCTTAACATACTGCTTATTGAAAAAGAAAATGATGTTTCTTGCGGTGCGAGTAAGGCAAACAGCGGGATTGTTCACGGCGGATTTGACCCTGACCCCGATACCTTGAAAGCACTTATGAACAGTAGAGGAGTACCTCTTCTTTATGAAGCGGCAGAAAAGCTTAAGGTACCTATTTTAAATAACGGCTCTTTTGTTTGTGCCTTTGACAGTGAGGGCGAAAAAGAGCTTGATGCACTTCATGAAAGGGCTATAAAAAATAACATACCCCAAGTTGAAATCATTTCGGGAGATAAAGCGAGAGAAGAAGAGCCTGCTTTGTCCGAGAAAATTACCAAGGTTTTGGTATCTCGGACGGCAGGTATTATTTCGCCCTATGAGCTATGTATAGCTGCTGTGGGAAATGCCATGAAGAACGGAGTTGAACTCAGGCGAAATTTCGAGGTTGCCCATATTGATAAAAACGACAGTATCTTTGTAATTTCTTCCGTTGAGGGTGAAAGAGCAGAGGCTAAGCGTATAATCAACTGTGCGGGTTGCCTTAGCGGAAAAATAGCCTCACTTTGCGGGGACGACAGTATAGAGATAATTGCCAGAAAAGGTGAATATATGTTGCTTGATAAAACAGAGGGAAACCTGGTAAAGCATACAATATTTCAGATTCCTACGAAATCGGGAAAAGGCGTCTTGGTTACACCTACTGTTCACGGCAATTTGCTTGTAGGACCTACTGCCGAAGCAGTTGATTCACCTGAATTTACCGATACAACTGCTCAGGGCCTTGAAACTATAAAAAGAAAAGCAGGTCTTAGCAGTGAAAAGGTGGATTATAGAGCAGTAATTACATCCTTTACAGGTGTTCGTGCTTCAATTTCTTCAGGAGATTTTATTATTGAACCCAGCAAGAAAGTTGATGGACTATTTAATATTGCCGCTATTGATTCTCCCGGACTTACAAGCTGTGTGGCTATTGCGCAGTATGCCGTGGATGAGCTTAAGTCTGACGGACTTGAGCTTATAGCAAAGCAAAATTGGGACGGAGAAATGGATGACCCTAATTTCTTTTCCAAAATGAGCACTGATGAAAAGAATGAATTTATAAAGAAGAATTCCCTTTACGGTAAAATGGTTTGCAGATGTGAACAGGTTACAGAGGGGGAAATACGGGCGGCAATTCGCAGAGAGCCACGCCCCTGTGATATTGATGGTATTAAAAGGCGTACAAGAAGCTCTATGGGCAGATGTCAGGGCGGATTTTGTGTACCTACGCTAATGAGAATTTTAAGCGAAGAAACGGGTATTCCTATGGAACAAATTACAAAAAAAGGAAAGGCTTCTGAAATTCTTTCAGGAAAGCTATAGAGGTAGAATATGGAAAAACACGATATTGTAATTATAGGTGGTGGCCCTGCCGGTCTTGCCGCTGCCTGTGCAGCGTATGACAGCGGTATAAGGGATATACTGGTGCTTGACAGAGAAAAGCAGGCAGGCGGAATTTTACGCCAGTGTATACATAGCGGTTTCGGCCTTCATAAGCTTGGTAAAGAACTGACGGGCCCTGAATATGCGGCTCATTATGAGGAAATGGTGAAGCTAAGAAATATAGAGGTTCTTTGCGAAACAACTGTAATAGGTGTGACAAAGGATAGAGTTGTAACTGCCGTAAATAAAAATGGAGTTCTTGAGATACAGGCAAAGGCGGTTATACTTGCTATGGGCTGCAGAGAGCGAAGCAGAGGAGCACTCAATATTGCAGGAAGCCGACCTTCAGGCGTTTACAGTGCGGGAACTGCACAGAAGCTTGTTAATATTGAGGGTTATAAGGTTGGTAAAAAGGCTGTTATTTTAGGCTCGGGCGATATAGGTCTTATAATGGCAAGAAGAATGACTCTTGAAGGAACAAAGGTTGAGGCTGTCTGTGAAATTATGTCATATTCAGGTGGACTTACCCGAAATATAGTTCAGTGTCTTGATGATTTCGGTATACCGCTTTATTTTAATACTACCGTTGCACAGATTCACGGCAAGGACAGACTAAGCGGTGTAACAATAGCTCAGGTTGACGAAAACAGGCATATTATCGAAGAAACCAAACGCTACATAGAATGTGATACCCTGCTTTTGTCTGTTGGACTTATTCCTGAAAACGAATTGACAAAGGGTGCGGGTATAGTAATTGACCCGATAACAAGCGGTGCAGTTGTAGACCAGCACCGTCAGACAAGTGTTGAGGGAATTTTTTCTTGCGGTAATGTGCTACAGGTACACGATCTTGTGGACTATGTTTCGGATGAGGCTGAAATAGCAGGAAAGGGTGCCGCAATGTATGTAAAGGGACAGCTCAAAACAGAAAATACGGCAGTAAGTATTGCGGGCAACGGTGTAAGATATCTGCTTCCTCAGTCCTTTGGTACAGACTCTGAAAGTGTGTCGCTGTTTTTTAGGGTCACAAAGCCTTGCGGTGCAGTAAGAATTGATGTTAAATGTGGGGAAACCTTGCTGAAAAGTGAAAAGCGTATACGTGCTGTTCCGGGTGAAATGGAAAAAATCACCCTTAAAAAAGCAGAACTTGAAAAGATAGAGAAAAGCGTAACTGTAGAACTGGAGGAAATATGATGGAAAAGAATATTATATGTATTATTTGCCCTCGAGGTTGTCAGTTGAAAGCAAAAATTGTGTCGGATATAATTACTGTAGAGGGAAATGCCTGTAAACGCGGTGAAAACTATGCAATAGCCGAGTGCACCAATCCGCTTAGAACAGTTACTTCCATTGTCAGAGTTGCTAATAGAACAGATACTATGGTAAGTGTTAAGACGCTGGGTGCTGTTCCAAAGGATAAAATTGAAGAAATAATGGAAATTATCAGAAACACTCAGGTAGAGGCTCCTGTAAAAATAGGCGATGTTATTATTTCTGATATATACTCGACAGATATAATTGCAACAAAAAACATAATGTAAAATGCAAAATAGCAACAGAACTTAAATTCTGTTGCTATTTTTTTGAAAATATAATATTTTGCTTGTGTATCAGCAGTTTTTATGTTAAAATAATTTAGAATATATGTATATAACTCAAAGGAGTAATTGGTATGTGTGAACAGACACAAAAGAAAAAGGTTTTAAGCTGTATTCAGCCCAGCGGTATTCCCACATTGGGTAATTATCTGGGAGCACTTAAAAATTGGGTGAATATGCAGGAAGAATATGATTGCACATTTGCGGTTGCTGACCTTCACGCTATAACCGTAAGACAGGAGCCTGCGAAACTAAGACAGCAGATATATTCTATGTATGCTCTATTTCTTGCTTTAGGTCTTGACCCCGAAAAAAGCACTTTATTTATACAGTCACAGGTTCCTGCTCACAGTCAGCTTGCATGGATTCTTTCTTGCTATACCCAGTTTGGTGAGCTTTCCCGTATGACTCAGTTCAAGGATAAGTCTGCGCGTCACGCTGACAATATCAATGCAGGTCTTTTTGCTTATCCTGCTCTTATGGCGGCTGACATTCTTCTTTATCAGCCTGACTTTGTTCCTGTCGGTCACGACCAGAAACAGCATCTTGAAATAACCCGTGATATTGCAACACGCTTTAATAATCTTTACGGCGATGTGTTCACTGTGCCTGAGCCTCTTATCGGTAAGGGCGGTGCAAGAGTAATGTCACTTGCTGACCCCACCAAGAAAATGTCTAAATCTGACGAGAATCCTAACGGATATATTTCTCTTCTTGATACTAAGGAGGATATTATCCGCAAGTTTAAGCGTGCCGTTACCGATAGTGATGCAAAAATCTGTGTTGCGGAGGGTAAGCACGGTATAAATAATCTTATTGATATTTATAGTGTAGTTATGGGAATATCTGCCGATGAAACAGTAAAGAAGTTTGAGGGCTGTGGCTATGGTGAGTTTAAACTCAGCGTAGGTGAGGCGGTTGCCGATTGTCTTAGTCCCGTAAGAGAAAGATATAACGAATATATTTCTGATAAGAAAAAGCTTGAAGATCTTTCTAAAATGGGCGCCGAAAAGGCTTATTATGCTTCGAGAAAAACTATGAGCAAGGTAATGAAAAAGGTCGGTTTTGTACTATGAGATTCCCTCTTGCCGGAAACGAAGGTGTAAAAACAGCTTTAGAACAGGTGTTATGTAGCGGAAGAATTCCTCATGCTATTATAATAGAGGGTGAGCAGGGAAGCGGTAAATCTACCCTTGCTCAGTATATTATAGCTTCCTGTCTTTGCGAAAGCAAAGATGTGCCCTGTGGAAAATGCAACAACTGTCATCTTGCCCAAGTGGGAACTCATCCCGATGTGTTCTATATTGCTCCCGAGGAGAAAAAGAAAAATATCGGTGTAGACCAAATAAGGAAAATGCGTGAGCAGGTTTATATAAGACCTCAGATGAGTAATCGTAAGGTATTTAATATTGATTTTGCCGATACCTTAAGTTCTCAGTCGCAAAATACAATTCTAAAGGTGCTTGAAGAACCACCCGGAGATGTTGTGTTTATTCTGCAGGTTAATTCCCGTGCTAGTCTTTTGCCTACGGTTTTATCCAGATGTGTTACCTATACACTTACTGAGCCGTCCTTAGAGGTTGCCGCTGACTATATTGCGGAACTTAAGGATATATCAGTTTCTGAAGCCAAACAGCTTTTAAGGGAAAATGGTCTTCAGATAGGAAACGTTATTTCACGAATGGATAAGAAAAAGAAGAACAAGAACAACACCTATGGTATGGCAACTGAATATTTTCAGTGCGCTGACTTTGGTAGTATGTATGACCTTCTTACCATTACATTACCACTTGAAAAAGAAAGGGTGGCAACAGAGGAATTTCTCTCCCATCTTTCCTATATTCTTTTGTGCGATATAAAAGAAAAAGCACAAAAGGGAGAAAGTGTTAAAAAGAATACTCAGAGGTATGACTGCGTTAAAGAAGCAAGGACTCTTTCTCAGGGTAATATTAATTTACCGCTGCTGTTTTCTAAATTAGCAGCAGATTTTAAACTATAGTAATAAGGAGATAGTTATGACACAGGTTATATCTGTTAGATTTAAAGCAGACGGTGCTGACTATTATTTTGACCCCGACGGCAAGGTTTACAAAACAGGAAGTCTTGCTGTTGTAGAAACGGCTCAGGGTATTGAGTGCGGTACTGTTAGCGAAGGGAACCACAGTGTTGAGGATGACAAAATCGTTCAGCCTCTTAAAAAAGCTCTGCGTAACGCTACGGAAAAGGATATTAAGAAGGTTGAGGAGAATAAAGAAAAAGCAAAGGATGCCTTTAAAATCTGCGAGGAAAAGGTACTTGCCCATGCCCTTGATATGAAGCTTATTGAGGCTCAGTATTCCTTTGACGGCTCTAAACTGATTTTCTTTTTCACCTCTGACGGAAGAGTGGATTTCCGTGAGCTTGTAAAGGACCTTGCTGCAACCTTCCACACAAGAATTGAGCTAAGACAGATCGGTGTTCGTGACGAGGCAAGAATGTTAGGCGGAATCGGTATCTGCGGGCAGCCTTTCTGTTGTTCGAGGTTTTTAAACGGCTTTCAGCCTGTTTCAATAAAAATGGCAAAGGAACAAGGCCTTTCCCTTAATCCTACCAAAATATCGGGAAGCTGCGGAAGGCTTATGTGCTGTCTTAAATATGAGCAGGATGCTTATGAGTATCTTCTTAAAAAGACACCCTCTGTTGGATCTGTAGTAAAAACCGAGGCGGGAACAGGTGTTGTCGTTGATGTTAATGTGATTACAGGCAATCTTATTGTAAAGATTGATGAGAATGACGGACTTCCGTTTAAAACTCACAGAGATAGGGTTACGGTGCTCTCAAAAGGCAAGAATAAAAAGCCAATTAAGAGCGAAGAAGAGATTCAGGAATAAAATACTTGCTTTTTTTAAAAAAAGTAGTACAATGTATATAAAGACTGATTAGTCTTTTACACGAATTGACAGGAGGTGTTCCGGAATGGCTTACAAAATTACTGATGAATGTATCGGCTGTGGCGCTTGTGCAGCTGGTTGTCCTGTAGAGGCTATCGTTGAGGCTGATGACAAATTCGCAATTGATGCTGATAAGTGCATTGACTGCGGTGCATGTGCTGGCGGTTGTCCTGTAGAGGCTATCGTTGAGGCTTAATTGCTTTACATTTGTACTTAACATTCCGGTTGACTTTTATTAATCGGGGAATATTGCACAGAGAATTACTTCTCTGTGCTTTTATTTTTATTATTATTTAGTATTGATTTATTTAGCGATTTGGTATAAAATATAAAAGTAAATTTAAAGACGCATAAAGCGTAATTAGGAGGAAAATAAAATGTTAGTATCTGCAAAAGAAATGCTTACAAAGGCAAAGGCCGGAAAATATGCTGTAGGTCAGTTCAACATCAACAATCTTGAATGGACCAAGGCTATTCTTCAGACTGCTCAGGAGCTTAATTCTCCCGTAATTTTAGGTGTATCTGAGGGCGCCGGTAAGTATATGTGCGGCTATACCACGGTTGTTGGTATGGTTAACGGTATGATTAATGAACTTGGCATTACCGTTCCTGTTGCTCTTCACCTTGACCACGGCTCTTATGAGGGTGCAAAGAAGTGCATTGAAGCAGGTTTCTCTTCTGTAATGTTTGACGGTTCTCATTATCCCATTGAGGAAAACATTGAAAAGACAAAAGAACTTGTTGCTATCTGTGATGAGCTTGGTCTTTCTCTTGAGGCTGAGGTTGGTGCTATCGGCGGTGAAGAAGACGGCGTTGTTGGTACAGGCGAATGTGCTGACCCCAAGGAATGTAAAATGATTGCTGACCTTGGTATTACAATGCTTGCTGCGGGTATTGGTAATATTCACGGTAAGTATCCTGAAAACTGGGCAGGTCTTTCCTTTGATACACTTGACGCTATTCAACAGCTCACAGGCGATATGCCCCTCGTTCTTCACGGCGGTACAGGTATCCCTGCTGATATGATTAAAAAGGCTATTTCTCTTGGTGTTTCCAAAATTAACGTTAATACCGAATGTCAGCTTGCTTTCGCTGCTGCTACAAGAGAATATATTGAAGCAGGTAAAGACCTTCAGGGCAAAGGCTTCGACCCAAGAAAAGTTCTTGCTCCCGGTGTAGAGGCTATCAAGGCTACCGTTAAGGAGAAAATGGAACTCTTCGGTTCTATCGGCAAGGCTTAATTGTGAATAAAAAGAAAGTTGTTTCTTCCTGTGATATATGTGCGAATTTCGCGTATAACGAGGAATTTGAAACCTACGAATGTATGGCAAGTATGGATGAGGATGAGGTGGTTTCCTTTCTTCAAACCAAAAATTGCCCCGCATTCCGTCTTGACGACGAATACGGGGTTGTCAGAAAACAAAACTAAAAAAATGACGGTTTTAAACCGTCATTTTTATTTTATAAATTTGTCATAACCTTTGCCGTATTTGACACAGCTTGAAACACGGGCGAGGGTTGCACTGGCAATTCCTGTTTTTTGCATAACCTGATTATATGTTTCACCCTTTTTGAGAAGAGCTGCAGCGCATATTCTCTGAGCCATATTTTCAACCTCTTTATGAGTACACAGGTCTTCAAACAGAAGCTTACAGTCCTCTACGCTTTCTAAACTGACTATGACCTTATAAAGCTCATTTATCATAGCATCGTCGATTTTAGACATTCATATCTCTCCTATATTGTTTCAAGGGATTTAGCCAAAAAGGCTTTGGTTTTGGGACTTTTGGGATTATCGAATACCTCTTCTGGTGTTCCCATTTCCTCAATTACTCCATCAGCCATAAATATTACTTTATGGGCAACATTTTTGGCAAATTCCATTTCGTGAGTAACTACTATCATAGTGCTGTCAGCAGATGCAAGACCTTTTATTACCTTAAGTACCTCGCCTGTAAGCTCAGGGTCCAAAGCACTTGTGGGTTCGTCAAAACAAAGTATATCAGGGTTCATAGCAAGGGCACGGGCAATGGCTACACGCTGTTGCTGACCGCCTGAGAGCTGACAGGGATAAGAATCTATTTTTTCGGTAAGACCTACTTCGCCGATAAGCTCTAATGCTTTCTCCTTGATTTCCTCGTCTGTACCTCTTTTAAGAAGGGTAGGGGCGAGTGTGACATTTTCTAAAACATTGTACTGTGGGAACAAATTGAAGTTCTGAAACACAAGTCCGAAGTGAAGACGGTTTTGCCTTATTGTTTCGTCACTTAATGTAGTTTTATCCTCACTGTCATAAAGAACCTTTGAGTCAACGGTTATTGAGCCGTTATCAGGAGTTTCAAGAAAGTTAAGACAGCGAAGCAGGGTTGTTTTACCGCTACCCGATGAACCGATTATGGCAAGAACCTCACCTTTTTCAAGAGAGAAACTTATATTTTTTAGAACCTCGGTTTTCCCGAAACTCTTTTTTATGTTTTTAACCTCTAATATTGCCATATCCGTTAACTCCTGAAATAGCTGAGCTTCTTTTCAAGTTTGCCCAGGACTATAGTTAAAATGCCTACGAAAAGCAGATAGAATACGCCTGTATAGAAAAGCGGCCATACCATTGCTTTTGTTGCGGCAAGCTCTTTTGCCTGTTTTATAATTTCACATACAACTATACAGTTGGCTAAAGCAGTGTCCTTTATAAGAGTAATGATTTCATTAGACATAGGCGGTACTATTCTCTTAATAACCTGCTTTAGTATAATTTTTCTGAAAACCTGAGATTTGTTAAGACCCAGAACATAACCTGCCTCATATTGTCCTTTGGAAATGCTTTCAATGCCGCCTCTGTAAATTTCTGAGAAATAACAGGCGTAATTAAGGCTGAAAGCGATAAGTACAGCGATAATTCTACCGGTGTCTGAAATACCGTAATTAATAAAGAAATAACGGTCAATCTGACTGAACATAGGAAAGTCAAAAAGCAGACCGGGCACATAATAAATTATAAATATCTGGAGCATAAGGGGAATACCTCGTACTATCCAGACAACTACCTTTGATATAGACTTTACTGTTTTGAAACGGCTCATAGAACAAAAGGCTATAGGTAAACCAAGCGGTGCGCCGCAAAGCAGCGTCACCGCAAAGATTAAAAGTGATATTTTGAAGCCGTCAAACAAAAAAGCCGTAACTTCTAAGAATGACATTTTTTTAAATCTCCAAACAGGACTTATTATTTCTGGTCAGAAAAATCAGTGATTGCGGTGTTAGCTACACCGTATTTCTCAGCTAATGCCTTAATGGTGCCATCTTTAGCAAGTGCCTCTAACTGAGCATTAACATTTGCGGTAAGTTCACTGCCTTTCTTAAAGCCGATAGCATAGTATTCAACTTCGCTGGAAAGAGCGTCGATTATAGTGAGGTTAGCATAGTCACCCTTACCGCAGTAGCTCTTTGCAAGCTGAGCGTCAAGAACAGCAACATCAGCGGTTCCTGCATTTACTTCGAAAAGACAGTCGGTCTGCTTTGTAAAGCCCTTAAAGGTGATGCCCTCAAAGCTCTTAGCATAAGTTTCGCCTGCAGAACCGCTTTCAGCAGCAACAACCTTGCCGTTTAAATCAGCAGCAGCGGCAATACCGGAATCCTTTTTAACAACGATAACCTGACGATTTTCCATATAATTGTAGGAGAAATCTACCTTTTCGGAACGAAGAATACCGTCGTCATCTGCAGTGTTACAGGTGAAGCCGTTCCATACACAGTCGATTGCACTGGAATCAAGGTCGGTATATTTGCTTTCCCATTCAATTTCCTGGAAAATGACCTTGTAGCCGAGATTTTCGAAAACAGCTTTTGCAAGATCGGTATCAAAACCAACAAGCTCATTGTTTTCATCAAGATAGTTCATAGGTGCATAAATGGTATAACCTACAACAATGGTCTTCTCACTGGCACAGCCGGCAAAGCAGCATACAATCATCATAACAGCGAGAATAAGAGCTAATATTTTTTTCATTTTAAGATTTTCCTTTCTTTAGAAACAATGCGTTTCTTTGATGATAGTGACATTATACTTCATTTCGCTGAAGTTGTAAAGTGTTTTTTTGAAAAAATTTAAAATAATGCAAAAAAACCGCAATGGAACAAAAATCCAAAGCGGTTTTGATGATTATATAAGTGAAATAATTGCGGCAAGATTACCACGTTTGCCCCCTGTATATCTGTGTGAATGAAAAATATCGGGGTTACAGTTAGTGCAAAGGTCGGTAACGTCAATGTTTTCAGGGCGTATTCCTGCATTTATAAGAATCTGTTTATTGGTTTCCCACAAATCAAACATATACTTGCCGTTGCCTTTATCTGTGAAAATTTTATCCATATCAAGATAATCTATTTTTGATATAGGCTCATAAACAGGCAGGTCTACTTCATAACAACTTTTGCATATTGAGGGGCCTATTGCGGCAATAATATTTTCGGCCTTGCATCCGAAATGACTGCACATTTTTTCTACAGTTATACGTCCTATTTGGGATGCAGTACCCCGCCAACCTGCATGAGAGGTGGCAATAACCCTTTCAACAGGGTCGCAGAAAAGAAGCGGTGTACAGTCGGCATATTGAGTTACCAGCGTAACACCCCTCACATTACTAATCAGGCCATCGACATTTTCATAGTCACGCAGCTTTATAATGCCTTTCCCAAAATCGTCCTCTGTGATAATCCGTACATTATTAGTATGGGTCTGATGAGAAAGAACAACATTATTTATATCTACACCAAGCTGTGAGCAGATTATACGATAGTTTTCCATAACGTCGTTTTTATCATCGCCGTTTGTAAAGCTCATATTCATAGAACTATACATTCCCTTGCTTACTCCGCCAAGACGGGTGGTAAAGGCATTTTTGACAAAGTCAATTTTATCAAGAAGGGGAAATGTAACGTAAAAAGGCGAATTTTCAGGACGGAAATTAAGAGCATCAGACTTAATCATTTTTATTTCCTTTCAAAGCGTTTTCAATTCGTTCGCCGTTTTTGATACAGGCGATAAGCTGAGGATGAAATTTTTCGCGAAGATGGTCAACAGCTTTTTTTATATATACAGGGCGTTCTTTGACAGAGTGTGCATCTGATGCAATATATGAAACCAAATTCTTTTTGAGAAGCTTATTGGTGATTTTTTTAAAGTCCTTAATAAATATGGATTCGGCAGAAATCTGAGCTCTCGCATCCTGACTGTCTATAATTTTAAGAAGCTTTTTAAATAGCTTATCATCCTTGTAACGCTCAATATGAGCTATTATAACCGTGATGCCAAGGTCACGGTTGATTTTAACAACTTCGTCTAACATTGTATGACTGAGAGGTGTCAGGAAAGGAAGCTCCAAAAGAAGATAATGAGTGCCATTAAAGCATAGTAGGTCAAGGTTGTGGCATTTGGAAATACCTGTAAAATACTGAACCTCAAAGCCTAAAAATATTTCGGGAAGCTCCATACTCTGTATTGCATTTTTTAATTCTTCAAAAGCCTGGCAGCAATGCTGTCTATAGTCTTCAAGGGTGTGAATATCGGGATAAAAATGAGGGGTTAGCACAACGCTGGAAACACCGTTTTCTTTTTCCTGGTTGAGAAGAGCAATGGAATCTTCGAGATTTTTTGCACCGTCGTCAACACCCGGTAAAATATGAGAATGTATATCAATTAAGCCCATAATGCCTCCTGAAAAAGAAACCGATAGGGGATACCTATCGGTTTATAATTTAATACTTATACTGGTATTTATAATTATATTTGTATCCTGACTTATACTTTCTGTATGAGTATTTACGGGAATGTTTAGGATTAACACCATTAATAATAGTACCAAGAACACGAATGTTCGCAAACTTACAGGCAGACAGTGCATGATGAATGTCATCTCTTCTTGTGCTGTTCTCTCTAACCACAAGCACAAGGCCATCGGTTTTGGGAGCAAGGGAAATAGCATCAGAAACGATGTTTATAGGTGTTGAATCGAAAATAATATAATCATAACGCTGGTGAAGTTTATCAATAAGCTCAGTAAGGGCTACCGACTCAATAAGCTCAATTGGGTTAGAGGGGAGCGGACCCGAGGTAAGAACATCAAGGAATTTGTTTGAGTTCTGCACACAGTCGTCAAAGGAAGCGGTGCCTGAAAGAACTGTGTAAAGACCTTTTGTGTTTATAAGCTTTAGCTTTTTATGAATTGAGGGACGGCGAAGGTCGGCGTCGATAAGAAGTACATTTTTGCCAAGCTGTGAAAAAGCAACGGCAATATTAACAGCAGTAGTTGACTTACCCTCACCGGGAACGGAACTGGAAATTACGAAAGATTTACAGCCCTCCTGAGGTAAAGAAAAGGAAAGATTTGTTCTGATAGTTTTGTAAGCTTCTACAACTGCAAAGGGAACCTTTTTGGAAGCAGTATCTTTATTTTGAATATTATTGTTTTCCATAATTACTGACCTCCTGTAGAAACATTGCCTGTTTTAGCTCTGTAAGCGTAGGTAGGACTGTTATCAAAATCCGGTACAGAACCCAGAACAGGGATATCGAAGTGAGCCATAAAGTCTTCTTCGTCTTTAATTGCCTGATCAAGAGTAGCTATAAGAACGAGGAGTATGCAGATTACTGCTGCGCCAAGCATTGCAAAAACAACTGTTGTTGAGAGAGTTTGAGGGTAAACACAGGAAGTTGAGTCTGCCGTATCGAGTATTTCCACAGTTACTGAAGGCAGAATCTCTTCGGTATAAGAAGGAGCTAACTGAGTAAAGGCATTAACAATAATTTTAGCTTCTTCTTTATCTGTACTTCTAAAGGATATGTCAATAAAAAGACTTTCTTCATCTCTGCGGGAAATAGAAAAACCGCCCTTTAAAGAAGAATAACTGTATTTTTCACCCAGTGCAGTGGAAAGGTCTTTGTATATCTTTTGAGATTTTAATATATCCACACAGGTGTCTACAAGATATATTGACGCAGAAAGGTCATTTGTTTGAATAGAATCATCGCTGCTCTCTGTAATAATACCGCCGTTGGTTATTAAAATCGAAGTATTTGCACGGTAAACAGGGGTAGCAAGGAAGCTACAGTAACCAAAGGCGAGAGCGCCGCAAAGCACTGCAACTATGATAACTAGCCAAATACGTTTTAAAATTATGGATACAATATTTGATATAGTCAACTCGTTCATGATTTTCTCCGTTTCTAATATATGATTAAATTCTTACATATACAATCATTATATAATAATTACTGAGTTTCGTCAAGGTTAGTTTTAAAATAATATGGAGATACATATACAGTTTTTTCGTTTGTGTATATTACCATTCCCGGTTTTGCACCTGCTGGTTTTTTAACATATTTAATCAATGTATAGTCCACGGGTACATTTGAGGACTCTTTTGCTTTTGAGTGATATGCTGCAACAGACGCCGCATAAATTATGTCTTCTTCCTTTATGTCATTTGAGTCGGAAATCAGAACCGTATGGCTTCCGGGTAGATTTTTGGTATGAAACCATATATCCTGTTTTGCGGCGGTTTTTAAGGTGAGAAGGTCGTTTTGGCAGTTGTTTTTTCCTACCAGTATTTTTTTATTATTGGGGGTTGTGAACTGAAGAAACTGTAAATTATCTTTTTTCTTTTTAGGAACATTTTTAGGTGCTTTTATAATGCCTGACTGGGTTAGCTCGTCCCTAATTTCATTAAGCTCAGAAAGGGACTGAGCACGGGAAAGTTCATCGAGAACAGAATAAAAATAGATAAGGTCTGACTCTGCTTTTTCTATTAACTCGCTCAGTAGTTTTTCGGCAGTACAGGATTTTTTGTATTCCTTAAAATATTTATCGGCATTTGCACTGGGTGAGAGAGCTTTGTCAAGAGGAATTGTTATTTTACTTAAATTTTCATCATAGTAATTTTCTGTATCAAAAGATGTCATACCCGAAGAAAGTCGGTAAAGATTTGCTTTTATAAGCTCACCGAATATACGAAGCTTTTCCTTTCCTTTACAGTCTAAAAGTTCTTTTTTTCTAAGTGCGATTTTCTTTTCCGTTCGGTTTATGAGAACATAAAGAAGCTTGAAAATATCCTGAGCATTTCTATGTATACGCTCTGCATTTTCTTTTTCACTGTAAAAAGCATCAAGAAGCTGTGAAAAGGATGGGTAAAGCTTTTCGGTAAGCAAAGGCTGGTATTGGTTAATATGAGTAAAAGAAAAATCCTTTGGAATACCATTTCCGTCAAGAAGTAAAACAGGGGTGTTATTATCGGTTATATCACTAAGCAAAGCGTTAAGAACACCTGTAATGTTCATTTTTTCGGCATCACTTAACTCATTAACGGTTTTTTCACTGTCACAAATTCTATATGCAATCTCCCTTGCAACAAGAGGGGAAATGCCTTCTATAGTATCAATAAAGGCTTTCCATAGCGGTATTTCACCAAGAGAAAGTATTTTCTTTGTAACGAAATCGGTTTTGTTTTCAAGAAGATTTAATTTTTTGGTAGGAGTTGGAAAGGTATACCTTGCACCCGTTTGGATAATACGGCCGGAGTTTTCCAAATCGCTTCTATGGAGAGCATCAATAATTATATTGTTTTGGTCGGTCAAAATAATGTTGGACTGATTGCCGATAAGCTCACAAACAAGACTAAGGGATATAACATCTCCCATTTCATTGGTGGAAGAAAAAACCAAGGTTATAACTCTTTCAAATCCGTTTTGTATTATATCGGTTATACGTGCAGAACCTAAATATTTTCTCAGCAGCATACAGAACATTGGTGGGGAGGCGGGATTTTCAGGTCTTGATGAGGTGAAGTGAATTCTTGAAGCACCCGACCTTGCAGACAAAAGCATTCTGAAACTACCTTCTTTACAGCGTAACAAAAACACCAGCTCGTCTTTGGACGGCTGGTAGATTTTATCAAGATGTGCGCCTTTTAGAAAAGACATTTCGTTTTTCAGCTTGTAAAGAAATACTCCATCAAGTGCCATTAATAAATCTCCAGTAGTTTATTTATGTGGTTTTTAACCTTTGTAAGATACTGTGTTTCTTCAGTTTTGTGCGGAAGAACAGAAATATCATCAATACAGTTGCTTATTCTTTTGAGTTGTTTTAAAAGGTACAGTCTGCCTTCTTCTGTTTTGGCTGAAACAAGACCTGAATATTCGTAACCAATTGGGTAGAACTTTGCTTCACCGCTATATTTCGCACAAATAACGGTATAAACCTTACCCTGCTCTATAATCGGGGTTTCACCGGTTATTTCAAAGCGGTTACTTATCAGAAAGCCTCTGAGAATTTCTGCACTTGTCATAGGTTGAAGTAAAAGTGTAGGATTATCCTCAATAAGCCAGTTGCAACTACTAAGTATTTGAGAAATTATATCTCCGCCCATACCTGCAATAACAATGGTATCAGCCTCACCGCTCTTAACAGGGGATAAGCCGTTTCCAAGTCTTGTTTCGATATTTTCTATACCGAATTTTAAAATGTTTTCTTTAGCCTTATTAAGAGGCTTTTGGTTTATGTCACATGCAATAATTTTTTTGCACCTGTTTTCTAAAGATAAGGCTATAGGTAAATAAGCGTGGTCGGTGCCGATGTCAGCTACTTTTGCTCCCTTCGGCACCAAATCAAAGATTACCTGTAAGCGTTTTGATAATGGACGCATTATTTATCTTTGAAATACTCGTTAAGCTTAGCAACAAGAGCGTCGCAATCGGTATTGTGAACCGCACAAGCCTGTTCGATAGATTCGCCTCTGGAAGCGGGACAGCCAAGACAGTGCATACCAATTTCAAAGAAATATTTTGCACAGCCTGTATCAATGTCAAGAACATCTCCGATAAGCATATCTTTTGTGATTTTCATTTTTGTTTTCTCCTTTGTTTTAGAATAAAATTGTTGGTTTATTTAAATCACATTTTCCGTGATTATAAAGCTTTCTGTTATCCATAGACCACAGTCTTCCTGTAAATTCGCCTGTGCCTACACCTTCAACGGCTTCCTTCATTTCGTAAATTCTGGCATCAAGCATATCCAGCTCACTGAGTATTTCAGCCTCCATAAACATAGGTCGTACTGCGGCACCGAATTCAGGGTCACCGTGGTGGGAAAGAAGCATATGCTCAATTAAATTAGAGGTTTCTTCGCTTACTCCACAGCGATTTGCGGTTTCTCTTACAATAATTGCACCTTCGGCAAGATGACCGATAAGGTTTCCTTTGACACTGTAGCCTGTAGCAATACCGCTGTCTGCAACTTCGAATTCATCAATTTTTGCAATGTCGTGAAGAATTGCACCTGAAATAAGCAGTTCTTTATTAACAAAGGTATAAATACCGCAGAGCTTTTCGCAAAGTCTTACAATAGAAAGGGTGTGAAGCAGTAAACCACCGCGTATTGCGTGATGAAGTTTAAAGGCAGCAGGCCAATAAAGCAGAGCAAGTCGTCTGTCATTAAGTATGGTAGTTACAAGAAGTGACAACTCTTTATCTTCAAAGTCTGAAGCAATTTCAAAAAGAGCATTATACATAGCAGAGCTGTCGTATCCCGCGCTTTTTACAAAATCCTCAATCTTAACGCCGTCATCATCATTTACAGGACGGATTTTTTCAACGCGGAATTGGTCGGTACCGTTATAAACAGAAATTGTGCCTCTTACCTTTACCAGAATATTTGCATCATATACACCATGAATGTTTTCGTTATAATTCCACAGCTTTCCGTTGATTTCTCCCTCACTGTCTGAAAATGTGAAATCAAGATAGGTATCGCCCTTTGATGAGGTTTTTTTATCAACGCTTTTTATAAGGCAATAGCCCTCGACTTGATTTTTCCCGTCTATAGATTTAAAATTCATAAATATTTCCTCGCTTTGAGTGTTATCTATATTATTATATATCAATAATTTAATAAGTTCAATAGATTTTGACAAAAAAAGAAACAGCCGAAGCTGTTTCTTTAAATTAATCTGCAATATAAAATTTCACAAGATTTTGGAGCAGGGTATCTCTGTCCACCCGTCTTATAAGATTACGAGCATTGTTGTGTGTGGTGATGTATGTCGGGTCTTCGGAAAGAATGTAACCGACAATCTGATTGATAGGATTATAGCCCTTTTCCTTTAATGCTTCGTAAACCTGTAAAACGATTTTACGGATTTCAAGCTCTTCATCGTTAATTAAAGAAAATTCTACAGTTTTATCCATCTTAAACACCTCTTTATAAATATATTACAACATTTTTTGAAAAAGTACAAGTGAAAATTTTGTAAATTTACATTCTGAGAGTAGCACCCTTTGCTTCAAGCTTTTTAATTATACGCTTACATGTTCCATCAATCTGCTCGTCAGTAAGGGTTGCCTCAACACTTCTGAGTGTAACACTGAAAGCAACACTCTTCTTACCCTCGGGAATCTGATTGCCCTCATATACATCAAACAGCTCAACGTTTTCACACAGTTTTCCTGCAGCTTCCTTCATAGCTTCCTGTAAATCGCCTACAGGAATATCCTTGTCGCAAAGAAGTGCAAAGTCACGGGTAACGGCAGGGAACTTTGGAAGAGCTTTGTAGATTTTTTTCTTTGGAGTTACAGCGTATAGTTTATCAACATAAATTTCTGCCACATAAGCACGAACACCTATATCGTATCTATCCAGTACATCGGGATGCACTTCACCGAGAACTGCGATTTTTTCTTCACCAAGGAATACCTCTGCCTGTCTTCCGGGATGGAGGTAAACTTCATTTCCCTTTACAAATTTTCCTGTCACATCGAATACCGACAGAACCGCCTCGACAGTACCCTTTAAGGTGAAGAAATCCTCATCCTTTCCGTACATACCAATGCTCATTGTGGGAATTTCATCGGGAGCATCGGTAAGAGGAAGAACTTTTGGTATAAAGCGTTTGCTGATTTCAAAGAAACGAACATCAGTGTTTTTGCGGTTAAAATTAGTGGAAAGAACAGTTAGCATACTGGTTATAAGCTGAGTACGCATTGTGGAGTATTCATCCCCAAGAGGATTAAGAAGCTTTACAGTCTGTCTTCTTGTATCATTGTCGTTAAGACTTAGTGTATCAAGAGCCTTTGAAGAAATAAAGGAGTATGTGGTGATTTCATTAGCACCTATAGCTATCATAGCGGATTTGATTGAATCTGCCTTAATACGCTCCTCATTCTTTCTTCCGCGTCTAACACTTCCTGACATAGCGGTGCTTATAATGTGGTCATAGCCGTATATACGCATAATTTCTTCAGCAAGGTCGGCTCTGCCCTCAATATCATCTCTGATAGAGGGAACGCTTACGGTAAGAAGATTGTCCTTAAGGGTTGTTTCAAGACCTAAGGCATTGAGAATTCTTACCATTTCATCCTTTTCTATAGTAAGACCCAAAAGGGCATTAATAGAATCTGTTGTACAGGAAAGAATTCTGTTTTCGGGAAGTCCTTTGTTTTTATCAATAACACCATCAACAATGTCACCTGCGTCAAGTGCTTCAATAAGATTTAAGGCTCTGTCCATAGCAAAGCCGGTATTGTTAATGTCAATGCCCTTTTCGAATCTGCCTGAAGACTCGGTGCGGATACCCAGTGTTCTGCCTGTACGGCGGATGTTATCACGCTTAAATTTGGCAGACTCAAGGAACAAATCGGTGGTTGAATCGGTGATTTCGCTTTCAAGACCGCCCATAATACCTGCAAGACAGGAGGGCTTTTGGCCGTCTGCAATAACCAGCATTTCGCTTGTTAAATCGTGCTTTTTCTCGTCAAGAGTCTGAATGAATTCGCCGTCCTTTGCGTTTCTTACAATGATGTGCTTGTCTGCAAGGTCGTTGTAATTGAAGGCGTGCATTGGCTGTCCTGTTTCAAGCATAACAAAGTTAGTGATATCCACTATATTGTTAATAGGACGCATACCGCAAGTTTTCAGCACCTGCTTCATCCAGTCGGGAGATTCCTTAATGCGAAGATTCTTAACGACTCTGCCTACGTATCTTGGGCAAAGCTCGTAGTTTTCAACGTCGATTTTAATAAAATCGTTAATATCCTGTCCTATAGTAGTATAATCGGTAGCGGGTATTTTAAAGGGAGTACCAAGTACAACGCTAACTTCCTTAGCTACACCTATAATGCAGTTGCAGTCAGGACGGTTAGCGGTAATCTTAAAGTCTATTACATAGTCGTTAAGACCTAAAATATCACGCATATCGGTACCTGGAGCATACTCGTCCTTTAAAATAAGAATACCGTTTACAGAGGCGCCCACGTAGTCGGCTTCAGTAAGCTCAAGCTCACCGCCTGAGCAGAGCATACCGTGGGATTCAACACCGCGAAGCTTACCTTTGGTTATATGGGTGCCGTCGGGGAGATAAGAATCGTGAAGGGCTGCGGGAACAAGAGCACCCTCAAAAACGTTGTGAGCACCTGTAACTATCTGAACAAGCTCACCTGTGCCTGTGTCCATCTGACAAATCTGGAGATGGTCGCTGTTTTCGTGAGGAGCAATAGAAACGATTTTTGCCGCAACAACATTGCTCATTTTATCAGCAAGGTTTTCAATGGATTCAACCTCAAAGCCTGCCATAACCATTTTATCGCAAAGCTCTTCTACGCTTACATTTATATCTACATAATATTTTAAGGTATTAAGTGCAATTTTCATTTTTTCTGCTCCTTTCATTAAAACTGGTCAAGAAAACGCTTGTCGTTTTCAAAAAGCAAACGGATATCGCTTATCTTATAGCGGGTTGTGGTAAGACGGTCAAGACCGATACCAAAGGCAAAGCCTGTGTACTCTTCGGGGTCAATACCGCAATTTTTAAGTACATTAGGGTGAACCATACCAGCACCCAGAATTTCTATCCAGCCTGCACCCTTGCAAACACGGCAGCCTTTTCCGCCGCACTCTGAACAGGTAACGTCAACCTCAACACTGGGCTCTGTAAAGGGGAAGAAGGAGGGACGGAATTTAACCTTTGTTTCAGGACCATAAATTTCGTGAGCAAACTGTTCGAGTACGCCCTTAAGGTCGCACATAGTTATTCCCTTGTCTACAACAAGACCTTCTATCTGATGGAAAACAGGGGAGTGTGTTGCATCAACCTCATCGGCACGGAAAACTCTTCCGGGGCATACCATACGGATAGGGGGCTGAGTCTTTTCCATTGTACGAGCCTGAGCCGCAGAGGTCTGGGTACGGAGTAAAAGAGAATCGGTAAGATAGAAGGTATCCTGCATATCGCGGGCAGGATGGTCAGCAGGAACATTTAGCTGTTCAAAGCAGTAATGGTCGGTTTCAACTTCAGGTCCGTCAACAACATCAAAGCCCATAGACTGAAAGATGTCAAGCATATCGTCAAGCACCTTGTTTAACGGATGAAGAGCACCAACGGTACGCTTTTTCGAGGGCATAGATACGTCAATTGCTTCACTGGCAAGCTTTTTGTCCTGCTCAAGCTTTTCAATAACTGTGCTCTTTTCGGTAATAGCACTGTCAATTGCACTTCTTACTTCATTTGCTACCTGTCCTACTATGGGTCTTTCCTCAGCGGAGAGGCTTCCCATAGACTTTAAAATAGTGGTTATCTCGCCTTTTTTACCAAGATATTTAATACGGATTTCTTCAAGCTCTGCTTTTCCGCTGACATTCTCCACAGCAGAAAGGGCGTCGAGCTTTAACTGTTCAAGCTTAGCTTTCATTTTTCTTCCTCCAAAAATAAAAATAGTCCCCGTCCCACAAAAAAGGGACGAAGACGAGAAATTCTCCGCGGTACCACCCAGATTTTAGCATAGAGCCAACACTCTTTGAAAATATAACGGTTTTCTCCCCGTCGACACTTACTTATATTTCGGCATCGCCGCTCGGAAGGGAACTTCAGTAAAGGGACAGTCCGTATTTTTCAGCCTTGAATACGGTCTCTGTGAAGGTCGGGTTTTACCTACTTTCCTTCGTCAATGCGTTTGTTATCTTAAAAATATTATCATAGATTTTTAAAAAAATCAACCTTTTTGTTAAAAAAATTGAAAAACTATAATTTTTGTGATATACTACTGATTTGGAGGCGGTAATATGTACACTCATTTTAAAGAACAAAGCTATAATGCGGCTATGGAAATAATAGAAAAAGCAAAGCTTAATAAAGGCGATATTCTTGTGGTTGGCTGTTCTACGAGCGAAACACTGGGACAAACTATAGGAACCGATTCATCCCCCGAAGCAGCACAGTTTATTTTTGACGGAATTTATACCGCTGCAAAGGAAAAAGGCGTGTTTGTGGCGGCTCAGTGCTGCGAGCATTTAAACAGAGCTATAATTATTGAAAGCTCGGCAGTTGTAGGAAAGGAAACAGTAAATGTAGTTCCTCAGCCAAAGGCAGGTGGAAGCTTTGCAACAGCAGCCTATAATACCTTTGAGAAACCTGTTGCTGTTGAGGAAATTTCTGCTCAGGCAGGCCTTGATATCGGCTTTACAATGATAGGTATGCACATAAAAAAAGTAGCTGTTCCCGTTCGTCTTGAGAATAACAAAATTGGAAACGCTACTGTTCTTGCCGCCCGAAGCCGTCCCAAGTTTATCGGCGGTATCAGGGCAAAATATGATGAAGATTTGCTTTAATAGTGAATAGTTGTAGGGAAGTTGTCTTTGTATTTAAGGCTGTTGTTTTCACTCAAGAAAACAACAGCCTTTTTCTAATGATTACAAAAGGATTAAAAAGATTTACAGCTTTGTAACACTCGTTGACTGTAAAGGGATTTTTTGGTAAAATAAATATGTAAAAAACAGAAAGAGGTGAGTCCAATGGCAACAGAAGATATTTTTCATATTTTAAATAATAACGGAGGAAGAAAAAATGAAAAAATTATTATCAATAATACTTTGTGTGTGCATTATGGTTATTCCATTAAATGCTGTTGCACTGGGCTTGCCGGAAACATTAGAAACATCAGTTATAACCGATATAACTGACGTTGAAGATATAACAACGCCTATAGTTGAAATAACGCCTTCTGATGATAGCCCCGAAGCACAGGCGATTGCAAAAATTCACGCTCATATGAGGGCAAACGGTGAGGAACCCGTAAGTACTATGGCACAGGCATCAGGACTTATAGACGGCGGAATATATAATATCAAAAATTATTTTTCAGGAAAATATCTCAATGTATGCTACGGAACAGATGCTAACGGAACAAATGTATATCAGTATACCAAAGACGGTTCTGATGAACAACAATTCAAGGTGGTATATGATTCTTCTACAGACAGCTATAAGCTATATGCTATGTGTAGCTCTAACGGAAATAACCGCGTTATTGATGTAAAACGCGGCGGTGCCGCTCTTGCATCGGGACAGAATGTTGATATATGGACTCCTGTAGACCATACCGCACAAAGAGTTGAAATAACCTACCTTACATATAACATCTACCATATACGTATGAAAGCGAATACAGGGCTGTATCTGACTACAAGAGATAGCTCAAACGGAACAAAGGCAGGAACCTCGGCAACATCCCCGGGAAATGTTCATATAAACAGCTTTGATGTTAATCTTAATCAGCAGTGGGCATTTGAATATCTTGGAACCGCTACACCTGAGCCTGAACCAGAACCCGCAACACCCACAGGAAGCTTGGATGTGGTAAACGCTAATGTAATAAGTGGTTGGGCATGGCGTTCTGATTTGCCCAATTCTCCCATAAATGTAAACATACAGGTTATTGGAAGCAAATGGCATTACATATCTTAACACCACCGTTTCTGCAAATGAATATAACAGCACTATTTATAATACGGGTTATGGCAACGGTTATCATGGGTTTGGTTATGATTTGAATTTTTCGACATTTCATAGCGGAATATATACAATTTATGCTTATGGTATAGGCGCAGATGGTTCTTATACACAGCTTTCGAATAGTCCTAAAACCTATACTGTTGATAATTCTATTACGGTGCACTGCCCTCTTATTAGGCAGGAAAAAAGTAATTGGTGCTGGGCGGCTTGTGCTGAAATGTTAGGTAAGAATTCCAATTGTAATGCAATACGAACACAAAATGGTGTAGTAGAACTTATCAAGGGATACGAAGGAACGGAATTGAAGGATGAAGCAGGAACTGATGCAGAGATAGCTACAGGCGCTGAATATGTAAGTGATAATGGTGTTGATTTTGAGGCATATGCTCCATTGGCTATTGGCGACATCGAAGGGTTAATAGAAAACGGGTATGCCGTGGAAATGTCTTATGGTCCGCCATCATCTTCAACTAGTGATATAGGTCATGCGGTTATATTTTATGGATATAAAACACAATTAAGTGATAATTCTGTGGGGTTTGATAATTATTTTATTTATTGCGATCCTGCACAAGGTATTATGAAAAATAAAAAGTATTCTGAAGTATATACTACATCTATTGGACGAACATACAGAGGGACTGTATGTGTAAAGCAGTGATAACAGAGAGGTGTTATTATGAAAATGAAGAAGATGATTGTGTTATTGCTTACAGTTGCATTAATACTAACAATGGGAATAAGCTGCTTTGCTGAAGGTTCATCTTATAAACAAAACAAACACCTTTATGAAGAAGAGGAATATAATGAAGCCGTAAAGATAATGTATGCAGATCATCTTCAAATGGAAGGAATTGTCAGCGACTACAAAAATCCCGAAAAAGATATTGTTGTGGCATGTAAGCTTTCTTATATTTGTAAAAATGTATACGAAGAGTTAACGCAGGGTGAGTTTTTTGATGATTATTTAGAAGAGCTTAAATGTTGGACGTTTATTACAGAAGATGGAGATAGTGTTATTGCTATAAATAAAAATGGTAAATACGAAGAGTTGGAGTGGGTAAAACCTTATGTTGGAAATCAAAACTTCGTTATTGATTTTGGAAAGGTTGAAAAAGCTATAGAATCCATAGGCACAACCATTTCTGATGAAGACGTAGTGGTAAAACTTATTTCTATGGAAGAACTGTATGTGTATAGAGTGGTGTATATAAGATATAAAGGAGAACAATTTTTTATACCTTTTTCTAATAATTCTGATGTTACAGGTCTGGAAAACGGTAAAATGTATACTTTGAATGACATGATTACTTATCTTGAAAAGCTTGTTAAAAGCCAAACCTCACAGATAAAACAGAATGGGGAATCTTTGGATTTAGACTATGAAAGTGCAAAGAAAGAAGTTGGAAAAAATAGTAATGCTGTTGAAGTTATAATCGTTTGCACAATATTGGGAATTGCCTTTTTAATCAGCCTGTTGATAGCAGTTAGGAAACGAAAAACAATTATTAAAATTGCACAAATATCGAAAAAGGAATAAAAATTAATATCGCTTTGCTGTACGGACTATAACATAAAGGAGTGCTGTTTTAGTGAAGAGAAAAAACATAGTACTGGCTATAATTTGCTTTTCCATAATGCTTGTTATTGTTATTGCTGTTAATGTTTTTGTGTGGCACGGAATTGATGTTGCTGCAAGAACGGCTCCAATTTTTGAAATAGGAGCTCAGGAAGGTAAGGTGTATTTCACTGATAAGCATAACAGAAAGTTAACATATTGTTATGATACGGAAAGTGGTAAGCTTTCAAGAAAAAAGGAAGTGACGGCTGTCGGTATAGACGGCACAAAGCTTATAACTGATGATTATATTCTTGCGAAACCCGATGCCGACCTGTATGCAATAGACAGAAAATCAAAAGAAAAAATAACTATTTTAGATTTAAACAAGGCAAGAGAAAAAGACGGTTTTTCAGAGCTTTTTGGAGTAAGAAACTTTGATGTGGAAAATATTTACCAATATGGCTCAAAGGTGTATTTCAGATATAAAGAAAGTGTGAGAGTAGGCGAATCATCAAGTTAAAACCGTTACTATTTTGTTTCTTTTGATATGGTAACCCGTACTCTTGAAAAATTTGATTTTGCAATAAGCAATTATTTGGTTAAGGAAAACTTTCTTTATTATGTACAGGATATGGATTCTACACAGTATTTATGCTGTATGAATTTAGACACCTTTGATGAAACGCGTTATCAATTTTCCGAGCATCAAAATGCATATATTGATAGATTAGTTGAGTGTAAAAACGGCATAGCTTTTTTCTCCGGCAATGCTTTAGCAGAAAACGATAAAAGCATAAGCTATTTTGATATAAATACAAAACATTTTTTTAGTGTTTGTCTTATTCAAGATAAATCTATGGTAGATTTAAGGGATGTGGATGTCAGTTATTGCGAGGAACAGGATAGCGTATACATAAGGCTACAGCACAAACTCAAAACAGAGGAAGGTTATAAGTGGTGGCTTTATCGTTTAGACTTATCTTCGAAAGAGTTATTTACTGTGTCTGATGAGTTGCGCATGCCTCTTATATACAGCGTGGACAGAGGGTTTACCTCTATAATTTGGATAGGCGATAAAGGATATTTCGGTGCATACGGTATGCAGCCATCCAGCAATGATTCATTTGCTTTTTGCAGTGTAGACGGCAGTGGAAATGTGGAAACTATATTGTATAAAGATATCAGTTTAGAAAGACAAATTTTCGGCGACTATGTTGATGAAAAGCGTATAGTAAGAACAGGGCGATAATCGCAATAATTTAGGTAAATACTAAGACAGGGAACTAATAAGACAGAGAACACAAGGGGATGTATTTGCGTCCCCTTGTGTTTGAATCATAATCTTAGTTCAAGTGATTGTTTTAAGTGAAAATTTTTCACTTATTTTTAAATGGTGAATTCTCTCTTTCAGCTCGGCGGATTCCTTTAGAAAATCTTCACTGTCGCCAAGTCGTACCCTTGCGATTGAATAGCCTATTTCTTCAAGGGAAGAATGATTAGCAAAAATCATTAACACCGGCTCATAGCTTTCCCATTGACTGAGCAATTTGGAAAGTGACGGGGCGGTGTTTTTTTCTGCCTTGAATTCTTCTTCACAAAGACTGAGCGTATCCAGTAATGAAGTACAGCAATGGTCGATAGTATAAACAGAGGTGAGAATAAGCCCTGCTACAAAAATAATCAACACAACCGCAATAATAAGTCGTTTCAACGTTCTTTCTCCTTCATAATTACTTCCTTTTCTCCGTTTCTGTCAAGGGTCATTAAAAAAACATCTTCAGGAAGGTGGGGGGATAGCTTTTTTTTAAGTTCTGAAAGAGTAATGTTAAGACTGCTGAGGGATTCGTATATTATCTTTCCGTCGCTTATAACAGGAAGGGGAAGGGTTGCCTTTTCCACCTTAATGTGTTTTAAATCACCCGTCTGAAGAGGTCTGAACTGGCTTTTTTCAACCACACTTAGATTACCGTTGACCTCTAATACAGCAAAGGCGATTTCCTCAATTTTAAAATACCCCTGTCCTCTTAAAAGCTCAATAAGGTCGATAACGGTGAGTCTTACCTTTTTAAGCATTTTTTGGTCTATTACACCGTTTTTTATTACTACAGCAGAATTGCCGCTCATAAGCTTTCTGATTTTTATGGACTTCATAGCAAGAACCGAAAGTATTATTTCTAAAATTACAAGTATAAAAATTGCAACGATACCGTTAAGAACAGGCTGAGAATTGTCCTGCAAGGGAATTGCTGCAATTTCGGAAATAAGCAGGGTAATAACAAGCTCATTTGGTTGCATATCACCAATTTGTCTTTTGCCCATAAGCCTTATGGCAAGGGTGACAAAAAAATAAACAACTGCGGTTCTTATGACTGTTATAATCATTTAAATCACCGCAGTTATTATTTGTTTAGTTATTCTTATTATTCATATTATAGGAAAGAACCATTAATTTGTCTCCGAAATGAACATTTTCAACCGAAACATTTGGATAAGCAAGACCTAAATCATAATGGCTGAAATTCAAAAAGCCCTTTATACCGAGCTTTACAAGCTTATAGGCAATAGCCTCGGCAGATTCTTTTGGGATGCAAAGCACAGCCGCAGTAGGCTTGTTTTCTTTGCAGAATTCATCAAGGCAATCCATTGAACGAATGGGGAGATTATGAACAATTTGTCCCACAAGAGATTCCTTTTGGTCAAACAGACCGATAAGCTCATAACCTTTGTTATCAAAACGGATATGGGTGGCAAGTGCACGACCTAAATTTCCAATGCCTATAATAATTAATTTTTGAGGCTTGTCAAGACCTAAAATCTTGGCAATTTCGTCAATAAGCAGTTGTACATTATATCCGTAGCCTTGCTGTCCAAACCCACCGAAGCAGTTAAGGTCTTGACGAATCTGACTGGCTGTAAGTCCCATTTTACGAGAAAGCTCGGCAGAAGAAATTCGGGTTATTCCTTGACCTTCAAGGTCCTTTAAAAATCTATAATATCTTGGGAGTCGGCGTATTACCGAAGGAGAAATTGAACGGTAAGCCATAATATACCTCCATAACATAATTATCTATATTATTATGTATCAAAACATCGTTTTTGTCAACAGAAAATAATGATAGTTTCATTGACAAATTTGTATAAAAATAGTATACTATTATATATTTTTGAAAAGAGGAATCAGTATGAAAAAAATTCTGGCTTTTGCGCTGTGTATGTTATTGATGTTTTGTCTTTGCGGATGCGGCGATATCCAGTCGGTTAAGGAAAATCTTACTAAGGCGGGATATGAAGTAAATGATATGGACGAAAGCCGACTTACCTCGCTTAACAATGATGTAAAATATACATATAACGGCAAGGGTAGTATTATAAGCGGTTTTTATGCTACTAATGATGAGGGACAATCGGTTATCGGTGTGGAGTTTACCGATAATAATGATATGACGGTTATGTATAAACAGCTTAAAAGTGAGCTTGAGGACGGCTGGATAATCGACATTAAAGGAAAAATTGTTATTTACGGAACCGAAAAGGCGGTAAAAACAGCCTTGAAATAAAGGTACTACTGTGATATACTTATGTAACTGATTTAATGACCTGGAGGATATAAATATGCTGGATATTAAATTTATAAGAGAAAATCCCGAGCTTGTAAAGGAAAACATTAAAAAGAAGTTTAAGGAGCATAAGCTACCACTTGTTGACGAGGTTTTAAGACTTGATGAAGAAAAGCGTAACGCCAACAGCCGTGCTAATGAGCTTCGTGCCCTTCGTAATAAGGTAAGTAAGGAAATCGGTGCCTTAATGGGACAGGGCAAGAGAGAAGAGGCTGAGGAAAAGAAAAAGCTTGTTACTGCTCAGGCTGAAGAATTAAAGCTTCTTGAAGAAAAGGAAGCTGAGCTTGCTGCGTCCCTTAAAGAAAATATGATGAAAATTCCCAACATTATTGATGACAGTGTGCCTATCGGTAAGGACGACAGCGAAAATGTTGAGGTTAAGCAGTACGGAGAGCAGACAAAGGTTGATTTTGAAATTCCTTATCATACCGATATAATGGCACTCTTCGATGGTATTGACAAGGAAGCTGCAGGTAAGGTTGCAGGTGAGGGCTTCTATTATCTTATGGGTGATATTGCCCGTCTTCACAGTGCTGTTACAGCTTATGCAAGAGATTTTATGATTGATAAGGGCTTTACCTACTGTATCCCTCCCTTTATGATTCGTTCAGGTGTTGTTACAGGCGTTATGAGCTTTGAAGAAATGGATGCTATGATGTATAAAATAGAGGGCGAGGACCTTTATCTTATCGGTACAAGCGAACATTCTATGATTGGTAAATTTATTGATACAATTACCGATGAAGCAAAGCTTCCTCTCACTCTTACCAGCTATTCTCCCTGCTTCAGAAAGGAAAAGGGCGCTCACGGTATTGAGGAACGCGGTATATACAGAATCCATCAGTTTGAAAAACAGGAAATGATAGTTATCTGCAAGCCTGAAGAAAGTATGGATTGGTTTAATAAAATGTGGAGCTATTCGGTTGAGCTTTTCCGTTCTTTAGATATTCCTGTAAGAACCTTAGAGTGTTGCTCAGGCGACCTTGCAGACCTTAAGGTTAAGTCTTATGACGTTGAGGCTTGGTCACCAAAACAGCAGAAGTATTTTGAGGTTTGCTCCTGTTCTAACCTTGGCGATGCACAGGCAAGAAGACTTGGTATCAGAGTTAAGGGTGAGGATGGAAATAAATATCTTGCTCATACACTTAATAATACCGTTGTTGCTCCTCCAAGAATGCTTATTGCTTTCCTTGAAAATAATCTTCAGTTCGACGGTGAGAAGTACAGTGTAAGAATCCCCGAAGCTTTAAGACCATATATGGGCGGTAAGGAAATTATAACTTATTAATAAAAAAATAGTCGTTATCCTTGGTGATAATGACTATTTTTTGTTATGACGCAAGTTGGAATTTACAACAATATAAAATGGTATAATATGGATGAAAAAATTGAAAGAAGTGAGTCCGATGGGTATAGAAGAAAAACATTTTGAATTTTTTAAAAAATTAAATAAAGGAGAAAAGCTTTATGAAATACAAAATGAAGGACACAATAGAACCGTCCCCTTGTGTCGATTCGTTATATAACGCCGTCGTTCTGACGGCTACACCTCATCCACCGCGTACGCGGTCCCCCTTCCCCTCAAGGTGAAGGCTTAGATAACAGCATAAAGCTTGTTATATACGGCGGCACCAAGGCACCGCCCTACACAGTGGCAAAAAAATTGTTTGTATACTAATGTTTGAACGTATAACAGGAAAAAATGGTTAAAAAATCGGTCACAATAGTGACCGATTTTCATTTATCAGAGTATTTGTTGTGCTAAAGCTACAAACAATGGCATTGTTATAATGGAAAGTAGAGTTGAAACCGACACAAGCTTTACGGAAAGTGCTGTATCACGGTTATATTTTGCGGAAAATACAGTTGTTACTGCTGCACAGGGAGCGCTGACTGCAACTATACAGGAGACCGCTATTGTGTTTTCAATTCTAAGGGGTGACATCTGCAGAAGCATTAGAAGAACAAGAGATACTAAGGGGGAGAAAATCAGACGTGTTGTAATGGGAAGCCATATACGGCTGTCGGTAATAGCGGAGATAATTTTAGATTTTGAGAGATAATATCCTATGATTATCATAGGTACGGGAGTGTTAAGATTGCCGATATGTATTACGGCACTCTGTATAGGAGAGGGAATAATATTTGCACTGTTAGTTAAAAAAATTACAAGTCCGATAACAGTAGCCATTACACCCGGGTTAAAAAACAGCTTTTTAGCGGTTATCTTTGTATCCTTTCCGCCCATAAAAACAAGTCCCACAGTCCAAAGGATAATATTGAATACCGCTACATAGGCACTGCCAAAAAATACACCCAAGTCACCAAGTATTGCTTTTTGCAGAGGTAAAGCCATATATCCCGCATTTGAAAAAATTATACCAAACTGACCTACAAGTCGTGAATCAATATTCTTGTTCCTTATTAAAACGAAAGCCAATATGCCCGATATAATATGAAAAACTGTGGAAATAGCAAAGGCTATTATAAATTTAACAAGCATTGACTCTTCAAAGGGACGGATAAAAGAACTGACAATTACAGCAGGCGTGGCAAAGTATAAAACCAAGTCCGAAAGACCTTTAGAGATAGTATCGTCAATTAATTTAGTTTTACCGCAGATAAAGCCTACGGCAATAAGAAGAAATAAAACAAAAACCTGTGAGGCAACAGCCCCGAAATTAGAAAGTAATTCTGACATAATTTATAACACCTTGATTGGACAGTAATGGTCGGTAATGAAATTTACCTCATGGAATTTTTTACTTAGCATACGGCGCAGAGGCTCAATAACAACATCTTCGGTGGGGAAGTGGCCTGCATCAATAAGAGTGAAATTCAGCCTGTCTGCCTCGAGAAAAAGATGATGTTTGACCTCGCTTGTAACAAGAGCATCACAGCCGTTTTCTATTGCATCAAAGAGAAAATCACTGCCTGAGCCTGAGCAAACTGCAATTTTTCTGATTTGATTTGAACCTACATATTTTATGTGGGTGTTTAGTTTTTTGCTAACAAAATCGGCAAATTCGTCGCTTGTCTGCTCAGATGAAAGCTCACCTGTGCGTATAGTAAAGCCTTCCCTTGTATTAAGGGGTTTAATATTAACAAGCTCTAAAGCATTGCACAGAGCATCATTAACACCGTTTTTACCGATATCCATATTAGTGTGCATAGAAATAACCGAAATTGAGTTTTCGATTAAGGTATGTATAATATCGCCCTTTTTTATGTTTTTAACACCGCCGAAAATCACAGGATGATGGGTGATTATAAGATTTGAACCTGTTTTTATTGCAAGGTTTACTGCACTTTCTGTGCAGTCCAACGCTAAAACAGCAGACTTTACGTCTGCTGTTTTGTCGCCGATAAGAAAACCGCAATTATCAAAATCTGCAGCAGTATTTACAGGAAATTTTTCTTCTAAAAATTCGTAAATTTTCTCTATCGTCATTTTTTATACCTTACTTCTTAAAAGAATCTTTAAGGGCAACAATACGGTTTATAACAATACTTTCACTGTTTGTATCGGGGTCAATTGCAAAATAACCCTGACGCATAAACTGGAAGCGGTCTCCTGTCTTTGCTTTCTTAATATCCTTACCAACCTTACAGCCCTCTAATACTTCAAGAGAAGTGGGGTTAAGATTATCGGCAAAGGAAGAAACGCCTTCTTCATCAGAGGGGTTTTCTACATTAAAGAGTCTGTCATAAAGACGAACGGTTGCATCATAGCAGTTATCGGCGCTTATCCAGTGAAGCGTTCCTTTAACCTTTCTGCCGTCAGGTGTTTCACCACCGAAAGAATCGGGGTCATAGGTGCAGTGAACAACTGTTATATTGCCGTTTTCATCTGTTTCGTGAGAAGCATATTTAACGAAGTATGCACCCTTAAGGCGAACCTCTTTTTCAGGGCAAAGTCTGAAATATTTACCGGGAGGGTTGAGCATAAAGTCGTCTGTCTCAATATAAAGGTTTTTGGTAAAGGGAACGGTGTATTTGCCCATTTCGGGTTTATTGGGGTTTACCTCAACCTCAATCAAATCGGTTTTATCCTCAGGGTAGTTATCAATAACAACCTTTAATGGTTTTAAAACCGCCATAGTACGAGGAGCGTTAATATTAAGCTCATCTCTTACACAGGATTCAAGAAGTGCATAGTCAATAACACTGTAAGCCTTTGAAACACCGATTTTATCAACAAAAGCACGTACAGCCTGTGCAGGATAACCTCTTCTTCTCATACCGCAGATGGTTGCCATTCGAGGATCGTCCCAGCCCGAAACAAGACCGTCATTTACAAGCTTTAAGCATTTACGCTTACTGGTTAATGTATAATTAACATTCATTCTTGCAAACTCAATCTGTCTTGGAGGCATCTTTATCTCAAGTGCCTGTAAAAACCAATTATAAAGAGGACGGTGGTTTTCAAATTCCAAAGAACAAAGGGAGTGGGTAACGCCCTCTTTTGCATCAGACAGAGGATGGGCGAAGTCGTACATAGGATATACACACCATTTATCGCCTGTTCTGTGGTGATGAGCTTTCATAACTCTATAGATAATGGGGTCACGCATATTAAGGTTGGGGGATGCCATATCAATTTTTGCTCTGAGTACAAGAGAGCCGTTTTCAAACTCTCCTGCAGTCATACGGGCAAAGAGGTCCTTGGTTTCCTCGATAGGACGGTTTCTAAAGGGACTTTCTTTACCCGGCTCTGTAAGGGTGCCTCTGTACTCCCTTATTTCATCGGGAGTAAGCTCATCAACATAAGCAAGTCCCTTGTCTATAAGAGCTAAAGCACATTCGTAAATATAATCAAAATAGTCAGAGGCATAGTAAACATTGGCATAGTTAAAGCCAAGCCACTTAATATCCTCCTCAATAGCCTCTACATATTCGGTATCCTCTTTGGTGGGGTTAGTGTCATCAAGGCGAAGATTGCAGATACCACCGTATTTTTCGGCAGTAGAAAAATCTATACAGATAGCCTTTGCGTGACCTATATGCAGATAACCGTTTGGCTCAGGAGGAAAACGGGTCTGAACGCGGTCATATACCCCTTCTTCCAAGTCTTTATCAATAAAATCGTAAATGAAGTTAGATGGTTTTTCTATAACTTCGTTTGTTTTAATTTCGTTTTCCATTTTTTATCTCCTAAAGAACAGATATTATTCTGTCAATTCTCTCCATACATTTATCTTTGCCTAAAACCTTCATTATACTGCAAAGGTCCGGTGTGTTTCTTCTGCCTGTAATTGCAATACGAAGAACGGTGGATAAATCACCTGCGTGACCCTTATAAGCAGAGGGGTCTGCTTTATAAGCTTTTGTTTCTGCAGCAAAATTAAGGGCAGGGCAAAGCTCTTTTATTCTGTCAAACCATTGCTGTTTGTCGTCACTTTCATTATAAACCGACTTGTATTCTGTAAGGAAAGCCTTTGCATCCTGCTTTTCTATGTTTTCGGGGAGTGTATAATCGGGTGTGAAGAGTTCCTCGAAGAAATAGGAAACATAGTCCTTTGCTTCCTTCCATTTTGCAATATCTTTGCGTGGCTTTGCGCAATCTCGGTCTATTGAGAAAATTGCTTTAGTGTAATTTTCATCTTTGCTGAGAAGCGCATAGAATTCAGTATCAAATTCTTTTGCCCAGTTAGTGATTTTCTCACTAACCTCCTGTCCCGACATTTTAGAAACAACATTTTTGCTGACATCAATAAGCTTGTTTTCATCAAACAAAGCACCCGAAACGCTCATTTTCTTTAAATTGAATTTGAACTCGGTATAAGGCTTATCAGGATTAGCTCTTCTGAAATCTTCAAAGTCCGAAGCGGCTATGGTCATAAGATATTCTACAACACAAAGTGCATCAAAGCCTTCTTCAATAAAGAAATGAACTGCAGCCTCAGGGTCTTTTCTTTTGGAAATTTTTCTCTTTGCACCGCCGTCTAGTTTCATAATGGGTGAAACGTGGGCGAATTTTGGTACTTTAAAGCCGAGCAACCTAAAGAGCTGAATGTGTTTAGGTACAGAGGAAATCCATTCGTCCCCGCGCATAACAACGGTAGTGTGCATAAGATGGTCGTCTATAGCATGGGCGAAGTGATAGGTAGGAATGCCGTCGGACTTAAGAAGAACGAAATCCTCATCATTTTCGGGCATTTCTATTTTGCCCTTTATCATATCATCAAATATAACCTTATTTTCTTCACTTCCGGGAGATTTGAGACGAATAACAAAAGGAAGACCTGCATCAACTTTCTCTTTAGCCTCTTCGAAAGTAATGTTTCTGTGAACAGCCCATTTTCCGTGATAGCCTGTACGGATATTATCTTTCTCCTGTTGGGCTCTTATTTCTTCAAGCTCTTCAGAGGTGCAGAAGCAGGGGTAAGCAAGACCCTGACGGATAAGTTCTTTAACATAGGTCTGATAAATCTCGGCACGTTTGCTTTGCTGATAGGGACCGTAATCTCCCTTTTCCTCAGTACCACTTACGAAACCTTCGTCAATGGTAATGCCGAAACGGTTAAGACCGTCTATAATGTTCTCGATACCACCTTCGATTTCTCTTTTTTTATCGGTATCTTCAATTCGGGTAAAGAAAATACCCTCACTGCTGGTGGCGGCAATGCGGTTTACAAGGGAGGTAAACAGTGTGCCTATATGAAGATAGCCGGTAGGACTTGGAGCGACACGTGTAACCCTTGCACCCTCTTTAAGATTTCTTTCGGGATAAAGATTTTCGTAATAATCGGGTGTTTTATCAATATGCGGAAGCAAAAGCTCCGCCATTTTAATATTATCTTGCATAGTGATTCCTCGCTTATTTTTGAGTAAATTGCTTAAGCTCTTCCATAAAGGACGAAATGTCATTGAAACGGCGGTAAACCGATGCAAAACGAACATAGGCAACCTCGTCCACAAATTTAAGCTTATCCATTACCATTTCACCGATATGTACGGAGGTAACCTCTCTGTCAAGGCTGTTTTGAATAGAAAGCTCAATTTCATCAATAAGGGTTTCAAGAGCACCCAAAGTAACGGGACGCTTTTCGCAGGCACGAAGAAGACCGTTTAAAAGCTTTTCGCGTTTAAATGGCTCTCTTGATTTGTCTTTCTTTATAACTATAATGGGAAGGCTTTCTACAAGCTCATAGGTAGTAAAGCGCTTTGCGCATTTAAGACATTCTCTTCGTCTTCTGATTTTTTCGCCTTCATCGGTGGGACGGGAGTCAACAACCTTGCTTTCTTCAAAGCTACAATAAGGACATTTCATAACATTTCACCCATTTTCACATAATTATTTTTTAGTATAACACAACATATAGTAAGTTGCAAGGAAAAATTAACTATTGAAATGCATAAAAAATGTGATAAAATAGAGGTAAATCAGAACTTGAAAGGATGAAATTTATGTTAAAGCAGTTAAGCAAAGCCGAAAAAGGCGATACTGTAGCAATAATGCATACAACAATGGGGGATATAACATTGAAGCTGTTCGGCAAAGAAGTACCCAAAACTGTTGAAAATTTTGTTACACACTCAAAGAACGGTTACTATAATGGTATTATATTCCACCGTGTTATTAAAGACTTTATGATTCAGGGCGGCGACCCAACAGGCACAGGTATGGGCGGTGAAAGTATATGGGGCAGAAGCTTTGAGGATGAGTTTACTCCCGAGCTTCATAACTACAGAGGTGCTATCTGTATGGCTAATGCAGGTCCCAACACAAACGGCAGTCAGTTCTTTATTGTACAGGCAGACAGTGTTCCTGCGAATATGATAGGACAGATGAAACAGCTTCCTGATAATTTTCCGCCTGAATGTGTAGAGGCTTATGAGAAATTGGGCGGAACTCCTTGGCTTGACTATCGTCACAGCGTTTTTGGACAGGTTACTGACGGTATGGATGTAGTTGATGCGATAGCAAACGCAAAAACAGGTGCAAACGATAAGCCCGTAGAAGAAATATCCATTCTGGGCATTGATATTGAAGTTTTATAAGATGAAAACTCCCGTGAGGGAGTTTTTGTTTTGTTAGTTATCGGAAATAATCATTTTAATCGTTGCCATATTTGTTGTTGTAGGATAAAGGATTGTATGATAAAATGACACAGGTGGTTGATATGGAATTTACAGTCAAAAAATTTGATGAGCTTAATACGTTTGAGTTATATGAAATTTTAAAGGTGCGCTCACAGGTTTTTATAGTAGAACTTAAAATGAACTGTCAGGATATGGACGGTACGGATTATAGTTGCTATCACTTGTGTTTAAAGGAAGAAAACATAATCGCTTATATGAGGCTCTATTATGATGTGAATGATAAAAAATGTGTTCATATCGGAAGAGTTTTAACAACCTATAAGGGCAAAGGCTATGGAAGAATTCTTATGGAAAAGGCTATTGACTATGCTAAAAATGCTCTTTTGTGTAATAAAATATGCCTTAACTCACAAAAACAGGCTGTAGGTTTTTATGAAAAAATGGGCTTCAAATGTGTATCAGACGAGTTTGTTGAAGAAAACGTTGTACATATTTCTATGGAACTTATTCTTTAATGTTGACATATTTTAAGGTATTTGATAGAATTTACAGGTGATAAAAAATAGTGAGATGAATTTTAATGGAACTTGTATTAATAACGGCTCTCGGTGTAGGGGGCGCTACGGTATTTGGTGCGGTTATTGGTTTTATTTTCAAAAAACTGACTCATAAAATATCCGATATTATTCTTGCTTTTGCGGCGGGTATAATGTTGGCGGCAGCAGTGCTTGGACTGATTCTTCCTTCTGTTGAGTATGGCGGACGATATGGAATAATAATTACCGTCGTAGGCATTTTTACCGGTGCTGTATGTATAAATCTTATGGACAAGTTGGTGCCGCATATACACGATTTTTTGGGTGGACAAAATGAGGGGCATAACAACTCAAATCTTAATAAGGTAGTGCTGTTTGTAACCGCTATTGCTATACACAATCTGCCGGAGGGAATTGCCTCGGGTATAGGTTTTGGTTCGGGAAATATTTCTCAGGCACTGATGATAGCGGGTGGTATTGCTTTGCAGAATATACCTGAGGGTATGATTATTATTACACCTATGCTTGCGGCAGGTGTGAGTAAAAAGAAAACATTCCTATGTGCTCTTATTACAGGGCTTGTAGAGGTTATAGGCACTTTTATAGGATATTTTGCCGTGAGTGTTTCGCAGTTTGTTTTGCCGTTTGCTCTGGCTTTTGCAGGTGGCACAATGCTGTATGTAATAAGTGATGAGATGATAATAGAAACTCATTCACATTCAAGCCAGCGAGGCGCAACCTACGCCCTTATTTTTGGCTTTTGTGTTATGCTTGTAAGTGATATTTTGTTGGGGTGATGAAATGGAAAATGTTTTATATATAATAGGACAGGTATTAGGTTTTGTAGCGGTAATTTTGGGTTTTGTTAACTATCAGGTAAAAACAAGAGAACAGGTTCTTTATGTGCATATTGCCACAACACTGGTTTTTGCAATTCACTTTTTATGTCTTAAGGAATACGCTACAGCAGTTATGCAGCTTGTGGGTACTACAAGAAACATAGTGTTCTTTAATGTAGGCAAAAAGGGTAGTGTGTCAAAGGGCTGGGCGATATTCTTTGCACTGCTTATGGGAACGCTTGGCTCGGTTACTATGTTTGCTTTGCAGGATGGTCAGTGGTATGCAATTATTGTTATTGTAGGTCTTATGATTAATTCTTATTCTATGTCCTTTACCAATCCAAATAATGTAAGAAAGAGCATACTTGTTTCTTCACCTATTGTATTAACCTATGATGTTATTGTTCATTCTATAGGCGGAGCACTTTATGAATCAATTGTTATCGTGTCGTCTATTATAGGTCTTATACGATATAATAAAAAACCTCAGAAAACAGAGGAAAACAAAGAATAATGAGAGATGATATTTGTACTATACCTGTCAGCGAGGTCTTTGAAGTAAATGACGGTTGTCCTATTTGCAGAATGTATAACACTGTGCAGGAAAGGATAATAGAATATATTATGGGGGCTGCAATGATGGAGCCTGACATAAGAGAGGTTACTAATAAAACAGGCTTTTGTGAAAAACATTACGGGAAAATGCTTCATAGAAAGGGCAGACTTCAGCTCGCTCTTATGCTTCAGTCCCATATTGATGAAATTAATAATCAGGTATTAAACGATAAACCGCTGAGAAGTAATAAATCTAAGGGAGAAAAGGCAAGAAGAATAACCGATTCCTGTTTTATCTGTGATAAAATTGAGTGGGGTATGAACAGAATGATAGATACCCTTTACCGCTGTTATGAAACCGACATGGATTTCAGAAAACTGTTCAGTGAACAGGAAATGTTCTGTATGCCTCATTTTGAGATGCTTATGGGCGGCGCGGATAAGAAAAATATGCGGTCGTATTACGGGGAATTTCAGAAAAATCTGACACGAATTACTCAGGACTATTCAAAAACACTTCATAGTGATGTTACACATTTTTGTTCAATGTATGATTATCGCAACAGCGGTAAGGATGCTGACTGGGGAAATTCAAAGGATTCTATTGAGCGTACTATTGCTTTTCTGACAGGAAACGAAGGGTGATTATATGATTTTTAATAACATACTTGAGGCTATGGGGAACACTCCCATTATAAAGCTTCAGAATATAGTCGATAAGGACAGCGCTGATGTGCTTGTTAAATTTGAAGGACTTAATGTAGGCGGCTCTATAAAGACTCGTACTGCTTTTAATATGATACTTGATGCTGAAAAGATGGGTCTTATAAATAAGGATACAACTATTGTTGAACCAACAAGCGGTAATCAGGGGATAGGTCTTGCTCTTGTGGGTGCTGTAAGGGGCTATAAGGTAAAGATAATTATGCCTGATTCGGTGAGTGAGGAAAGAAGAAAACTGGTAAGACACTATGGCGCTGAGGTTATTCTTGTTCACGACGCGGGAAATATCGGTCTTTGTATTGAGGAATGTGTTAATCTTGCTCTTAAAATCAGGGACGAGGAAGAAAATGTATTTGTTCCTCAGCAGTTTGAAAACCCTGCTAATCCTGCTATACAAAGACAGGCAACGGCCAAAGAAATACTCGAGCAGGTAGATGGTGCTATACACGGCTTTTGTTCAGGTATCGGCACAGGCGGTACTATTACAGGAATAGGTGAGGTGCTTAAAGCTCAAAATCCCGATATGACTATCTGGGCGGTTGAGCCTGAAAATGCCGCTATTCTTTCGGGCGGTTCCATAGGCACTCATATACAGATGGGAATAGGCGACGGAGTTATTCCCGAAATACTTAATCAGCAAATATATGAAGATGTGTGCATTATAAAGGATGAAGAGGCGCTCAGTACCGCAAAAGCTCTTGCTTGTAAAGAGGGCATTATGTGTGGTATAAGCAGCGGTACAAATGTGGCTGCGGCGCTAAAGCTTGCCAAAAAATTAGGGAAGGGAAAAACAGTAGTTACCGTGCTTCCAGATACCGCCGAAAGATACTTTTCAACACCACTGTTTGATTAATAAAGCAGATTTGTTGTTAAATAATTAACAAAAACCGCCTTTATGGCGGTTTTATTTTTGTGCGATATTGACAACACCACTTTAGCGTGATAAAATAATGTTAGACTTTATCGGTTTTGGAGGTTGAAATGAAGATTTTGGTTTGTGTTAAGCAGGTTCCGGGGTCAAATAATGTTGAGGTTGACCCTGTTACAGGCGTTCTTAAAAGAAACGGAATAGCCAGTAAAATGAATCCTTATGATTTGTACGGAATAGAAACGGCTCTTTCTCTTGCTGAGGAATACGGTGCGGAGGTTGAAAGTATAACTATGGGACCGCCTCAGGCCAAAACCGTAATAGAAGAAACGGTTTGTATGGGAGCGAAAAAAGGTACTGTTCTTTCGGACCGTAAATTTGCAGGTGCAGATGTACTTGCTACTGCATATACACTTTCTCAGGGCATAAAGAAAACAGGAGAATTTGACATTATTATTTGCGGAAAGCAGACCACCGACGGAGATACCGCACAGGTTGGTGCTGAGGTTGCCGAATATCTCGGTATACCTAATGTTTCTAATGTTATGTCTGTAGATGCCGTTAGGGGAAGAAGGGTTTTTGTAACGGCTTCTCTTGACGAACAAATTGTAAAAATGAGCGTAAAAATGCCCTGTCTTATTTCGGTAGAAAATGATATAAATTCTCCAAGACTGCCGTCATATAAAAGAAAGCAGACACTCAGTGAGGATGCTGTGAGCTTTTTATCCTTTGATGATTTTGATGATAAAAATCCTGACCATTACGGACTTAACGGCTCTGCAACTCAGGTTGAACGAATTTTTCCGCCTGAAAAAAATACCGATAAAACGGTAATTGACGGAACCGCCGAGAAGCAGACACAAGCTCTGTTTGATGTTATTGTAAGTAAAAAACTTGTGTAGGAGGGACTGAAAATGGCTGAACTGATTGTAAAGCAAGAGCATATAAACTCTGATAATGCTCAAAAACTTGAAAAAATATGTCCCTTCGGAGCAATTTCCTTTGACGGAAAAAGGCTTGAAATATCTTCCGCCTGTAAAATGTGTAAGCTTTGTGTAAAGAAAGGCGGCGGACTTATTGAATACAAAGAAGATGAGGTTTCGGGTGTGGATAAATCGCTGTGGCAGGGCATATGTGTATACGTTGACCACAGAGAAAGAAATATTCACCGCGTTACCTGTGAGCTACTTGGTAAGGCCAGAGAGCTTGCACAGGTGACAGGATAGCAGGTATATGCTCTTGTTATCGGTTATGATATGAGGGACAGTGTTCAAAAGCTTATAAAATACGGTGCCGACAAGGTTTATGTATATGATGATGCCGCTTTTGAGCATTTCAGAATTGAACCCTATACCGCTGCTTTTTATGATTTTATAGAAAAAGTTAAGCCTTCGTCGGTAATGCTTGGTGCTACTAATCTTGGCAGACAGTTAGCACCGCGAATTGCCGCAAGATGTAAAGCCGGTCTTACTGCCGACTGTACCGTCCTTAAAATGAAGGATAATACCGACCTTGTGCAGATTCGTCCTGCCTTTGGCGGAAATATTATGGCACAGATAATTTCCACTAATACCCGTCCTCAGTTCTGTACCGTTCGTTATAAGGTGTTCAGTGAGCCAATGCCTGATTCCAACAGAACAGGTGAAATTATTCCCATGACGGTAGAGGAACACAAAATAAAATCCAATATTGAAATAATCTCTTATTACGATAAACCCAGAGAGGTTGATATTTCAGAAGCAGAGGTTATTGTTGCTTTGGGCAGAGGCGCCCAAAGTGAAACAATGAGGGCTTATGCAGAGGAACTTGCTGAACTGCTGGGCGGTATGGTTGCCTGTACCCGTCCTCTTGCAGAAGCAAATATTTACGATGCAAAAAGGCAAATTGGTCTTTCGGGAAGAACCGTAAAGCCTAAATTTATTATATGTCTTGGTATTTCGGGTGCTGTTCAGTTTGCAGCAGGTATGAAATCAAGCGACTGCATAGTGGCTATTAACAGTGATAAAAACGCTTCAATCTTTGATGTTGCACATTATGCTATAGTCGGAGATGTGAATGAAATAGTTCCTTCGCTTATAGAGAAAATTAAGGAGGTAAAGGCTGATGTATAATGTAATTAGTGCTAAGGATATTGACGCATTAAAGAAAATCTCAGGGGAAAACAGTGTCTTTACCGGTGAAGAAATAAATCACGACTATAGTCACGATGAGCTTGGCGGTATTGAGAAGATGCCTGATGTGCTTGTAAGGGTACATACCACCGAGGAAATTTCTCAGATAATGAAGCTTGCCTATGACAGAAATATTCCCGTAACGGTTAGAGGAAGCGGAACAGGACTTGTTGGTGCTGCCGTTGCCGTTAAGGGCGGTATTTTGCTTGAAACAACAGGAATGAACAAAATAATCGAGCTTGACAGAGATAATCTTACCGTTACGGTTCAGCCGGGTGTGCTTCTTATGGAGCTTGCCGCCTTTGCTGAGGAAAACGATTTTCTGTATCCACCTGACCCTGGTGAGAAAAGTGCCACTATCGGCGGAAACATTTCCACCAATGCGGGCGGTATGCGTGCTGTAAAATACGGTGTTACAAGAGATTATGTAAGAGAGCTTACGGTTGTTATGCCGAACGGAGAAATAATGAAGCTTGGCGGAAAGGTGGCAAAAAACAGCTCGGGTTATAGCCTTAAGGACCTTGTTATTGGCTCTGAAGGTACACTTGCTATTATTACCGAAGCGGTTTTAAAGCTTGTTCCTCTGCCCAAGGTATCAATAAGTTTGCTTGTACCTTTCCCTGATATGAAGAGTGCTCTTGAAGCAGTGCCGCATATTATTCGTTCAAAGGTAACACCTACGGCTATTGAGTATATGTCGAGAGATACCATTCTTTTCTCTGAGAGCTATTTAGGTAAAAAATTCCCCGACACCAAAAATGAAGCGTATATTTTGCTGACCTTTGATGGCAATACAGACGAACAGGTAGAAAACGACCTTAACAGTGTTGCTGATTTGTGTCTTTCTATCGGTGCACTTGATGCCTATATTGTTGATACCGAGGAGAGAAAGAAATCGGTATGGTCGGCTCGCGGTGCCTTCCTTGAGGCTATTAAGGCTTCCACCACCGAAATGGATGAATGTGATGTGGTTGTGCCCGGAAATAAAATTGATGAGTTTATTGTGTTTACCCATAAGCTGTCTGAGAAGTATAATATAAGAATACCAAGCTTTGGTCACGCAGGGGATGGAAATCTGCATATTTATATATGTAGGGATGACCTTGACGATAGGCAGTGGCAGGAAAAACTTTCACTCTGCTTTGATGAAATGTATAAAAAGGCTGAGGAAATCGGCGGTCTTGTTTCGGGTGAACACGGAATAGGCTATGCTAAAAAGGAATTCCTTAAAAAGCAATATGGAGATAGCCATATCGCACTTATGCAGGGGATAAAAAAAGTATTTGACCCTAAAAATATTCTTAATCCGGAAAAGGTGTGTTTCTAATGTTATTTTTCTATATTCGTCACGGCGATCCTATTTATAATCCCGATTCTCTGACACCACTCGGGGAAAGACAGGCGGAGGCTGTTGCTAAACGACTTGCGGTTTATGGTGTTGACAAAATTTACGCTTCTACCTCTAATCGTGCTGTAATGACTTCAACTCCTACAGCAGAAATTCTTAAAAAGGATATTACAAGGCTTGATTTTTGTAATGAAAATCACGCTTGGAAAGATTTTACGGTGGTTTGTGAAACGGGTAGAAGATGGGCGTTTCAGGATAAGGAAACAAGAAAACTGTTTTGTGGTGAAGAGATTCTTGCTCTCAGGGATAAGTGGTATACACATCCCGATTTCTCTGATTATCATTTTGAAAATGGTTTAGAGCGTATAGGAAAAGAAAGTGATGAGTTCTTCAAAAGCCTTGGGTATGAGCATATAAAGGGAACCGGAACATATAAGGTGCTCAGGGAAAATAATGAACGTGTTGCACTTTTCGCACATCAGGGATTTGGAATTGCTTTTTTAAGCAGTCTTTTGGATATTCCGTATCCTGTTTTTTCTATGCATTTCGATACCTCTCATACGGGAATGACGGTAATAGAATTTAAAGATGAAGACGGAATTGCCATTCCTAAAATCCTTACTCTTTCAAACGATTCACATCTTTATAAAGAGGGACTTCCCACAAAATACAATAATATAACAAGATTTTAAAAGTAAATCGGCAGAATTTCTGCCGATTTTTACTGTTTTTAAAAAAAGTGTTGCAATATTGATTTTTATGTGTTATAATCGTAAGGCTGCGAAATTATGCAGTAATATAATACACACATTCCGCTTTGTATTGCAGAAGGTCTCTTTGCCGGAGTTTCCTGTATGGGCGGGATGGAGGTTTAACCTTAGGAGGAAAAACAAATGGCAGTAGTATCTATGAAACAGCTGCTCGAAGCCGGTGTTCATTTTGGACATCAGACTCGCCGCTGGAATCCGAAAATGGCTGAGTACATTTTCACAGAAAGAAACGGTATTTACATTATCGACCTTCAGAAGACCGTAAAGAAGCTTAACGAAGCTTATCTTTTCGCTCGTGACATTTCTGCTGAAGGCAAGGATATCCTTTTTGTAGGTACCAAGAAGCAGGCTCAGGATTCTGTTAAGGAAGAGGCTGAAAATTGCGGTATGCCTTACATCAACGCTCGTTGGCTCGGCGGTATGCTCACTAACTTCAGCACTATCCAGAAGAGAATTGCTCGTTTAAAGCAGCTTCGTGAAATGGAAGAAGACGGAACTTTTGATCTTCTCCCCAAGAAAGAAACCGTTGGCTTAAAGCTTGAAATTGAAAAGCTTGAGAAATATCTCGGCGGTATCAAGGATATGAAGAAGATCCCCGGTGCTCTCTTCATTGTTGACCCCAGAAAAGAAAGAATTGCAGTTGCTGAAGCTAAGAAGCTCGGTATTCCGATCATCGCTATCGTTGACACCAACTGCGATCCTGATGAAATTGATGCAGTTATCCCCGGTAATGATGACGCTATCCGTGCTGTAAAGCTTATTGCTGAAACTATCGGTGCCGCTATTATCGAAGGCCGTCAGGGTGAGCAGGGCACTCCTGCTGTAGCTGATGAGGCTGAAACTGCAGAGGTTGCAGAAGTAGCAGAGGCTGCTGAAGTAACTGAAGCTGTAGAAGAATAATTATTCTCTCTACCTAAATATTAAGAAAAGAGGAAAAGTATTATGGCTTTTACTGCTAAAGATGTACAGACTCTTCGTGAGAAAACCGGTTGCGGTATGATGGACTGCAAAAAGGCTCTCGTTGAGTGTGACGGAAATATGGATGCAGCTGTTGACTATTTAAGAGAAAAAGGTCTTGCTTCTCAGGCTAAGAAGTCTTCAAGAGTTGCTGCTGAAGGTACCATTGCTGCTGTTGTAAAGAACGGCGTTGGTGCACTTGTTGAGCTTAACTCTGAGACCGACTTCGTAGCTAACGGTGACGGCTTTAAGGCTCTTGCTGCAAAGGTTGCTGAAATCGTAGCTGACGAGAATCCTGCTGACCTTGATGCTCTTCTTGCTACAGCTAAGGACGGACAGACCGTTGAAGAAATGGTACAGGAATTATTCCTTGCTATTCGTGAGAATATTAAGGTTCGTCGTTTCGTTCGTTATGAGGGTAAGGTTGTATCTTACATTCACGGCGGCGGAAAAATCGGTGTTCTTGTAAACTTTGATACCGATGCAGCAGCAGACAATGCTGAACTTGTTGCTTGTGGTAAGAACATTGCAATGCAGATTGCTGCTATGAACCCCTTATTCCTTGATGAAGCAAGTGTTCCTGCTGATGTAATTGAAAAAGAAAAGGCAATTATGGTTGCTCAGATGAAGGAAGATCCCAAGATGGCTAACAAGCCTGAAGCAGTGCTTGGTAAAATCGTTGAGGGTAAAATGGGCAAATACTACAAGGAGAACTGCCTTGTTGAACAGCAGTATGTTATCGATGGTGACCTTACCGTTGGTAAGTATGTAGAGAGTGTAGCTAAGGCTATCGGCACTCCTGTTAAGATTGCTTCTTACGTTCGTTTCGAAAAGGGCGAAGGTATTGAAAAGCGTGTTGACGACTTCGCTGCTGAAGTTGCTGCAATGGCAAAATAATTAAACCTTAAATAAATGGCACTCGCAAGAAAATCTTGCGAGTGCTTTTGTATAATGAAAACAAGCCTGATGTTCAGATATTGAACGTCAGGCTTGTTAATTAAACTTTTGGTTTCATTTATCTCGCGTTAGCGAATTTAGCTTAACTGACAATCCCCTTTGGTTTGTCACTTCACATCATCTCAGGTGCATCAATTTTAAGTAAATCAAGAACATTCTTGATAACTATAGCTGTATCAGTACAAAGGGTAAGACGGGCTTGCATAAGTCCTTCGTCCTCGCCTTTAACTCTGCAGGAATTATAGAATTTATGGAATTTAGTTGCAAGGTCTTCTACATAGTGTGTAATCTTTGCAGGGTCATAGGCTTTTGCAGCGTTGATAATTTCATCGGTATAGGCGGCAAGGTGAACTGTAAGCTCTCTTTCTTCAGGAGTGTTAAGCTTCATAAGTTCTTCAGCACTGCACTTGCGCTGGGTTATACCGTCATTTGCAAGGTTTCTTATAATACTGCAAATTCTTGCATGGGCATACTGAACATAATAAACAGGATTTTTGTTTGATTCCTCTATAGCAAGGTCTAAATCAAAGTCAAAATGTGAGTTAGGCTCTCTAAGATTAAAGAAGAAACGAGCCGCATCAATGGGAACCTCTTCAAGAAGTGTTACAAGGGTAATAGCCTTACCGCTTCTCTTACTTGCTTTTATGATTTCGCCGTCCTTTACAAGACGAACCATCTGCATAAGAACAACATCAAGTCTTGTGCTGTCAATTCCTAAAGCGGTTAGAGCTCCTTTAAGACGAGGAACATAGCCGTGATGGTCAGCACCTAAAATATCAATAGCCTTGTCAAAACCGCGGGTGACAAGCTTATTATAGTGATATGCTATATCAGGTACAATATAGGTAGGAACACCATTGGAACGAATAAGAACAAAATTATCACTTCCGAAGTCTTCACCCTTAAACCAGAGTGCATCCTCTTCTATATATGTGTGTCCGCTTTCTTTAAGCAGTTCGATAATTCGCATAGCCTCTCCGCTTGCGTGAAGTGAGCTTTCTTTGAACCAGGTGTTATACTCAATTCTATACTTTAAAAGGTCATCGTGAAGTCCCTGAATGTTTTTAGGCAGAGCAAACTCAACAAGAGCCTTTCTTCTTTCTTCTTCGCTTACACTAATAAATTTATCGCCGTGAATATCGGAAAATGCCTTTGCGTGAGCAATTATATCTGCGCCGTGATAGGAGTCCTCGGGCATTTCTACGCTGTCGTCAAAGAGCTGCTGATAACGAAGCGACAGGGAAAGACCGAATTTGTTTATCTGATTACCTGCATCGTTAATATAGAACTCTCTTTCAACATAGTAACCCGATTTTTCCATAACAGCCGCAAGGCAGTCGCCAAGTGCGCCGCCTCTGGCATTACCTATGTGCATAGGGCCTGTGGGATTAGCCGAAACAAATTCTACAAGAACCTTTTTGTTTTCTCCATATCCACTCTCACCGTATTTTTCTTTTTTAGTGTCAATGTCGGATAAAATGTCGGCATAGTATTTATCACTTAAAAAGAAGTTGATAAATCCGGGACCTGCGATTTCAAAACGGTCGATATAGGTACCCTCTAAATCCGCCTTATCCATAAGAGTTTCGGCGATTTTTCTTGGTGCGCTTCTGAATGCTTTTGCCCAAACAAGTGCGGCATTGACAGCATAATCGCCGTGCTTTGTGTCAGAGGGGACCTCGATGTTAAAATCGGGAAGCTCTGCCTCGCACAAAATGTTTTCTGCCATAGCTTTTTTTGCTGCGCAGTTTATTAATTCTTTAATTTGATTTTTTGCTGTATTCACTAAAAGTGACATATTTTCAAACCTCTTTTACGGTAATTTCTGTTTTGTTCTGACTAAGTAGTATATTGCTGTTAGAAATTGAATATTCAAGGGTTAATGTTCCACCAAAGCAGGATAGCTTGTTGTTGATTTTTTCTCCCTTAATATCAAGCATCAAGCCTGTACCCGAAGTTTTGTAAAGACAGGTGAACTGTTTTCCCTCTTCTATAACCATACGACTTTCGGTCACACCGCTTTTTTGTAGGAGCACTTGACTGTTATCGACTTTTATAAGGGTATCGGTTTGTCCGCCGCTTTCATCAGACTCATTATATCTTATATAATATTTGCCGTCTTTAAGGGCAAACATTCCCTTTGCGGTAAGCTCAATAACATCCTCTTGGCCGTTTATATACTGATAGCCCTTTACTGTTATTAAAGCGTTTGTCATAAGCTGTTTATATCCACCTGTGTTACTTTATTTTCCGAAACATCTTGTCCGAGAAGAAGGGAAGCGATTGAAGAAAACGAGGGGGTTATATCACTGACAAAATAAGAAATTTTACCCTTTTGTGTGTTGGTACTGAGCATACCCTGACTTTCAAGAAGCTCCTTTACTGCCTGTGCAGTAGCGGTACCTGCATTAATCAGACTTACATTTTCACCCATAACCTTTTTAATTGCAGAGGAAAGTATAGGATAGTGGGTGCAACCAAGAATAAGAGTATCAACACCGGCCTCGATCATAGGGGCAAGGTATTTTTTTACAGTTTCATAAACAACCACATCATTTTCATCTATCCAGCCTGATTCAACCAAAGGAACAAACAAAGTACAACTCTGGCAAATGACCTGACTTTCGGGAGAAAGTGAGAGGATTTGTTTTCGGTGCTCGTCACTGTTTATTGTGGCAGAGGTACCGATAACACCGATTTTGCCGTTCTTAGTAGCGTTTACTGCTGCTTTACAGGCGTGTGAAACAACCTCTATAAAAGGGACAGGGAGTTCATCTGCAGTATCTCCGGCTACAGAACTGACTGTTCCACAGGCGGCAACGATAAGCTTTACATCCTTTGAAAGTAAAAAAGCCTCATCCTGACGGGCAAACTTTTTGATTGTTTCGTTACTTTTTGTGCCGTAGGGCACACGGTCGGTATCACCGAAATAAACTATGTTTTCGTTACCAAGCTGTTTTACAAGCTCTTTAACTACGGTGAGTCCGCCCAGTCCTGAATCGAAAACACCTATTGGACGGTTATCTGCCATAATATTCCCCCTTTTGCAAATTTTAATAGGTCAGAACACTATCTATAATATATTAACACATATTTTTAATAACTGCAACATTAATTTATTATACTTGAAATATGCAGTTATTTGTTATATAATAATACTAATTAGATTGGAGTGGTATGCTTGTTAATAGGTTTATTACAGGGTAGAGTTGATTTTACCGATGCAGTTATTTATATTTTATCGGCGCTTGTGGTTATATTTCTGACACTTCCTTTTCATGAATTTGCCCACGCTTTCGTTGCAGATAGACTCGGTGACAAAACTGCACGTTATCAAAGAAGGCTTACAGTAAACCCCTTTGCCCATATTGATTATTTCGGAGCTCTCGCCATTATTCTTTTCGGCTTCGGCTGGGCAAGACCTGTGCCGGTAAGCCCCAGATATTTTAAAAATGCAAAACGGGGAATGGCAATTACTGCTGTTGCAGGGCCGGTTATGAATCTTCTTCTTTCTTTCGTAGCAAGTTTTTTCTTTTATGCTATTGTAAGATTTTTCGCAGGAAATACGGTTGCGGGTTATGTTGCAATGTTTTTTTCTTATTATGTTAGTATTAATATTGGTCTTGCGGTGTTCAACATTCTTCCAATACCTCCACTTGATGGCTGGAAGGTACTTGGCTCACTTTTGCCTGACAGAATATACTGGCGTGTAATACAGTATGAAAGATATATAAGCTTTGCGCTTATTCTTATTGTATATTTAGGAATACTTGATGCTCCTATAAACTTTATTTCGGGTCTTCTTATAAATGTAGTTACATTTATACCCAGACTGGTATTTGGATTTTAAGACTATGGAAACTGTACTTTCTTATAAAATTGAGGACTTTGAAGGTCCACTTGACCTGCTTTTGCAGCTTATTGCAAAAAACAAACTTAATATTTACGATATTCAGCTTACTGTTCTTATTGACCAGTATCTTGAACAGATAGAAAAGATGCAAATTGATGATATGGACATAGCAAGTGATTTTCTTGCTATGGCATCCCGCCTTATTTACATTAAAACGGTAAGTCTGCTTCCAAAACACGAAGAGGTTGAGGAGTTAAAACAGGAACTAACCGGGGAATTGCTCGAGTATCAGCTTTGCAGAGAAATTGCTTCTAAGCTTAATGTTATGAGTAATGATATTGACCGATTTGTTAAAAAGGCAGACCAGATAGAGCTTGATAAAACTTATACACTGCTTCACGATGCAGGGCTGATTTATGAGGCATATCTTGCTGCTGCAGGCAGAGGCAAGAGAAGACTTCCCCCCTCTACAGCTCCCTTTACTAAAATTGTGGCTAAGAAAATCGTTTCGGTTTCTTCTAAAATAGTTTATGTTATGCGTAATCTGTTTAAAGGCGGAACCAAAAAGCTTTCAAGTCTGTATAGCGGTGCAAAAAGCCGATCTGAGCTGGTAGCTACATTTCTTGCAGTGCTTGAGCTTTGCAAAGCAAACCGTGTAAAAATTTCAGGGGATGCAAGCTCTGCAGAAATTACTCTGATTAAGGAGAAAAAACAATGAACAAGGAAATATTAAGGTTTATCCCCGCTTTTGAAGCGGTATTGTTTGCAAGCGGAGAGCCTGTAAGTATAGACCGATTAAGTGCTATTTTTGATTTAGGTATTGATGAAATAAATGATATAACACAGGAAATCAAAGACCGTCTTAATAAAAGCGGTTCGGGTATTGAGCTTGTTAAGCTTGAAAATGCTTACCAGCTTTGTACAAGAAGCGAATATGGTGAATATATCAGAAAAATGGCTGATATGCACAGGAAAACACCACTCTCACAGGCGGCTTTTGAGGTTCTGTCTGTGGTTGCATATAATCAGCCCGTAACAAAGTCATTTATCGAACAGGTGAGAGGAGTGGATTGCTCCAGTACCGTTACTACCCTTATAGAAAAAGGACTTTTGGAGGAGAGGGGACGTCTTGAACTGCCCGGTAAACCTCTTCTTTATGGTACAACCAAAAACTTCCTTCGTTGCTTCGGTATTTCGGATTTAAGTGAGCTTCCGCCACTTCCTCATGATGAAGAAGCAGCACGCTCAGATATGGGTGAACAGCTTTCGGCAATGGATGTTATTGAGGAAGAGGAATAAAAAGGAAAATTTTGAAAAAACTATCTTATATTTAAGGTGTGTGAAATATGAGTGAACAAAAATTAAGAGGAATAATGGATACTTCAATGGATAAGCTTCGTACAATGGTGGATGCAGATGTAGTTATCGGTACCCCTATCGTTCTCGGTGAGCTTACCCTTATTCCCGTATCAAAGGTAGCTTTTGGCCTTGCAACAGGCGGAAGTGATTTTCCTACAAAGACACAGCAGGAGGTTTTCGGCGGCGCCAGCGGTGCCGGAGTTACTATTTCTCCCGTGGGTTTTTTGAGTGTAAAAGGGGACAGTATCAGAATGATACCTGTATCCAGTGAGTCTACGGCTGTGGACAGAGCCATTGCGGCTGCTCCTGAGATAATTGATAAGGTAAAGGATGCATTTACTGCTAAAGAGTAAAAATGTAATAGAACTGCTCGCTTTTTAATAAATATATTAAAAGGGGAGTGGTGCTTATGAAACGGATTTTCTTTTTTCTGCTTTGCTTTCTTTTGCTTATAAATTCTTTTCCTGCCTCGGCTTTGTCGGTGTCCGCTTCGGCGGCTACCCTTATGGATGGAGTAAGCGGAAAGGTGATTTTTTCTAAAAATCAGAGCACAAGGCTATCTATGGCAAGTACCACCAAAATAATGACAGCGTTACTTCTTTGTGAAAGCGATAAGCTTAGTCAGGTGATAACAGTAACTCCTGAAATGGTGTATATTGAAGGCTCGTCTATGGGACTTCAGGTTGGAATGAGGGTAACAGGCAAGGACTTGCTTTACGGAATGATGCTTTCTTCGGGCAATGATGCGGCAACCGCCGCGGCTATTGCAGTTGGCGGCAGTGTTGAAAATTTCGTTTATCTGATGAACAAAAAAGCGCAAGAGTTAGGTCTTGAAAACACCCATTTTAATACTCCGTCGGGACTTGACGGAGATACCCACTACACCACAAGCTATGATTTAGCAAACCTTGCCCGTTATGCACTTGTTAACAGTGTGTTTTATGAGGCCTGTAAAACAAAGAGAATAACCCTTGATTGCTTTGGTAAGAAGATAACCCTTAATAACCATAATAAGCTTTTAAACCTGTATGAAGGTGCGGTAGGTGTAAAAACAGGTTTTACAAAAAAGTCGGGACGGTGTCTTGTTTCAGCAGCACAGAAAAATGGCGGTCTTGTTATAGCCGTTACTCTTAATGATGGTAATGACTGGAACGACCATATAAATATGCTTGATTACGGTTTTTCTCAATTGGATGAGGAAATATTTGCTTTTGATGAAAATCGGTACGCTGTACCGATTTTTTCGGGAGAATGTCAGTACGTTACAGCAAAAAGTCAGAGTATACAGTTCAGAACTGTAAAGGGCGAAACCGTAACGGCCAAGGAACATATATATCCTTTTTTGTTCGCACCTGTAAATGAGGGCGATAAGATAGGTTATATTGAATATAAAAGCGGTGATTTTATCGTTGCTGTTCAGACCCTTTATGCAGAGCAGTCTGTAAAAGAATGTGAAGAATCAAGCTTACTAATCAGAATTTTTTCGGCATTAAAAAAAATGCTCAGATACATATAAAGGAGTAATTATGAAAGACAATAAAATCCGTCTTCAAAAGCATCTTTCCGAGTGCGGAATTGCTTCCAGAAGAAAAGCGGAAGAACTAATTGAAAACAAAAAGGTGCGCGTAAATGGACGTATAGCCTCTCTTGGTGATAAGGTCGACCCTGTAAGAGATAAGGTTACGGTATCCGGTAAAAATGTTGTGCCTGTTAATAAAAAGGTTTATATAATGCTTCACAAGCCGAGAGGTTTCGTTACCACCGTTTCGGACGAGCTTGGCAGAAAATGTGTTACCGATCTTGTTAAAGATGTTGGCGTAAGGGTGTTTCCCGTAGGAAGGCTTGATAAGGATTCCGAGGGACTTCTGTTTCTTACCAATGACGGTGAATTTGCAAACAACCTCACCCATCCGTCAAAGCATGTAAATAAAACCTACAGAACCACAGTTAAGGGAGAGGTGGATGACGAGCAGCTTATAAAACTTTGCGACGGCGTTGAAATCGACGGCAGAAAAACCCTGCCCTGTGAATGCTTTGTGGCTGAAAGAAAAAGCGACAGAACTGTGCTTATTTTCGTTATACACGAAGGTAGAAACCGACAGATAAGAAAAATGTGCGAGGCTGTAGGACTTAGTGTTATTCGTCTTAAGCGTACCGAAATAGCAGGTGTTAAAATGGGTATGCTCCCACAGGGAAAATGGCGTGACCTTAATGAAAGAGAAATGAAACGACTGACTGCTATCTCCGAAAGCAAGGAGGGTGCTGGTAATGATTAGCGTTCTGCCCTCTAAGGACAAGGAAGAAATTAAATCGCTTTTTAAAAAGGCAAATCTTGATTATAATGAAAATTCGGGTTGTGTAATTGCCGGATGCGATGGGGAAACTTTGGGATATTGTCTTTATTTTCTTGATGAAAAGCAAATGACAATACTTGAAATAGAGCCAAAAAACAATCTTTCACTTGCAGACGGAATACTCAGGAGTGCAATACATAATGCGGTTTGTGCAAATGTGATAGCTGTTCATTACAGCGAAAATGCTCCTGAAGAAATTTTTGAAAAGCTTGAGTTTATAGCGGATAAAAATTTAAGAAAACTTGATGTTTCCAAGCTTTATAAAAGCTGTCATAGCTGTGGCAGTAAAGAATAAAATAAAAATACTTGATTTTTTTAAATAGTTGTGATATTATTGCTATGTTATAGATTAGGAGGATTGAAAGATGGAAGTTTTACAGATTATTATTGGTATATTACTTGGTTTACTTTCTTTAGTTATGATTGCGCTTATTCTTTTCCAGCAAGGTCACAGAGCAGGCATTTCCGGTGCTATTTCCGGCGCTGCAGAAACTTTCCTTTCCAAGAATAAGGCAAGAAAAGCTGATGAGGTTTGCAAGCGTTTAACAATGATAGGTTCAATAGTTTTCTTTGTGCTTGCTATTGCTGCCACTGCCGTTGCTACAATTATCGGATAAATTAAGAAAAATAAGGTTTTAAGCGTAGCTTTTCAGCTACGCTTTTTTCATATTTATACGCTGCTTTTCATAATGATTTCTAAGGGTGATTAGCGTGAAAAATCACGCTATTAAAACTTAATTTCGCGTGCCACTCGCCAGCAAAGTGGCAACCGTGACACATGCGTTAGAATAATCACCATATCCGTGATTATTTGTGGCTTTTTGTGTCAATGAAAGGTATGGTGATTATTATGAAAATATTATCTGTTTTTCTGTGGAGTGCAATAGGTATTTATTTGCTTTGTTATATTGTACTTCTTATCTTAACCAAAAAACCGTTTAAGACTATGTTTATCAATGCTTTTATTGCATGGTGGTGCTTTGCTTTGATTGAACTGACATCTTTTTATACAGGTTTGCACATACCGCTTAATGTGGGTACAGTTACCGTATCAGGTGTTTTGGGTGTTCCCGGGGTGGTTTTGCTGGAAATTATGAAATATATAATATTTGTTTAAAAAAACAGGTGAGAAAATTTTTGTAATATGATATAATAAATTAAGAAATGTCAAAAACGGAGGAAGCTATGTTAAACATTGTTTACGGTCGTGCCACAACGGGAAAAACAACATCAATACTCAGCAGAATAAAAACTGCTGCAGAAAACTCGAAAAAGGTTGTGTATATAGTTCCTGAGCAGTTCTCTTTTGAAAGTGAGAGAGCTGTGCTTTCTATGCTTGGGGATAAAAAATCAGATAAGGTAAATGTTGTTAGCTTTTCAAGCCTTGCTGATATTATGACCTCGCTTTGCGGAGGTACTGCCCGTAATATACTGAGCGATGCCGATAAAATAATGTTTATGAGCAAGACGCTTAAAGCCTTACAGGATAGCCTTCAGCTATGGCGTAAGTATATTTCCTCTGTGGGCTTTGCCTCTAAGATAGTGGATATAATAGGGGAATTTAAGGTAAGTGCGGTATTTCCCGAAGATCTTGAGTCTGCCGCAGAAAAGGTTGACGGTTCACTTAAGGAAAAAATGAAGGCACTTGCTCTTGTATATCGTACCTATGATGCACTTGTAGGTGAAAGATTTATTGACCCTGCAGACAGACTTAGCAAGCTGTTTGACGATTTGCAGAAGAATAAATATTTTGCCGACAAAGAGGTGTTTGTTGACGGCTTTAACGGCTTTACAGGTCAGCAGTACAAGGTTATTGATTTGATTTGTTCACAGGCAAACTCTGTTTGTGTTGCTTTGCTGTGTGACAAGGAGGACCGACTTGGTATTTTTGAAAATACTAAAGCTACCGCCCAAAAGCTTATTTCCATAGCACAAAAACATAAAAAGCCTGTTAATGAGGAGTTTTGCAGTGAAACTCACTATTTAAGTGAAGGTATTAAAAATGTAGAGGAAATTTTGTCCCGCGGTGTTGAAAACTGTGAAAATTTGAATTCACAGGGTGTTACCTTTTGTATTGCAAAAACCACTGAGGACGAGGTTAAATTTACCGCAAGAAGCATCAGACGGCTTGTAAGGGAAGAGGGCTATCGCTATAAAGATTTTGTGGTAATAGCAAGGGATACAGCCTCTTACGAAAATGCTGTGGAGCGTGAATTTGCCGATAACTCAATATCCTGTTTTCTTGACAAACGTACTGAGCTTACAATTTCTCCTCTCTATACGCTTATTGATGCGGTTATGGATTGTGCTTTGCGTTTTTCCAGTGAATCAGTTTTTCGTTTTCTTAAAACAGGTCTTGTGCTTGATTTTACAGAGGAAGAACTAAGTGAACTTGAAAACTATGTTTACCTGTGGGATATAGACAGAGAAAACTGGTTTATAGAGTGGGAAATGGATCCTACAGGTTTTTCAAAAACTGATGAAAAGAAAAACAGGGAGATAGAACTTACTCTTAAACGACTTAACGGTATAAGACAAAGAATAGTAGATGTTATTAATGGCTTTAGCCGTCAGTTCAATGGAACCGTACGGGATATGTCCTGTGCAGTAGTTAATCTTATAAAGAATATTAACTGTTCAGATAATATGAAAAAAATGATAGAGTCTTCAAGGGAAATTTTCTCTCCTGAGGACATTGATGTACTTCGTCAGAGCTGGGATTTAATTATGCAGGTATTTGACGGACTTGTAAAGTGTTTTGGTGAGGATAATATATCCCGTCAGCAGTATAGGGAAATGTTTACTACGGCCTGTCAGCTTACCACAGTGGGAAGAATTCCTCAAACATTGGACCAGGTTATCTTCGGTGCGGCTGACAGAATACGTCCCTCATATCCAAAGGTTACTTTTATCCTTGGCGCGAATTACGGGGTTTTCCCTGCCATAAGTGAAAACAACAGTGTAATCAGCAACAGCGACAGGCGTACACTCAGAGCAGTCGGACTTGAAATAAGGGATAAAATAGTATTTCAGACAGTAGAGGAAAATCTTCTTGTATATTCCTGTGTTTGCTCGGCTTCCCAAAGGCTTTATGTCTGCTGTACCGAAACAGGTGCAGATTCAAAGAAAAAAGAACCCTCAGCTTTCTTTTCTCTCTTAAAGGAAAAACTCCATAATGTAGAAATACTGTATGAACCTGTGTCTGCTCTTTGTCAGGAAAATTATCCCGAAACAAAGAAATCAGCCTTTAAGACGTTGTGCCATTATATAGGAAATAATATGAATGGCTCTGCCGATATAGCAGAGGCTTTGTTTGCCGACCCAAAAGAAAAGGAAAAATTTAATTTTATCCGTTCGGCATCGCAGAGATATAATATGAAGCTCAGTGAGGATAAAGCGAAGGCATTATTTGGATATAATATAAGTCTTTCGGCTACTAAGTTTGATACATATCATACCTGTCGTTTCAGATTTTTCTGCAGATATGGTCTTGATACCGATATAATACAGCCTGCAAAGCTTGATACTATGCAAAGAGGTACTATTGTACATTTTGTGCTTGAACAGTTTTGCAATGCACATTTAAGTGATATTGAAACTGTGGACAAGGATGGCATTAAGAAAGAAACCGAAAAATATATTGCTATGTATTTTGAGGGTATAAAAGGCAGTGAATTTTTGTTTACTGCAAGATTTAATTTTCTTCTTAAAAAAATAAAAGAGGGTATAGTAGAGGTCTTGGAGCGTATTGTGGAGGAATTTAAGCAGAGCAAATTCCGTCCCGAAAAATGCGAGGTATCTATAGGCAGTGACGGTACTATACCTACAGTTTCCTTCCCGTTTTCAGATAGTGGTAAGCTTTCCCTTTACGGAAGTATTGACAGACTTGACAGATGGGGAAGCTTTGTAAGAATTGTTGACTATAAAACGGGAAGCAAGAAATTTGAGCTGTCCGACACTCTTTACGGACAAAACCTGCAGATGCTTATATATCTTTACTGTGTCATAAGAGGGAACTCTCAGTACAGAGGGAATAACCCTGCAGGAATTCTATACCTTATTTCCAAGAAGGACCTTGAGAAAAAAGGTATTGCTATGAACGGTCTGCTTGTGGAAAATATGGATGTCGTTGAGGCTATGGAAAAGGATAATGAGGGCGTATTTATACCTAAATATAAGTTGAAAAACGACGGAACACCATATAAGAACAATGCTTCGTATATCTCAGAGGAAGCATTTGATGTAATTTTCGATTATATAGAGAGCCTTGCTCAGAAAATGGGACAAACTCTTCATAAGGGCGATATAGAAGTCGAGCCTGTGGATGCCTGTAACGGTGCTGCTTGTCAGTACTGTCAGTACAGTGCGGTTTGCGGTATTGAGGAGCAAGAGCATAAAGCTGTTGAAAAGCTTTCGAATTCTCAGGTTATTGAGGCTATGAGAGGAGGCACCCAGGATGAAGCTTAAGCTAACTAAACAACAGGAGGCTGCTGTTTACGAGCAGGGAAGCATACTGGTTTCTGCCGCTGCAGGTTCGGGTAAAACTGCGGTTCTTGTTCAGCGTATAATAGAGGCACTGACGAGAAAGGATAATCCTGTAAGTGCTGACAGAATTTTGGTGGTTACCTTTACAAATTCCGCCGCCGCTGAGATGAGAGCGCGTCTTGAAAAGGGTATTAATGAATACTGTGCTAATCACCCTGAGGATAAGGCGGCAGTAAAGCAGAAACTATTACTTCAGAGTGCGGCTATATGCACCATTGACTCATACTGCATTTCTATGGTAAGAGAGAACTTCAGCAAAGCAGGTGTGGATATTGATTTTAAAATAGCTGAAGAAAACGAACTTGAGGCAATAAAGGAAAAGGCGTTAAGCGAGGTGTTTGAAGGGTATTTCAGTGATGAAAATCAGGTGTTCATAAAGCTTCTTGATGCCTTTGGTTCTGTATATGATGAAAGCAGTCTTTCTGATGCTGTTAAAAATATTTGCGAAGTAAGTATGAATATGCCTTTCCCGTCTGTCTGGCTTAAAAATATGCAAAACAGATACCTTTCCGGCTCATTTGAAGTGTGGAGGAAAGAGGCGTTAAATCAGGCTTCTCAGTATATAAACCGAGCCAAAAGATATATTCTTGCAGCAGACAAGTATTTGTCAGCCGATGAAACTCTTAAAAGTGCCTATGGCCCGTCTATTAAGTCGGGAGAGGAAAAAATAGAAAAAATCCTTACTGCAATAACCTATAATGAATGGGATGATATTTACCCTCTTGTTGATGTTTTTGCTTTTGAAAAATTTGGTAGCTTTAAAAACTCTGCAAATGATAAAAATGCAATATGTGTTAAGGAACTAAGAAATTTTGCTAAAGCACAGGTGGATAAGGCTAAAGAGCTTATTTATGATAGAGAGGATGTTGTAAAAGGACATTATGAAACGACAGCTCCTCTTTCTGCGCTTATGTTTGTTCTTGCACAGGAATATTATGATAGACTGCAAACTATTCTTTTTGAGAAGGCAATTTATTCCTTTGGTGATATTGAGCATAAAGCTTTTGAACTTATGTGCAAATATGATAATGACGGGAATATCTCTTTAAAAGAGGGGGCAGAGGAATATATTTCGCAGTATGATGAAATCTTTGTTGACGAATATCAGGATGTAAATGACCTGCAGGATAAATTTTTCTATTATCTTGCTGATATGGGAAAAAAGCTATTTGTTGTTGGTGATATAAAGCAAAGCATTTACGGTTTCAGAGGCGCAAACCCAGAAAACTTTTTGAGCAAACAGGAAAAGGCTGTGGATTATCGTAAAGCTCACATAAATGATATTAAGTCTATTGTGCTTGACTCGAATTTCAGAAGTAAAAAAGGTGTTTGTGACTGTGTAAACTTTATCTTCGACCGCATAATGACAAAGCTTTTTTGCGGTATAGACTACAGTTCCACCGAAAGACTGAGTGCGCAGGCACAGTTTCCGGAACTGTATATTCCTGCTGCTGAGTTTCATCTTGTTGATACACAGGGTGAAAACGAAAAAATCGCAGAGGCTTCTTATATAGCCGATTATATTTTAAAGGTTATGAATTCGGGTGAAGTGATACGGGATAAGGAGACAGGGAAGTTAAGAAATGCACGGTTTTCCGACTTTGCTGTGTTGGTGAGATACTTAAAGCCTGTAGCCAAGGCTATTGTAAGTGAGTTTACCAAAAGAAACATACCTGTAAGCTATACAAAAGATGGCTTTCTTGAGTCCAGAGAAATTAAAATTATGCTTTCTCTTTTAAGTGTAATTGATAATCCTACTCAGGAAATAGAGCTTTTATCGGTGCTTATGTCCCCATTCTTCCGTTTTACTCCCGATGATATGGCAGATATAAGAATAAATAAGAGAAAGTGCAATCTTTACTCGGCTCTTGTTGCCTGTGCAAATAGCGGAAATAAAAAATGTATTGATTTTATAGAATTTATTCGTAAGCTTAGAAAATGTGCCGCGGTTATGCCGCTTTCAAACCTTATTACACATATTTATGATGTTACCGATTTTATGGGTATTGTATCTTTAATGGGGGACAGTCAGTCCAGAACTTCTAACCTTAATTACCTTACAAGCCTTGCGACGTCATTTGAGGCATCGGGAAATCACGGTATTTCTGCTTTTATATGTCATCTTAAAAGGCTTGGGGACTCAAAGCTTAAAGGTGCAGTTATGAATTCGGGCAGTGACAGTGTTCAGCTTGTTACGGTGCATTATTCAAAAGGACTTCAGTATCCTGTCTGTATTTTTGCTTTTACAGGTTCTCCCTTTAACAGCATAGACCAGAAGCAATCTCTTATTATTGATAGTCATTACGGTATTTCCTTTAAATACTATGATGATGACGAGGGCTCGGTTGTTCCTGTTGATAAAAAACTTTTGGCGACTTTTTCTAAAAATGCACAGCTTAAAGAAGAACTTCGTATGCTATATGTTGCCGCTACCCGTGCGGAAGACAGACTTGTTATTACTGCCGCAAGAAAAAATCCAGAGTCGGCTCTTTCTAAAATAGCGGTAAAACTTGCCGCCGCCGATAACAGTATAACGGAGGATATTTACAGCACCGCAAACTGCTATGCTGACTGGATAATTCCCTGTATGCTTCTTCATCCCGACGGCAGCCGGCTGAGAAAGCTTGCTGACTATGATATGGAAATACAGCCCCAAAACGATATGCTTATTACCATAGGTCAGGCTCAGCAGACAGAAGAAACAACAGAAGAAAAAACTACTGTAATAAACCTCGAAACAGTAAACGGTATTCGCAAATGTCTTGATTTTGAATATCCTTTTGAAGCTTTAAGAAACGTACAGTCCAAGGCTTCGGTTTCTTCTATGATAAAAAAGGCGGAAAACAATGACTTTGACTTTACGGCTCTACCGGGATTTTTAAGTGATACAGGGCTTAGTCCTACTCAGCGAGGTACTGCTGTTCATAAGATTATGCAATATATGGATTTCTCTAAAGCTAAAGAGGATTTTGAGGGTGAGATAAACAGGCTTTATGAGTGGGAATATATAAGCGAAAGCGAAGCACAGGTAGACACTCATCATATTAAAACCTTTATAAACAGTAAGCTTTTTGAAAGAATGTGTGCTTCAGAGGATTTGCGTAGGGAAATGAAATTTCTGACCTTTATGCCTGCAACGGCAATTGAGGAAAACATACCTGAGCATTTAAGGGATGAAAACATAGTTGTTCAGGGTGCGGTTGACTGTATGTTTGTTGAGGATGGCGGTCTGGTTATAGTGGACTTTAAGACCGATAGAGTTAAAGATGAAAAACAACTTGTAAAGGCGTATGCAGAACAGCTTAATATTTATGCCGCTGCCTGTGAAAAAATAATGGAACTGCCTGTGAAAGAAAAAATTATATATTCTCTTGTTTTGGATAGGTGTATTGTGGTATAATTACATTATTGATTTAAATTTTTTTGGAGGAATTAAACTTGCCGCAAAAAATTATTGAAATTGCAGATGGCGTTGAGATACTTTATCTGCCTAATAAATCTTTTAACACAACCTATGTATCGGTGAATTTTTATGTACCGCTTTGTAAGGATACGGTAGCAAAATATGCGCTTCTTCCTGAGATTATGGCTACCTGTAGTGAGGATTATCCCGATTATATGAAGCTTAATTTTAAGCTTTCCTCCCTTTACGGTGCAGATGCAGTAGCTTCGGTTTCAAAGGTGGGCAACTGTCTTTGTATAAAATTCTCGGCATCTTCTATTAACAATAAGTATACCTTCGACGGTGAAAAGGTTGTTGAGGATACTGTAGGACTTCTCTTAGACCTGATTTTCAGTCCCAAAATAGAGAACGATGCTTTCTGTGAAGATGACATTAAAAGAGAAAAACGTAAGCTTATAGACAGAATTAAGGGAGATTTAAATGAAAAGCGAATCTATGCAAGGAACCGTCTGATTGCAGAAATGTTCGAGGATGACCCTTATGGGCTTTATCGTCTTGGTACTGTAGAGCAGGTTTTAAGCATAACAGGCAAAGAACTTTACAGTGCCTTTAAAGAAATGCTTTCCTCCGCTTATGTGCGAGTTCATATTATCGGTGAGGAAGAACCTGTTGGCATTTATGAACGTATTAAACAGGAGTTTTCTACTATTGACAGAAAAAATATAACCGATATTAAAAAAGTTTCTCTTTTGAGTAGCCGTAATGAAGTTAAAAGGGTAGAGGAAAGAATGGACGTGGCTCAGGGAAAGCTGGTTATGGGCTTTAACTGTAATGGCGGTGATGACGACTATACACTGGACATAATGCTTATGTGCGACATTTTCGGCGGCGGTCCTTATTCAAGACTTTTTACAAATGTGAGAGAAAAAATGAGCCTTTGTTATTATTGCAGTGCACAATCTGTTAGAAATAAGGGTTATATTACAGTGGACTGCGGTGTTGAGCAGGAAAATGCCCAAAAGGCACAGGAAGCTATACTTGAACAGCTTAGTATAATGAAAGAGGGAAAATTTACCGATTTTGAGTTTGAATCCTCCCTTAAGAGTATTAAGGATTCTCTTAAAACATATAAGGACAGTCAGAGTGGGCTTGATGTATGGTACACCGTTAAGGCGGTAAACGAGGCAGTCTATTCTCCTGATGAAATAATTGAAAAGCTGGATAAGGTATCCAGAGCAGATGTTATTAAGGCGGCAGAAAGCTGTAGCATAAATACAGTGTATCTACTGCTTGGAGAGGAGAAGGAGTAAGGCTATGAAAAAAGAAATAATCAAAGGACGCTTCGGTGAAGACTATGTTAAATATCTTCACCCGTCGGGACTGAAAATTTTTGTATATGAAAAGCCCGATTATTCCTCTAATTACGCTGTTTTCGGAACAAAATACGGTTCTATTGATACCTTTTTCAGTAAGGACGGCGGTAAAAACTTTGTTTCTGTTCCTGAGGGAATTGCACATTTTCTTGAGCACAAACTTTTTGAAAGCGAAGAGGGGGATGCTTTTTCCCGCTATGCAGTAACAGGGGCCAGTGCTAATGCATATACCTCCTTTGATAGAACATGTTACCTCTTTTCCTGTTCCGACCGTTTTTATGATAATCTTGAAATATTGCTTGACTTTGTTCAGCACCCCTATTTTACAGAGCAGACCGTAAAAAAAGAACAGGGTATTATAGGTCAGGAAATAAGAATGTATGACGATAGCCCTTCCTGGCGTGTGCTTTTCAATATGCTACAGGCTATGTATGAAAAGCATCCTGTGAGAATTGATATTGCAGGAACGGTAGAGAGTATTTCTCAGATAACCGATAAACTTCTTTATGAGTGTTACGATACCTTTTATAACCTCTCCAATATGTTTGTTTGTGTTGCGGGAAATGTTAAGGCTGATGAGGTTGCGGATTTTGTGGATAAGCATCTTCTTGATGTAAAGCCTGTGGATATAGTCAGAGGCGAGTTTAACGAGAGTGAAGAGATTAAACAGTCCTACACAAAGGCTTATCTTGAGGTGGCTGTTCCTCAGTTTTGCTTAGGCTTTAAGGAAAAATGTGACCAGCCCGAAAAAACAGCACAGCAACGTGTTGAAATGGGTGTTGCTCTTGAGGTACTTGCAGGGGATTGTTCACCTCTTTATAAACGCCTTATTGACCTTGAGCTTATAAATGATGAGTTTGAAACCGAATATTTCACGGGGAGTGGATATGCCTGCGTAATGTTTTCAGGTGAGTCGCAAGAGCCTCAGCAGGTAAAAGAGGAAATACTTCGTGAGGTAAATAGGCTTATAGACGACGGTATAGACAGTCAGCTACTATGTACGGCAAAACGTGCTATGTACGGTGATGTTGTAAGAAGGTTCAACAGTACCGAAAATATTGCAAGTCAGATGATAGAATGTGCAATGTTTGATTTTAATATGTTTGATGAGCCTGATTTAATTGCAAATGTTACCGAAGAAAAGGTTATAGGTTGTTTAAAAGCACTTTGTGAAGAAAAATCGGTTCTTTCGGTTATAGCACCAAAGAATTAGAAAGGATGTTTATTATGGCAAATACAATTACGATTTTTGGTATAACCATAACTATTGACCCTATTGCTTTTACCCTTCCTATCGGTGAGGGTTGGCCGATTTATTGGTACGGAATTCTTATTGGAACAGGCTGTCTGCTTGCTCTTATTTACGGAATGAAATTCGCTGACCGTTTCGATATTGATAAGGACAGAATGTTGGATGTTGTTCTTGTTACCATTCCTGTTGCAATTCTTTGTGCAAGAGCCTACTACTGTATTTTTGATAATGTAACCGGAACAAAGATTTCATCAATAAGTGAATTTTTTGGCTTCGGTCAGGCAGGTGGTTTTTCAGGTCTTGCAATTTACGGCGGTGTAATAGGAGCTTTTCTTTGCGGTGCTCTTATGTGTAAGCTCAGAAAGGTTAAAATTTTAGATATGTTCGACCTTGCCTCTTTAGGCTTTCTTATAGGTCAGGCTATAGGCAGATGGGGAAACTTTACCAATCAGGAGGCTTACGGTACATTTACAGGAAGCTCATGGTGGGGAATGCAAAGTCAGACAACCATAAGAGAAATGGGTGAGGGTCTTGTACATCCCTGTTTCCTTTATGAATCCTTATGGTGTGTTATAGGTTTTGTTATATTGCATTTTATCGGCAAAAAGAGAAAATTTGGCGGACAGATTTTTCTTATGTACGGTGGCTGGTACGGACTTGGCAGATTCTTTATTGAGGGACTTCGTACCGACAGTCTGACTATAGGTGAAATCCGCATTTCGCAGATGGTGGCAGCCCTTGCCTTTATCGTTTGTACAGTTTTGCTTGTTTACTTTTTAAACAAAAGCAAAAAGGCATCTGAAACTCTTCCTTATGAGGCTATGTTTGAGGAGCAGATGAAGGATGAAGAAAGTGAAGCTGATACAGAAGAAATCTATACTGAAGAAGAAACCGAAGCTAAAGAAGAGGTAACGGAAGGAGAATAAAAAATGCCACAGATTATTGACGGACGTGCAGTAGCTGCCTATGTAAAGAATAAAGCTAAAAGCGAGGTAGAGGGGCTTTTTAAGAACGATATGCCTGTATGCCTTGTAGTTATATTGGTAGGCAACGACCCTGCTTCCTGTGTATACGTTGCAAATAAAAGAAAAGATTGTGATGAGCTGGGTATAAAATCGGTTGAATATGCTTTGCCCGAGAGCACAACAATGGAGGAATTACTTGCTCTTATTGAAAAGCTTAATCAGGACAAAGAAGTGAACGGAATTTTATGTCAGCTCCCCTTGCCAAAGCATCTTGATGAAACAAAGGTACTCGAAACTATTTCACCTTTAAAGGATGTTGATGCTTTTCATCCCGAAAATGTAGGTAAGATTATGACAGGAAAATATGAATTCCTGCCCTGTACACCTGCCGGTATTATGGAAATGCTTAAATACTATAATATTTCAGCAGAGGGTAAAAGCTGTGTTGTTATCGGAAGAAGCAACATTGTAGGTAAGCCTATGGCTATGCTTATGCTTCACAGTAATGCTACCGTTACTATCTGCCATTCAAGAACCGAAAATCTTGCTGAGGTATGTGCAAATGCGGATATACTTATTTCTGCCGTTGGTAAGGCTGATTTTGTTACTGCCGATATGGTAAAGGACGGTGCAGTTGTTATTGATGTAGGTATGAACCGTAATAAAGAGGGTAAGCTTTGTGGGGATGTTGATTATGAGAACGTCAGCGCTAAGGCATCTATGATAACCCCCGTTCCAGGCGGTGTAGGACCTATGACCAGAGCGATGCTTATGTGCAACACCGTTACCGCCGCTAAAAAACAGTATGGAATTTAATGTTATGAAAAGAATAATTACTGTTTTGTTTTCTATTTTGTTTATATGTCTTGCTCTTTGCGGCTGTGATGAAATAAAATCGGGGGAAGTGCGTTTTGACCAATTTGATGAAATGGTGGTTTGTGCTCCCGACAGTGTATCCGATGAAATTGAGGATTTATACGGACGCAAAAAAGAATATATTATAGAAGATATGAAAAATTCGGGTGTTCTTCTTTCGGGAGCTCGAAAGGACAGAAAACTCAGTTTTAATGTGGTTTGTCAGTCTACAGAGTTTTCGGCAGAGGTTAAGGATTTAACCTTATATAGCCAAATTCAGCTTAATGAGATTTCTTCTTCTTTGCTTCCTGACTATCTTACATACCACAGAACAGATGATGAAGTATATATATACTCAGACTCATCGGTTGTGGGTACAAATCATCCTTATTGCACCCGTCAGTATGTAACCGTTAAAAACGGAAAGCTTTATATTATAGCTTTTACAACTGATGATGAAATATTCGATAACGATGATGAGACGAGAATACTTGAAGTAATGGACCATCTCAGCATTGAGAGGGAATTATCCTCTGATATATTGCCTATAATTCTTGTGTCAATAGGGTTAATAGCAGTAATTGTTTTAGCTGTGTTTATTGTTATTTCTCTTGTAACGGATATTAAGAAAAATAAAAATGATGCAATTTAACTTTTTGTTTACAATTAGTAAGTAAAAGATTTAAATATGTGTTCTATACTGTAGCTACTTTGTAAAGGAGTGTGTTTATGGACGAATTTAATATTAACAACGGCCCAGCTAACGAAACACCAAAAAACGAGGATAAAAATTATAACTATAATGCTTCACAGGAAGAATATATTTATACTCCACCGATAAATAATGTTCCATATCGAAATAATCCTGTTGCGGTAAAAAAAAGTAAAAAAAATAACAGGAACTTTGTGACAATACTTGTTTGTATTCTGCTTTCTCTCATTATTGGTCTGTCGGGCGGCGCCTTTGCGGCAAGTTATATGATTGCCAAAATGCCTCAAAGCTCTGATGACAGTCAGGTTGGAGAAAACCGTACCGATGTCACTATAAAAGTTGATGAAACTGCAAACTCGACTATTGAGGCTGTGGCAAAAAAGGTAACCCCAAGTGTTGTTGGAATACGTACAACTGCAGCGGTTCAGAGCTTCTTTGGCGGAAGCACCGAATCTACAGGTGAGGGTTCGGGTGTTATATATTCGCAGGACGGATATATTATCACTAACTACCACGTTATAGAAAGCGCTACGGGAAGAACTAATGCTTCTATTGAGGTATTCTTTGAAACCGATATAGAAAATCCTGTTTCTGCTACAGTAGTCGGCTATAATATAGCCTATGACCTTGCTGTTATTAAGGTGGAAAAGTCAGACCTTAATGCTATCAGCTTTGCAGATGTTAGCGCTCTTGCTGTAGGACAGTATGTTGCGGCTGTGGGTGCTCCCGGTGGACTTGAGTTTATGGGTAGTGTGAGCTATGGAATTATAAGTGGACTTAATCGTACGGTTGCCGCTTCAAACGCTTCTGAAAAAGAGGTTTCACTTATTCAGACCGATGCCGCCATTAATCCCGGTAATTCGGGAGGCGCTCTTGTTAATACAAGGGGTGAACTTATAGGAATTAATAGCTCGAAAATTGTTTCTGAGAGCTTTGAGGGTATGGGCTTTGCAATTCCTGCTGATACTGTAAAGGATATTTGTGATAAGATTATTGCAAAAGAATATAATCCTGACCCATATATTGGTATTACCTTCAGCAACTCCTGGACAGAGTCAAGACTTCAGATGTATGGTTATCCGGCAGGTGCTGTTGTAAACAGTGTAGTTGACGGCGGTCCCGCTGATGTAGCAGGTATAAAGAGTGGCGATATTATTACTGAATTTAATGGTACAGTTATAAACAATGTGGATGCAGTAGCACAGGCGCTCTCCAAATGCAGTCCTTCTGATACCGTTTCAGTAAAGATATACCGTTCAGGAAGATATTATTCTACTGCAATTACAGTCAGCTCAAATAATGCTCAATAAAATTAAAAACCGAAGTTCTGTTGAACTTCGGTTTTTATATTGGTTATTTTACAAGAAATTAAATACTTCTTTAACATATTCCAGAACCGGAACAGCATTAGCCGAGGAGTGATAGAAGAAGATGTAAATAAGTGCTGCCGCTACTGCCAGAAGGAGTCCGATAAGCACAATAATTGCAATACTGATGCCGCTAAGACTAACCTTTTTCTTTTTGAAAACCTCTTCGTCGTAATCGTCGGCTATGTCCTCATTACTTTCTTCCTGCTGTGTATTTTCGGTGAAAATAAAGTTATCGTCTATAAACGAAGCATCGTCGGCAATTTCTTCTATATCGTTTTCAGGCGTTGTATCGGTTTCAAAAGTGATTTCTTCCTGCGTTTCGGGTTCGTTAGAAAGAATTTCTTCTACTGTTTCTTCCTCAATATCTTCATTAATTTCTTCTTGAGTGATTTCTTCGGTTTCTTCCTCTTCTTCGGGACCCTCTTCGGTTACAGATTCTTCTGTCGGTTCTTCCAATTCTTGTTCATCAAAAACCTCTTCAGGAGTATTTTCTGTCTCATCTGTTGTAATAACATTTTCTGTTTCGGGAGTCTTGCTTAAAGCGGTTATATATGGGAAAACAAGACTTTCGCAGATTTCCTTGCGAAGCGATTTGCTATCGGGGAGAAGAACAATAGCCTGTGGTCCGCTTTCAACAATACAGCCTGCAAGAATACCATCATTGCTGATAAGGGGCAATGAGTTTTTGATAATAACGGGTTTTTCGGGATTAACTACAGAAAATTCATCACTGTTAATATCAGCAAGAGGAATACCGATAGCCTTTGAAATCAGGTTCATAAGGCCATCATCCTCATTAACCTGACCGATTACAAGAATAATACGGCTACGGCTTACAGCTTTTGAAAGGCTTGTAAGCATTTCGTTTGGAGTTGAGGTGCGGCTGTTGAGTATACGGGAAGGACAGCAACCGCCGAGATTAAACTCGAATTCAAAATCAGCAGGGGTGTTGTAATAAATGACGTCAACTTTTAAATTCTGTATCATAATTTATTCTCCTGTTTATTATTTTATTCTTGAGGCTCTTGGCCTGAACTATTATCTTGGTTTTCGCTTTCATCCTGTGACGGATTTTCATCTGCACTTGAATTCTCATCCTGTGACGGATTTTCGTCGGTGCTTGAGTTCTCGTCCTGTGACGGATTCTGGGGATTTTCAGAGGATTGGTTATCTGAATTATTATTGTCTTCGGTTTGATTACCGCCACCTGTGTTTTGAGTGGTTGTGCCTTGATTATCGGGATTAGTGGGACGGTTTTGTCCTGTACCGGTTGATGCAGGAGTCTGGGGAGAGGTGCCCTCACCACTTTCTTCCGAACTGCTCTCTTCAGAGGAGTCGGTTTGAGAAGAGGACTGAATTTTCTTGGGGGAAGACCAAGTGGCATCAAGCTTTCTTTCATCAAACCATTTTTGGGGGTAGCGTGGAGATGGATTTACGGTAAAGGTATGGTCCTTTTCGTTCTCGTTTACCTTTTTTGCCATAACCACAAGCCGTGCATTTTCAAAGGCGTTATTTGTTGTAACAAGAGTCAAAAGACTATCTTCATAAGTGATGTCGGCATTGCAAATATAAAGGTTTCGCTCATTAAGCTCGTTGAGCCAACTATTAAAGGAAGTGCTGTCTTTAAATTCCGATTTGGTGAATTCAAAGAGATAGCCGTTATCATCCTGTGCTTTTGAATTCATTATAAGAACGGCAAAAACCTTATACTTCGCTGTACCGTCTGACAGGGTAAGGGTTATGTTTTGGTTTTTGGTAATATTGGAAATGCTGAGATAATCGGAAAGTGAACCGAACATACTGCCGTCATCAAGGTTCTGTCCGTAAATTACCAAATTTTTGGATTTTGTCAAATTACTTCTGTAGTCAAAATATAGTGCACCATAACGACTTTTTTGTTTGTTCATATTGTGATTTACATAATATGAATTATCAAGGCTTTGGTATACAGGGTTGTTTATTTGGCTGTTATTAATATAAAGCCAACCTTTAAAATCTCCGTTATTGTTTTTTAATGTGTCGAAGCAAAGTGAAGCATTTGCAGAGAAACTTTCCTGTGCATTTTTGAGCTGAGAACGGTCTCTGAAAATATTGCCGAAAAATACAGCCATAAATATACAAAAAACAAGGAGAAGTGCGGCAAAAACAGTAAAGGTGATTTTTACTGCACGTTGAAGATTGTTTCCGTTTTTGTAAAAAGAAACAATCTTTTTAAATAAAGGGAAAATAATGCAAGACTTTTTGTCCTTTTTTTTGAAGGGAACATATTCCTCTGTATCATTCTGTAATAGATAGCCCTCGTCGTTTTCGCTGTCGTTTGCCTGTATTTCTACAGAGTCGCTGATTTCTTCATTATCTGTGAAAAAGTTTGTATTTTCATTATAGGTGAAGGAGTTAGAGGGGGTTGAAATATCCTCATTTTCTGTTTTCGCAGGGGCAAAGTAAATGGAGGGTTGCTGGTCTAAAACCGTAAGCTTGTCTGTTGTGCAAAAGCCTGAAAGTGTTTGAGGTGAAACGATACAGTATCTTCTGATAAGGTCAAGGGCGGTAGCTACTGCAAACTCTCTTATTTGGTCGCGTGTGCTGTCGGGTGACATATTAAGAGAGCGTATCCAGTGTTTATTGCCGTCTGTAAGAGCAACATAGACGGTTCCTACAGGTTTTCCCTCACAGGAAGAAGGCCCTGCTACTCCTGTTATTCCTACACCAAGTCCTGCGCCGCTTATTTTTTTTACCCTTTCTGCTAAAGCAACGGCAGTTTCTTTGCTTATGGCACCAAAGGCTGTGAGAACTTGAGAGTCAATGCCCAGAGTTTCTTGCTTCACTCTGTTTGAGTAAGCACATACGCCAAGCTCCAATACCTGAGAAGCACCCGAAACAGATGTAATTGTTTCGGAAAGAAAACCACCTGTACAGGATTCGGCAGTTGCTACAGTAAGGGCTGTTTTACGCAGTAAATCAACCGTAACCTCAGCAAGTGTTCTGCTGCCCATTTCAAATATGTTATGTCCGAAGATGCTCTTTAGCTCGGCAATAGCATTTGAACAGGCGTTATCAGATTCGCTGAAGGTTTTTGCGCAGGAATAAACGGTTATACCGGTAACTGAGCCGGATGAAGAAAGTGAACTGTTAACCTTATATTTGCGTTTAACTATTTCTAAACCGGAAGTTGTTTCCTGTGGCGAAATGCCGAAAAGGTTTATTTGAACCCTTGACAGACTGCGTCTGAACTCCTTGGAAAAATAGGGAATAAAATATTCATCTATTATATTTGAAACGGCAGAAGAAAAGGGTGGAAGAGCAAAAACGGTTTTTCCTGCTATTTTGCTGATAAAAGCCGCTTCCTTGCTTTCGCGTTCTATATAAACTATACTGTTTTCGGGAAACAGAACCTCTTGATTATCCAAAGGACTTTTTGTGAATGCAGAGTATTCAGGATTTTTTTTGCCCGACGAGTGCATAAGGTTGCACAAAATTTCGCAGGATACCTTTATATCACCGCACAGGAAAATAATCTGATTTCGGCCAAGTGCTGATTTCAGTGCATTAAGCAGAGGTTGTTTTTCGGATTTGATTTGTGTATGATATGTGTTTTCAATTCCAATATGAAGAGAAAAAGAGGAGATAACTTTTTCACATTCTGATATATTTTCACTGTCTTTATCGGAATAAAAACTCAAAATTTCTGCATTCATAATATTCTTCTTTCTGTGCTAATTAGCTTCGCCGTCTTTTGTAATTCTGCAGTAAACGGTGTCATTAATAGCCTTTTCAATAAGTGGCTCGAAATCAAATGTGCTTTCGGCCTGAGCACAGTCCTCTATAGTGGGGCGTGTGCGTGGGTGTCGCGGTGTAAAGACTGTACAACAGTCCTCATAGGGAAGTATGGAGGTTTCAAAAGCATCGATTTTTCTGGATATGCTTATTATTTCTTCCTTGTCCATACCGATAAGTGGGCGTAGAACGGGAATTTCCTTTGTTACAATATCGGTTACTGCAAGGGCGGGGAGAGTCTGACTGGCAACCTGACCAAGACTTTCACCGGTAATAAGAGCTTTGCTTCCGGAACTGATGGCGAGTCTTTCGGAAATTCGCATCATCATTCTTCTCATTATAAGGGTAAAGTACTCTTCTTTGCAGTTTTCGGCAATGGCTTCCTGAATTTCTGTAAAGGGAACTATACCAAGTCTAATATCCCCGCTGTATGCGGCAACCTTGCTCAGCAGAGTTTTTACCTTTTTCTCGGCAAGAGGGCCTGTGTAAGGAGGACTTGCAAAATGAACAGCATTTAGCATAAGACCACGTTTTGCCATTCTGTATGCGGCTACGGGACTGTCAATACCGCCTGAAATGAGAACAGTTGCCTTTCCGCCTGTACCTACGGGAAGACCGCCTGCACCCTGAAGCTGTCCTGCATGAATATATGCGGCATAATCTCTGATTTCTACCGAAACAATAATATCGGGATTATGTACATCAACCTTCAGATGCGGCATAGCAGAAAGGATTTTACCGCCAACCTCACGGGAAATTTCGGGAGAGGTGAGGGGAAATGTTTTGTCAGAGCGTTTTGACTCAACCTTAAAGGTTTTAACGCCGCTTAAGGCGGGCTTTACATAGTCTGCAACAACCGAAAGTATTTCCTCAATATCCTTATTGAGTGCGGCGCAGCGTGAAAACGCGGCAATACCGAATATTTTTTGCACACGCTGACAAGCTTCTTCAAAATCAAAGTCCTCGTCCATAGGTTCAATATAAATAGTGGACTGTGCATTTTTTATGCTGACCTTTCCTAAATCGCGAAGTCTTCGGCGGATTGTTTTGATAAGCATACTTTCAAAGGTGCTTCTGTTAAGTCCCTTAAGAACCAGTTCGCCGTTTTTTATAAGTATAATTTCTTTCATTTATTTAAACCTTCTCATTTTCTTTGTAATTTCATTTATTGCGTCGCAGAGTATATCAATATCTTCTTTTGTTGTTTCTCTGGAAAAGCTGATTCGCAGAGCACTGTCTATGCGGTCATTGTTAAGACCTATTTCACTCAGCACATAGCTTCTGTGACCCTTTGCACAGGCGCTGCCCTTGGAAACAAAAATGTTTCTTGCGGCAAGTGCATTAAGCATAGGCTCTGATTTATAACCGTCTATGGAAATATTGATAATACAGGGTAAAGCATCCTCTGGTGAGTTAATCTTTATATATCCTGTTTCATTAAATCTGTCCTTTGCATAAAGGTTAAGTTCTTTCCAACGCTTAAGCTGTTCGTTTAAATCGGGGAGAGCGTTAACGGCGGCACTAAGTCCTGCAATAAGGGGAACACACTCGGTTCCTGAACGAAGTCCCTTTTCTTGACCTCCGCCAAAGATTATGGGAGCAATATGAACCTTAGATGATTTATAAAGAAAACCGATACCCTTTGATGCGTGGATTTTATGTCCGCTGGCACTAAGCAGGTCAACATTCAGCTTTGATACCTTAAACGGAATTTTGCCAAAGCCCTGAACTGCATCACAGTGTAAAAGAGCAGGGGAATTATTTTCTTTTATAATACGGGAGATGTTTTCTATGTTTTGAATAGAGCCGATTTCGTTATTAACAAGCATAGTCGATACAAGAATGGTATTTTTGTCAATGGCGTTTCTAAAGGCTTCCTCACTGACAACACCGTTTTTATCAGGAGAGAGATAAACAATTTCAAAGCCTCTCGTGCCCAGTTCTTTTAGAGTTTCAAGTATTGATGGATGCTCTATAGTGGTTGAAATGATTTTATTTCCTTTTTTTCTTCCTGCATTTGCTGCACCGAAAAGTGCAAGGTTATTAGCCTCGGTTCCGCTTGCTGTGAAATAAATTTCATCCTCTTTTGCACCTATGAATTTAGAAACGGTTTTCCTTGCATTTTCAACCGCTTCCATAGCTTCAATGCCGGGAAGATAGGTGGAAGACGGATTTCCCCAGTTTGAAGTGAGGCAGTTGTTTATTATATTGACAGCTTCACTACACGGCTTTGTAGTGGCACTATTATCAAGATATACGGTTTTCAAATAAGAACCCCCAAAAGAGCATAATAATTCATTTTATTTAATATATAATCATTATATTATATATTCATATAATAAGCAAGTTTTTTATGAATAAAAAATTTGCAAAAATAATGCTTGATTTTTTATTTGCTTTGTAGTATAATACTTAGGCATTTGATTTCACCTACTCCTTTTAGGTGGGTTTGATGCCGAATAGTTCGACATTAAAGCGGGCGGTCCTCTGTCAAGTGGTATATCATTTGGGAATGAACGTCTGAAAAAATTTAGGAGGAAAATAAGATGGACGCTATTAAGAAGTTAACTGAAGAATGTATGAAAAAGGACGCTCCCGAAATCAACATCGGTAGCACTGTAAAGGTTCATGTTCGCATTAAGGAAGGTGAGCGTGAGAGAATTCAGCTTTTCGAGGGTACTGTTATTGCTAAGAACAACAGTGGCATTGCTGAAACCTTCACAGTACGTCGTGTATCCTATGGTGTAGGTGTTGAGCGTGTATTCCCCGTACATTCTCCTAACGTAGCTAAGGTAGAGCTCGTAAGAAACGGCCGTGTTCGCAGAGCTAAGCTTTATTATCTCCGTGACAGAGTTGGTAAGGCTGCTAAGGTTAAAGAATTAATCGGCTAATAAGTATTTAAAATGAGGGAGGAGGCAACGGGTGTTGTCTCCTTTTTTCGTATAATGTTTTACAGGAGTGGTGTTTAGTGACCGAATATAACAAGGTTCCTGAGGCTATAGATGACAAAAAGCGTGTTAAAGAGGCTTTTGAATGGGTAGAGGTTGTTGTCAGTGCTATGATAGCGGTGGTTATTATCTTTACTCTGCTTTTTCGTGTGGCAACAATTATAGGACAGTCTATGGAAAATACCTTTTTCGAGGGTCAGAAAGTTATTATGACCAACTTGTTTTATACCCCGAAAGCAGGGGATGTAGTTGTGGTGTCCAGAAACGCTCAAAATAACGCTTTTTCCGATGATGATCAAGGACCTATTATAAAAAGGGTGATTGCTACAGAGGGTCAACAGGTAAATATTGATTTTGAAACGGGTGTTGTATATGTAGACGGTGTTGCTCTTGATGAACCCTATACCAAAACGCCCACAAATCTTAAATATGATGTTGATTTTCCTGTATATGTGCCGGAGGGACATATTTTCTGTCTTGGAGATAACCGTAATGAATCTCTTGACAGTCGTTCCGCTAGAATAGGAAACGGCGGTATGATTGATACCCGTTATGTGCTTGGTAAGGTGGTTTTAAGAATATTGCCTCTTGATAAATTTGGAGGGGTGTACTGAAATGAGTGAAGCACAGTATATCCAGTGGTTTCCGGGTCACATGACAAAAACCCGTCGTCAAATGGAGAAGGAACTTTCTCTTGTTGATGCCGTGGCTGAAATTGTAGATGCCCGTATACCTGTTTCAAGCCGTAATCCCGATATACCGAAGATGCTGGGTAAAAAGCCTATGCTTATTATTCTTAATAAGTGCGATATGGCTGACAGTACGGTTACGGCAGAGTGGATAAAATGGTTTGAAGAACAAAATATAAAAGCTATTGCCGTTGACTGTAGAACAGGCAAAGGACTCAATCAATTTGTTCCTAAGGTTAAGGAAATGCTTAGCGATAAAATCCGGAACAATAAAGATAAGGGAATGGCAGGAAAGCCGCTTCGTCTTATGGTGGTTGGTATACCTAATGTTGGTAAATCCACCTTTATAAACCGTATGGCAGGTGTAAATAAAGCGAAGGCTGAAAATCGTCCGGGCGTTACAAGAGGCAATCAATGGTTTACCGTCGATAAACAGCTTGAGCTCCTTGATACTCCCGGTGTGCTTTGGCCTAAGTTTGAGGACAAGGATATTGGCGAAAGACTTGCATTTACAGGTGCCGTTAAGGATAATGTTGTTGATATTGAACTTTTGGCTATGCGGCTGCTTGAGAATCTTATGGCTTCATATAAAGATTTACTGTTTGCACGTTACGGAGAGCTTGATACACAGCTTGACTCTTATGAGCTTTTATGTGCTCTTGCAAAAAAACGCGGTATGGTAGTAAGAGGCGGAGAATGTGATACACTTCGAGCTGCAACAATGCTTCTTGAGGAATTCCGCAACTGTAAAATCGGAAATATTTCTCTTGAAAGGGTGAAGTAATATGCCTGATTATTCCTTTGAGGTATCTGCCAAAGAAAAAGGCTATAATGTTATATGCGGTGTTGATGAAGCGGGAAGAGGTCCTCTTGCAGGGCCTGTTTGTGCCGCTGCTGTTATATTGCCCGAAGGCACTGTTATAGAGGGGCTTGATGATTCTAAAAAGCTTACCGAAAAAAAGAGAGAGGCACTTTTTGAGGTCATAAAAGAAAAAGCGATAGCTTATGGCATTGCCTTTTCGAGCGTTGAAGAAATTGAAGAATTTAATATTTTAGGTGCTACCTATATTGCTATGTGCAGAGCTATAGAACAACTGCCTGTAAAGCCTGATTATGTATTAATTGACGGAAATCGTTATCCGCCTATGCTTGACATTGATGGAGAAACGGTGGTTAAGGGAGATAGCAAAAGTATGTCTATTGCTGCCGCTAGTATTTTGGCAAAGGTTACAAGAGACAGGCTGCTTCTTCAGTATGCTGAAAGGTATCCTGAATATAGCTTTGAAAAGCATAAGGGCTACGGAACAAAGGCACATATTGAGGCTATAAAGAAATATGGTGTTACCGAAATACATCGTCCGTCATTTCTTAAAAAACTGTTATGAGTGATATATACGGTTTTGGTAAAAAGGGTGAGGATATAACGGCAGATTTCCTTAAAAAGCACGGCTTTATAATTTTTAAAAGAAATTATCACAGCCGTTTCGGTGAAATAGATATAATTGCCGAAAAGGATAATTTACTTGCTTTTGTTGAGGTCAAAACAAGATTCGAGGATAATATGGTTTCGCCTGCACAGGCTGTTGATTTTCACAAAAGAGAGAGGATGCGTCTTACGGCGAAAACCTTTCTTAATAAAACATTTATTGATTATAAATGCCGTTATGACGTAAGTGAAATAACTGTAAGAATGGAAAACGGAGAGTATAAGTATTCTCTTAACTATATTAAAAATGCTTTTGAATAAAAAAGAAAACCGCCTATGTAGGCGGTCTTCTCGGGATTAATCCTTTGCTCTGAAGGTGGTGCAGGCTGTTTCGCTGCAGTTGCAAGCACTTTTGTAACCAACCTGAATTTCACCTGCTGTGCATCTGTCACCTGTGGTGTGGTGAACACAGTGAGAGGCGTCGCAAAGAATACCCTGTACGATCTTTTCGTTTTTCATGTTTTCCATTGTTATCATTTCCTTTCGACCTTGAGGTCTTTATTAGTATGTCCTGATTTCTTTTATATACTTTGCAGAAAAGGAGGGAATTTTTTGAAAATTTTCGGAATTTCAGATTTGCATCTATCCTTTGAATCTGATAAGCCTATGGATATTTTTTATGGTTGGGAAAATCACACCGAAAAGATAAAAGCTAACTGGACAAGGCTTGTAGAAGAGGATGACGTTGTTGTTCTTCCGGGAGATTTCTCCTGGGCGTTAAAGCTTAGCCAGACAAAGAAGGATTTTCAGTTTCTTGATTCTCTCCCCGGAAAAAAGCTTCTTATAAAAGGCAATCACGATTTGTGGTGGTCAACCGCCAAAAAAATAAAAGAATTTTTTGCAGAAAATAAAATTCAAACCATTGACATTGTTTTTAATTCTATGCACAAAGCGGGGAAATATGCAATTTGCGGAAGTAGAGGTTGGCTTTATGAAAAGCAAGAGGATAAAACTATTGCTGTCAGGGAAGCGGGAAGACTGAAAACCTCACTTGAGGCAGCGGTAAAGGAAGACCTTATTCCTATAGTGTTTACACATTATCCCCCTGTTTATGCTGAACAGGTAACTGAGCCTATTATGGATGTTATAAAGGAGTATGGTGTTAAAAAAGTATATCACGGTCATATTCACGGAAGCGGAATGAATAGTGCGATTCGGGAATTTGACGGTATTTCTTTCAAACTTTTGTCCTGTGATTGTATTGATTTTACGCCATATTTTATACAAGATGTAGAAAAGTGAAAATATTAATAAAAATTTCCAAATAAATGTAGAAATTTTTAAAAATATATGATATAGTATATGATGATAAATTTTGCGGAGGTATTTCCATGAGTTTAAAAAATGCTAAAAAAGTTGATACTAACCGTTATGAATTAGAGGTTGTAATCGACGGAGAAAAATTCAGAGAGGCTCTTACAGGCGTTATGCGTCGCGAGAGCAAGAAAATCACAGTGCCCGGTTTCCGTAAGGGTAAGGCTCCATTAAGCTTTATTGAAAAGTATTATGGCGCTGAAGCTTTCTTTGAGGAAACACTTAACACTCTTTACGGTGCGGCTCTCCAGGAGGCTGCAAATGAAGCAGGTGTTGAGATTGTTGACGATAAGATGGACTTCGACCTTGTTTCTATCAGCAAGGAAGACGGTGTTGATTTCAAGGTAACTCTTACTGTTGTTCCTGAAATTGAAATCGGTGAATATAAGGGACTTAGTCAGGAGCGTGTGAAGGTAAGCGTTACTGCTGCTGAGGTTAATGAGTCCGTTAAGGCTATGGCTGAGAGAAATGCTCGTATGGTAGCTGTAGAAGACAGAGCTGCTCAGAAGGATGACACAACCGTTATTGACTTTGACGGCTATGTTGATGACAAGGCTTTTGAGGGCGGTAAGGGTGAGTCCTATACTCTCGTTCTCGGTTCCGGTCAGTTTATACCCGGTTTTGAGGATCAGATTATCGGTCATAATGCAGGGGATGAGTTTGACGTTAACGTTACATTCCCAACCGATTACCATGCTGCTGACCTTGCAGGTAAGGAAGCTGTATTCAAGGTTAAGCTTCACGAAATCAAAAAGCGTGAGCTTCCTGAAATAGATGATGAGTTTGCAAAGGATGTAAGCGAATTTGATACCCTTAAGGAGCTTAAGGCTGACCTTAAGAAAAAGGCACTTGAGAGAAAGCAGAAGGCTGCTGAGGATGAGGCCGAAACAAAGCTTATGGATCAGATTGTTGAGTCTATCAAGGGCGAAATTCCTGAGGCTATGTATGAGAACAGAGTTAAGCAGAATCTTCAGGACCTTGACTACCGTTTGCAGTCACAGGGTATGAGCCTTGAAAATTATATCAAGTATACTGGTGCTACTATTGAGGAGATTTCCAAGACATATCGTCCTCAGGCTGAAAAGCAGGTTAAGATGCGTCTTGCTCTTGAAAAAATTGTTAAGCTTGAAAACATTACTGTTGAAGACGCTGACGTAGACAAGAAGTATGAGGAAATGGCAGAACAGTATTCTATTCCTGTAGAACAGGTTAAGGCTGCTGTACCTGCTGCTGAGCTTAAAAAGGATATTGCTGTAGAAAAGGCTCTTGACCTTGTTAAGTCTACTGCAGTTATCACCGATGTTGAGGCTGAGGCTAAGGAAGAAAAGAAGCCGGCAGCTAAAAAGACAACAACTTCTACTGCAAAGAAGACTACTACCGCTAAGAAAGCTGAAGGCGAAACAGCAGAAAAGAAGCCCGCTGCTAAGAAAACCACTGCAAAAAAGGCTGAGGGTGAAGCTGAGCAGAAGCCTGCTGCTAAGAAGACAACCGCTTCCTCTGCAAAGAAAACTACAAAGAAGACAGAAGAATAATTTGTTTATAAATCTTTATTCTTGTGCATAATCATAAAAACGGAGGTATTGTTATGAATATGAATTTAGTTCCTATGGTTGTTGAGCAGACCAGTCGTGGAGAACGCTCTTATGACATTTTTTCCCGTCTGCTTAATGACAGAATTATTATGCTTAACGGACAGGTTGACGATGCTTCTGCCAGTCTGATTGTGGCACAGATGCTTTATCTTGAAGGTCAGGACCCTGAAAAAGATATAAGCTTTTATATCAACAGCCCCGGCGGAAGTGTTTCTGCAGGTCTTGCTATATACGATACTATGCAGTATATCAAATGCGATGTTTCTACTATTTGTATCGGTATGGCGGCAAGTATGGGTGCATTTTTACTGTCAAGCGGTGCTAAGGGTAAGCGTTATGCTCTTCCTAATGCTGAGGTTATGATACATCAGCCTTTGGGTGGTGCTCAGGGTCAGGCAAGTGATATTCTTATAAGTGCCAGACACATTGAGCGTACTAGAGAAAATCTTAACAAAATCTTATCAGAAAATACCGGTAAACCTATTGAACAGATTTCTGTTGATACCGACAGAGATAATTGGATGAGTGCGAATGAGGCTCAGGAATACGGTATTGTTGATAAGGTAATTGCTAAGCGAGGATAATATGCCTACTAAAGATAACGATAAAAAACAAATACGATGCTCATTCTGTGGTAAAACGCAGGATGAGGTCGTACAAATAGTCGAGGGTCCGGGCGTTTATATCTGCGATAACTGTATAAATTTCTGTAATACGCTTTTGTATGGTGAAATGCCTGACGATAAACCAAGACGCAAAGGCTCTAAGGCTAAGGAGAAGCAGGAGTTTGTACTCCCAAAGCCGAGAGAAATAAAGGAAAAGCTTGATGAGTATGTAATCGGTCAGGATGATGCAAAAATCACCCTTTCTGTTGCTGTTTACAACCACTACAAGCGTATTTTCAAGCAAACCAACAATGATGTTGAACTTGCCAAGAGCAATGTACTCTTACTTGGCCCTACAGGTGTAGGTAAGACTCTTCTTGCTCAAACTCTTTCTAAAATTTTACAGGTACCACTTGCTATAACCGATGCTACAACCCTTACAGAAGCAGGTTATGTAGGTGAAGATGTTGAGAATATTCTTCTTCGTCTTATTCAGGCAGCTGAATTTGATATTGAAAAGGCTGAGCGCGGTATTATCTATATTGATGAAATAGATAAAATTGCCCGAAAGAGTGAAAACACCTCTATAACTCGTGATGTAAGCGGTGAGGGTGTTCAGCAAGCGTTACTTAAAATTCTTGAGGGAACCGTTGCTAATGTTCCGCCTCAGGGTGGAAGAAAGCATCCTCAACAGGAATTCATACAGATAAACACAACAAACATTCTGTTTATTTGTTCGGGAGCTTTCGACGGTATCGAAAAGGTTATTGAGAGAAGAATCGGCGGAGGTAGTCTTGGCTTTGGTGCGAATGTTAAATCTCCAAAGAGTATGGAGGCTCAGGCGGTAGCTCAGCTTGCCACACATCAGGACCTTGTGAAATTCGGTCTTATTCCTGAGCTTGTGGGAAGACTTCCCGTAATAACAGGACTTAAAGGTATGGACAAAGAAACTCTTATCCGTATTATGACCGAACCCAGAAACTCAATTATCAAGCAGTATCAGGCACTTTTCAGCCTTGACGGTGTTGAGCTTGTGTTTGAAGAAGCCGCACTGGAGAAAATTGCTGAGCTTACTATTCAGCGAAAGACCGGAGCAAGAGGACTGCGTTCTATAATTGAGTCTACGTTGCAAAAGCTTATGTATAATACCCCATCTGAAAACAACATAAAAGCTATTGTTGTTACTCCCGACACTGTGGAGGGCGGAGAGGCTGTTATACAGTATAAAGAATAAATTTAAACATCGGCTAAACGGAACGTACCCTTAAGGTTACGTTCCGAATAAGCCGATGTTTTTTATTAATAAGTGAAAATTTTTTTCATTTTTCTATAGACATTTTTCTTTCGAAGGGTTATACTTTACTAAAAGTACTCTGCAAAAAGGAGAAAATGAAATGAGAACTGTAACAAAGCTTAACAGCAGATGGCTATTTTGTGAAGGTGATTTAAAGGTAGACCGACCTTATAATAAAGGTCCGGTTTATGCTCAGAGTAAAACTGAGAGAAAGCTTATAGGCCCTGCGTCGTACAACTATTATGACCAACCTGAAGGCTGGGGCGGTGCTATCAGAGAAATCAGAAGCATTGGATGGAAATGGGTAGATTTGCCCCACGACTTTATTATAAACAAAACCCCAAATGAAAAAGAAAACAACACTACCGGTTTCTTTGAGTATACAAACGGTTGGTACAGAAAGCATTTTAAGCTCAGTGATGCTGACAAGGATAAAAGAATTACCATTCTTTTTGAGGGTATTGCTACCCATGCTACCGTTTATTTGAACGGCTGTCTGATGAAGCATAATTTCTGCGGTTATACCACCTTTGAGGTGGATATTACCGATAACGCATATTTCGGCGAAAAGGAAAACATCCTTGCGGTATATGTAAATACCGAAGAATTTGAAGGCTGGTGGTATCAGGGCGGCGGTATTTACAGAGATGTATGGCTCAAGAAAACCGACAGAGTTTGCGTGGATATGTACGGTGTTTATGCAAAGCCTGCAAAGGTAGATGATACTACCTGGCGAGTAGATATTGAAACTACCATTCGTAACGAAAACTATGACGGCAGAGCAAAACGAATTACTGCTAAAAGCGTAATTAAAGATAAATACGGAAATGTTGTGGGACAGGCACAGGGCAGTGTCCTTGTGGGTGCCAAGGAAATTGGTGTGGCTAAATATGAAGCGGTTGTAGAAAATCCTTGCCTGTGGGATATAGATGCTCCTATTTTATACACTGTTGAAACCGTGCTTATCAAAAACGGTAAGGAATGTGATAAGGTAGAAGACAGAATAGGCTTCCGTACTGTACACTGTGATGCAAATAAAGGCTTTTTCCTTAACGGCAAGCATATAAAGATAAAGGGTGTCTGTGCTCATCAGGACTTTGGTCTTACGGGTCTTGCTGTCCCCGATAATATTCTTCGCCATAAGGTTAAAATGATTAAGGAAATGGGTGCTAACGGATACCGTTGCTCTCATTATCCTCATCCCACCGCTACAATGGATGCACTTGACGAGATGGGCTTTATTGTAATGGATGAATGTCGTTGGATGGAATCTACCGAAGAGGGTATTGCCCAAATGGAAATGGTTATGAAAAGGGACAGAAACCGTCCCTCTGTAGTTTTCTGGTCACTGGGTAATGAAGAGCCTCACCATAAAACAGAGGTTGGCAGAAGAATAAATAAATCTATGTACAGAAGAGCTAAACAGCTTGACAATCAGCGTTACATTATGGCGGCTGTAGATAAGGCTGTAGGCAGTACAATATTTGACTGTCTTGATGTTATAGGTATAAACTATAATCTTCATAACTATGAAGATATACATAAAATGCATCCCGACAGAGCTATTTTTGCTTCGGAATGTTGCGCAACAAGCACCACTCGCGGATACTACTATGAGGGCATTGATACCTCTAACCGTTACGGGTATGTTGAGTCTATTGACCATGACACAAATAACTGGTTTATGGGCAGAGAAAACACCTGGAAGTTTATGATGGAACGCCAGTGGATTATGGGTGAGTACCAATGGATTGCCTTTGAACACAGAGGCGAAACTGTATGGCCCAGACTTTGTTCACAATCGGGTGCTATTGATTTGTATCTGCAGAAAAAAGATGCTTTTTATCAAAACAAATCTCATTGGACAGAAAAGCCTATGGTTCATCTTATGCCGCACTGGAATTGGTGTGGTATGGAGGGTGAAGAAATCAAGGTTGCTGCTTATACAAACTGCGATAAACTAGAATTATACCTTAACGGTAAGGCTATAGGGGAAAAAGAAATAGAGCCTTACGGTCATGGAGAGTGGATGGTGCCTTTTGAAAAGGGTGAGCTTAAGGTTATAGGTTATAAAAACGGCAAAAAGGTTGCTGAGGATATTCGTATAACTTCCGGTAAACCTTACGCCCTTAAGCTTCGTCTTGAAACTGAAAATGCAGTTAACGTGGGGGATATTGCTTTGTTTACCTGTTACGTTGTAGACGAACAGGGTAGAGAGGTTCCCGATGCGGCTCCATTTGTTCGTTTCTATACAAATACAAAAGGTGTTGTTGTGGGAACGGGAAGTGATGTTTGCGACCATAATCCCGTAAATCTGCCAAGCCGTCAAATGAGAATGGGTGCAATAAGTGTTGCAGTAAAACTCACAGGTGCAGAGGGTCAGTTGAAGCTCTACGCTGAAAGTGACGGGCTTAATAAAGGTTTTATAAAGTTATAAAAGCAAAAACGGATAAATGTAAAGTTTATCCGTTTTTTGTCGTTATTGTCTATGGACATAAAGGTATTAATGGTTTATAATTTTTAAAAGCTTATGTTTTGAGGTGAATTATATGAGGGAAACTATAAAAATTAATAACGATTGGCTTTTTTGTGAGGGTGATTTAAAAGTAAATCGTCCGCTTAATAAAGGGCCTGTATACTCTCAGAGCAAGACTGAAAGAAAACTTCAGGGACCCGCGGCATATAATTATTATGATAATCCTTATGGTTGGGTTACTGGCGGAAGAGAAATTACCAGTATTGGTTGGCAAACCGTTTCTCTACCGCACGACTATATTGTGACTAAAACCCCCGTTATGAAATCAAGCGAATCTAACGGATTTTTTGAATATACAAATGGCTGGTACAGAAAGCATTTCAAGCTTGATGAGTCAGACAGAAATAAACGTATAACAATTCTTTTTGAAGGCGTAGCAACCCATGCAACAGTATATCTTAACGGTTGTCTTATGAAGCACAACTTCTGCGGATATAATTCCTTTGAGGTGGACATTACTGATAACTGCTATTTTGATAAAGAAAATATTTTGGCAGTTTACGTAAATACTGAAGAGTTTGAGGGTTGGTGGTACCAAGGCGGCGGTATATATAGAGACGTATGGCTAAAGAAAACAGATAAGATATGCGTGGATTTATACGGAGTGTACGCTCGTCCTCTAAAGGTTAATGATGAAAAGTGGGTAGTTAAATTCGAAACCACTGTAAGAAATGAAAACTATGACGGCAGAGCAAAGCGTGTTACTGCCAAAAGTGTAATAAAGGATAAAGATGGAAATATTGTCGGCGAGGCACAGGGCAGTGTACTTGTTGGCGCTAAAGAAATAGGCGTTGCTAAGTATGAAGCTCAGGTTAATAATCCTTGCCTTTGGGATATAGATTCTCCAAACCTTTATACAGTTGAAACTGTTCTTATTAAAAATGGAAAAGAATGTGACAACGTAACCGATAGAATAGGCTTCAGAACAGCTTACTGTGATGCAAATAAAGGATTTTTCCTTAATGGCAAACACGTTAAAATTAAGGGCGTTTGTACACATCAGGATTTTGGACTTACAGGCATTGCTGTACCTGATAATATTCTTAAATATAAGATAAAAATGCTTAAGGATATGGGTTCTAATGGATTCCGTTGTTCCCATTATCCACACCCAACCGCTACTATGGATGCACTTGATGAAATGGGCTTTATAGTAATGGATGAGTGCAGATGGATGGAATCTACCGAAGAGGGAATAGCTCAGATGGAAATGGTTATGAAGCGTGACAGAAATCGTCCATCTGTAATATTCTGGTCACTTGGTAACGAGGAACCCCATCATAAAACCGATGTTGGACAGAGAATAAATAAATCTATGTACAGACGTGCAAAACAGTTAGACCCTGACAGATATATTATGGCTGCAGTGGATAAGGCTGAGGGTTGTACAATTTTCGGTTGTCTTGACGTTATTGGAGTTAACTATAATCTTCAGCATTATGATGCGATTCATAAAATGTATCCCGACAGAGCCGTATTTGGTTCAGAGTGTTCTTCTTGCGGTACTACAAGGGGTTATTATTACGGAAATGTAGACCTTATAAGCGAACAGGGATATGTAGACGGATATGACCACGATACAAACAGTTGGTTTATTGGTAGAGAGTCTACCTGGAAGTTTATGATGGAAAGAGAATGGACTCTGGGAGAATATATCTGGGCAGGATTTGAACACAGAGGTGAGGGCTTCTGGCCAAGACTCTGTTCACAGTCCGGTGTAATTGACCTTTATTTGCAGAAGAAGGATTCTTTCTATCAGTGCCAGTCGCATTGGCTTGATAAACCTATGGTATATCTTATGCCGCACTGGAACTGGTGCGGTATGGAGGGTGAAGAAATTAAGGTATTCACCTATACTAACTGCGATGAGGTTGAACTCTTCCTTAACGGCAAATCTCTCGGTAAAAAAGAAATTGAGCTTTATGGTCACGGGGAATGGATGGTGCCTTTTGAAAAGGGTGAGCTTAAAGCGATAGGCTATAAGAATGGTAAAAAGGTTACTGAGGACAAGAGAGAAACCTCCGGCAAACCCTATGCACTTAAGTTAAGGCTTGATAATGACAATGCTGTGAATGCAGGAGATATTGCTCTGTTTACCTGTTACGTAGTTGATGAACAGGGCAGAGAGGTTCCCGATGCAGCTCCATTTGTGCGTTTTTATACCAATACAAAAGGTGTTATTGTTGGTACAGGCAGTGACGTTTGTGACCATAATCCCGTAAATCTGCCAAGTCGACAGATGAGAATGGGTGCTATCAGTGTTGCGGTTAAACTTAAAAACGTTGAGGGTGAGCTTAAGGTTTATGCTGAAAGCGATGGACTTAACAAAGGATTTATAAAAATATAAATTTAACGAAAAATCTCCCACTTCTTTTGAAGTGGGAGTGTTTTTTATAGAGCGTTGATTTTAGCTAACCAACCTTTATATTGTTCAAAATTAAAACCGGGCATACCGCACAGATATGTATTGAAGAATTCTCTGCCGTCGCTGAGCTTCCATTTTATAAGAAGCATTGTTTGCTTTGAATACTTAAGGTCAATTTTACCAAGCTGGGTATTAGCATTGGCTTTTGCAGTGAACTGTGTAGAGAAAATTTCTTTATCGGTGGAAAGGTCGATTATGCTGCAGCTTCCCTCAACTTCTGAAAGAGAACTGTTGGCACAAAGTACCTTGTGTCCCCAACTTTCCATTTCATCAAGCATAATGATGAAATCGCGGCTTGAACGCTTGATGTAGTCGTAGGCAAGTTTTTTGTCGTAGTAGTAGTCCACTACCGCATCTGACATCTGAGGCCAACCGTCAATAAGATTCCACCAAATGACGCCGCCAAAGTAGTGCATTTTTGCACGAATACGCTCAATAAAGAATTTTTTAGCTTCTGCCTGTGAAATCTGTGAAGCTAAAATGTATTCCTCCATATCGGTAGGAACAGTACCAAATAATTGCTCTACCTGATTGTGCATAAGCCAAACTCTTGCCGCTGAATTGTTTTGGTCGGAGGAATGAAGATTCCACTGAGAGTTATTGGTATAAGGCCATATCTTGTCGGCATCAATGAATTTTTCGATTGACTCCTTGGAGGGACAGCCGTGATAACCTGTTTCGCTTACAAAGTATGCTTTTGACTGAGAATAGAAATTACTCTTATAGTAATCTCGCGGACCCCAAAGATGCTCTTCAGGATGAGAAGCGTATCCTTTCTTAAATGCAAGTGGAGAAATGTATGGAGAGGAAGGAATATATGGTCTGACGGGGTCAAGACGTTCTATTACGCGAGGAAGAATCTCTCTTGTAATGCGATTTACAGCAGGGTCAACGCCATGTGCATCTATCATGGAGTCGATTTCGTTATCGCCTGACCATAAAGCTATACAGCAGTGATGACGGTATTCCTTAACAATCCACTCGGCTTCTTTTTGAATAAGGTTAAAGAAATACTCTGTTTGAGGGTAATAATTACACGCCATAGCAAAATCCTGCCAAACAAGGATACCATGGTCATCGCAGAAATCAAAGAATTCGTGGTCTTCATATACATTACCGCCCCAGCAACGAAGAATATTACAACCAATGTCATCTGCAAGCTCTAATGCTTTTTGATACCGCGACTTATCTCTGCTGTGGTAAACATCCATAGGCACCCAGTTAGAGCCGTTAAGCATAATCTTTTTGTCATTTACAATGAACTCGAACTTGCCGTTTTCCTCTATTATATCAGTTCTGTCTAATCTGAGTGTACGGAAACCTTGTCTGGTACTTGCTGACATAAGCTCATTGCCGTTAAAGTCGGATAGGGTAACCGTTATGTTATACATATTCGGCTCGCCGTAATGCTTTGGCCACCATAACTTTATATTTTTGATATAAAATTCTATTTTTCCGCTTGAGGTTACATGGTGCTTTGATTCAAATTCACTGTCACCGCATTTGCCTTTGAGGGTGAGTACAAGCTTTCTGAGTACATACTGATTTTTAACACAGGAGTCGAATATCAAATGAACAATGCCGTTATTATTGTTAACTCTTTTGAGGTCAAAAATCAAATAACGGAAACGGTATTTATCTCTGCATTCTAAGGTAACATCACGCCAGATTCCCGCACTTATTGCTCTTGGCATAATGTCCCAACCGTAAGAGTGGGGTGCCTTTCTTACGTTATGATGAACCGGGGATTTTCCCCAGCAAAAATAACACTGGTTAGGCTCGGCATCAAAGGAGGCACCTTTGATAGTGGCAGAAGAAATATGTACATGAAGTGTATTAACAGCACCATATACAAGCTTGTCTGTTACATTAAATTCGTTGGCGATAAACATATTTTCACTGCTGCCGATAAGCTGACCATTAAGGAAGTATTCGGCATAGCAATCTACAGCGCGAAACTGAAGAATCATTTCCTTGTCTTCGTCACAGCCTTGAGGCGCGGTGAATTCTGTTTCATACCACCATTCGTAATGCTCAAATTCCTCGGCTTTTAAAATGTTTTCGCCTTTGAAAATATCTTTCGGAAGAAGACCTGCTTTAATTAAATCAAGCTCTACATTTCCGGGGACTGTGCAAGGAATACACTGCATACCCGATGTTTTAAGGTCATATATGCTTTTTATATCATATTCGCCTTCTTTTGAAAAATACAAATTCCACTGTCCGTTAAGGTTCATAAATATTACCTCCTTGAATTTAAATTAATTATAACATATCAAAGTTTTAAAAAACTACTTATTTTTATAGAAAAAGCTAATTTATTATAATATTTTTTGAATTTTATTGATTTTCTAAATTAAATGTGATAAAATTTTTGCAAAAGAGGTGAGAGAATGGGAGAGAGAATTTACAGATATCTTCTGAAAGCAAATGTTAATGACCCGAGTAATATTGTGGTGAGTGAGAGGGATGTTAAACTTTCTTCAGCTCTTCATTGGCATAATTTTATTGAACTTGAGCTTGTTATTGATGGTAACGGTTATCATATACTTAATGGGCAGAGGTTTGAGCTTTCAAGAGGAAGTCTTTATCTTTTGAGATTGGTAGACTTTCACGAGGTTAATCCTCGTCCAAGATTAAAACTTATTAATATGGCTATTGATGACAGTCTGCTTTCCGAAGATCTTCTTGCCAAACTCACTTCCGGAACTCCGCTTATATACAGCCTTGACGAAAAAGAAACTTGTGTAATGGAGCAACTGCTTCGTCTTTGTATGGAGGAAAATAATTCTAAGGAGCCTGACCAACAATATCTGAAAAATTTACTGATTTGCGTACTGCTGAGAATTCTGAAATTGGTGCCTGATAGCGGCGATGTTGTGCCCTTTATTGATAAACCTATTCAAGCAGCTATACTTTATCTACACATGCATTTCAGAGAAAATCCAAAGCTTACAGAGCTTGCGAAAATATCTCACTATAATGCAAGTCATTTCAGCACTACCTTTCATAAGGAACTGGGTATGACTTATTCTCAGTATCTTAATATGCTTAAAATAAATTATGCCAAAGAATTGTTGTTATCTACTGAGCTGAAGGTGACAGAGATTTGTTTTGAATGTGGTTTTACCTCCCAGTCAAATTTTCTTCGTCTTTTTAAAGAACATACAGGACTGTCACCGCTTGAATTCAGAAGGAAAGATATATAAAAAGAGATGGATTTCTTTACTCGTATAAAAACAGGTGTATGAAAATCATCTCTTGTTCTTTTTTATATACCCAAAATCTCCCAATCATTACTTGACTAAACCACTACATATAGTGTATAATATTTAAGATTATAAGACAAAGGGGAAAACCTTTAATGGCAGTAAAAAAATCCGAGTATACTAATGAAAGTATAAAACAGTTAAAAGGTCCCGATCAGGTCAGAAAACGCCCTGCGGTAATTTTTGGTTCTGACGGACTTGAGGGTTGTCAGCATTCAGCCTTTGAAATTCTTTCAAACTCAATTGACGAAGCTCGTGAGGGCCATGGTAAAAAGATAATTGTTACCCGATACAGCGACGGCTCTATTGAGGTGCAGGATTTCGGACGCGGTGCGCCTGTTGATTATAATAAAAACGAAGATAAATACAACTGGGAGCTTCTTTACTGTACCCTTTATGCAGGTAGTAAATACGATACCAATGCGGGCGGAAGCTATGAATATTCCATAGGTACCAATGGTCTTGGACTTTGCTCTACGCAGTTTTCTTCTGAGTATATGGATGTTGAAATAAAGCGTGACGGTTTTATTTATAATCTGCATTTTGAAAAGGGCTTTAATATAGGCGGTCTTAAAAAAGAAATTTATGATGGTAAGGATACCGGTACAAAAACCCGTTGGAAGCCTGATAGAGAAGTATTTAATGATGTTGATATACCTGCTTCCTACTTTGAAGATATTATAAGAAGACAGGCTATTGTTAATGACGGACTTCTTTTTGTGTTTAGAAACCAGGTAGGAGCAAAATTTGAAACAAAGGAATTCTGCTACAAAAACGGTATTGAGGACTATCTTCACGAGGTTGTTGATGAAAAAGCGCTGACTCCGGTTCAGTTTTGGAAAACCGAACGTAAGGGTAGGGACAGAGATGACAGACCTGAATATAAGGTTAAGATTAACGTGGCTGTTGCTTTCTCAAACCATAACAAAATGACCGAATACTATCACAACTCCAGTTGGCTTGAGCATGGCGGTTCTCCTGAAAGAGCTGTTAAATATGCTTTTGTTACTCAGCTCGATTCTTATATAAAGCAACAGAACAAGTATCAGAAAAATGAGAGTAAAATCTCTTTTTCCGATGTAGAGGAATGTCTTAATATATGTATTTCTTCTTTCTCCACCGAAACTTCATACGAAAATCAGACCAAAAAGGCTATTACCAATAAATTTATTTATGAGGCGATGGCTGATTTCTTAAAGCATCAGCTTGAAATTTATTTTATCGAAAATAAAAATGAGGCAGATAAGATAATTGATCAGGTGCTTATTAATAAGCGCAGTCGTGAAAAGAGTGAAAAAGAAAGAATTAATATAAAGAAAACCCTTGCTACAGGTAATGCTCTTGCTGACAGAGTGCAGAAATTTGTTGACTGCAGAAGCAAAGATATTAACGAGCGTGAACTTTATATAGTTGAGGGTGATTCGGCTCTTGGTTCCTGTAAGCTTGCCCGTGATGCCGCTTTTCAGGCAATTATGCCTGTAAGAGGTAAAATTCTCAACTGTCTTAAGGCTGAGTATGATAAGATTTTTAAAAGTGAGATTATTACCGATTTGCTTAAAGTTTTAGGCTGCGGTGTTGAGGTAAAATCAAAGGCTAATAAAAATCTTTCTAACTTTGATATTAGGAATTTGCGTTGGAATAAGATTATTATTTGTACCGATGCCGACGTTGACGGCTTCCATATTAGAACTCTTATTCTTACAATGATATACAGGCTTATGCCGACCCTTATAAATGAGGGTAGAGTATTTATCGCGGAAACACCGCTTTACGAAATAAATACTAAGAATATGACCTATTTCGCCTATGACGAAACCGAGAAGAAAGAAATTCTTGAAAAGATAGGCGAAGAAAAGTATTCTCTTCAGCGCTCAAAGGGACTTGGTGAAAACCAACCTGATATGATGAACCTTACTACAATGAATCCTGATACACGCCGTCTTATAAAGATTAAGCCCGAGGATGCTGAGATTACAGAGGTTATGTTTGAAATGCTGCTTGGTGATGACCTTGCGGGAAGAAAAGATTATATTTCAGAAAACGGCTATCTATATATGGATGATGCCGATATAAGTTAGGAGAAAAATAAATGGCTCCAAGAAAAAAGAAAGAAACTGAATCAGCACCAAAGAAAAAAGGTTCTAACGCCTTTATAGCAGGTGCAGGAACGGTTATTGACCAAGAGGTTACACAGACCCTTAAATCTAATTTTATGCCGTATGCTATGAGTATTATTGTGTCCCGAGCTATACCTGAGATAGACGGCTTTAAGCCTTCTCACAGAAAGCTTCTTTACACAATGTACAATATGGGTCTGCTTAACGGCTCAACCATTAAGTCAGCAAATATAGTGGGCAGAACAATGCAGCTAAACCCTCACGGTGACGGTGCTATATACGAAACAATGGTGCGACTGAGTGAAGGCTATGAGGCTTTACTCCACCCATTTGTTGCTTCAAAGGGTTCGTTCGGTAAAGCGTATTCAAGGGATATGGCTTATGCGGCTTCACGATATACCGAGGCAAAGTTAGCTCCAATATCTGCAGAACTGTTTGCAGATATTGATAAGGACACAGTTGATTTTGTAGATAACTATGATGCTACTATGAAAGAGCCTGTGTTATTCCCCGTTACATTTCCGACTATACTTGTCAATTCCAATATGGGTATTGCGGCAGGTATGGCAAGTAACATTTGTTCCTTTAACTTAAAAGAGGTATGTGAAACCACAATTGCCTATATAAAGGATAACGATATTAATGTTGCCGACACACTTCTTGCGCCCGATTTCCCCATAGGCGGTGAGCTTCTCTATAACAGAGAGGAAATGGAAAAAATCTATGAAACAGGTCGCGGAAGCTTTAAGGTGCGAGGCGTTTATACTTTTGATAAAAAGAACAACTGTATAGATATAACAGAAATTCCTCCTACCGCTACCAGTGAAGCTATCATCGAAAAGGTCGTAGACCTTGTAAAGCTTAAAAAGGTTACTGAGATTAATGACATTCGTGATGAAACCGACCTTTCAGGTCTTAAAATCACTATTGATTTAAAACGAGGCGCCGATCCCGAAAAGCTTATGAAAAAGCTTTTCAGATTAACACCGTTGCAGGATAGTTTTGCATGTAACTTTAATATTCTTATTGCAGGTTATCCAAAGGTAATGGGTATTAAGGAAATTATAAGCGAATGGGTTGCATACAGAACCCTTTGCGTAAAGAGAAGGGTATATCATTCTCTTACTAAAGCCAAGGATAGACTTCATCTTCTTAAAGGTCTATCAAAAATCTTGCTTGATATTGATAAAGCAATAAAGATTGTAAGAGAAACGGTGGAAGAAAAAGAGGTTGTTCCCAATCTTATGATTGGCTTTGGTATTGATGAAATTCAGGCAGAGTATGTAGCCGAAATAAAACTTCGTCATTTAAACAGAGAATATATCCTCAAAAGACTTGATGATATCGAAAAGCTTGAAAACGAAATCGAAGAGATGGAAGCGATTCTTAAATCAAATGCAAAAATTCTTAAGATAATCGTTGGAGAGCTTACTGAGGTTATAAAGAAATACGGCACAGAACGCCGCACTAAGATTATAAATGCCGGTGACGTTGCTGAAAATGGTGAGGAAGAAAGGGAAGTGGATAATTCTCCTGTTACCTTCTTCTTTACAAACGACGGATATTTCAAAAAAATCACTCCTATTTCACTTCGTATGAGCGGTGAGCAGAAATGCAAGGAGGGTGACTTTATAACCCAGAGTGTTGAATCCACCAATGCTGCAGAGCTTCTGTTCTTTACAAATAAGCAACAGGTGTATAAAACCACTGCAGAGGAGTTTTCTGAAACTAAGGCAAGTATGCTGGGTGATTATATTCCCGCTAAGCTTGATTTCGATGAGGGCGAAACTCCTGTTTATATGACCGTTCTTGATAAATATACGGGATATATGCTTTTTGTTTATGAAAACGGAAGAATTTCAAAGGTTGCTCTGTCTGCTTACGAAACAAAAACAAACCGCAAAAAGCTCATTAAGGCTTACTGCGACAAATATCCTTTATTTAAGGCTATTTATATAAAGGAAGAAACCGAGCTTATGCTTCGTTCCACTAACGGAAGAATACTGCTGGTAAACAGTGCTAATATTCCGGCAAAGGGCGTCAAGGAAAACGGTGGTATTGCTGTTATGACACAAAAGCGTGGACAGAAAATAGAAGCTGCTGAAATTTATGTAAAAGGTTCTATTGAAAATGAGCACAGACTGAGGACTCGAACTCTTCCTGCGGCGGGAAATAAACCTGCAGGCAGTGGCTCTCAAAACGAAATGGATTTCGATTAAAAGCAAAGCCGCCCAAGAAATAAACTTGAGCGGCTGTCGGAATTTAAGCAAACGCGAATACTTCCGACAAATATATATTTACCTTTTTATTTTCAAATATTCATTAATTATTTGACAAATAAAGGTTAAAGGTGTATTCTTAATAAGATTTATATTAATTAGAATTCGGAGGAAACTCTTGTGGCAAAAGAACTCGCTAAACAGTATAACCCAAAAGATGTTGAGGACCGTGTTTATCAGTCCTGGCTTGATGGTAAATACTTTCACGCAAAAAGAGAGGAAGGAAAGGAAACATATACTATAGTTATTCCTCCTCCAAATATTACTGGACAGCTCCATATGGGACATGCTCTTGATAATACTTTACAGGATGCTCTTATTCGTTTTAAGAGAATGCAGGGCTTTGATACCCTCTGGCTTCCCGGTACCGACCATGCTTCTATTGCAACTGAGGCTAAAATTGTTGCAAAAATGAAGGAAGAGGGCGTTACAAAAGAGGATCTCGGCAGAGAGGGCTTTTTGAAACGTGCTTGGGAATGGAAGGAGCAGTACGGCGGAAGAATCGTACAGCAGCTTAAAAAACTTGGTTCTTCTTGTGACTGGGACAGACTTCGTTTTACTATGGACGAGGGTTGTAATAAGGCGGTTAAAGAGGTTTTCGTTAATCTTTATGAAAAAGACCTTATTTACAGAGGTGAGCGTATAATCAACTGGTGTCCTCACTGTCTTACATCTATTTCCGATGCTGAGGTTGAATATGAGGATCAGGCAGGTCACTTCTGGCATTTGCGTTATCCTTTAGCAGATGGAAGCGGCTATATTCAGCTTGCTACCACCCGTCCTGAAACACTTCTCGGCGATACCGCTGTTGCTGTTAATCCTGAGGACGAACGCTATAAGGATATGATAGGCAAGAATGTAATTCTACCCATTGTTCACAGAGAAATTCCTGTTGTTGCTGACGATTATGTTGAAATGGACTTCGGTACAGGTGTTGTTAAAATCACCCCTGCACACGACCCCAACGACTTTGAAGTAGGACTTCGTCATAACCTTCCTGTTATTAATGTAATGACCGATGATGCAAAAATCACCGAGGACTATCCCGCTTATGCAGGAATGGATCGTTATGAAGCAAGAAAAGCAATAGTGAAAGACCTTGAAGCAGAGGGTGCTCTGGTTAAAATTGAGGACTATAGCCATAATGTAGGTACCTGTTACCGTTGTTCTACAACTGTTGAGCCAAGGGTTTCTAAGCAGTGGTTTGTAAAAATGAAGCCTCTCGCCACACCTGCTATTGATGCAGTTAAGAACGGCGAAACAAAGTTCGTTCCTCAGCGTTTTGAAAAAGTATACTTCCACTGGCTTGAGAATATACGCGACTGGTGTATTTCCCGTCAGCTTTGGTGGGGACACCGTATTCCTGCTTGGTACTGTGCTGATTGCGGTGAAATAACTGTTTCTAAAGAAGACGCTGTTTGCTGTGCTAAATGCGGTAGCAAAAATATTAAACAGGACCCCGATACCCTTGATACCTGGTTCTCTTCTGCTCTCTGGCCGTTCTCAACTCTCGGTTGGCCTGATAATACTGAAGATCTTAAGCATTACTATCCCACAAATACCCTTGTTACAGGCTATGATATAATTCCTTTCTGGGTTATGCGTATGATGTTCTCAGGTATTGAACATACAGGACAGGTTCCCTTTGATACTGTTCTTATTCACGGTCTTGTTCGTGATGAACAGGGAAGAAAGATGTCAAAATCATTGGGCAACGGTGTTGACCCCTTGGAGATTATTGAAAACTACGGTGCAGATGCACTGAGATTTTCTCTTATCACAGGTAACAGCCCAGGAAACGATATGCGTTATATTCCTTCCCGTGTTGAGTCCTGCAGAAACTTTGCTAACAAGATTTGGAACGCCGCACGTTTCCTTCTTATGAATCTTGAAAGCGATAATGAAATGCCTTTACCAAAGGAGCTTGCCCTTGAGGATAAGTGGATACTTTCAAAGTATAATAAGCTTGTAAAGGATGTAACCGAGAATATCGATAAATATGAGCTGGGCCTTGCTGCTCAGAAGCTTTACGATTTTATATGGGATGTATTCTGCGACTGGTATATCGAGATTTGTAAAGCCCGTCTTAACGGTGAAAACAAGGAATATGCCGATAACGCAAGAAGTGTTCTTGTGTACGTATTGAGCAACACATTAAAGCTTCTTCATCCCTTTATGCCTTATATTACCGAGGAAATCTGGCAGTCACTGCCACATAGCGGTGAATCCATTATGATAAGCCAGTGGCCCGTTTATAACGAAGCTCTTGATTTCTCCGCTGATGAAGAGGACTTTGAAAAAATAATGGACGCTATTAAGGCAATAAGAAACCGCAGAAGCGAAATGAATGTTCCGCCTTCCCGTAAAGCAAAGGTTTGTATTGCTACTTCTATGCAGTCGGTGTTTAATGCCGGAACCTCTTATTTCTGCCGACTGGCTTCGGCTTCGGTAGTTGAGGTTGCAGATAACTTTGATATACAGGGTGCTGTTCGAGTTGTAACCGATGCGGCTAACATTTACATTCCTATGAACGAGCTTGTTGATGCTGCTGCCGAAATCGCCCGTCTTGAAAAAGACCTTAAAAAAGCCCTTGACGACAAAGCCTTCTTTGAGAAGAAACTGAATAACCCCGGCTTTGTTGCTAAGGCTCCTGCCGCCGTTCTCGAAGAACAGCGTGAAAAGCTTAAAAAGGTAGAAGATAGAATTGCACTTATTAACAGCAGTATTGAGGAATTAAAAGCAATGCAATAAAAATAATTTTAAACCTGTCGACCGACTTCGACAGGTTTTTTATTTTAACGGTGTTATTATATATGTAAATGCTTGTCCTGATATTAAGGAGGTAAAAAATATGTCAGTAAAAATAAGTGTAAAAGGCGAAGTGGTGACAGCGTATCTTTCGGGAGAACTGGACCATCACAGTGCAAGGGAAATGCGGGAAGCAATTGACAGTGCAATAGAGCTTAATATCCCTGAGCTTCTTGTACTCGATTTTTCGGGAATAGGTTTTATGGATAGCTCAGGTATAGGTCTTGTTATGGGAAGGTTCAGAAATCTTCAGCGGCTGGGTGCACAGCTTCATATAACAGGAACATCACCGCAAATTACAAAGATTATGAAATTGGCAGGAATTGAAAGACTCGCTAAATTAGATATGGGAGGTTTTAAAGTTGAAAACAATTAATAAATTTACAATGACATTTGATTCATATTCATCCAATGAGTATTTTGCTCGTGCTGCGGTAGCTGCTTTTGTAACCCAGCTTGACCCCACTCTTGAGGAGCTTAACGATATTAAGACTGCAGTATCGGAAGCAGTAACAAACTGCATAGTTCATGCATATAAAGACAAAATTGGGAAAATATACATATCTGTAGACATTTGTGACGGCGGTATAGTGAAAGTCAAAATAAGGGACAAGGGCTGCGGAATTCCTGATGTGAAACTGGCTATGGAGCCTCTCTATACTACAGTAGGCGGAGAACGGGCAGGACTGGGTTTTGCGGTTATGGAAAGCTTTACAGATGGTATAAGAGTTGTTTCTAAGATTGATAAAGGAACAATAGTTACTTTGACAAAAAAGCTTGAATTAAGGGTAAAAGGAAATGCCTGATAAGGAAAAGCTTATAACAGAAAACTTCGGTTTGGTGAGAGCCTGTGCAGGAAAGTTTGTAGGGCGGGGTATAGAATACGATGACCTGTTTCAAATAGGCTGTATCGGGCTTATAAAAGCTGCAGAGGGTTTTGATGAATCACGTGGGCTTATGTTCTCTACCTATGCGGTGCCTACAATTATCGGTGAAATAAAGAGGGTGTTCAGAGATACAGGGGCTATTAAGGTTTCCCGTTCACTTAAAGAACTGTCCTTTAAGGTAGCAAAGGTCAGAGAACAGCTTGAAAAAGAATTGTGCAGAGAACCGTCAGTAAGTGAAATTGCACAGCGTACAGGTGCAGATGCAGAGGAAGTTAAGGATGCAATATGTATACTTCAGCCAATATCATCACTTACCTATACTGATAATGAATCCGATAAACAAATTGAGCTGCCTGTGCAAAGCGAAGAAGAAAATATTAATAATAAGGTATATATAGAAGAATTACTTAATACATTGAGTAATTCTGATAGAAAACTTATTACATTACGTTATTTTCACTATAAAACTCAAAGTGAAACAGCAAGTATTATGAATATGTCACAAGTTCAGGTATCCCGTGCGGAGAAAAGAATATTGACTGAACTGAGAGGCTGTCAAAACGGTTGAGAAAAAATAGAAAAAATTCAAAAAAAGGTGTTGACAATAGAGGAGAAATGTAGTATAACAATAAAGCTGTCCGAAAAAAGACAGCGAAAACACAGTAAAAAAACTTTTTAAAAAAAGTTAAAAAAGTTCTTGACAATAGGTAACGACTGTGTTAGAATGTATAAGCTGTCCACCGAAAAGGTGAGCAGAACGGACCTTGAAAATTAAACAACGACAAACAAAAAAGGACCCGACGATTCTTATTGAAATTAAGTAATCAAGGACAAAGAACAATACGCCAGTATTGTTATGAATGAGCGACAAGCTTTAA
>JAEIGA010000039.1_pt1 | contig 162743 bp, 256 predicted proteins | sample 9270691 | NCBI WGS metagenome assembly JAEIGA01 (sample SAMN17057246, study PRJNA624740) | gut metagenome | biome: biome; isolation source: fecal sample | host: Bos grunniens | place: China: Xizang | collected 2019 | reverse complement strand
ACCTCCTATCAGTACCTCACTCACTCTTTCTTACATATATAGTATAACACATTTTCTTTGAAAAGTCAAGTATTTTCTGCAAATTCAAAATAAAAAATCCACTCAAAAATTGAATGGATTTTGTATATATTATACAGTGTGATTATTCCTCTACAAAGTATTCAAGTTCTATGATTTTTCTGATCGTATGCTCTGTGAAATAAACAGCGTACATGAAAAGTACAATAGATATAAATGCTTCAATAAATGAGTATAAAGTGCTTTCAGAATCCAATGATGCTTTTGCAAAGTATACGGCAAGTAAGAATGTAACAGCACAATAAAAATATCTTTCTAACTTTCTTAATGTACTCATTTCTCACCTCTACAGATATACACTTCGCCCACTTTAATCATATCCTTAAAAACATCAGGTGATATTTTATAAGTTTTACCAGAACTATTTTTAAGAGTTACCCAAGGTCCGAATGTTGTAAGGTGGTATTTATCATATCCATCAAGCATAAACCCTGTTAAACTCGTCCTTCGCATAAAAACAATATCTCCTGTCTTGTATTCAGAATTGTTATCTGAAACATCGTTTTTTGTTTCTTTTACTTCCTCTTCCATCCCTACAAACTTTTTGAATTTCTCAGGGTTGTCTTGACTCATTTTTTGAAAATATTTTGTGAGATATTTTGCGACAAGTTTATTCATAGAATCTGAATCTGTTTTTTCTATTAACTTTTCAATCTCTTCTGTATCTGCCTTTTCCAAATATTGTTTAACAATATCGGAATCAATGATAATTTTCATATCAAAATTTTTCGTAACGGTCATATGTATACCTCCAAATTGTTATTATTACACAGGCGGATCTTGTGGAACAAAATGAGTTCCATCCCATGTATACCAAAGAATAGTTACACCTTCTGTGAGATCTCGATAGTACGCTCCTTGGGTCTTAGGTATTTCATAACTGTATATCCATTTTTCTTCTGTCGAATCCCACTGTCTATAGTAATAAAACTCCTCATACTCTCCGTCATTATAATAATATCCTGCAAAAATCTTTTTGGAAACACCTGTTGCTACAATATCATCAAACCATACAGGAACTCCTGCAATCTGATTTGCTGCATATGTTAAAATAGATTGTGCATCTGCGGCAGTTAAATTGCCGTCTCCATTAACATCTACTCTTGGCATATCTGATTGTGATATTGACGGTTCTTGTCCTGATACAATTTTTGTGTAATCTATCAATGTGTTTTGCGCATCTTCTGGATTTACAGAACCATTACCATTGTAATCACCTAGTATCATATTTCTAATATCCATAGAACTTGCCCCTTTCCATTCTAACTATAAATCACAGTTATGAAATCAATTTTTTAATAACTTGTCTAAAAATCTCTTTAGCTGTAAAGATGCTGTCTTTGATCTCGTATATATTTCAGAAAAAGAATTTGTAAGTTCATCTCTTTCAATCAGCCTTACAGCACAGACATATGGATCTTCGACAACTACATACAGAGCTTCGTTTTCTAAGTATTTCTCTGGGTTTTGTATTGTTGAATCATATAACTGTATTCCTTCTACGATTACAGGTAAATCGTTTTGTTCTGCAAATGGCTTTATCAATTCTGACATTCTATCCATAACTTGCCAATAGAATTTCCCATCATTAGAATTACTCTTAAATCGTTCTATTTCATAGTGTTCAAAATCCTGTTCTATCGTTTTTATTTCTGGTAAATTTTCAAACAAATATTTATTGAATTTCTCACACATTAAATCTTCATGTCCGTCAAAATCTAAATTATCATAATACCAATCAAGAGATATTACATCGGCATCAATTTTGTTTGCTATGTCATAAGCTAATGTAGATTTACCTGATCCACTAGTCCCTGTTATGAATAAAGTATTCGTGTCTCTAAATCTTTCTTTGTTAAATTTATATAGTTTTTTCATGTAACCACATCCAACTATTTTCTGCAAGGGTGTTGGCTCACTGAATTATACATTATACGCAGATATCAGACAGTAAAAACTTCATCTTCGCCACTATGAATAATTTCATACAACTTTTTCTTTGTATCTGCAACTCCGTGTCCACATCCTACAAAACAAACAACATATTCTTCAATATCAAGGTTAAGATCATCCTTAATATACTTTGCAAATTCTTTAATTTGTGAATTGTTAAAATCGTGTTCTCTGTTATAGATACTCATGATAATAGCTTTCATAACAGTGTATATAGCATAGGCATTTTCTAAGTCTTGGTTATAAAGACCGAATGCTTCATAAATGTCCTTAAATGCTGTATATGCTGAAGATTGACAAGGAATGAGAGTAAAAGAAAAAGCGCTTTTCCTATTCCGGTTGATATACATATTGAAGTAATCTAAATCCTCTTTCAGAAGTCTGTACTCCTCATAGTAGTTATCACCCTTAATACCAATAGCGAGATGTCTGATATCATTGAGATCCATAACCATATCCTCCTAAAATATTAAAGTATCAATTTTGTATTATTTTACGGAATATTTATCAATAACTTCTTGATAAGTTCTGCCAAGCATGACATCATCTTGTACCTCTGCGAAAGATACATTTTCTGCAACTCTAAATCCGAGTGGGACAGGTTTATTAAAATGATAAAGTAAGAACTGATTAAATGTTTCATTATTAGCATAGTCAATATGAAATTTCTTATCAATTCTTCCGGGTCTGATTAAAGAGGGTTCGATTTTGTCAATATGATTTGTCGTGAAAACCCATATAACATTCTGAAGTGCTTTTGTTCCGTCCATTAAATTTAAGAAATCGGACATATGAGAACTGCGATCATCAGAATAAACTTTTTTCATATTTTGAGAATCCGGATATTCAATATCATTTTTAACTAAAAAATTACACGAATCCACATCCTCTATGATGAACAGTTTAACAGTTTCATCAGATAGATTATCTTTCAAATCTTCTTTGTGAATTAATAGACTGCCGATATTAGATGGGTCAATGTAACATGGAATCAGTTTATATTCCATAGAAAGTGATGAAATGATAGATGATTTTCCAGTGCCGGGTGGACCATACAAAAGAATTCCATAATGATAAGGAATCTTATGATCGGTATACCACTTCTTATTCTTTAGAAATCCAGATATAGATTCTGTGATTCCTTTCTTGATATTATCGGTAATGAAAACATCCTTAAAGGTTCTTGTCGATTTTCCACAATGAAAATCAATATTTCTGTGTTCAATCGTACCATAGATATTTTCATTGTATACAGTTCTCGGCGCAAATTTCTTAATATGTTTTACAAACAAATTCAATGAATTTCTAGCATACTCCGTATTAACACAATATAACTTAACAACTTTAGTTCCAACACACTCTGAACTAGCATTCACATTTACAAAAATATTTGTTCCTCTGAATTTAACAACATCCCAAGTGTTGATAAGTGGACAAATTACATATGAATATTGAACCGGAACATCTGTGTTCATCACGGAAACAGGAATTCTCTTAAATTTTTCGACAAAGAAATCACTGTTATATCTTTCACAAAGTCTGGTAATATCAACGCAATACAAAAGTTTCTGTTTGACTAGCGTTCCAATTTGTTTCAAAAAACCAGAAGTGGTATCGGAAAGAACTCTTGATATATAGTTATCAAAAGCAAATCTTGAAATTTTCAAATTTCATCCTCCTGTTTAGTCACATGATATCTCTTCAAATCTTCAACTATATCTTCCATCATGGAAAGTACAGTCTTTTTACAATCTGTATTCAAGAAACTAACATCATTATATAAATCTGCATAGTTATGAATAAGATCATAAACTTCCAAAGCCTTTTCATCAACGCCCATTTTAATCAGTTCTTCATGCATTTCAAACATATCTATAAACTCCTAAACATAATTTTTAACGACACATATGACACCTATAATGGTTTGATTCGACTTTACCAGATGATCCAACATACTTAATATTACAGTTTTTGTTCAAACGATATTCATATAAAATATCTGTAATGATATCGTCAGTATTGATACAATCATCAACATAGATAAAAACATCATAATGATTAAATGTATTATTCAAATATACCGGATTTACCATTACACACCCTCTAGGAAAATAATCAAATGATACAGTCTTTCCAGAAACTTGATATTTTTGTTTAATCTGATCCCAGATTTTTATATGTTCGAGATTGGTAGAAAATCTTCCAGTTGTATCAACTTGTTCTGTAAAAGCAATAAGTTCATTATCAATAATCCAAAAGATTCCTCCGCATGGACTATCCAAACTCTCACCAAGTCTCTTTTTTCTTTCTGTAAATAATCTTCTAACCATATAAGCATCTCCTTAGATGTAATTTAACAATCCTCCACATCCCCGTTTTCGTAATATTTGCGAACAAGTTCAACAGAATTATATAAATCTGTATTTAAGTCTGAAATAACTTCAAAATACTTTCCTTTTTCATCCTCTTTATCCTTGATAGAAAGGATAAGTTCTCTACATCCAAACCTACGGAAACCAGAAATATCCTGATTAAAGATTTTCTTAATTTCATCGTATGTGTAATTTTGTTTGTTCATTTATCAAACCACTCCTCTGTAGTACCATCATCATAATAGGTATTTACTCTAATCCAGTTATTTTTCTGGAAAGTATGTACTTCAAAATATTTACCGTTTTCGTCTTTTCTAATATAGATAATGATATTCTCACTGTTCTCATTTGTTCCGGCGATTGGAAAATCTGTCACATCATATTTATCTACCATATTTTCAATTTCTTCATATCCCATAGTTGTACCCCCTAAAAATTATTAGTTAGGATATTTAACAGCCTCTTGCCGATTGATAAAAAAGTGAATTCCAGAAGCACAGTGTCTAAACCTATTTTCACAAAAATTATCAACTTTTGAAACTTGCCCGATCCTGTAAATAAAAGAAAAATCATAATCACTTGATATTTCTTTTAATTCAGTAGGTGTTCCATCCAAATTTTCAATAGCTAGAACACGGGCTTTATCGCATCTACATTTTCTTCCTGTCCCACTTGACCTTTTAGCATCCGCAAGTATTTCAAGTTTTACAATATGCCCGTTAGCTTTCTTCCACCCGATAAACGATCCTTCTTCCGGACACGACATAGGGATATTCGGCACATTTTCTGCGTTTAGAAAATCAGCTTCATAAAAATCTGTAGAATTATTAATAATCACGCCATCTAAATTTGCGCTCCGAAAATCACAATGACTTATATTTACATCCCTTAGATCAGCACCCCGTAAATCAGCTCCGGCAAATGATGCGTGTGAAAAATCTGATGAAACTAAAGTTAGTCCATTAAGATTTGCACCTATGAATAGTGCAAAACATAAATTTTTACAACTTAAATGTGTTGTAAAATTACTAAGGTCAGTGTAACTAAAATCTGCCATTATACCACCCTCTATATTACAGAGCCACTTACAATGATTGAAAATCATCTCATTCAATCTGTCATCGGTCATATTCGTACCCCCTAAAAAATATATACATAGAATTTGAATCTACATATATAGTATAACACAAATAATGCCCTTTTGTCAATACAAAATCAAAATGTTTTTGTTTTAACTAGGTGCTAATTCAAGTGTATGATTTTGTTACGCAAGTGTTACATTTTGTTACCCTATCAGCGCGAGAATTTGCAGATTTCAGGGTAACAAAATGTTACATAAATACTATATATTTATTATACTAAAAAAAAAACAAAACAACAAATCAATTTAATACATATAGTAAATAGTAGTATTTTATTTAAATATGTAAAATATATTGAAATAATATGAAATATATAGAAATATTTCATATAAAAATGCTGTAAATGAATACTATATAAGTATAATAAACCTGAAAGGTGGTTATACTTATGAAATTAAGTGAATATGCTAAAAGAAATTCTATATCATACCAAACGGCTTGGGCGCATTTTAACAAAGGTTTAATCCCGAATGCTAGACAACTTCCTAGTGGAACGGTTGTAATTGATGATATTAAACAGCAATCAAAACCAGAATATGTTGTTATTTATGCTCGTGTGAGTTCTTCTGAAAACAGATCAAATTTGGAAAGTCAAGCAGACAGACTACAAAAGTTCTGCGAGGCTAATGGTTGGGTTGTAAACGAAGTTGTTAAAGAATGTGCAAGTGGACTAAATGACAATAGACCAAAACTTTCTAAAATACTAACAGAAAGAAAAGCAACAAAATTAGTTATAGAACATAAAGACAGATTGACAAGGTTTGGGTTTAATTATATAAAATTACTATTAACAGATTGTGATATTGTTGTTGTAAATGAGTGTGAAACTGATCAGGATTTATTTGAGGATTTTGTTTCTCTAGTTACAAGTTTCTGTGCTAGAATTTATGGAAAAAGAAGAACAAGAAGAAAAACAGAACAGATTATAAATGCACTGGAGAAAGAGGGTGATGACAATGATACTGGTTGAACAGCATCAATATCCAAATGGGTCGAAACATTTCGATGAATTAGATACTTTGTGCTTTTTGTCAAAAAACTTATATAATGTGTCTTTATATAATGTACGGCAGCACTATTTCAAAACTGGAAAATATATGAGTTATTCTGAATTAAATGCTGTCTCCAATGAGTTGTTTCCAAACGATTATCAAGCACTTCCTAGAAAAGTATCGCAGCAAGTGCAGAAATTAGTTGATCAGAACTTCAAATCCTTCTTCAATCATCTTAAAGTAAGGCAATTCGGAGAAACAATTAGAATACCTAATTATTTAGACAAAGAAAAAGGAAGACAGGTTCTAACATATACGAAACAAGCGATATCCTATAATAATCGTAATGTTCCAAATGGATATGTTAAATTATCAGGAGTATCTTTTTTAGTTAGAACAAAAGTACAAAACATTACATTCGCAAGAATTGTTCCACATAAAAATTATATAACAATAGAAATAGGATACGAGAAAGAATGTGCCGATAAAGTAAATAATGATAGGTATGCATCTATTGATATCGGTGTGAATAATCTAGCTACTGTAACATCAAATGTATTTCATCCTGTTATAATAAATGGTAAGCCACTGAAATCTGTAAACCAGTTTTATAATAAGTTTATCGCTGATGAATCAAGCAAACATAATATATGGACAAAAAGGATGTATTCAGCGAATAGGAAAAGGGATAATAAGGTAAAAGATTATATGCATAAGGCATCTACATTTATTGTGAATCTATTAGTTGAAAACCATGTCGGTACATTAGTTATCGGACAGAATAAAGGTTGGAAGCAAGACACTAATATGCGTAAAGATGATAAGCAAACTTTTATCCAAATTCCATTTACTAAATTTATATCCATGTTAAAGTACAAATGTGAACTTTCTGGAATAGAGGTTGTTTTACAAGAAGAATCCTATACATCAAAAAGTAGTTTTCTTGATAGTGATTATATCTGCACATACGGTCTTGATGATGAAAAATACAATCCAAGTGGAAAAAGAATAAAAAGAGGATTATATAAAACAAAAGATGGAAAACTAATAAATGCAGATGTAAATGGATCATTGAACATTTTAAGAAAATATCTAACAAAACAAGAAGCATGGAATGAGAATATCTTCTCAGACTGTGTAGAGGTGTGTAGTACGCCGTTAGTTTATACTGTAAAATCTTAATTATATATTTTTATATAATTAAGGTAACTATAATAGATATAATGTTTATACTATAATTATAATTTCGCTAATTTTTGGAGAATCGTAGTTTATCTCAACAATCTCCAAATTCATAAGATCTTTTACCTTTGAAAAATTTTCTTTCCCAAGCAGTTCCTCATATGCCAGAACAGAATCATAATCCTTTATCCATATAGACAGAAGGTTATCTCTGTCTTGAATATTTATATGTGTTTTAATAACTAACTCTTTCTCATTTTCGTTAGATTTTCGATAAATATATAAGTCAGAATCATTGAAACTTTTAATGTCAAGTATTATCTCATCTAACTCTCGTTCAAGCGTAGGGACTGTTTTTGTCACAAAATATTCATCAGGAAAACCTATAATACCGCCGAATCTAAGCCCACCATAATCAATCATTATTAACACACCTATCGTTTTCTAAAATTTGAATGGCTTCTGCAAAAGTCTTATAAATAATGTCAATGTCCGATGCATCAATTTTGTCAGCATTATTACCGTCAACAAAATAAAATTCAATATTGTCCTTAAAATAAATCTCAAATGCTTCGATTATATAGTTGCTTACAGTTGTGATTATAAAATTGATTCTAGGACGCTCTTTTTGAATTTCAGCAAATTGTTTAACAAATTCAATTTGCTCAATCGGGTGCTTATCATATTCTGGACAATCAACTATAAAAAAGTCATATAGTCTTAATTTTGAATCAATTCTTCGTTTTGTCGATTCCAGATCATAAATCTGTGTGGTGTATTTTCTTTGATGATCGAACACATTTCTAGCAGCTACCCTATTATTGCCGCTATTTAATCCTGTAAATAAGTAAACCATTTTATCACCTATTTAATCATCATTAAATTTTTTATATAGCAATCTTGAATTTCCGCATTCATGCCATCCGGCAGTTTCAAGTACATCCCACTCTGCGCGATTTTTTGCTTCTTCTGGATATGTGTCTCCACTAACACGCATCCCCATAGCACGGAGACATAGTTCCGGCGCAATGGAAATTGAAATTTCTGGTGCATCATTAAAGCCTTCATCGTCATAAAATTCATCCGAACATTCCTCAAAATCATTCTGTTTTTCAAGAAATGCATTTTTCATACCAAAGACAATTCCACAAGAAATATCTGTTTGCTTTTGTTTCATACTATCATCATACGGAAGCGGTTCAGGATAATATGCAATAAGATCGACAAAATAATTCTTATCCGGTTCATAATAATCTTCATCGTCACTTATGCGAGATTTAACAGAATCATTGATAGAATCAATAATGAATGAAAACAGATCAGTCAAAATAACCGTGCCGTCAGAATTATTATATTCTTCAGACAAACTAATTGTATCTATATACAATACATTCATATTATCTATTTCTTCGTAAATATCACTGATTGACGGATCAGATAATGCCGACCAACAGTATTCCAAATCCTGACTAAAACTGTCACAAATAGCGTGTGGTTCATAACCACTATCACTAATAAAACTGCCCATAATAAGAAACCCGCAAAATCTACAAATTTCTTTTCTTGCATCCGATTCAGTATCAGTATTATTGTCTGTAAATAGTTCACTAATTTTTACGGAGACAGGACAGATAAAATCATCTTCATCAGGTGGAAATACATCATAACTGATTGAAAATGTTCTGGATTCTCCACAGTCATTGCAAATACATTCAATAGTTTCAAAAGTCAATTTTTATTCCTCCTTATTTCGTTTCAATAGTTCTTTGAGACGATTATTTTCAACTTTCAGATTAAACGATTTCTCAAACTGTTCGCAGTATTCGATTGCGTCAAAAACATCTTGCTTTCTAGTAGATGTAATTTCAAAAGTATCTTTAACACCGTCTCTTTCTACTTCAATCACCATTTTATTGCTATTAGCTGTAATCAGTTTCCCCGAAAATTTGTTTCTGTGAAGCCAAAGGATAATAGCTTTTTCTGGCGGGAGAAGAAATACAGACATTTTCTTTTTCTTAGAAAACTTACTCACATCAATCATTATTCATTACCTCCTTAATAATAGTAACCAACTTCTCGATATTGTTAAAGTCCAAAAACCTTATTCAATTCTTCAATTTCTGTCTCCGTGTAATCATACGCTCCGGATTCTGTAATGTCTTCATATACCTTCGGATCAGTGTCAATTCCATATCCAGTATATACTACATAATTATTTCCGGCATACTCGAAAGATACCTTAAACTTTTGAGTGTAGAATGTTTCAGTCCAATAACCGTTATTGTAATGCTGAATATTCTTGTCAATACATTCAAATGTCACTGTAACACCTGTTCCGAAAACATTAAAAATCTTTTCATAAGGAGACTTCGTAAGGAACATACGATTCTTCTCAGTAGCAGGAATACTAAACGACCCAGCCTCACCAATATAGATTCTTCCCATATAGGTGTTCTTCTGAATAATGTCAACAATATGCTTGTAGAAACAAAACATGATATCATTCGGATTTCCGACATATGCGAAATAGTTTCCCCGAACTTCCATATCTGTATTTTCATTGATAACGAGCTTGGGAACATCAAAACCAAGATCAGTCTTCTTCATAAAATGAGTAGACATATTTACAAATTCACCGTTACGAGTAACAACCGTACCATAATCAATAGTTGCCATTTTCTTACCTCCTGAAAATAAAATTGTTAATTTTTCTATTGTTTAGATATCATAGACTTTACAAAATCTAACAGTCCCAACTCCAAAGCTATTACATTTTCCATTAAAATATCTATTGATAGATTCATTACAAAGGGACTTTGCTAAAGGATTATCTATCTTTTCTGCATAGTTTTCTAAGTAAAAGATTGCTTCCATTTTAGAGTAAAATGTCATCAGGAGAACAGGGTCTTTAACCCACTTGCCATGAACTTTCTTCATATACTTCGTATAGATTTCATAACTCACCATATTAAACAGCCCTCACTTCTTACCATAAAAGAACTCATCCAATGCCTTATTAAGTTCCTTAGTCTGCACATCAATCTTCTTTTGCAATTCCTTTAGTTCATACTTCAACTGCATATTCTTGTACTTTTCATCTACGAAATCATAAATGATCGGGTCATTCGTCAACCACTCTTTAATCTCCGCAGGCATTGTAATATCGTACTCACATAACTCTATAATGTTGTAACCGTACAAGTTGTTCTTAAATACTGTTTCCAGATAACGGCAAATCTTACCATACTGATTTCTTTTTTTCAATTTCACAAGCAGTAAGCATCATTTTTAATACCTCACTTTCAACTCTTAAAGCCAACTCTCTTTCTTACATATATAGTATAACATATTTCCGATAAAAAGTCAATAGATATAGATATAAAAAATCCACGCATATTATTGCGTGGATTTGTTTATATTTACTATAAAGAAATAAGGCCCCTTAAATAACTTATCCAACCCACTCAACAGTTGTTGCATGGGCAGTTCCCCAAGGAGAACCAGATATACTTCCTTCTGGTTTATTTATTGTTATAACAACATTTTGGTCTTGTGGAAGGGCATAACCGACTCCACCAAAAGCACCCGAAGTTATTGTTGTAACAGTGCTTGGAATTATAATATGTTTTAATTTAGAACATCCGCCTACAACTGATGCTGGTATCGTTGTGATCCCTTCTGGAAATTCAATTTCTTCTAGTTCCAAACAGCTAGAAAATGCACCTATATCTATAGTCTTTAATGTTGTTGGCATCTTAACATATATAAGATTCTCACAGTTAGAAAAAGATCCATTTCCAAGTGTTTCAAGTCCATCTTCTATAACTAAAGATGTAATGCTACAATTTGAAAAAGAACAATATTGTATTGATTTAATGTTTCCCGGTATTGTAATTTCTCCTATATTACTACATCCAGAAAAGCAGTAATCTCCTATTTCAGTAAATTCTGGATCGGATAAGAAACTAAAATCGCTTATTGATCTATCAAGAATTGAATTAAACAATAAACCATAATCAGTAGAACCTTTTTCACTTATTGGGTCAGGAGTTATAGTTATTGTTGCACCGTCAACACTAACTTCTCTGTAGTATAATACTTCATCCGTGCTATCAGAATTTATTGTTAAAGAACTGCTTAAAGGAATAGCACAATATTCTTGTCTTTTGTATAATGGAATCAAAACAAATCCAGCTTTATTCAGCATATCAATGTCATATTCTTTATATGGATAGTCTGGTTTTGTAATAAGTGTTGGTGATATTATAGCATTATAATCTTTATTGCTGTATTCGGCAACCACTTTCTTGTTATAAATAGTTATCGTGTAAGTCACTTTTAATCACTACCTTTCTTTATGAGTTCCAGTGAATAGTTGCATTTGAAGCACCCCACGGAGATCCTGAAATACTTCCTTGTTCTTTCTCTATATAAATGTCTACTAGATTCGTACAACCTTGAAATGTTCCATATGCTATAGATGTTATATTAGACGGTATATGAATACTTACTAATGAGGTGCAGTTTGTGAATGTACCTGAATTTATTTTTGATACAGATTTAGGTATATTAATATCTTGTAATCCGCTACATCCAGAAAAACAGTAATTCCCCATATTCTCAACTGTATCAGGTATAGTAATTGATTCGAGTGTAGAGCAATTATAAAAACATGAATTTCCTATATTTTTTAATGATTCAGGCAATGAGACAGTTATTAAGTTATTACATCCAGCAAAACAAGAATTTCCAATATCTGTTATACTTCCCGGAATTTGAATTTCTTCGATGTTCTCACAGTTTCCAAAAGCACCGTATCCAAGTGATGTTATGCCAACCGGAACTGATGTAATGTCAATGCTCTTATTTAGATAATCCACTATTGTTTGTTTTGTTATCTCAGATGTATTTGTAAGATTATTTATAAGTGTTTGAATACTGCTCAGTATTCCTGTTATTGGATCTGGATTAGATGTTATTTTTGAAAATTCTAGTTTCTGTGAAACATAAAAAATAGCTTCATCTGAATTTTCTGTTTCGACTGTCAACACACTATTCGGCGGGATAATGCAGAACTGATTCCTCTTATAAAGTGGCAGATAGATATATCCGTCTAATCTTTCTTTTTGATCACTAACATACTCGATATATGGAATGGTCGGATCAGTAATTGTTGATGGAGAAATAGTTGATAAATCAACTATCTTTTTCGTTAGATTATTGTTAAATGTATTTTCAATCGCTATTGAATAAATCATAAAAATCACCTCTAAAATTATAATTATGTAAATCTTATTATACAATAAGATAGATCGGATGGTGTTATAGGGGCATTGTCATTTCTACATAATCCAATTCTTAATCGTGTCGCAGATGAATTAATATTTACTTGTGTCCCTGAAGATACCCAATCCCAATAAGTAATATACGAGGAATTAGTATACCAATATCCAAAATTCTTACAGGAAACATTTGATGTTGTCGATGCTGTTATGGATATTTTTCTCGAACCTGTTGGTATGGATATATAATTTTGACAAGCTATCCTATTGTTAGCATAAGTATCCATTGCTCCGGTACTATCATTTCCTGTATTCTGTGTCCACGTATAGTTAGTTAGTAGTATGTCATTTGCTGATATAGCAAATGTAACTGTTACACTTGATAAATCACTACTTGTAAAATCCTCGTTTGAAAAAGAATTAAGGAGTATTTTAAAAGATTTAGTATTATCCGGTATTGGTGCATATACAATGTTACTGCTATTTGGATACCAAGACTTATACCCAAGATAAGTATTATTTTCATCATAGAAAAATATTTCAGAATTTAATGCATTAGTATTTTGCAATAGTCCATTTAACATTATGTACTTATACTTTGATTTCGGTATTTGTATGGATTCAGAACTACAAATTTTTGAAGTTGTCGATCCACCTATTTGACCAGTAGACTCATCTATAGTATTATTTTGATATAAAATAGTTGTTATATCTTTATTGAAAACATCTGGATAAAGTACAATGGAAATAGTTTGATCTGTTGTATAAATAGTTCCATTATATTTTATTTTTAGTGGTATTTCTCCGGCTTGTGATGTATCAAAGTCAACAACTTCATAATCAGTTACTACACCTGTTTCGTATTCAGTTCCATCATAAGCAGTAACAGTTACAGTGCAAGTTGAATAATCAAAAGCCTCTCCGACTTCATATTCTGTTTTAGTCAAAACACATGATAAATCTGTTATATCCCAATATATGATAAATGTTAATTGTGGGAATGTTCCGTCTGTGTAATTCAAAAATGGGGATATTTTTGCCACCTGTAAGTTACTTCTATAAAACGAAAAGTCGCCGATTGATATTACTGAGATTGGAATTTCAATACTTATAATATCTGTTGTGTATGCAAATGCACCTAATACTGGAATATCCATAACAGGAGTACATAGATACATTGTTGTTACATCACCGTTATGAAAAACTGTATAGACATCCTCTATATTAAAAACATAGTTATCTGTAATATTTATTGGAATTGCTATTTCAGAAATATCTGGATCGTATTGCCAGTCTGTTCCTTGCCAACTCATATATAAACTCACCGCCTATATGATTAAATAAACCCATTATCAAGTAAAAATTGTCTGTCTTGCATTTGATCTTTTGTCGCGTAGAATGAACCATTGTTAGTGTAAGTAACACTTCTTGTAGCACTTCCGGTTAAGAAGTTTACACACAAAGCACTAGATGTTGCATTGAAACTAAATTTTTCAAAATCTGTATTATATCTATAAAATAATTCAATTAGACATATAACCCTAGTGCAGTTGTTTAATAAATACAGTGTATTGTTAGAATATGGACCATATGTGCTATAAAAGTTGAGATTTTCAATGTATATTGTTGAGTTGTCAATATTGGATATGAAATTTCCAATATTAGTTCTTATTGAAGTAATGTATATATCTTTTAAATAAATATAGCTGTTGAGTATTTTTGTAGGGGCAAGTATGTCTGTAACATCACCATCAGCACTTTCAGATGTATCAAACTTACTGCACTCAATATAAAATGAACATTCTGTAAAATTGCCTCCATAAATAATAGGGCTTTTTGCACCATACCTAGTTCTTTTTATAAACATAGAAAAAGAACAATTTGTAAAGTTAGAGGTGCTGTCACAGTAAATATCATAAAAAGTGTCACTTTGTTGAGATCCTATACCACTTTTATCTGTAAAGAAACTTAAAAATCCTATATGATCGACTAGAGTATTAGCACCAGCTTGAATTGTATGAACGGCGGTATATCCGTCACACCTAAAACCATAAATATTCTTATACCCTGTTCCAGTGTTTTCAGAATAAAATTTAGTACAATTTATAACAAAAGGAGTCGAAACTCCCTCTCTGTAATCAGGATCTTCTTTTACATAAATGTCATTAGCTAGACAAACATAGGCATTTGCTTCTGCTACCTTTTCCAAAACCTCTCCAATAGTTGTTACGATATATGGATCAGCTTGTGTTCCTGTTCCTGAAATTGCCATAATGCTTTCACTCCTTAAAAATAAGAATTATATCATATATAGTTGATTTTTGTTTGGTTTTTGTATCTGCATTTCTGATAGAAAAGAAAAATGCCATAAGGCTTTGATTACCTTATGGCTAAAACGAAATAAATTAGAAGGTTTAATAATGAAAACAATACAATCTTTTGGAAAGAAAGATTGTGGAACAGCAATTAGGAATCTTCCGAAGTAATTTCTGCCGCAATTTCATCCGGAACATCTACCGGAACATTAGTTTCTTCCACAAACTTCGGAACATAGTAAATCTTATATCCGATCTTAAATAGGTCTGTTGCAAGCATATCAGAAATTTGATATGCCGTAAGTACATTCTGAAAAGCATTTTTGATATACTCATTTACAGAATTTTCATCCTCGGAACAAAGAAATACATTGGCTTCAAAGCCGCTTGTTAAAGTTTTAACACAATAAAAATTCATAACCTTTTATCCCCCATTTATTCATCACAAAGTTCACAATCATCTTTTGCAAGTTGTTCAATCAAAGTATCTCTCCATTCAGTTGTTTCTACAATCTGATCACAGATACCATATTTCAAGCACTTTTTGGAATCAAGGTAAATATCCTCTTTGCCTTTATCATAGCGATTGTAAAATGATTTCTTTAGCTTTGTCTTTTTCTTTATATACTTAATCATGTCCTTATGCATATCTTCCAATACATCTTGGTGAATTGTTAAATCTTGCACCTTTCCAAATGTAAAAGAAGATACTTGATGAAACATTATTGCTGAATGTTTATACATACACCTGAAATGACCAGCGAGGAAAATCAATGCCGCCGCAGACATACAATAACCGTTGCAGAATGTAATAACTGGAGTTGTACTTGCTTCGATAACATCAATCAAAGCCCACATATCATAAACACTCCCGCCGAAAGATTGAATATGGAGTTGAATAGGTTTAATAGCATAAGTCTTAAACTTGTCAAGTCCTTTTTTATCTGTTTCATTCATCTGTAAGATTTGTTTACAGATATCTGAAATAGATTCTCCCGTAACATCTGCCGATAGATATAGAATTCTATCATCATTTACTGTTTGATCTTGCATGATAATCTGTTCCATAATATATCCCTCCAATAAAAAAGATAAGGGTTCTAGTTTCCTGTGAAACCCTTATCCATATTATAACACAATAAACTGTAAAAGTCAATATCTTTTATTGATTTGTATATAATTTAATTATTTATTCGATTGTTGTAATACCACTTGGAATAGTAACTGTTTCAATATCTCTATCATAACAGAAAGTAGTTGCTCCAATAGTATCAACAGAAACATTCTGTATGGATAAGGGGATATCTGTACTTGTGGAACTTCCGTAATATAATGAAGTTGTCAGGTTGTCATTTTGATTTGTATAGTATAAATATGGAACTTCTTTAGGCTGACTTATTAAAAGAGGGAAAAAGGTTCTTAATAAATTCATTGTCCTACTCATGGATTAGTCACCTCTTGATATCCTGAAACAATAGCACAGAGATTTGTTAGATCATAAAACAGTAATACATGAAGAACTGTATAATCAGTAATATCTATATCTGGGTTTAATAGATATATTCTTGATGCATCATTCGCCGTGAAGTTTACTAATATATTACTAGCTGTTGTAAATGATGCTAATTTTGGTATTACTAATAAACAGGAATAATCATGAGTTTGATCTAATGTCAGTAGATTTAATGTCTCATGCGGTAATACTACTTCACGAGGAAGAGGATATACAAATTTATTACTTGCGTTTACAGAAAATTCAATACTCTCTGCGGTTCCCCAAGTTACGGATGCTATATAATTATTGCCTGGCAGTCTATCAAACTCTAATGCTGTTCCTGTTAATGTTCCTGTTTGTGAAGATAGAACTTGAGTTCCCATTGTCAAAGAAGTTCCATAACTAGAGTATAAACTACGAGATGTTTTTCTGCTTGGGTCTATTATTATATCCGGACCAGACATTCCAATAGCATCGAATTTTATAAATGGATCGCTTGCTGATCCTTGCCCTGATCCGGAAGCTATAAGAACACTATATCCATAAGTTGCTTCATTGTATCTTCCTATAACTATATCAGAACTAGATTCAAGACCTTTGCCGATTAACATTGTTTCACCGGCTGTAGCTCTATTATCGTGTCCAAATACATATGTATTAGGTCCATTTGTTCCTGGATCTGGTCCGGAAGTGGTATTACTTTCTCCAATAACATAAATATGCCTCGGATTTCCAGATGTACCAATATTATTATGAGAACCAAATACATGGACATACCTAGCATAATATCCAGAAACTCCAACAGTGTTTTGTTTTCCTATGATAATATTGTCCCTAGATTCAGAAGATTGCATACTATCCGTAGCTCTCAAATCATTATAAGCACCAATTACAATGGACTCAGGTGTATTTACGGTATTACCCCAAGATGATGCCACAGGGGTTGAACCTCTATGTACGTAACCTCCTATCACTATAGAGCCTCTGGATTTTTCTGTGATTGTATTTCCATGACCGATTGCAATGTTAGAAAATCCATCACTTCCTGTTATAGAATGACCACTCACTGTATTGCGCGTTCCTATTGCAACTGTTGAATATGTATTTGTTCCTGTATTATCATAAGGCGCACTAGATGCTATAGTTGTTGTGTTGTAAATACCTATAACAGTTGTTCCACTTCCACCTGTTATAGTATTATGATCTCCAATAGACATATCGACATAACCGCTCGAAATAATATTGTTAAACCCAAACGATGCTGAACCTGTAGCACTACTGATTTGATTTACCCCACCAACAGCAATGCTATGGGAAGAGTTCAATGTATTACTTGTTCCGACAGCTATTCCGTAGCTACCACTACTTCCTACATTATTTCCTGCTCCTGTTGCTATTGAATAACCGCCAGTTAAAGTATTGCTTGTACCAAATACAGCAGAACACCCACCGGCTACTGTATTTCCAGTTCCAAATGCAACACTATTATTTCCCCTTGCAACATTCCCGGTGCCAAAAGCAGAAGAATACTCACCGATAGCAGTTGTTCCATATTTATATCCTGTTTTTCCTGAAACTTCCGTTCTGCTATAGTTATTAAATATTGTAGCACCAACTTGTGCTTGTTCTGAATCTTCCGAACCAGATGGACCTGTAATAACATATTTATCTTTTAGATCAGCACCAGCACCATAGAATTCAGTTTGACCGTTATTAGCTCTACTCAAAATAGTAAGTTCATCAGCAATAGGAATTCTAGCGGCTACTTCATTCAACATTTCAACAGTGACAAAATTATCTACAGAAATAATAGAAATATACCCATTTGCGCCGTCATAGTAATATATAGAATGATAGTTTGGAATGATGTATATGAAATCTTTTATGCCTGTAATATTTTGGGATAGCCACTGTCTTAAATTACTTATATCATCATCGACATTAGTTAAAACAATAACATTATTAGGATTTCCACAATCTACAAATTTCTCGCCGTCCCAAATAACAGTACCATACATTTTTACATCTTGGTTATTTGGGTCATATGTAGGTATATCTCTTTCTATGAAAAACAGTTTTCCAGAGACTTGATATTTTTCCGGAATGTTGTATGTATTTGTGATAGGATCCCAAATGTCACTTTCAGATGTAGCTACCACAACATCTGATTGTTTAGATTGCCCAACATATAGTGAAACCATATCTGATAGTGTGTCACTATTCTCTCGAACAAAGAATATATTGTTACCATAATCTTCCCAAGAATCGTATGTATTTCTGCCTAAAATGTAAATAGCATTTCCGGCGTTTGTCTGTTGCTGTTCATTTAATAATTCTTGATTTTCAGGCATCTCGATCAACTCCAATCAAAAACAAAAAATCCATATAGCTGTTTTATTGCTATATGGATTATAGTTGTATTTTTGTTATTTTTTATAGTTATTTGTTCCGTATATTTTTAGATTTATGTTGCAAAAGTGAAATGCGGGCAAGGTCGTAACCCTACCCGCACTGAAAGAGAATATTCTTTCATATTAACCCCTGTATTTATTAAATATCTCTTGTAGTTGTTCTGCTAGAGATTTGCCGCCTCCTGAATTAGATGCTCCAAGCAATCCAGACGGTTTTTTGACATAATAAGTATTTTCTTTAAATGGTATGTATACTATAGATTTTTCAAATGACATTACATAAAAAATAGATACCATACTTCCGTTACGTGCTACTAGACATGATTTATTTATATTTCCATCTGTTTTAGTAAATATTTTTGTATATATTTCTCCAGGGTTACCATTAGAAAAATATAATTCTAAATCATCCTTAGACTCAATTACATTAAACTCATCTAAAATTTCATCGTCAGTATACCAGTTCTCCGAAAAGTTCTCTTCATCTGAAAGTATAGAAAGTTGTGATACCATACTTTTATCTGTTGTATATTGTAAATCTTTTATTAAACTGTTTTCAAGTATACCAGATTTTTCATCATAATTAGTAAAGAATAATGGTATGTTTGGTTGTGCATTGTATGTAAACATATTAAGTAGTTTGTCTGTTATATCAATAGAAAACGGTTGTATACATACACTTGTAATATTATTTCTGTTAAAATAGTTATATGTTACGTTCCTAAGTTCGCTATCAATAAGATCTGGATTTGATGTTTTAATATATGGCAGACATTCAATCGTTATCTCTTTTTCATAAAAAAAAGTAAATAACATGAAAGCGTCTATTTTATTAACATCATCAGGTATCTCAATAATATAGAAACACATAATCGCAGGAGAACCCTCAAAATCAAATGTTACCTTATCATTACTATTTTTAAGTTTATTATAGACTTCCATATCTCCGTCATATTCTATAAGACCACCACCATAATACTCAATATCTCCGAGTAAATTATCACCTTTAAGAACTATATGCCAGACAGATTTAGGTCCAACTTTGATATTAGTTCCTTTTGGTATTTTAACTCCATAAGGAATAACTAAAACACCTGTGTCATCATCAGATTCAGGCTCTACTGGATTTGGAGATATTTGAATAACTCCATTCTTAATAGGTGCATTATAATAGAATATAGCTTGGTCTGAATCTTCTGTTTGTATTTCGAGCATACTGTCTTTTGGTAAAGTTACATATTGGTTTTTATCATATACAGGTATTTGAATAGATCCGTCAAGATTAGAAATAATATCTGAAACATAATCATCATAAGGTGTTTGGGGAGAAGATATAGATGATGCTGATATTGTATTCAGATCGACTATCTTTAATGCTGAAACATCTTTAGCCGATATGTTTCTTATTTTTATTGTATATAGCATGATTATATCATCCTTTCAAAGAAAAATTACTTATATTAAAGTTGCGCATAATAGAAATGATTGTTGAAACAAATGAATAGATTTTTGATTACAACGGAAAATACGGATGAAGTCGTAACCCCATCCGCACTGAAAGAAAGGAATTGATTCTTTCATGATATCAAAATAAAATATTTAGGATTTGTTTAAGAATTTCAATTTCTTTTTCAAGTTTATCTATGCTGTCTTTATCAAGTGACCAGACATTTAACCGGTCAGCTTTCATGTCAATAGCTTTTTGTATTCTTTCAGCATTAATTTTTTTTTACATCTCCTTTGCTCCAAATACCAACAGACTTTAATTCATCTGCTGTGAATTTAGAAAATATCTTGTCAACAGATTGTTCTGAATTTGATTCTATTATTCTAAGTTTCATAGTATGCACACCCCCTCATATCAGTATCTTGTATGGAAATAATAGAAACAACTCTTAATGCATTCATCTAGTGTTTCTGTGAAATCAACATAGTCATTTAATATCATATGTTCGCCACCTGTAGTATCGTATATAAACCATGTATCGGAATTTTCAATATCGTCAACGGTAAAAAGCATTATTTCAAATGTTGCATAAATGTCATTATCCGACTTGTCGTACCAAATTGTCACAGTTGCACTCTTTCCATCCTCTGAAATAACAATATCAGATTCCCAGTTCTTTGTAACTTCCTGATATGCCCAATACTCTTTATATGTCATACTGACTACCTCCTTAATCACATAACATCCTCTCACTTACATTTATAGTATAACACATTTCTGAGAAAATGTCAATAGTTTTCCGGAATTTGTCTCAAAGTCAGTGTAAAAAATACAGAGTATTTATTGCATAAATTTGTATATATTGTTACACCTTTTCATAGTTCAAGCTATTATCTAATTCGATCAATCTTTGAATCCAGTAAATCCTTATACCCATCTGAAATCGTATCTTTATCATACTCTGCGTGAACAATAGATGCAAGTCTTGTTACATACTTTTCAAGCGTCGCAAGAATCTTTTTTGCATTTCCAGTTGTTTTTCTAAATGGAATTTTTACTGTATCATAAGCGAGATATCTATTTTCTGGTCTAATCTTAATTACAGATTTCATTGCTTCAAGAACCATACTGTCAGGCATTAGATCATTCAATTCTTTTCTTCCTTCGAGGAAAATATCAAATCCACACTGGAACATATCATTTACAGCATATCCATTAAATACCTCGGAAGAATCTTTTGCAAGGTAAAAATCAATAAAGATTGCGCATCCTAAATTCTTTGTTAGTTGAACATGGCAATGACTATCTGGAAAATGCTTTGCATAAATATCTTTTACCTCTTGCATAAATTTTTCAATGGTCATTCCAGATCCATTTTCATTTGCTTCTTTAATTGTCAGTTTCATGAAAATCACTCCTTAAAAATTTCATCTATATATTCATCTTTCAAGTAAACAGATGATTTCTTTATCTTTCCGGCAGTAAGTGTAAAGTTGATAAGATTGTTCACATTACCCCGTATATTTGGTTGAATATAATCAAATTCAATATTTATATGCCCTTTGCTATAACTATTTCTATCATTAAAATGAATAACATCAAACTTTGCTGTTCCTTGTGGAATATTACAATAAAAACCACAATTTAGATAATCTGGGACAAGATAATATCCACATCCTTTACTTCTACTGAATAGAAATTCTAATACTTCTTTTGCATCAAGACCTACAAGGGTATCTTGCCCATTCATGAAAGTTTCTTTTGATACAATAATGTGTCATCCTTTCTAGTAAAACAATTATAGATACTTAAAATACTTGCCGTTAAGGTAAACAGATCTGTCTGTGCTTTCATCTATCGCTTCGTATAACTTGTCGAGTTCATTTGTAACATATACTTGTTCTATTGTTAAGCGTATTCCATTAAATTCGTCGCAGAACGCATCAACTAAATCACCAAACTTCACACATCCAATCAGAGGAATGTTGATTTTTCCAAACACTTCCGTTGCAAAACATAAAGCCTTATTCGCAATATCTGGAATAGTATCTAAAAAATCACCATATGTGATTATTTCGTAAGTATCATTAAAGTTCTTATTTTTAGAAAACATTAAATGAAATGGGATTTCTTTACTATACCAATCTGTATCATCGCATAATGCCCGATAGCTACTCATGAACTCATCTTCATTCATACTTTCGTATATATATTTCATATAAACACCTCAAATTTTCCATTAGTAATCTCTCATCTGATTTATTAAAACAAATATAGAAATTTTGTTATTTGGATTTATACTGTTAAGAAATCTTATAATTTCGTTGACTGTTGAGCCAGATGTTATAAAATCCTCACACACAAGAACCTCTGTACCTACCCTTAGTTTTTCATATAATCTCTGGTGTGCGGCTGATGCAAATTTTAGAAAATCAATAAAACCAGATCTTCCAATGACGGGCTTGTATAATTTTATCTTAAACAGCCCACCTCTCTTTTTTTCTATTTCAAACTGATTTTTTAAGTTTTTAATAGCATTATCGGCATCTTTTTTAGTTCTGTATTTATCTGTTCTCATTAGTGCCTCTCTTGCGCGTTCTTCATCAAATGTTACATCTTTGCACATTTTCTTTATTAGCTGTAAATTACAGCAAGGTACTTTATCAGGCATTTCATCCCAACAAATTTGGCACATTAGACCAGTTAAAGTTTTTTCACCATAAAATGATGCTGTTGATATAGCTACACCAAAATCAGAAAGACTTTTTAACTCATCCATTCTATAAATACCGTCTCTTACAAATCTATCAGCATCCTCACTATAAAACACATTACTGTCATGAAACTTGTGTTTGATATTATTTCTAAAATCTTCCTGTTGCTTCCTAGTTGCTTTTGGATTAAATTCATATCCATAGTAATAGGTCAGATTTCCTTTTGTTTTAATTCCACTTGTGTTTTTGCACAGAAAAATGATGTCACTACCAAAGTCATTGCTATAATCAAAAATATAGTGTTCGGTATCGTCTTTTCTAACGCCTTCATCAATATAATCTAATTTCATAGCTATACCAACCTCTTAACAAACATAGATAAACTATGAATATAGTAGTTATTTTCCCTTATTTTTCTTATTCAGTTCTGTTATAATCAATACTTCACATTCTTTTCGCCAGTCAGAAAACAGCTTACTGAATTCTTTAACATTAGAATCATTAGGGTTATCACTAATACACTTATCAATATTAGACAGAATTTCAGACATAATATCATCTGTCAACTTTTCCGGATTAGCTTCATGCAAAATTTCAAAGCAAGTTCTGATGTTTTCTAGGGCATCCTTATATTTTCCTGTCTTGTAGAATACTTTATTATTCTCCACAAGTTCAATCGGGATAAGTTTCTTAGTTCCTTTTACAAGATATCTCCTGTTCCTTCCGATAGGAACATAAGCACTTTCAAAGATCTTATAAATTGCCATTCGTGCTTTCCACTGTTCCTTGTAAAGTGTTTCCAAAATACCTTCAATCTGTTCACTATTGGTAAACTCAATTTCATTGTCTAGCTTAAATGCTGTTTCTGCAATCTTATCCAGAGATTTCATAATAGAATTCAATTCCATCTTTCCTACAATATAATCCATATTAAAACCACCATCCTTCATATTTTTGTTTCCGCATACTTCTTTTGTCAATATAGTTTACAATTTTTGAATAACGCCCGATATGAATATCAATACCGCATTTCTCTTTAACCAAATTCCTAATCTTACTTCTGATCTTTTTATTATCAGTCGTTATGTAGAAATAAGAGTACATATTATTCTTTATATTATCGAATATATCACTATCTGTTGTGTTTAGTATAGTATCTATTGGCATTAAAATTAGTTTACAACCATCATGATAGTCATTCATGTATCGCCTAACTCTTTGCTCATCTGGCATTTCATTGTGACAGAACAATAGAACCTTATAACTTGGATCATACTCATATTCTGGATCTCCACGAGTTATGAATTCAATCATCGTAATATTCGCCTTCCTTTGATGTAAACAGTTCAATTATTGAAATAATGTTACCTCATTTCATCATACTCATCCTATTTACTACATTAACTAATTTTGAATAAAGCTGAATGTGAATAGCTTTTCCACACGAATTTTTAATGGTATCTCTGACTTCTTTTCGTGTGACTTTAGTATCCGTTGTTATGTAAAAATAGGAATATCTATTGCCCTCGATGTTATTAAGTATTTCCGAACTATCCATTGTGTTATTTATAATATCATTTATCCCTACAAAATCAACATGACAATTCCTGTGATATTTTAACATATAATATGTTATATCTTTTACTGATGGAGATTCATCGTGACAAAAAACCAGTATCCTAAATGTTTGCCACGGTTCGATATCTGCTAGAATTTTCATATCAGCCTACCTCCACAATATAATACTCTCCGGAAAGAATTTTATCTGTCTTGATAGCCGCAACATATACAGGTTTTACTCCATAGTCAGAATAAACAACTCTTCCATTCTTTCTCTTAGCGAGTGTTTTGCACTCCTTATCAATATAATCCTTTGCATCCTTATATGTCATAAACTCACCAACTGTGACCTCGGAATTATGAATCCTCTGCTTAATTCTATCTGTCTGATTTCTCATCGGATCCTTAAAACCGTCTGCGTGATAGTAATTTGCTTTAACAATATACTTTTTCATTATTTATTACCCCTGTTTCTACTACAAACTTTATGAGTTTTTTCTCATTCTTTCGATCTCACTCTTAGACCTTCCGTATTCTGGGTTTTTAACTCGTCTTTCTCTTACAGCCTTTGCCGTAGATTGTCTGTCTTTATATCTCTTTTCCTGAAGCCGTTGAATTAAATCAAGTAATCTATTAGCATCGTCCCCGTAGTCTACTACTTCTTTTAAGTCCTTATAAACCTTATTCAAAAATTCAAGATCATCATTTTTGATATACATTGGCATTAGCTTCTCCCTCCATAAAACCTGATAGCTGTAATCGTACAGATTCCGGTAAATCCAAAACAGAACCCTTTGTCGGCTTTATATGCAGTTGTTATGCCACGAATGAAATCATCCTTTGTAATACAGTTAAATTCTTCTAACCACTCTTTATCTGAATAGTCATTAGTGCGTGAACAAACATATTTATAGGCATCTTCTTTTGTCTCAAAGGCAATAGGTTCATCTTCATCAAATTCAACAAGGTAAATCATTTTCATGTTTTTATACTCTCCTTATACTCCTTAAAAATCTTCTTTGCTGTTTCTTGGCTGATATAAAAGAAATCTGTCTTCCCCTCTGCTCGTGCGCGAGAGCTGTAATTATAATCATAGGAAAGAAATCCTTCTTCTTTCAGCTTCCATACCACACGGATATTATATCCGGAATTTTCCCAACCCTTAGTATACCTTCCACAGAAAACATTCTTCTGGAAAAATGCAATATTGGTAATGTTTTCCTTAATATGCTTCTTTGCAATTTCCGGTGTTCTAAAAGTAAAACCATACTTTTTTCCGAAATTGAATTCTGTCATTTCACCAGAAATAAAGTTTGTCACATCAGCAATAAATTCATGAAATCTGCCGATAAATTCATCACAGATTTTCCTCTTAGTTTCAGCAATCATATCAGCAGTAATTTCAATCATGATGTAACACCTCACTTTCTATTTCTAACAAGTTTCTTACATTCTTTCCAATCTTCCATAAACGATTTGTAATCATCAATATCATCGACCTCGCAGTTTGCATAACCACATCCTATGATGTCGATTTTCCATCCAAAGTCTGCCATGATGCCTGCAATAGCTTCGAGAGTTTGTTCTTCTTTTTCTTCGTAACCGATTTCAGCTACCCGATAAGGATAATCAGGATCAATTCCTTTGTATCTAACTTTCATACTTCATACCTCCCCTTACATTTATAGTATAACATATTTCAGAGAAAAAATCAAGTGTTTTCTGGAAATTTAGACATAAAAAATCCGCTAGAAAAAGAATGAGTTTTTGTGATTATTGTGTAACTTATTCATCAGAATCATCACAGTCAAAATCGCAGTCATCTTCAAAACAAGTTGTTTTTACAAGGATCATAATACATCTGTATCCACAACTAAGAAACCATCTTTGGTAAATCTTATTGAAATCATATTCATGTCTTGTAAGTACAAATCCGCATTTATCATATCTAGTATCAGTTGTTATTGTATAATTAAGATCTGTAAGGGGCTTATTAAAAATCAGGTTAATGCGCTCTGCATAGCCGAGATCTTCAAATTCTATGTCATCACAATCCTCTACAAGCATTTCTGTTGCTTTGGAAAAATCAAATTTATGGTATTCATCCTGTTTCATATCACCGAATGTCTTTCTCAAAATAGTACACATCTTATCAATCTTAGAGTTCATCATATCAAAATTCATTTCAATACCTCCTATTTCAAATTACATATTTAACATTACTACACTATTAAGGTTTACTCTGAATTAAAATAATGTTTTTGAAACTTTTGTTATATGCACCGTATCTTTCAAATGCTTCCTTAGACTGTTCAATAATTGTCCATTCACATTCTGTCCAGTTCTTAGGATCAGCACAGCTAACAGTAATAACTGCCGGAACAATCTTATAATCTGTCAAAGCCGGATTGATCTCTGCATTGAAAGATGCGGAAACAACCGTTCCTTCTTTTTTGCAGTAGCAAGCAAACCGTGCAAGAGTGTTAAAGACATGAACCTTTCCTGTTCCATGATCGGCAAAACGGGAATAGTTCTTCGTAATCCGAGCAACCAGTTCATGAATTGTCATTTTAATAACCTCCTCTTAAATCAATAATTTCTATTAAACCAAGGATTTATATTCCTCTGATAATCTCTATTCACCTGATATAGTGCATCAATAACCTTGCGAACAAACATAATTCTGACTTCCTTTTCAAGATTCTCACGAGTCATCCCATATGCTTCATAGTCATAATTCGTTGTAACGCCTATGGAATAGTTACCAGCCGAATTACTGTAAATAACTTCAAGATTGAAAAAACTTCCCTTTACTTTTTCTTTAAGAGTTTCACAGTCTCCCTTGGAAAAATATCCAAGATCCTCAAACCAAATTTCAATAGTCTTTTTCATTCTCATTACCTCCGTTTTTCATCATCAGGCTTTGTTCCCTTACATATATAGTATAACATATTTCCGATAAAAAGTCAATAGGTTTTTTGAAAATTCATAATAAAAAAATCCACTCTAAAAAGAATGGATTTTTGTGTAAAATATACATTACCAACTAATCTCTTCAATCGACTGATCGTTTGCATAATCATACACTAGCTTTACTTTATATCCAAGTGGTTCAAAAAATTCACGAATATCTTTCTTTGAAAAAGAGTACATGATAAAAATATTTATATACCACCCCGTATGAATAGAGGTCTTACCTTTCTTTGCCGCTTTGTTTATCTTTTTAAGCAAGTATCTGAATTGCCAAGGCATTTTCCCACCTAGTTTATTTATCTCTGCAATGTCTCTATTTGTTTTGGCATCGAGAACAGTAAAGTTTTTTCTTTCTCTTATTTTGAATGCAACTACAACGACTAAACAAATTGTAATTACAGTCCAGAAAATAATTGTTTTAATCATTTTACTTCTTCTCCTTAATTCCTTTTATCAAAGTAATTTCCTCATATATGTTATTTCCTTTGCCAATAACAACAGCATACGGAAATGTGCAACCTCTTTTGAGTTCCGGAAATTCATACTCTTTCTTTGTATAAACAAAACATTCTATGTCATTGCTCCAATCAAGATCATAAAACAGTTTTGCATATTTCTTTGCGATTTTAGAGAGTTCTTCTTCGGCCTTGTAGTCACAATGCTTTCCGCAGATTTCAAACAAATGTTGTGCGATCTTTTTCATCTGGTTTTTAAGCTGTTGTTTTGTCGGTAATGCAAAGTATTTCTTGTCGATCATCTTTACGAAAATTTCTTTTGTAACGCTGTCAGGTAAAGCCATATACATTGGTTCAATAATATTGTTATAATCTTCATCGGATACTTGATATCCGGCAAGAGATTCAAACTCATATTTCAGCATAGAAACTCTCCTTTCTCAAACAACATACTTGATACACTCAGAACCAAAATAACCAAGTTCAACATCTGTTTCTTTGCTTTGGGCAACATACATCGTTCTTTTAATTGGCTTCCCACATCTATCGCAATCACAATATGGAATTGTTGATTTAATCGAATATTTCAAAATGCTTATGTTTTCGCCAAACATTTTGGAGAAACCTTCCGCTGTCTTTCCCTTGAATTCAAGCATTTAGATCACCGCCTTTTTATCAGAAAATAAGCATATACTCTTTAGCGTAGACAGCCTTTTTAAGAGTGATTCCAATATTCTCAAACATACCTTTAAGAATTGTGAATGGAGCCAAGGAAAGGTCAATAGTGGGATTATCAGGAAGAAATGGATCATCAATCTTAAAGTACACATACGCATACTCACTTCCATCCTTGCTTTCATTCACAATCCCGTTAGATTCCATATACACATTCGATTTCATGTTTTTAATATAAGTATTAACAAGATCAACGATATTTTCAACGCAGTTGCAGTATTCCGTTCCGATAACTTTCTTACAAAGAATCTTTACCTTGTTACCCTCTAAGGTTTTGACAGCATTATCAAACTCCTCTTTAGTATTCCATGCCTGAACAGAACCGCTCTTTGTAATCAGTACATACTTCATATTTCGTACCTCCTAAATTATTATCATACCATCGCTTACATATATAGTATAACATATTTTCAATAGTATGTCAATACTTTTAGACATAAAAAACCCACTCTTTTCAGAGTGGGTTTTTGTATATTATCACAGTATATTATAGGAAATCGTTTATATCAAGTTCAAGAACTTCTGCGACTTTCTTGGCAATAGTCATTGATTTTTTATCATCTTCATCAATGTCCCAGACAAAATTTTGAAAAGGCTGTTCAAAAAATTTCATATTATTTGATTTTACATATTGCAGTACATTTTTTATAAATGCTTTTACTTCTCTATTAGATGCAATAGCTTTCCAAATATCATCTTCATAGAAAGCCTTATCTTGTTGAATATCTTCGGCTTCCGACCATAGCTGACCTAAACCGCACCCGTCAAAAGCATTTTCCTGATCATTTATATGTGACTTTATTTCCTCATAATCTTGCTTTGATACTCTTGAAACAGTTATACATGGTTCTGAATCATAATTATCATCTAAACATATTGCTTTTAATTTATACATTCCATTAGTCGGAGTGTTTGATAGTTCAAGAATAGTACAATCATAACCATAATCTATATCAAATAATGTTGGTGCTTTAGCTTCTATTAGCGGGTATGTTCGATTTCTTCTAATAGATTCATTTTTATTGATGTAGTATCTATCAATAAGATCAGCTATTTCAAGTGCTTCCGGATCATCTGATTCACCATAATCATCAATCATATCTTTTACTGATTCAGGATCATTCATTAGAGCATCATATGTGTTATCTACAAAATCATCCCACATTTCATCAGGTGTTTCAAGTGTATCATCAACATAGTCCATCCAATCCATGTCTTGTGCGAGTTTAGCAATTATCTCCGCAAATTTTTTCGGATTTGTTTTTGCTATCTTATCATAGTTTGAATCGTTTGATTCTTTAATTAGTCTTACCATATAAAACATCCTTTCAAAAATAAATACTAGACTATTATCTTTTTCTTGGAACTTCAATAGATTTCTCACGAATATCATAGAATGGAATCTTTGTTCTAGTTGCCTTTCCATTAAACTCATAAGCAATGTAATAGGGATATGCTCTTTTTAGTTCATCTATATCACGAACAATTTCATCATACTCTTCGTCTGTTAAATCTTTCAGGTGTAAATGATCCCATTTTTCATAAAACTGTTTTGCTTTACCATAAAGAAGTCTTTCCTGCGCTTGACCGGCAGATGTGTAATCATTTTTATTCCTAGAGAATCGAGCCGCAGAGGTTGAAAAGTATGGATGTGAATTATTTCCAAGAGTATAAAAATTAACCTCAAATACAGTCATTCTATCAAGCAAAAAAGCATACAAAAATTCATCTTTAATAGCACCGTTAAAATCAGCGTCAAAATCCTCTAATATTCTAAGTTTCATATTTAACAAATCCTTTCAATAAAAATATAATTTATACTTGTTTATTTACTGTATCTACTAGATAATTAGTCATCATCAATATCATCGAGCAAGGCAGAAATAAATTCATCGTCAGACAATAAATACTTTTTAACATCATCTGAAATATCTTCGATCTCTTTCCCTCTCATGTCTGTGATATAGAATTTTGCAAATTTAGCTTTTTTAAGGTCATCTGCACTCTCGGCATCATAGATAAGGTCATCATCTTCATCATAAAATGCGTTATCCGGCAGTCTGTGTAAAACAGTATATAACTTTTTAATTGCTGATTCTTTCTTTGCAAATTCATTTACATAGCTGACTTCTCTGTTCCAGAAACTCTTATTTCTAGTTGCACTCTTGATAAGATACCAAGTGCCACTAGAATTTACTGACTTCAGCATAATACCCTCTTTTGATTCTCTCATACCTACTGATTCATCCATATCATAAGGTTCATAAGCACCAATCTTAGAATGAATATAGTTAGCAGAATTTTCAGCAATTTCTCTGATTGCATCACAAAGAGCATCAAGATCAAATACCTTTTCAAAGTTTCTAGGCTCTACAATATCCATATCAGAAATGTCAACAGTTACTCTATCACCATCTACATGAATTGTAAAATCAATTTTGATTTCATTTAGTTTCCAATCCCTGTGCCAAACATCATCAATGTTATTTCTGTAGAAATCACTGATTCTCGGAAGATATTCAGCAGTCCATTCCATATAAATATCATAACAAATATAACCGCCCCAAGCAGTACCAGTATGAGTGTATTCAAAAGTATCTTCATCTATAGTACAACGCTCTGATATTTTATATAGCTGTGTTTCTGGTAATAGTTCATATTCTGCAATTCTATACAGTTCTTCTAAATCTGATTCTGGTATATTACTTTCTGTCATTCTATTTTTATTCGATTTAACTTTAACATTCTCTACTAAACTATACCCTATAGAATCAAAAAATGGAATAATGTCTTTGTCGATAAAATATAACAACTCATTGATATGTGCCGGATAGACACCCATCTCTCCCTTTGATAACTCTTTTCTGCGGAATTTCAAAAATCTCGTATCATCCTTGAATTTTTTCTGAGTGTATATATCAGGATACTTTTCAGAAAATCCGGTCAACAGTGTCAATAAATAATCACATAATTCTATAGCACAGGCTCTATCTGTTGTATATTCATCTACTGTCCCATTTTTAAGACTTGAATAAAGTCTATTGATTTCATCTACTTTATGTGTATAGTATCTATCTGTAAAAGCATCTTTCATACTTGCACTTTCATTTATTCTTAATTTCATCGAAAATCAAATCCTTTCTTTTTTTTTTCAATCTTACAGTTTATGAAATGGCAATTCTCTCCTGTTTAGATTGCTAGGTGGAGAGTTTACATCGAGCGCACCGAAATCTTTTTCAAGATCAGAGTAACTAAACAGACTATAAAGTTCTCTGCAAACATAATAATTAAACCGTTCAAAATCTGTATCACTACAAATAGGATCATCACCATAGCCACCTGTATATATGCGAAACTTACTATAATCAGAACTGTATCCGCCACTAACACGCCAGTCAACATCATTAGTTAAAAATTTTCTAATTTGATTGATATTTTTAGCAATAAATAAACCGTGTGCTTTTACAGTTTTGCGCCTACCATATTCAAATCCTGTTGAAGAAAGAGTTAATAGAAAATATCTCTTATCTGGCTGATATAAAAATTTTGCACCACGACAAGACTTATATGCTCTTACAGCTTCGTCATAATCATCAAATTGCTCGGTTGTAACAGGTCCATTATTACGGGCATATAGTATGTACTTATCTTTAGAGAGTGCCGTATCATTTTCCTCTATCATAAGTCTCACTGATATTCAACCCCTCTCTCATAAAATCAGTACAGAACACCAATACCGTAGACCTCATAACTATTACCTCAATCTATTGCTCCACGCTTTTTCATATCATAAAAGCACCAACGGTTTACTTCTTCATCTGACATTGATTTGAATGAATCGAGTTCTTTTTCAAACTGCGCTTCATATCTTGCAATTTCATCTTTCTGTTCTTTAATTGATTTTCCAAAATAATCATAGCCATGACTAAGATCAGATGCCATATTTGAATACATGATTGCTATAATTGATTTCTTATCTTCAAACCACATATCAAACCATTCTTTAGAATCAGTTACTCTTGAACCTTCTTTAATTATTCTAATCATTTATAATCACCTCATAATTTACCAATTTGGAAGTACCTGACTGTTGACAAATTTTCTAAAATATTCAACAATATCTCTTTCGGACTTAAATATAACAGTATTTTGTGGATAATCGGATCTCAGTACATATTCATTTCCTTGCATATAAAGTGTTGCGGCCTGACTTCTGTGAGAATTTGAATAGTTTTCTGAAATAACTATATGCAATCTACTAGGGTCATCAAACCATATCCTTGCACTTATATCTATTGGAGATTCGTAGCTATTGACAGAGTTTATTTTATCTGCCAGTCTTGATAAATCCACTCTATTATCATTTTCTATAATTTTAAGTTTCAATTAAATCACGCTCCCTGTAAAAGTTTCAATGTATAACAATATATTTGTAAATAGATTCAATGGGAATAATTTTTGTATTTCCGTTTCTGACAGTATCATAAGCAATGCATTCTTTTCCGTCTTTTACAACAGGTGAATCAGTTCTATCTCCTGTATAATACTTTCTATAACCTTTAGTGTGTATTCTAGTATGAATAGAGTTTAATTCGTTTCCGCGCTTAGTGTAGAACCAGAAACCATATCCCGTTTCACGCATCCTATCTTTAAGATTCTCAAAATCTTCCGCTGTCTTTATTTTCTTCAACTCTGCATTGAAAAATTCTGCTGTATTACCATCAGATTCAGAAATCATAAGTTTCATAACCACACCACCTATCACACACTTATAGTATTCTATTGTTATATTTTTTGTGTTATTGTGCTGTTTTTTTTTATTATTCATCACCATCATCAAACAGATTATCTGTTTTCAGATATTTCCGGAACATAGTATTGAATCTACGATAATTACAGGAAGTACCTTTATAAATAACTTCTGTTCCGTCAAGGTCATCAACATATGCTTCACCGTCTGTGAGACTGATAAGGATTCCATCTACCTCTTTCTTAATATCGTTTTAATCCCACCAATAGCTTTTTACACATTTCAGTAAATGTATCAAAGCCGAACTCTTTCATATCTTTTGCAAATTCCTCTGCAACTGCTTTTGCAAGATCACCAAAAGAAACATACTTCTTTTCTGCCATTTTCTTTTCCTCCATTCAAGTTACATATTGACCTCACTTACATATATAGTATAACACATTTTGTCGGAAAAGTCAAGTGGTTAGAGAAAAATATAGATAAAAAATCCGAGTAGGTATACTCGGATTTTTGTGTAATATTATACATTATAGAATTTATATCTCACTTTGCGCGGTTATAGATATCAGGATTATCAGTTACATTATAAATATAACTACCGCATTTTACAAGTAAAGCATCATCACCATAATACTGTTTGCGCATACCTGAAACACTTCCAGAAGCACTAAAATTAGGATAGTTTTCTATGCCTAATCTTTTTCCTACAGATACGGGAAGATAACGAACGGGGTTTTTTGTTCGGCTTTCTTTTACAGTTCTTTTGCGCCGAAAAGATTCAAGAAGCCCATATTCATCAGCTAAATCTTCTAAATCATATACTTCTGAAACATCTATAGGTTCACTGAAAGTACCTGATCCAGCATCCCATATAAAGTAATCTCCAGAAGATTCATTTGCGATAAAATGAAGAATATGATCAGCTAATATCCAGTCACCTTGATCTATCCAATGTTTTATCATTTCTCCTGCTGTATCAATAGAAAATAACTTATCTACGGCATCAGACTCATTGATAAAGTCTATAGCTTCATCAAAATATAAATCCAAAAATTCTTCTCGTGTCATATGTATCAATTCCTTTCAAAAACAAAATAGCTATTGAGTTTAACTAACTCAATAGCTATAGTAACTGTCTGTTTTTTTTTTTGTTATAAATTTTTGATTAAATATGTATCTTATGCGTAATTTTCTAATTCATCACAAATATGGTATAAGTCTCTCCGAGCAGATTCAAGTAAATTAAATGCCCTTGCAATATACTCATTATCTTTTTCTGTAAGCCCGTCTATTTCTCCTAGTATCTCACAAACTTCATCTACTGTACCATATATATTTAATGCTACATCAGAAGCAGAACTAAATCTAAATTGTTCATTATTACTAGACTCTTTTACTACCTGTCCTCTATTTCTTCTCATTGACTTACTCTCACCAAACCGTCTTGATTTTTTTGATTTACGCTTAAAAGATTCATCAAAACTATCATCATAATTTTCAGCATTGACTTGCTCTGCATATCGGATGAAATCATCAATTAAATCATTTACAGATCTTGATTCATCATAAGAATCAACAACAGTTTCACTGTCTATTACATCTCCAGTATCTTCGTCATAAGGCATGACATAATCATAATCATATTCACCCATTGCGCTCATATCAGATATTGTTGCCCATTTCAATGCTAAACGGCTACCATAAGAATCTGTAAACTCACTATCATTAGGGTCAAAACCCTCTGTAAAACCTAAGACTAGATCATAGTTATTTCTACCGTCATAGCCTAGTCTCCAATGCCATGTTGGAAGTGCATCACCAGAATTTATATATGATACTGCTTCTCTGATAGCACTATTTACTTCTCTTGCAATTTTATTTCTATTGATATTGTAGACATCAATATATCCGTATCCTTGGTTTACATCAGGCATGAATTTCTCGGAAACAATTCTTCTTCTGTCATATCTTCTTTTCATATTATAACAACACCTTTCTTTAAGTAAAAAAATATACATTGTGTAACTTAATCGCTACACAATGTATAGTAAAAAGCTGTTTTTTTTTGCTTATATTGTTTAATAAAATCTATATCTGCTCTTTATTTCAAGCCAAGTTTCTTCAAATCGTTTGAGTCTGGATAGTCAAATTTCTCTATCTGAATATTGATCGCCAATACAGCCTCATATAAATTAAGTCTGCCGGATTCATATTCATACACTTCATCATCTGTTACAAAATCAAAATCTTCATTGACTAATTCAGATGTATATATTACATCTTCTGCTCCTTTTACATACCAATAGTCTTGTATGAATGGGGAGAAACCAAGATACTTATTTACTGCTTTCAATAGGTCATCAATACTCTCCCAAACTCCGGACAACTTATCTGTAACATCATCTTCACCGGCATCAAAATAACCCCTAGCAGAAGCCTTTTCAGAATTATCCGTATAGGAAATCTGTGCATAATCAACTTTAATTCTCATAATAATACCAACCCCTCAAAAATATTGATGTTAAACGAATCACTCTATTAGAGTAACCTACTATTTTTTTTTGTTAATATTCGACAATAGATTTTGTATTTACAGAACCACCTTATGAAAATTCAACCTCAATCCAAACAATAGCGTCTCTATAAACTCCAATATTTAGTACATATGCTCTACTATTCAATATTGGATATTGTTTAAGAGCCTCTGAAAGAAACATAGGATCTTCTGTTATATATTCATTTGTTTCAAAATCTTCTATCATAACTCTGCCAACAATCATGCCATCAAGATCGCGTAAACGAATATTCTTTCCTGTTGATTCTTTTAGTTTTCTTATCATAAAACAAACATCCTTTCACTTAATCAAATGGTTTAATAACTAAACCCTTTTACTTATAGTAAAGTGTTTGTTTTTTTTTGTTTCAAATCTGTATTAAAATTGTTATTTTCAGCATTTACTTTATATACATTAGTGCCGTCAAAGAATCTTGCTTCGCTTACTTCAAGAGGAATAGTTATCACTCTAATCCCAATACAATATAATGCATTTCATCTAATGTGATTTCTCTTTCATCGTCAACTTGATTGCCGGTCATTTTAAGCATGATAACTTTATCGTCAAAGATTTCAAACTCAATATAACTATCTTCTGTATCGTATTCAATCTGGATAGATTTCCTGAATGTTGGAAATACTGCCCAAGATAGCCGGGAACTACTTAAAAGATTTGCTATGATTGATAACATAGATTCAGGTAATTCGATTCCTGTTTCTTTACACTCTTGAATAACTTTATTTAGTTTATCATTGTTAGAAATCATAATTACTTACATCCCTCACCCATTATCTCACTTCTATAAAAATCAACCCATGCTTTTCTATAAGCAACTTCATCTTTTGTAATATTGGAATCTTTCATATTAAATAGACCTGTTGCGTAGAAGGCTCCCTCATCCGGCAGCCCTTGATCTATCAATTTTGCCGCCCAAAGGATAGATGCTAATGACATCAGTTCTCCATATCCAATCTTTTCACCTAACTGTCTAACTTCTTCCCAAGCCCGTTTAACCATATTTATATCCCCTTACTTACTAATCCAAATTCCCTGAATATTTTCCTCACCAAAAGTATCATTTACTCTGTGAATAGTTCCGATTTCAATAGTATTCCACCCACAATTTTTACAAATATGGAGAAATTCAATAGTCAGAGTTGTTTTTGCAGTATAGCAAAATCTTTTAACACCAGCTTCTATGAGAGTTTCAAGAAACAGTTTTGTATCTTCCTCATTGTACGGCGGATCAGAAAGTTCATATTCATCCGAACCCATTCTAACAGACTCATTATAATTTTTATAAGCTACATACTTACCTACATTATTTCTAATCCACCCTCTGTCATATTCATGCTTACCGAAATCTTCAAAATACTGAATATTCTTCATATCATTCAACCTCCATCAATTTATTGTAAATAAGATCAGAAAAGACTTCTGCTTGTCTTCTATACCTACCCATTCGATTCAAAATTTCTTCTCTAAGCATTTCAGACAAACTCTTTATAATGCTCCTAGCATTCTCATTTGATAAATTTGTCATCATTGCATTACATACTATTTCAAAATCAAGTAAAAGGTCTGAATCCGGAATAGATTTGATGTCTCTATCACCGTATTTTTTATCAAAAGCTAAAATAGTATCGGAATACATATCTTCTTTGAACATTTCATACCCTCCTGATTATGTCTTTTAGTCTAAAGAAACCTTTTCAATCTTATAAAATGATGTGCGATCTGTGTTACAAAAAATCCCGTCTGACCCTCTATAAATGTCTGGATGTTTTATTTGAATATACTTAAATGCTTTTGCATAATCAGAGAATGCCTTTATCACACTAAATGGTTCATCATCACATTCAAATCCAAATGGTATTCTATTCTTATGTGAAATCACAAAAACATAATCTTTCATACGCACACCTCAATTTGACCTATAAATATACGGCTGATTAAACATCAACCATATACTTTGAAATAGTGACGGTAGACGGTTCACCGTCACAAGGATAGGTAAAGTTGCCAAACTCATCACAAACAGCACCGTCATTGATAAGAGCCTGTTGAGCAAGTTCAATGGTAGAGTACACACCAAGAATGCCAGTACGAGAAATAGGATACCCGTAGTAATCCGTAACCTCAACAACATAAACAACCATAATTAAACCCCTGTTTCACACAAACCTTAATTTTCTTACATATATAGTATAACATATTTTGCCGAAAAAGTCAAGTGTTTTCTGAATTTTTCAAAACAAAAACTGCGCAAATAATACGCGCAGTTTTTGTTTATTTTGCATAATGTAAAAATTATTTATCTGTCATTTGATCAACGATAGTTTGAATCTTTTGCCATTCTAGTTGCCGCGCAGTAAAGTTTATCATCTCTAAAAATAACATAGATATCTGTCTTAATGATACATACCTTATATTCGGCATCGTCTAAATCGTCTAATTTTCGTTGATAGCTAAGTTTAGCTTTCTTCATTTTTAGTCAACCTCTTATACCCAAACGCAATCCATACATTAAACCGGAATCCTTTATGAAGGAAGAAACTCTCTCTTGCCATAGTTTTATTTCCAAAAGAGTCTTCACCAAATTCTTCAATCATAAATGCATTCAAATCTTCTTTTGCTGTATGACCAAACATATCTTGAATCAAGGAAAAAACTGTTTTGTAAACATCATCAACAAATTCATCTCCAACCCAATCTTGTTCAAGATAAAATGATTTGTTATAAATATCTTTATAATCTAGGTTTGCACTCAGCAAACTAATTCTTACATTCGCGCAATCTACAATAATATCGTTATGTGTTCTCGGCGGAATAATAGATGTACTCATGGTGTATCCCAATCCTCCTCAATATGTTTATCAATAGCTTTTCTTCTTTCCTCTTTAATCACATCATTAAGACCATCAATAATATGTGAAATAGATTTACAGCATTCAATTCCGTAATTATCTTCCAGAGCATCTGTAAGGTCTTCAAACAGTTTTTCGGTTCTTACTAACATGGAATAGTTTTCTTTTTTAATAGAAATATACTTTTCATTTTCAAGTGTTTTTACTGTACTAATCTTATCACACTTTTCTTTTAATTCGCTAACTTTAGCGTAGATATCATGAAAAGAAGTTTTTGATGCAGATTCAATATCTAGTGCATCACAAAGAATATTTTTCAAAACGTCCAAATATTCAATGCCAAAATATGTATCTTTCGGGCTGTAGAAAATACCATAATCCTCTCTAAGCTGTTTGATCATAAAAGAAATATGGATATCATCAATCATATCTATAATAGGGCAATCCTTATTGTCCTCATTAAAGATAAAATTCAATTTCTTAATAATATCCCTTGCATTGTCATCTACTTCTTTGTATTTCATAGTACCCATACCTCCTCTAACTTGCTATAATCCATAGCTGTTCACAAATTTTATAATTATAGCCAGAATGATCTTTTTTCAAATTTTTCCTGTGCGTCTTTTAATGCTTCAATATCATCAATGGCACAGATAAGACCTCTGAGTTGCTTATTAAGACAAATACTGTCACTTTTCCAGAAAAACAACTTACTCTTAAAACAAGTAATATCATTAAAGTCAGATGTCTTTTTATTAGGGATACATACAGTTACATCATAAATACCATCTTGCGCATTTTCTAAAAAATCCTTAGTTATAGTATCTGCCTGAATTAAGTCATAATCAGCCTTATCTTGCAAGACACCGTGAAGATAGACTCCACCAATAAAATCACAACCACTAATATATTTACCTGGATTATCTCTATCAAGTGGATGAAAAATAAGTTCTTCCATAATACTACCTCTCATAAAGACCACGGACACTTTCTGATTTCATCACAAGGAACCTCACAAGTAGAACAATAAAGTTTGTTGTCTGTAATTTCTACAAGATCGCACCCCTCGCATCTGGAACAGCGATTTGAAACTTCCTCAATTCTGTATCCGCCAGAATTTCCGATCCAAGATTTAGCTTCTTCAAGAGTATTGCAGAATCCCTCAACATACTCATCATCAGAAATAATAGCATAAACTTTATTCATATATATATTCCTCCAATAAAACAGCAATTTTATAATTAAGTTAGTTCTTTTTCTGTAACTACATAATACTCTTTTGCCAATTTCTTAGCTATTTCATCTAGCCTTTCTTTAATCAGCTTTGCAGTTGCTTCCGAAGCATTTTTCCCGTCTTCGTACAGGTCCACATATTCTTTTATAAGTAAGTATATCTCAATATGCTTGTTTACATGATTATCCACCGGAAGTTTTTCTTTTGGGAAATGGCGAATATCATAATTGTGATAAAAACCACTACTTTTAAGACTATTGAAAACATATTCTCCAAAACCTTTTGCCATGATGTACCTCCTTCCTACCTTGTTCAAATTGTCTTGATTGTATCAGATATGCTGTCATACACAGATTCAAGGTAGTCAAATGAAAAATCAGTCTGATCATCAGATTCCATAAATTCCAATAGTTCTTGTTTAAACTCTGTTAAGTCATTTTTCAAAGTCTCTAATCTATTCTCAAAAATTCTATCTCTAGTTGAATACATAAGTACAAACCTCCACAAATCATTATTTTAATTCATTATCCTTAATATACCTATCTAAATAGTAATTATCAGTCATCCCAATAACAACCATATGACCCTTAAACTTATCAGTGATTGTCGGAGAATCCTCAAAAGAACAAGATACTGTAAAATAGTCATTATTGTTTACCTGTCCGTCAGAAAGAGTAATCTTACTACCACTGTTGATACACGAGAATTCCATCATATATTTACAAATATATTCTTTTGCTTCTTTATAAGTAGATACAACATTCCAGAAAACATAGCAGTTCTTGATTTTATCAAACTTCTCGATCACATAAACCTCATCATTTTCAAACATTTTCTTTTCCTCCTTATTTAACTTTACTTACACAGGTAACTCTTTCTTACATATATAGTATAACATATTTCACATGAAAAGTCAAGTGTTTTCTGAAAAGTTGGAAATAAAAAATCCACTCGAAAAGGAGTGGATTTTTGTATAACATAACTATCAATATTAAGAACCTTTCTATTTTACATAAAATCTCGGTATTTTATATCTCTAATGATTTCCTTAGATTCACTAATATAACTTTCATTTTATTCAATTCAATTTCTTTCTAAATCAATTCAGTTACACATAGAACATTCTATTCAATTAAACAATATTTGCGTATCTAAAAACATCCTTGAGAGTGACGAGCTGCACTCCATTACCAGATTCGATTTCTTCAAAATTAGATGTCATTCTATACAAAGGCTTTCCTGTACCTTTTCCGGATGCATCATTATAAATATAAAGATTAACAGTATCTCCATCTTCATAGTAAATATTTACTTCTACATAATCTTCCATAAAATCGTTAGACACTTCTAGTGATTCAATTCCATAAGCACTTAAATATGCGCGATCTCCGTCATTTTTCTGCAAATTGTAAATTGCCCTTGCAAGATTTTTAATAGAAACAAGCTGCGGGGATATTTTTCTGTCAATTCTTTCTAACATATTACGCTTCATAGTTTTACTGTTTTTAGAATTTCTATTATATCTTTCATATCTGCGCCCCTTTACAGACTTTCTTATAGCACTTTCAGTAAATGTGCTGTCTTTAGGGTCTGCAAGGTATATTTGATATTCTGCTTCGTATGAATCACTGTCGCTCGGATAGGTATTAATTTCTCTCCAAATAACAGTATCAAATTCTTGCTCTAATAGATATTTTAGTCGTAAATGATCGTGCTTCCAGTCTCCATCAATACTGATTTCTGCAAACCCATAATCATCACTATCATCCGTATCAATAATTTCTGCATTGATATGATTATCACGAATAATGTTATAGATTCTTCTATATAGACCGGGATCATCTTCAATTCCAAACCCCTCACGAAAATTTCTTCTTTTAATCATAGATATACCAACCTTTCAAATAAACAATAATAGGCAGACCACAAAAAGCATGGTCTGCCTTTATAGTATAAATACATTTATTTTTTTACAGGTTTTTTCTATATTTTTGACAAGTTAAATTGGAAACTAGATAGTGATTATCAATACTCATCAATGTCTATATCACGAAATTTACTCATCCACTGACCTAGTTGATAATAGAATCCGTGGAGAGCTTTATAAATCGCAGATGCATAATCATCTAAGTCATAGCCATACGAATCTAGTTCTCCGTCGATCATATCCTGACATTCTCTTTCAAACCATTCCATTTTTTCAGTAGCATTGTTTAGGTCGAAACGAATTTTTGAAATAAGGTCAATACAATCCTTTGAGCAACTATTGTAATCTTCTTTCAAGTATCTTCTTCTCATGATAAAACAAATCCTTTCTATAATTTAATTTTTAGTGCTAAATGAAATAACCTATGTAATGGATTTCACACATTACATAGGTTATAGTATATCTTTGTTTTTTTTTTGCTAAATTTGTTATTAAATTTGTAATTTGGTTAAAATAGTGATAAATTAGTATTCCCTTAACTGATCTATAAGAACAAAAACTGTCATATCAACATTTGGATTTATTGAATGTAGGTATCTTTTAGCTTCTTTTACAGTTGAACCAGAAGTAATAAAATCATCACATATTAGGGCTTTTGTTCCGTTTACCATTTTTCTAAATATTTGCTCGTGTCTAGGTGTTTCAAATTCCAAGAAATCATAGAATCCACATCTACCTATTACCGGCATAAATCGTTTCATTTTGAAAATACTACCTTGTTTTTTCATCCTCTTAAATTCTTTATCTATTTGATTGACAGCATCCTCTGCATCAAATTCATCCTTATATTTTTCAGTTGACATTAAAGCATTTTTTGCTTTTTCTTTATCAAATTTAACTTTTTCATATGTTGCTTTGACAAGTCTAAAATCTAAAAATGCCCCATTTGTATATTCAAGCAACAAAGAATCAAGTACACTCATCACACCGGCAGTATCACCGTGTCCAAAATCTGTCATAAATACAATGTCAAAATCTTCTAACTTCATATAGTTATCCATTCGTAACATACCTAACTCTATAAAATCCATTACACTATCCTTGTAGAAATATTCAGAATCGTTAAAATTATGCTTAAACAGTGTTCTGAATTCTTTAATGTCCTGTTTATTAGCATTTTCATTGAACTTATATGCATAGAAGTATGTTAATTCTGGTGTCTGTCTAATCCCGCTAGAATCTTTTGATAGGTTTATAATGTCTAGGTCTAAATCCTGAGTATAATCAAAATCGTACTTACCGTCAAAATTCTTTGATATACCATCATTTAGTATCATGGTAATCTCCTTACTTTTGTTCACCTAAAAATTTTCGGATATTGGATACATTCTGAATCTTTTTAGGTTGACCTTGTTCAAATACAACGAGTGTAGGTGCAGATGTTATTTCATATAATTTAACTAATTCTGCATTGTCTTCTGCTAATAGGATATCACAATCAAATTCGGCTTCGGAGATAAATTTTTTTGCCATTTTACAATTAGGGCAAGTTGCTGTTGTAAACAACATTGGTTTCCTAGTATCTGCTAACAGTGTTCTAACAGCACTTTCTAAATCATGACTATTTTCATCTAGTTTCGGTAATTCCGTATAATCTACTTTTAACACATCATTATTTTCTTCTGTAGTGCTAAAAACGGAATTATCAAACTTATATTCTTTTCTATCGTGATACTCATGTTCCTTACCGTCATTAAAGTTTTGAACGGCTCTATAATATCCAGTAACACGGCTATAAACTTCTGTTTTCTTTCCACACTCAGGACAAGTCCATTCTTCACCTTTAATATATCCATGATCAGGACAAATAGAATATGTAGGTGAAAATGTAAAATAAGGTAACTTATAGTTCTCTGCTATCTTTCTTGTTAGCATCATAGCAGATTTCCAGTTAGGTAATTTCTCACCCAAGAAAGCATGGAATACAGTTCCAGAAGTATATTTAGTTTGCAAATCATCTTGATGATCCAGTGCTTCAAAAATATCATCTGTAAAATCAACAGGTAGATGAGAACTGTTTGTATAGTAAGGAGATCCATCTGTCTTATCCCCTGCCGTTATAATATCTGGAAAATCTTTCTTATCATGACTTGCAAATCTCCTTGTAGTTCCTTCTGCCGGAGTTGCTTCTAAATTGTATAAGTTTCCATACATTTCTTGGTAGTCTGATAATTTATTTCTCATAAAATCAAGTACATTTTTTGTGAATTCATATCCTTGTTTTCCTGATATATCTCCCTCAATCCAATTTGCATTCAAACAGGCTTCATTCATTCCAAGTAATCCTATTGTTGAGAAGTGATCATCAAGTGATTTTAGGTATCTCTTTGTATATGGATATAAACCTTGTTCAAAGTATTGCTCTATAACAGTTCTTTTTATTTTTAAACTTCTTGCCGCAATGTCCATTAAATGTTCTAGGTTTTTATAAAAGTCTGCTTCATTTTTTGACTTATATGCAAGTCTAGGCATATTGATTGTAACAACTCCGATAGAACCAGTATTGTCTCCACTACCAAAGAAACCACCATTCTTTTTGCGTAATTCGCGCAATGAAAGACGAAGCCTGCAACACATACTTCTGATATCACTAGGTTTCATGTCACTATTTATATAATTGCTGAAATAAGGAATTCCATACTTTGCTGTCATTTCAAATAGAAGTTGATTGTTTTTAACTTCTTCATCCCAATCAAAATCTTTTGTTATTGAGTAAGTTGGACGAATATACCGTGAGTTTCCTCATACTTTAACGCTGATTTAACAGCCGGACTAGACTATATCATCATCCTAAATCAAGGATGTGTGGCACTTCGATTTAAGGGGTTTTCACCCACTGTTATCTAAAACAGCCCTACTCCTGTTGCGGAATTGCACCGCTGATAGGATAGTCGTTAGACCTTGTTCAATAATTTGTTATGTGTTTCCAAGTTTTTCCTTTTAATATATCGTGTATTGACGCTCTATGTACGCAATCAAACATTTTACATATGTCTGGTACTGACACCCCGTCAATAAAGTATAGATGTTTTATTTCAATGACATCTTCTTCTGATAACTTACTTTTGTAATGTTTTGATCCTCTATCACGAAGTCCAGTATCATATGCGTGTTGATTATTTTCTGCATAACTACACCATTCAAGATTACTAACATCATTATTTAACTTATTACCATCTTTGTGATTAACCACTTTATACCCATTAGGGTTAGGTATAAATGACTCTGCCACAAGCCTATGCACATATAAATGATCTGATTTTCCATTTCTTCTGAGACACACGCACATATACCCTTTACCAATAAGTGTTGTTTTAAGTATCCGTTCTTGTAATTTATATGGTGCTGATCCGTTTTTAGGGAATATCATTCTTTCCTTACTTACAACATAACCAGCACTATCTATCTCATAACCATTATATCCGCTTATATCTTTTCTCAAAATAATCACCACCTTTCAAAATAAAATAAACACACATAACAAAAATTATAAACCTTGGCACAGGATTACCTGATATGACACTCAATAAATCATATTCGGGTTTCCCTGTTAGCATATTCACATACAATCATTTCCTATTGTTACAGTATAACATACTGTTGAATACACACCCATTAAACAATGGTTCACCACATTTTTCAATTATCATTACTGATAAAAGCCACAATTAATTTATGGGATAAGCAAATCCTTTTCCGTCATCGTCTCCTTCAATCATGACTTCAAGAAATGCTTTATTTATCATATCCATTTCACGCTTGCAGTCTTTGTATTTGAAATCAAGTTCTTCACCGCCGACAATACAATTCAATTCTGCAAGATCGTCTGGAACAGTCCAATCAAAAGTGAAATTAGAAAAGACTGGTTGCGAACCCCATCTTGAACTTGTGTTAAGATTAAAAACTAATGACTGTATACACTGTTTAACTTCTTTATATGAGAGATTTTCTGCCCTAACAAATGGGGCAAGAAGTGTGTCAACAGAATTAAAAGCCTGTGCGCCACTCCATTCATTCTGTAAGCAACCAAGGAAGTTTGTCATTTGATTGCATAATGTGGACAGATGCTTTGCTGGACCTGATGATGTCTTTTTTGGAACGCCACCAAATCCCTCTTTTATAAGGGTTTTTAATGACCATCCGGCACAGTTATGAACAAAAATGTCTCCTTCAATTAAGAAGTTGTGATATTTTGGAACAGTTAAATCATATACTGGAATATTATCATCTAGCTTAATTACTTGTATCTCAGATACACGAACAGCACAATCAGTGTATGCACCCGGTTCAGCTTCAATGCCTACAAGTAAATCATTGGTACTCAACTCGGATGCAGGAACAAATGAGTATTCGCATATATCATTATCTTCATCAATGTTCATAACCATGTATGGGTGATCTAATGTTGATTTTATTTTAATACATTTTGATAAATAATTGATCGTAAGTTCAATTAAAGTATCCGTGTATCGTGTAATGCGAATATTCTCGGCGCGAACTACATCAAATTGATTCTCCCCTATATCATTCCCAGTATGTGCTATAATATATGGGCTTGTTCTGCCTGACTTAATAAGTTCCTCGAAAGATACAAATTCTCTATGGTCTAGTCTTTCATCATAACTGTAACCTACATACTCTTTTTCATACTCTTGCTTTATTACAGCTACCTTTGTATCTCCGGTAAAACAGTATCCGTTTAACATTGATAGGTCATGTAAATGTATATCACAATTTCTATGTGCATTAGAAATCTCATCATCATAAATTTCAGATAACCAATAATTAGCTGTAACTGCACCGGAATTTCCTAGAATTAGCCCACCTAGAGAATAACCAATACTTGAATTCTCTTTAACACGCCAATCCTCTGCTTTTGTATAACCCTCAATCAACTTCTTATAGTCTAATACAGTATTTTTAGCATTTCTAGCTTTTTCGTGTTGTTTTCTATATAATATATATGCTTTTGAAACATCTTCATAACCATACCCCATTAGTATTGATTCAACACTGTCTTGAATATCTTCAACAGATAGAATATCATTACTTACTTTTTTCTCAGCATTAGCAACAGCCTTTATAGATAATGTTTCTATAATAGAATCTTGATAATTTCTATTACAAGATTCAAATGTTCGTTTGATTGCGGATTTGATCTTTCCTAACTCAAACATCTCTAAATCGCCGTTTCTTTTCTTTACTTGATACATAACTCATCACTCCATAATTAATATTTTTACCCTCCAATACCAATATAGGTTTTAGTAAAGTAAGGGCATTGTTTACTTTATTGATTGTTTATTCTTTATAATCTATACCAATACTGAATTCTATGTTTTACACAAAAATGTGGAATAAATTTTTTAGACATTTTTAGTTTAAAGATACAAAAAGAAACAATATATTGTGTTATATCAATTTTTAAGTCACAACATATTGTTTCTTGTTATTGTTAAAACATATTATCAAAATCAACTATCTTTGGACGATAGTACAGGTTCTCGTTGAAATATTTAATCAATTTTCTAAGCATTTCTGGATCAATAGACTGCGAATTTATATCTTTTGCAATCCTTAGTTTATATTTCACATCACGGCGTTGTTGTTTCAGTTCTTGTATCCGTTTATATAGTTTGAACCCCTTTATGACATCAACATCTACAAATTCAATGAAGTGTTCTATATCTGAAACCTCCCTATCTATTTTGGAAAGCATTTCAGATAAATCTTCTTCATGTTCTGCTGAATCAATGACAATATCCAAGAATGACTGTATTGTTGAAATGTCAGAAAGTATGTCTTTTGAAATATCACTTTTGTATAAGTTTAGTTCTTCTACTCTATAAGTGTTATCTAAACGGCTAGAATATTTCATAACATTCTCTGCCGCAGTTTTAGATGACCATAAATAAGCAGAATCAGAGTTTGTAGAAACACTAACTGCATTTGAATCTGTAACATATTTCTCGCCATCTGTAATCATATATTTTGTTATTTTATACAATTAAATACCACCTTTCTGCTAAAGTTTCTATAACACTATTATAGTATATTTAGCAGAAAAAGTCAATAGTTATTTTCCACAAAAAAAAACATCAGTATTTAAGTACCGATGTTTTTTCTTATCATGGTTAGAATAATCTTTGTCTTTGTCTGCTCCATTCATCCGCAAGTCTCTTTTTTGATATCTCAAAATAAGTTTCGTCAGAATCAATTCCAATAAAATTTCTGTTGGTTTTCAAACAGGCTACTCCTGTACTACCAGATCCCATAAACATATCTAAAACAGTTTGTTCCTTTTCAGTATATGTTTTTATTAAATATTCTAATAGTGCGACTGGTTTTTGTGTTGGATGAAGATTTTCATAATAAACATCTCTCGTGAATTCTAATATTTCACATGGGTATCTTGTTCCGTCATCTTTATACTCTGTCGGTTTTATCTGATTTGCAGAAATAGATTGTGAAAAAGTACCTTTAACCTTATTAGTTACTTTATTTCCAGTATGCTGAACTTTTTGCGGAAAATACAAGCATTGTTCTTTATAAAACACACATATATTTTCAACATATTTAGCAGGTCTTCTTTTTACCTGAAATATATTTGTTGGTCTTTCTTTCTTCCAATACCAATCATATTTATACCAATCTAAATTACTTAATCTTAACTTACTTGCGAACGGTTCTTGTGCAAAGATTAAAACTGGTGTTGTTGGTTTTATTACTCTTTCTATCAGTTGCCAGAATTTAGAAAAATCAATTTCTTTATCCCACTCTAAAGGTGTTGTTCCATATGGGGGATCACATAAAACTAAATCTATAGAACAATCATCTATCTCTTTTAATCTATCGGCGTAGTCGCCTAGCATTATATTAAAATTACTATTACTCATACAAGCAAACCATCCTTTTCAACCTGTATATGAATATCATAGCACAAAAAGCAGGAAAAGTCAAGTTGTTTTTGACCTTTCCTGCTGTTAAAATATATAACATATTGCTTTTGGTTTGTCAAGTGTTTTTCAAAATATTTTTCATTTAATTTTTAGCATCTGTAGATATAGTATGTATCTCCCTCAAAGTCATAAGTACCCTCTTGGCCGTCATAAGATGCAAGAGTAGGCGCAACACCGTCCGTGCGAACAACATATTCAGCAAGCTCGCCGTAATCAACAAGATTATTATTCTTTACAGCATATTCAAAACTCTCTTTTCCAAAGTTATCAATATACCATTCAACAGCATTTGAATAAGATTCAAGCATATTCTCACAAAGAAGATCAGCTAACATTTCTTGCAGTTTGTATTCAGGGTATCTGCAATCAGTATAATCAATATTCCCGTCTTCATCTTCTCTGAAATCGTCATCATCAATAAGATTATTGTCAATACATTCCTGAACAAGTCTAGTACCGTAAACAGGATCAGATTCAGAAGCTATATCTTCTGCATAAGAATCATAGGATTCTTTCATTGCATCTTCAAACCAATCTTCGTTTACATAATCTTCCCAACCGTCGATAGATTCAACTCCAATATCATACTCAACAAGATTTTGCACCTGTTCAACTGCAATTTCTTCTGCTTCATCGTAATCATCGAATACATAGAAATCCATTCCTGCACACTCATACAACCCGCTTCTAAGGTCAGTATACTTTACATAATAATAGTCCGCAACTTTTTCAAGTGCTTCCTGATAGGTTTCTCTATCAGCTTCCTCATAGCCAAACTCTTCAAGTGTACCGAGATATCCACCGTATTCCATATCCATACAATACAGTGCCAATGCGATTTCAAGGTCTGTAAAATCAGCCTCGTCTCTCAGATAATCTACAAATTCATTATAAGTAATCATAATTAAATACTTCCTTTCAAGTTAAATACTCTATTATTTATGTGCTATATGCACATTTATTATAGTATATCAGAGTTTAATTTTTAATGCTTTTTAATTATTTTTTACTCACTTTCGTACATATCTTTCATAATTCTTGCACACTGATTACAAGGATACATTTGGGAAAGTTTGCTGTAGAATGCACTATGCTTACATCCTTTACAGCAATCTGGCAAAGTGCGCATAATTTCAAGCATCTCAAAAGCTACATCATAATCAATTCCATGATCATCACAGTAGCATTCAACATCAGACTGAGTGTAGTTTTCGCTTTTTCTAATTTTAAGTAAATCTTCAATATTCTGCTTTGTCATAGTAACCACCTCACTCCTCATCGCCATAAAAGTCAGCGAGAAGATCAAAATATTTACCTTCTAGCTTTTTATAGGATTCTTCATACTGCTTTACACGCTTTTCCAGAGATGCAATATCACTCATAATATCTGTCAGGGTGTCAGCAAGACCCTTATTGATAAGGAGATGTTCAACTCCAACTTTATCATACCGACCAGTCTTTGTAAGGATTTCAAGAACCTCATCCTTAGAAATTTCAAAATTACCGTTCATATTTGTACCTCACTTTCAGAAATATCTTTCGATCATTGACTTCATATTCTCCATTCCTACCGGATTCATTGTATGAAGATTGAAATTGAAAGTATAATTTGCGTTTTCATTGTATCCGTTTTCAATCAACCAGTAGACCAGTTTAATCGCATCTCCGCCGTCATAACTATATTCACCTAAATCATGGTCAAGATCCATAAGAATATTTGTATATCCGGAATTTTTGATAAAGTCGATAGTTTCATTTACAGAATGAAAATGAATATATCCAGACGGTGCTGCCCTTTCATCATCTAACCAAATCTTAACCATTATTTAACCACCTTACTTAATAACAATAGTTTTGTTTTTACACGCCTCTGCAATCTTACGAAGTGTCTCATAATTCTTATTGATCCTTCTCTGGATCGCATTCTCATAGACAATTTTACCTGTCTCGGTTTCCTCAACAGTTGCTCTAATTATGCGTTCATTTGCCCATTTCTTTGCGAGAGTTTTATTATTAGTTGTTTCTGTTCGTCCATCACCATAAATAACTCTGTACTTACATTTCATAACATACCTCACTTTCAACTCTCATGTTCCTCTTGCTTACATTTATAGTATAACATATTTTCACAGAAAAGTCAAGTAGTTTCTCAGAATTAAGACATAAAAAATCCACTCATTTTCGAGTGAATTTTTGTTTATTTTATATAGTGTTAGTTTAGTATTACATTGAAACTAAATAATCATCACCGTATATCAAATAAGAAAGTGGCGCAAGATATGATGTATTTGCATAATCATTTTCATCTATATCTCGAACAATCTCAGTAACATAATCATATACTTTACTGATATCATCAATCTCTCCTTCTTCAAGCAGATATTCAGCTATTGTTAAATTACTATTTTTAGGAACCCCAATGATATCATATCTCAAAAAACTAATAAGTCTATCAATAATTTTATCATTTAAGTCAGAAATATCTACATAGCCGTGCAATGGAAATGATCTAAAAAGAACATCTTTATCTGAAAACTGATTGCTATATCTTTCATTCAAAGACTCTCCCAACTTGCTATAGTTTCTTTTCAATGCATTGAATCTTCTTTTTGCCTGTTCATAAGTTCCATATGTATTCTGTACTTCTGGATAACCACACATACCGTCACCCTGCATCGGGCAAGCCTGAACAATATATCCTCTCGGATTAGATTCTATTGATATGTAATAACCATTTATTTCAACCTGATCTTCGTCATTTGTGTAAGACCATTCTCTTATCAATCGTACCATACTAAATCAACCTTTCTAAAAAAAAAATAATATCAGCCCTAAAACTCCTTCAAGGCTGATATTATAGTATCTATATTGTTTATTATTTGTATTATATCTTTCTTATTTTTTGTTTCTTTTTGCGCCTTTCTTTTTTATGAATTCAATCGGCTTTACCATATATTCAAGATATACCTTATTCCGTTTTATCTTATATTCAAATGTGAGAAAAGAAACCTTATCATCTTTATTCTTTACTACTAACAAATCCCCTTTTTTGATTTGATCTAATTCTGCTCGTATTGAATTACACAATTCAATATCTAAATCAAATCCACTTTGTAACTCGCCGTAAAAATCTGTATTCTTACTCTTTTTTGTTGCATCATCTAAAATGGCATCAATAAGTCTTTTCTTATTGTGTCGATCATTATATAGATTAAATCTTTCAACCAAAGAATCCTCATTTGGAAACTTACTATATACTGTATATCGGCATCCAATTACCTCAAACCTACCGTCAAATTCAGTGCTTGTTATCTCTAGCACATTAGCTACTCTTGACATAAAAACTCCTTTACATTAAAACAATTTCTTTTCAACAGCATTATTTAGTCTTTCAACAGCGAGAGAAAAATATCTCTCGTTTATTTCAAACCCTATATAATCGCATCCAAATTGTTTACAGGCAACTAAAGATGATCCACTACCTACATGAGTATCAATAATTTTCATTCCTTTTTCTGCAAAAGTATTTAACAAATACATATACAATTCTACCGGTTTTTGAGTAGGGTGTATCTTCTTTGTTGTTCTGTTATCAAATCTAAATAATTTCTCTGGCTTATTATATGAAGTCCACGCAATTTCAACCTGAGAGAAGTTCTCCCACGGTTGACATTTATCCCAAACAACAATACATCTTGTAGAGGGAAGGCCGAAATGCTGACCTCCCCAAATTATTTGATTTTTACTAACACGGAATAATTCATCAAAATATTCTTTTGTCGGCGCAATATCCCAATCATGTATACTGTCTGAATTAAGTATCCTATCCTTTAGAATTCCTCTAGCGTGTGTTGAATCTTCCGGTAATCCGTATGGTGGATCAACAATAGCTATATCAAAATATTCATCTGGAAATTCTGATAGTGCTGACATACAATCAATATTGTATAGATTATTTAATTCAAATAACATTTATCCATCACCTTAAAATAATTTCTTTGGTCTAACCGTGTCCTTACTAAAAACAGAAACATCATAATTTGTAATCAATACTTCCTGTGTCTCACAATATCTATTCTTCAAGTTATAGCTTGCACCTGAATAATCTGTATATATATATATAGATTGTATTATATTTTTCTGACCAATTTATCAAAGAATTATTTTTCAGTCCTTTATGTTCCGTTACATTTGATAGGTAAAACAATATTTCTCTTTCGTTTAGTGAATCAAGTAACTTGAACAACTCAATATCATCTTTTTCAGACCAACCGTTAAACCCTCTTTTTCCGTCATTATATGCCGCTGTCGATATTGAATAAGGAGGGTCACAGTAAACAATATCTCCGGCAGATAGTACAGAAAAATCAAATGACCTAAAATCCAAAGACGAAAATATAAAATTTTTTGAGTGAAGAGCATTACAAAATTCTATCAGATTAGATTCAATCTGGTCGTTATAACTTCTCATTCCGAAAGAAGTATTAAACTCATGACAGCTATTAAACCTTATTTGATTATTATATGAAAAACAAGTCAAAACAAATAGGTCAAGGATATCCCCTGTTCTGTTATACTCATCTCTCAGTCTTAAATAAGAATCCTTACTATCACTTGACATTCCATATTCTGAAATTCTATTTTTAATTTTTTGAATCAGACCACCTGTATCAATACTTTGAAAATACTTGTATAAATCAATTATATATGAAATCTGGTCGTTTGCATATATTGTATTTGTCATTACATTGATACCTACATTCAACCCACCGCAAAAAAGATCTACAAATTTATCAATATTTTCAGGAAGTGCCGGAATAATTGTGTTTAACAGCTTGTACTTTCCACCGGAATAATTCATAGGACTTCTTATATAATGCATTTAACTAACCTCTCAAAACAGTTTATTTTGCAATTTCTGTGTCTGATCTGATTGAACTTTTTGCTGTTTACATTCAACTAACGGTGTTTTATCTTTTCTTGCAAACTCAATCCGTCTTTCGGCAATGTCACAATACTCTTTATTTAACTCAATACCGATGAAGCTATAATCTGCATTTCTATCATTATTTTCATAAGCAACCGCTTTTCCTGTTGAACCACTACCCATAAATGGATCAAGTACAATTTCTCCCTTCGGGGTTACAAGACGCACTAAATATTGCATAAGAGATGTGGGTTTTACTGTCGGGTGAAAATTTTTATGTGGTGCTTTCTCACTTCCGAATTTTCCAGAACAACTATTTACATCATCTAAATAATCACCAATTCCGCCGCCACCACCTACAGTTTGCTTTGTAGGTAAATTATCAAGTCCTTCATCCCTATCACGCTTAGATGCCTTTGCACAATAAAAATACCTTGATGCAGAACCAGAATCATTATAATTAGACGGTGCTTGTGGTTTATCACCATTAAACATTGATGTTTCTTTGTTATGGTATTCTTTTCCTGCATAGTTATAAGGTTTGCCGCCGTTTCCGCTACCGCTGATAGGAAATCCACCGCATACCTCATCGTAATCAGACTCATCGTATGTCAGTATTACATTTGACGGAAATCTGCCTAATTTTTGACCGTCTGTTTGATGTGTTTCTTGTGCAGATGAGTCTCCATATATACCCTTCGATACAGCACTTTCAGCACTCCTAGAGTGATTCTGTATTATTTCATCGGTTGGAATTCTACATTCATCAATATTTATTCCACCAACACCATATTTCATAACATTATCTGCGACTGTTCCGGATATTGGTTTTCTTGCCACTATTACTGGTTCATATGCAGGTTTTAATGCTGTCCCATACCTGTAAAATTTTTTAGAAATATCTGAAACTGGTAATTTTTCATAATGATATGCTTCTGATTTTTCTTTATCATGTCTCCAAGGACGATCAAAACCAGATAACCCTTTAGAAAAATTATTATGTCCATTAGTATCACGCGCAACAAAATCAGAATGACCTTGCTTTATTCCACCTAACTCTGGATCATTTCCAAGTTTTTTATCAATAGCTAAACTAATGTTCATTGATTTAGGAAAACCACTTGAGTATAACCACATGACAGTATCCCTAATTTCAAACCCGGCATCTTCAATAGCGCAAGCAATTCTATGCTGAGTTCTAGGCGCGGCAAATGAAAGAAGGTATCCACCCGGTTTTAATACCCGTAAACACTTCTTCCAAGTTTCAACAGAAAAAGCAACTCCTGCATTATCCCAATCCTTGCCCATGAATCCAATTTCATATGGCGGATCAGTAACAATACTACCTATGCTATTTTCTTCCATTTTATCTAATTCATCTAACATATTACCATTTATAACAGTAAACATATTTATAATACTCCCTTAAAATAGTTTTGATTTACACATTCTCTCCTGACTTTCTATTCTTTGTTTTGCAATATTGAACATATCCGCATCTAACTCACACCCAGTAAAAATTCTATTTGTCTTTGCACAAACAATTCCTGTTGTTCCAGACCCCATAAATGGATCAAATATAGTTTCGCCCTCTTTCGTAAAATCTTTAATTATCCTTAAAACAAGTTCTTCCGGAAAAGAAGCCTTATTATATTTATTCGGCTGTCTTTGTATTCTCCATATATTTGTTTCTGTTCCGCGATCAAAATTAGAGTAATCAAATGCTCTGTTATAAGGTTTTTCAGAATCAAATATAATGATAAATTCAAACTGGCTGTTCAATATATTTTCATGCATTGACGGCTGTGCATTAACTTTGTCCCATATGATAATATCTTTTATATTATCTGCATACTTTCCAAGTATTTGCATCAATGCTATTTTATTCCCTGTTATCAGTTGAATGTTAAAAAATGTCAGTTTGCATAGTTTTAACAAATTGCATATAGTTAAATCAAGAAAATCAAAATACTCTTGCATTGTCATGTCATCTCCATAGTTGTCGTACTTCTTTGAAAATTCATTGTAATTTGTCTGCTTTGGTGATCTTGATATGTACTTCCCGTCACGAATTCTCAAATTCATGTTATACGGAGGGGATGTAATACAATAATCAAAATGTAACTCTCTCTCTATGGCTGTTTTCATATATTCATTACAGTCAATATTATACAGTATAGCAGACATACTATTATATCCTTTCAAAATAGTTTTCTGTTGACCTCTGATTCTGTTTTCTTTATCCTGTCTTTAGCTATATTAAAATAGGATTCATCTAATTCAATTCCGATGAAATTCCTTTTTGTTTTCAAACAGGCAACACCCGTTGTCCCAGAACCCATGAAACAATCCAAAACAATATCATTTTCATACGACCAAGACAATATATGATCTTGTGCCAACTGCAAAGGAAATTGCGCCGGATGACCTGTTCTTTCATTATTTGATGCTATTGTATTTATAGACCAGACATTCCCCAATGGTTTCTTTTCTTTACATACATTATTTGCTGTCACTATTTTTCTGTCATCCCTCATACTTCCGTCTGGATTCCTTTGATGAAATACAGATGCTTTTCCCGAATGCTTTGAATCTTCCATTAAAAATGTAAAGTGATTTGGTTTCCCCTTTGATAGAATAAACATATACTCAAATGATTGCCAATATCTAGGTATCCTAGTGTCTCTAGGCATTGGATTTGGTTTATGCCAAATCATTGTATCGTGTAAATTAAACCCTATTTCTTTGAAATACAGTGCTTGCTTAAAACTTGTTCCTGATTCAGTTCCGTCAACAGTTGCATCGTTTACAACCCAAACAACAACACCACCGTCTTTAATAACTCTAAATAATTGTTCTGATACTAATTGGAATTTATCAAAATTCCAATTATATATGTTACCATTATACTCTCGTAGATTATCATAAGGCGGGGATGTTACAACTAAGTCAACAGAACTATCGGCAATATCTTTCATCACTAATAAGCAATCCCCATTATATAACTGAATACTCATACTTTCAGCATACCTCAAAACAAAGATTTAGATGTTTTAGTAGACTTCCCGAAAATAACTTTATTTTCATCAATACCAGACAGCTCACAATAAATTCGCTTCTTTGCTGTTTCAACATATTCAGGGACAATTTCAAACCCTATATAATGTCGGTCAAGTGCTTTTGCACACACTCCTGTTGTACCCGTTCCGAAGAAAGGATCAAGAATAATATCTCCATTTTTTGTAAATTTACTTAACATTGTTGTGCATACATCTCTATGCATTATCGCTTTATGACCGTCAACATGAAATGGATTTACTGTTGATTGAATCACATTATTGAATATGTCCTTCCCATAGCTATAAAAAGATTTTCCGTCCTTTAAGCAAATAAAGTATTCAAAAGAATTTATTACAGACCTTGTACCCATTTCTTTATCGTAGTTTCCATTTGGTTGTGGGTTAGTCCTATGCCAGATAACTGTGCCATTAATCCTATCTGCAAAATTACCAAGATATCTGTAGAAATCAACTTTGTTATAGTAATTACATTGAACATTTACAATGACATATCCTTTAGACACGCGCAACATTTGATCTGTTATTTCCACAAGCATTGTATAATAATCTTTCAATGTATCTGAATAATGCTCATATGTATCGTCTCTCTCCCTGTTATATGGTGGAGATGTAAAACAACAATCTACATAATTATCCGGCATATCTTTTATCAGTTCAAGACAATTACCAGTGTATATTTCATCTAAATTAAACATATGACTTACCTCAAAATAATTTTGACATACCTTGCGGTGGTTTTATGGAATCATCAATCTTCACACCACTCATTTCAGCACAAAAATTCCTCAATCTTGTTTCAGCTATGTCAACATATTCTTGACTAATTTCAAACCCTATATAATTTCTTCGTGTAATAGAACACGCTTTTGCAACTGTTCCGCTACCCATGAATGGATCAAGAATTATATCATCCTCATTAGACCATGACAATATATGATCTATCGCAAGTTGTTCTGGAAATATTGCAGGATGCTTAAAAGCAATTTTATCAGATGTAGTGTTATATAACCCTACCTTATAATTCCATATATTTGATTTCGGAACAACCTGTTTTATTTCGTACCTATGTTCCTCTTCAAACTCACCGTCAACATTACGCTGTCTACGAATCATTCTAACAGTTCTTCTGTCACCACATTCATTTCTTCTAGGTTCTGTCAACAAATGAATTGTTTTTGGCTTTCCTTTAGAAAATACAAACATATAATCAAAACTTTGCTGATATCTAACTCCATTTCCTGTATTTGGTGTCGGATTATGTTTCTGGTAGATCATTGTATCGTGTAACTTAAAGCCAATATCAATAAATTTTAATGCTTGCCTAAAAGATGTTCCTGTCTCGCTACCGTCAACAGTTCCGTCACCAACAACCCAAACAACAACTCCACCATCTTTTAATGCTCTGAATATTTGATTTATTGCTTGAATTTGATAAGACTCATCAAAATTAAATCCATTATATGTTCTTAAAGAATCATACGGTGGAGATGTCACTATAAGGTCAATGCAACAATCATCAAGTTTTCGCATACCACTTACACAATCTGTGCAATATATTTTATTCAGTTCTAGCAAACTACATCATCTCCAAATTAAAACAATTTTCTATTTGATTCAATTTCCTCTTTTTCAATTCTTTTCTTTGCTGTATTTCTCTCAAAACAATTTCTTTCTTCTTATAGCATTTACAACAGCTTCAACTCTTTGTTTACCTACATCACAATAAGGATTTTCTTCATTATTACATAATTCAATATCTAAATATTTTAGATCATATCCATTTTCAATATTTAGTTCCTCACAAGCTACTGCATGAGTACAACTTCCCGCTGTTATATCAATAGTAAACCCATTTGTCGGCGTTATAAGTTTTATTAACCATTTAATCAATTCTACTGGTTTTAATGTCACATGAGGGTTTCTATCTCCGTTAGGAAGTGTTCTTTCTGACGGACTTACTTTAGGGCAGTATTTGAATATTGGAAATAATCTTGATCCCCCACCTACATCACCATAGCCGCCGAGAGAGTCATTTTGATAATGTTCATTTATCTCATTATTAAACGCACCATAAATATGTCTTGCTCTGCTAGATGTAGATGCTATTCCACTTCCGCCACTAGATTTAGAAATTCCAGTCTGTGCATCAATAGCTTTTGAAATTTCTTCATCAATTACAATATTAGGCGGAAATCTACCGTCTGGATTTGCAGGAACAGCCATATCTAATTCATATTTACCATAAATTTTATCATCTTTATCAGAATAATTTGTTGTTGGATTCTTAGATGCTTTTGCATTTAACATATCAATATCTTCTTTAGATATTGGTACTCTGCAAGCACCTATATTCATTGCTCCAACACCATATTTTTCAATATTTTGAATATATGTTCCGTCAAGAGGTTTTTGAAATATTGTTATTGTTTCGTGTGCTGGTTTTAATCCTGCTGTTTTCCAGTCTTTATATACTTTTGCAAGATCAGGATTTCCAGAAGCATCGAACATTTTACCAACATCTTGTGATTTAGGCATTCCTGATAAGTATAAGTAATCTATTTCTTCAACAATAATAAATCCAGAATCTTCAAATGCACACTTCATTCTATGGTTAGTTTTAACTGAACCAAATATAGAAATATATGATCCGGATTTCATAACTCGCATAAGTTCATCTGATCTTAACTTGCACCAGTCATAGAAATTTTTCATATCCTGTATATTGTTTAAATAAAAATTAGGTCTACGCTTACCAGAATAACCTGTCCCCTTAAAATCGCTGTGGCTACCGTTTCCGTCATGCCAAGATTTCATTGAATCCCAATTTTTCCCCATAAATTCAATAGCATATGGAAAATCAGATATACAAGAATCAATCGAATTATCTTCAAGTTCTTTTAATGCTTCCAAATTATCACTATTTACAATCTTTCCTGATTGTGTTTCATAGAATGTATTCATCAAAATAACCTCTTTTTCTCAAACTTACTTATCATATTACTAACTGTATCAAACGACTTTTCATATACAAATAGTTTTTCTGAAACTATAAATTTTTCATCAGATGTATTGATCTGTCTCTTTACATCTTGCGCCCAAATTTCATTAAAATCTTTTGGTGCAGTCTGCTCTGATACTAATACAATATTGCTATCTGATAACTTTCTTGCAAAATCCCAAAATTCATCCGAATTAAAATTCTTGTTTCCATTGTAGTCTTTTGTATTTTCATACGGCGGGTCACAGTAAATCAAACATCTTTTAACATTCTTATATGATGTGTAATCAGAACATATGAAATCAATATCTGAAAGATTCTGTTTCATAAGATTCCTAAGATGTTCTTTATAAGGCTCTCGATACTGACCGTCAGAATAATGTGGTTTTGCAAATCCGCCGTCAAAGAAACGACCATTGAAAGATGCTAAAAACCCTACACATCCAATATACCAATATTCTTCCGAAGTTACATTGCCTGAATTAAACTTATCTCTTGCAATACAATACTCTTCATATGAAATATCCTCTGGAAAATCAGATATTTCTCTTGTCTGAGCGTATCTTAAAAGTTCTATTAAATATCTGTTTATATCGTTTCCTATTTTTTGATCGCATTGAACCTTGTCGATTATATTTGCACCGCCAACAAAAGGTTCTATATAAGTAGTATATCCACTACAGTACAAACATTTCTGTATTATTTGAACTATGCTGTCTGAAATACTTGCTTTACTTCCCATATAATTCATAAAGTGCCACCGCCTAGAAACAATTATCACATATATAGTATACCACAAAAAATAACATTTGTCAAGTGGTTACATAAAAAAGTATTGCACTGTTTATACAGTGCAATACTATATACATCCCTCTATTTAAATCTCTTCCATATACTCATATACTTGTTCTGTATAATCATCAATGGATTCGCCATTATAATCAATGTATTCTGTAACCTTATCAACTGTGACTAAATCATATTCTCCGGATTGACCTAATTCATTCGCAATTTTAATAGCCTCTTTTTCTGTATCATATGCATCATATGCATCATAACCGTCCAGAACCACCTGATAATATTCATATTTATTGCCGCCCCTAACAGCTAAGTCAACATAATTTATTATATCATCATCTTCAATATATCCTTGCCAATAGTCAGCAGTTTTGTCAACCTCTCCAACTTGACCGTCGTATTTTGAATGTGAGTATCCACCGCCATATACAAACTCTGTATCTGCATGATCATATATGCAATCAGTAGCAAGTTCCATTAGTGCAAGTTTCATTTGTTCATCATCTTCCGTATAATCAATGTCATTTATGTCATAATTACTAATCCAAACATAACTTAGATATACCGGAATCTCTTTATCAATAAGACCTGTACCATAGTAATATGAATCTGCCTGAATACCATCAATGGTTGCTGTTCCATCTATACTATATATAGAACCATTCTCAAAATCTCTAACATACTTTATAGAATTTATTTTTACATTATTTATTCCGAATGTCTTTACTGTGTAGCCAGCACCCGGACCTTCATTAAGTTGTCTTTCAATAATTCTAGTGTGTTTTGATTCTCTTACAACTCTTCCGCGCTTTCTTGAAAATCTTTCTACTTTCTTTCCATACATAGATGCTATTTGAGACTTAGACCCGACCTTAAAACCATTCTGTTGAAGAAACTCTTTCACATGACGAAGTGTTGTCTGAGAAGAATCCCATTGAGCTAAAAGTTCAACTTCTCCACGAGAATTTATCTTGCATACAGGAGTATCATAAGAATACAGAATTTGTGATCCGTCTGAATCGTCTACAACATGAGCCTTGTTGTAAAAAGATTTTCTTGAATCATATCTAGGTTCAAGACTTCTTGAACCCTCACCAATCAGTTTTATCATAAATATCAACCTTTCTTATGTAAAAATATTCTTGCCAAACAAAGCATTTGACAAGAATATAGTAATATATTTGATTAAAGTTAGTCAAAAATGCTGTTTTTTTTTTATGTAATTTTCATTTCCAACTATCAGCGTGTGCAATAATCTTAGATACAATACTATTTGGGAATGATCTACCAAGCCCGTACCATGTATCATATTCAGGCTTATACAAGAATGTACCGTTTTCAAATGTTTTTGGTTCTCCTGTCATTGGTGTGATTTCCAAATCGCCGTAAAACATTTTATAGCCCTCACATGATAGAATTCTTTCTCCGTTGATAATCTGCACTGTTTATTCCTCCTCATAGAAAATAGTTTTTTGTTCTACAGTCGTAAAACCAAAGAACGGCTTTTGGTAATATACTAACTGATTTATTACATCAGTATACCAATTTGAATCTTTGAAATATGGATTTCTTAATAGACATAGAAATATACAATCTAATCTAGGTATTTCAACATGAGGATCATCATTTGTTGAGAGTGTTAAAAGTTCTGATTCTATTCGTTCATTTGTAATTAAGCAAACATTTTTTCCGAACTCCACTTGAAGTCTTAACGATAAGTATTCCAGAACCTCTAACTTATCCTTATATTCTATACTTCCAATAAGCAGTATTCCGCAAGAAATATCGTTATCTAGGAATGAATCAAATATTTTTATATAATCAGATTTCTTCACTTTGCATCATCACCAAAATGTTTCTTTGCGGCATTTATACAGTCATTTATACTGTTTCCGGTAGCATGATATTTATTGGATTCACCGTCTATAGTCTTGTAAATATCTACAGACCATTTATTATCATTTGATCGAAACCAATTCTTAAAGGTAACGCCATCATATTGATATGCAATAATGTCATTAAACATCTGTGAGAACTCTACATCGTACCCACCATCAGTCTCGGTCTGTCTCATTCCATTTCCAATTATACTCTTAAATTGATTCTCTTTAACATGACTTTTCATATCAGTATTCTCCTTAAATATAGTGTAACATAAATTATCTGCAAAGTCAAGAGCAATCCTGACTATTTTTTACATTCTACATTTTCAACAATTTTGTCTACTATTATTTCATCTTTATTGTTTATATTTTCAAGAACAATATTGTCTAAATAATCAAACACTTTTCTTCTTATGTACCTTGCTCCGTTTTTATCATCAAAACAGAAATCAATAAGACTATTTCTTGCGCTATCTGAAATCTGTATTGTCTTGCCTAGTTCATTCAATCTATTCTCATACTCGCCTATATATTTATCTACAAGCTGATTATGAATTTCTTTTGTTATTCTATTAAAATAAACAATGGAATCAAGTCTGTTCAAAAATTCCGGTGCAAAGAAATTCTTGATTGATTTCGAGATAACACTTGAATCTGTATTTGATTCAAACCCGATCTTATTATTATCAATCAATTCTTTACAACCTAAATTTGATGTCATGACGATTAAACAATTACAAAAATCAACCGTTGATCCGAATGAATCTGTTAATCGCCCGTCATCCATGATTTGTAATAGTATGTTTACGACATCAGGATGTGCCTTTTCTATTTCATCAAATAGAATTATAGAGAATGGATTGTGCTTTACTCTCTCTGTTAAAGATCCGCCCTCATAGTGTCCAACATATCCGGGCGGAGAACCTATTAGCTTTGCTATCATATGTTTCTCCATAAATTCAGACATATCTAATCTGATAAAACTCTCTGGCGTGAAAAAGTATTCTGATAGCTTTTTACATAGTTCTGTCTTTCCAACTCCTGTTGGTCCTACAAATAAGAAATTACCAATAGGCTTTGTCTTATCGCATAACCCTATAAAATATTTCTTAAAACATTTACATAATATTTTTATTGCTTCATCTTGCCCTAATATGTCATCATGTAATTTCTCAATAACAGTTTCAACATACTCGGCAGACTTTCCACCCTGATTTATTCCGGATAAATCATAAATAGCATTGTCAATATCTGATTCAGATATTTCCTCTGACTGCCTATTCTTTGCCTTTACACAAGCAATATCAAGTACATCAAATGCTTTATCTGGAAAATATCTATTCTTTATATATGTCTTACAGCCGCTTACAATGCGCTGAATGTTATCATTACTTATTCTTATATTATGATGCTTTTCAAAGGATTCCTTGCTGTCTAATAATGTACTTACTGTTTTCTCTGTATCTAACTCCGGTACATGGACAACTGAAAATCTTCTTTCAAATGCTTTATCCTTTTCAAGCAGTTTGTATTCTTGATCAGTCGTACATCCTATAATATGAGAGCCTTGTGATAAATACTGTTTCAGTACATTCTGTAATGTTGTAGAATCATCACTTCCTGATTTACTCAATATAGAATGTATTTCATCTATAAATAGAATTGTATTATCATATTTTCTAAGTTCTGAAATTACTTCGTCTAATCTCTTTTCCAAATCGCCCCTGAATGTTGTTCCACTAATCAGCTTTGTTGTATTTAGTTGAAATACATTGTAATTCAATAAGTTCTCAGGGCATTTATCTGATTGTAAATAATTACAGATACCGTATACAATACTTGTTTTTCCAACACCTGGATTACCACATAGCAGCACATTAGGTTTCTTTAGCTTCGACAGAATATTTACTGCTTCCTGTATTTCTTCTTCTCGACCATAACAATTATACTTTATGTAATTTATAGGTGAAGTTAAATACTTTCCGTAATCTTGTAAAAGTACAGATAACTCATTCTCAATACTATTTGTAACCTCTGTTAAAAGTAATGCCCGTACTTTTATTTTTTCATTTACATAAATACAGTCATCAAAAAACTTATAGCTTTTCAGGCGTTCGTCTGAAACAAGTATATATGAAACATATGATGTTATCAACTCGGATGTCATGATATGGGTATACTTATGCTTAAAGAATAGAAAATTATCTAATAGTATCTTACATTCTTCTGATACTTCCATATTCTCTATTTCAGAACTCTCACCCTTTCCTGTCGGCTTCAAATTCTGTTTTATGATTTTTCCAGCACATTCTTTTAGGTTATCAGAAACTAATTTTCTAATAACCCCGTGCTGAACAAATATATATGATAGTAATGCCGTATCTATTTCCTTGAACTTTGAAGGAACTAATTGTAGTATTGGAACAAGGGCATATTTAGGTAGAATATTAAAAAATTCAACATACTTGGAATCCAATGTAATCACCGCCAAATGAAAAAGATTGTGTTATACATCTATAGTATAACACAATCTAAATAAAAAGTCAAGTGTTTTTATAAACTTTTTATGTTGCTCTCTTATCATTATTGCATTTAGTACAAAGCATCTGCAAATTACTGTCAATAGTTCTTCCGCCCTTAGACCAAGGAATAATATGATCTGCTTGCATTTCATCAATAGAGTATTCAACTTCAATGCCGTTTTTCATACAGATTGGACATTTATGGTTTTGCGATTCATAGGCACGAAGTTTTTGAGTAGGTGTAAAAGCACGAATAGAGAGATACTTTTCATCAAAATCTGTTCTCGGAGAAAGAAGATATTGAACAATTCCCGATTTCTTTGTAACATCATCATCAGCAATAAGTCTCTGAATATCAGTTTCAATAGTATTTGTATTATAAGAATTTGTATGATATTTATTATATAGAATTCCCCAATCTTGACAATCTGTAATACCTTTTCGCGCTTTCGGGAAAATCATCTTCGCCCAAGCAATTACTTGCTGAAAATACTGCCAGATATCATTTGCATCACTATCATGTTGATGCTTTGCCATATACATATCAACAGACTTATATCCATCTCTATCAGAAATCCATTTCAATGCTTTTTCAAGAATTTCTTGTCTTATTGGATTTCCTTTAAGATATCCTTCTGACATTTTCTGTGCAGTACATCCACGCTTAGAAAAGTACAGTTTTGCATCACTTAACCATGTTCCGGCATATGTAGCATTTAGAAGTTCTTGATCTGTAAGTGTTTCTCCGCCGATATTGATAACTTTGAACCATTCGAGTCTTTCTGTTTGTGTTCCAGTACATACATATACTTCAAGTTCATAATTAAGAATTTTATCTTTTACTTCATCATCAAGATTATGAAAAAATTGTGCAACACCATCAATGTTAATAGAGAAATCACCACAAACATATCTACAAATAGAAATTGTGCGCTGTTGACCGTCAAGAACTTCATATTCACCATTACCCCGGTCATTCCAATACATTGTATTAAGAGGAAATCCCTTCATTACTGTATCAATAACAGCATTTCTTTTAGCATCATTATATACAAATTCTCTTTGGTAGTTTGGTCTAATTTGTAGTTTTCCTCCAAATCCTGTAACTCCAAGATCATCTTTATCTTGATAATCTTTTACAAGATCAGATACTTTTACTTGTGTTTTTGTAATTTTCATAATTTTAGCCACCCCTCATGTAATACTTAAACTGATTTGGTGTGCAACGGTACTCTTTGATAATATATTCTTTAGAGAATGGGAAAAGAACTTCCTCTTCACCTTCAAAACGATTTATCTTACCGAACTTATTAAGAAATGCAGTTACATCTAGGCCATACATAGATCCAGTATTTGCATGAAAGAATATAGACTGATCTTTCTTACACACTTTATAATAACATTCTTTCGTAAAATCGTAACTTTTACTAAAACAAGATATCTTATTTGTATATTTAGTAACAGGCAACTCAAAAGGTGGTTCGTCAGATCTACAGTGAATACGGTAAATATCACCTTTATAAAAATAATCTTCTACAGGAACACCAGAATTCATGTAATCAAGTAGTGTGTATAAAATGCTAAAATCTTCATCACTGTTAAAAACTCCGCCGTTCCATTCTAAACCTTGTCTAACATCAATTATAGAAATAATGGCATCAATATCAAATGGAATACTATTCATATTTCACCGACCTTACTAATAAATTATTTTTTTTTGTCACTAAGTACATTTACTTTTGTTTTTGTGATTTGAATGATTATCGTCTCATTATAAATGATATAGATTCTTCTAAATCAGAAATGTTAATCAACTTCGATATTTTACACAAATCATCATAAATCTGATTTAGATCAATATGTAAAGTTTTTTGTTTATCCTTTACTGTATAAAGAGGCATAGCGCCATTTCTTACACTGAATGCCTTATTTTTATCCTCAATGTCTTTCATTAAAATACTGTACTGATAGGTCTTGAAACATAAATCAGCATATTTGTTGAAATAATTGTATAGATTTTTTCCATATTTATATGTAAATACAAATGAACTTTCGATACCGTAACTGCGCAACTTTTCTATCATCGACAGAAATGATTTATGGTTTTCTGTTTTCATCAAAGAATCACCATCTTTTCTATCATTCCACCCAACTACACCTGATTCCAATATTGCGTCGTTAGTCAATGTGCTTATTAGCATATCGTCTACACATAATTCTTCAGGCGATTTATTTTTGAAATGTAGAGAAGCATCCTCTTGATGTTTTACTAATATCTTATACATTCGATAGAGATATAATCTTTTTTCAAACAAAAACTGCTTATTGGCGATAAATTGCTGATAACCCGTGAATGCAATAGTGATTATGGATATAATCACTGGAATCCAAAATTGTAAATTATCATTCATATCATACACCTACTTTCTTACGAATTAGAATACGCTGGTAAGGGGCAACTACTTTCCCGTTATTGTCGTAATATATAGCGTGTTTCCATCCAACACTAATTTGCCCCTTATTACCTTGATCATAATAATCTTTAACAATCTGTTCTGATGCTCCCTCACCACCTGCGTCTATAAACAAATCCCCTTGACTAAAACCAACAACTTCAAATTCATCTGGATTATGCTTATCCAAATATGTAATAGGAACACCCATAACACCATCATAATCAACAGGAATATCAGTTACTTTATCTACATTAATAGCATTATAATTATCGTATTTAGGATATTCTTCAGGATTATAATTTTTCCAAAGAGGGAGTTTTTCGTGACGCTTCTGAATATCAAGATTAGTAAATATTGAAATAGCGGGGCATTTACCGTACTTGTGACCGTCATTCATTTGAGTAGTCAACTTTTCGTCCCACTTCTGATAATCGTCTGAAAGTTGGAATACACAAGTCTTATTCGCTGTATATCCAAGCCATACTTTATTGTCCTTCAGTAGTGGAAAGAATTCTTTGTAAGTGATAGCGTTGTTGTTACCCCATATAATAAAGGACTTTTCATAATGCATAAGCTGTGCAACATACTCACGGAACATCGAAAAGGGAGGGTTTGTAACTACAATATCAGACTCTTTCAAAGTTTCAATACATTCATCTGATCTAAAATCACCATTTCCAGTAAGAGGAATCTTAACTCCATCAGAAATATTATTATCATCTCCACCAGTATATTCCATTTTATATACAGATGTTCCAATATGGTAAAATGTTGCAATCAGTTTCTTCAAACCAAGATGCGCGAAATTAAGATGAAAATATTTCCAGAAATTAGACCATTCAGGATCATCACAATTACAGTATACAATCTTATCCTTGAAATGCTCTTTATAGTGCATCAATTCTTTTTCAATGTCTGAAAGCTGTGTGTAAAATTCATCGTTCTTTGCCTGTTTTGCTTTATGCAAATTACCATTAGTTGCTTTAGATTTTGATTCTTTCTTTTCGTAAAGATCGAACATTTTTACATTACCTCACTTTCCAAATATATTCCTTAAAGTGTTAGAATAGTTTATGATTACATTGCTTTTGTTCTTTTTCAATTCTGTTCTTAGCAACATCAAAATATTTACCATCTAACTCAATGCCGATAAAATTTCTGTTTGTTTTTACACAAGCTATTCCAGTTGTACCGCTACCCATAAATGGATCTAAAACTGTATCTCCTTTATTTGTAGAAAGAAGTATGCAATTTAGTGGTAATTGTAATGGAAATGTTGCTGGATGCTCTTTATCCACTCTAGGACTCATTTCCCAAACTTCGCTTCTAAAACAATCTTTTAACCTTTGTTTGTTAGCGATAGGTTTATTTTTACAAAGCCAGTAAATCCTCTCTGTGCATGGCAATAGCACATCATCTCTAACATTAGGTGAGTTCTTTCTATTCCAAATTATTTCTTGATATACCTTTGCATCTGTTCTTAAAATAAATTTAAGCGGGTGGTATACTTCGTTATCATGCCTGATAGGTTTATTGTTGAAAAATAAGCTACCATTATCTTTTAATTTAGTCATACATAAATTAATAAAATCAATCATCCAATTCTCATACTCTACTATATCTAGGTCATCAGAATATTCAGAATAGTTTATTTGGAAACCACTCCATATTTGGTTGCCGATTTTATCATTTTTTAAGAAATACTTTTTATTATAAGGTGGAGATGTTATGATACAATCAATGCTGCTGTCTTGTATATGTTCATTTATTGCATTCATACAATCTCCATTATAAAGGTTAATATTGTTCATTATTTTACTCCAATATATTCTTTCAATTCATCTTCTGTCATAATACGGAATCCATTTCTCTGCCAGAAACTAGCATATACATAATAATTTACATATTCTTCATAGTATTCTTCATTTTCATCATCATAGAATTCTTCAAGTTCATCAAACTCTGCAAATTCTCTCTGCTCAAATCCCTCACCCCAACCGTCACTATACTGTCCGGAAAGATAGTCTTTAAGCTGTTTTGTATCTTCATCTGTCCAGTCATCCTCAACAGTGCAATATGCGACACCAAAAAGATTCCCGTCAATTCTTTCTACGCCAATTTTAGTTTCAATCAGCTTTTCAATATCATCCGTATATGGTGCAAGATTTGTTTCATCCGCTTCAACGGCATTGATAAGATCACTGTCATTAAAATTTGGTTCTGTTTCATATCCATCCCAATTAATTGCGGTTATTTTAATGGTATTATAGAGTTTAATCACTTTAGACATTTTATTTTACCTCGCTTTCATTGTTCTGTTCAACCTTTACAATCCAGCCATTACCATACCCAGGTGTTGTACTAACAGAAGTTCCATTTTCGTTATAGAATCCTCCATTATCAAGACGAATACGACCAGTCTTTGTAATGCGAACTACCTTATGATAACCATAACATTCGCCATAAGCATTGTATTCCTTTACAGTATCTCCAACATTAAACTTCGTCATGTAAACCTCGCTTTCAATATAAATCAAATGTTAATATCGTGATCTCCGTCAACATCGACCTTAATCTCATTTTCATTTTCATCTGTAACGAGAATGACCTGAACAGCATCATACGATCCATTACCAATAAGGCTATTGATAGTGTTAATAAGATTACGAGCAGTATACTTTGCAAACTCACCGTCTATAGTAATACGGAAGAAAGTAACTCCGCTCTTTGGAATTATTGCAACATTAAACTCTGTGTTGATTTCATCATCAATAATATTCATGATGCGAAGTACAAGGTCATCGTTATCAAAAAGTCCAAGAATCCTAATCTGTGTAATTGTCATAATAATTTACCCCACTTTCACTTGAAAGAGCATCATCCATTACTCAGCGATTTGCAATTTCCATAATTTCTTCATAGAAGTATTCAACGCAATCCTTAATATCATCATCGTAAAGCCAACCGTACTCATCAATATCGTAAGCACAAGCACAACTATAGTCAGACTCACGAGTGTTATTAAAAACCGTCACATTGTCTGCATCAATGTTGAAATGGCAATATGCCTCATCTTCAAAAAGTTCTGTATGCTCTTTATAAATTCCTATAAGATCAAGAATAACTTTCTCTTTATTATCATCAGTGTTGAACTTATAGATTTCCATATTATTCTCCTCTCACATATCAAATCATTCATCAATCTTATCAATAACAATAATGTTTGCTTTCAGTGCAACAAAAGGAAGTCCATTCTCAGGCGTATAGCCACAGATGTTATAATAGTAATACTCATTACCATTTGCCTTATCTATTGCTTCGCCGATAATCTCAACAGGATCTCCCATGATAGATCCTCCACGATAGGATTTCTTATACATCTTCTTAATGAGATCATATTTCATTTTCGTACCTCACTTTCATACCCTATGCTCCTTTTTCTTACATATATAGTATAACATATTTTGAATAAAAAGTCAAGTATTTTCTGGAAATTCAAAATAAAAAATCCGTCATTTATTTGGCGGATTTTTGTATGATATTTACAAATAAATTAAATAGATGTAAAAGAATACCAGTTCTCAATAAGACCCTCTACGACCTCTTCTGCTTCATCATCAGTGATTAACCGACCATTTGGACCTGTGAAGTGATCAAGCATTTTCTTCTCAATCGTATCAAAATATTCTTGACAAATTTCATCGACACATTCAGGAAGAAAAGAGGCATTTACTGTGACGATCATGTTAAAACTATAGGTTCCAGAGATTATATCTAGTAAAAACATAAATTCAACTCTCTTAATCAGAGAATCTTTTTTCTTTAACTCATATTCCATATCACTGAATGACTTTCTGAAATAATTAGATGGGCTTAAATTCATTCCTCTTGTATAGAATAGGCTTGCAAACTTTTCTGAAATATTGAATTGAACATCAATTAGACGGGAATATGATCTTGAAAAATCATGTCTATATCTTTTAGTAAACATCTTTTAATTACCCTTATTCAGATTACGGATAACATCAAAAATATCATAATCAATATTTTCAATTTGAGTTACAGGAAAACCGCAATCAAGAAGTTCACTGATATCGTCCATATAGCTACTTTTTGCACGACCGTATGCTCGTCTATCTTTTTCAAGACCGCTTTCAAGGTATCTGTTTCTAAGTTTTTCGACCCATTCTTTTTCTAATTCCAGTGAGGGACAGACAACATAAACAGGAATATCAGGGTTACTTACAAGCATCTTCAATGCCATAACAACATCATAATGAGAACTAACAAAAACATTAAATCCTTGTGATGCTAAATCTTCTGCAACCATTGCATAAAAACAGTACCACTTCTCAGGCTCTTTTCCTTCGTGGAAATTAGAACTTTCAAGATCAATAAAGTTATAGTCTATTTGCTTAGAGCAATATGTTGATTTTCCTATACCTGTATATCCAATAATAATTTTACCTGTCATTGTTTACTTCCCCCGTTTCACTAACATATTTATCAATAACTTTCTTTTGGTATTTGATTAGATAGTCTTTTGCACTGAAAGCATCTTTAAGGTGTTCTGCATATTCAAGTTCACCTATAATTCCTTTTTGCTTTATAGTGTCATAAAATATAGAGATATTCAAATTGATAGTTTCTAGTTTAAGGCGAATAATCTGTCTTTGATTATCATTAAGATTGTTAAAATAACCACTAGAAATAAATTCCTCAAACATACTCTTTGTATTTTCCATATCGTCTATGAGAATTTTTTCAATTTCATACATTGTTTATCTCACCTCCACTTTCTATATGGTCTTGCTTTAACCATTTGATAAATGCCTCGTGACATAAATCAGAACATGATTCAAACATTCCGTCATTATTTAGCGGTGGTGCCTTGAAATAAGGACACTCTACACTATTATTTTGACAAAACAAAAACCCAACAATACTTGCAAGTTCTTCATCACTCATTTGTCTAAGATATTCAGAGTTTGTCATATTTTCAATCACTTTCCTTTTTATTAGATATATTTACATAAAAGTTTTTAACTTCTTCATGGAATGTTTTATCAAACAGTTCAAAGTCAACAACTACTTTATCACCAAAATCAAATTCATCTCTATCAGAATATTTTGGATAGTAAATGTCTAAAATAATCGGAAAATCAAAATTCATGTTCCCACAATTAGTAAGAAATATATGAATAACAGGATATTTTGAATCTCCAAATTCCTCTAACCTAATATCAAAGTTGTATCCTTTGTTGATAAAATTATGTATTCCCCAATGCTGAACTTTTGCGAGAGTTGTTTTTTCTACCATAATATCATCCTACTCTAATTAGCTTTACAAGTCCTTTTTCAACTTCCTCGGCACCAATAACAACTTTGCTTATGAAAGTAAAATTATTCTCTTCTGTTTGAGCATACAGGTACAAAATTGTTTTATCAGTTTCATATGTTTTAACTATTGCATTATATCTATATCCGGCTTTCCATCCATATCTCTTAAATCTATCTTTATCATAGAGAAGTGATTCATCTTTAAGAACATGAATTTGAACTAATGCTCCTTTTTCAAAATATCCAACATCAAATCTATAAATTGTTTCTGGTAAAACACCCTTATATTCTTTGTTAAATTCACTAACATATTCATCACCCTTTAACTCCATTTCGAGTGCTGTGAAAAATGCTTTCTCATTGGCAGTTAAGAATTCTTTATCTCCATATGCGATCAGTTTTTTATTAAAATCCAAATAAGCAGTTGGATTACATGACTGATTATTATATAAATAAATATTGTAACAATCGCCAGATGACTGTGATAGTCCAATAATAGTATGACGAATTTCTTTACAATCTTTCGGATTCACTAGAAAGAAAGAATCTGAAATCAACAGTATCTCTCCATCTTGTTCCGGAAATAACAATTTGTAATTATTTTTGAGAAATTTGTGCATAAAAGAAAAAACACTATCACTCATAATTTTAACCACCTTTTCAATAATCTCTAAGCTGATCGACAAGAATAAAAACCGTTAATGTTACATTTGGATTTATAGAGTATAGGTATCTTTGCATTTCTTTTACTGTAGATCCAGATGTAATAAAGTCATCACAAATTAAAGCATTTGTTCCATTTGCTAATGACATAAAAATCTCTTTATGTTCATCTGTATCGAATTTCAAAAAGTCATAAAATCCCTCTCTTCCGGCAACAGGCATATATTGTTTTATCTTAAATACAGTCCCAGATTCCTTTAATTTGTAAAATCTTTTTTCTATTGATTTTGCGGCTATAGTTGCCTTTTTTATATCTGAATATCTCTCCGTATTCATCAATGCAGTTATTGCTTTCTCGATATCAAATTTTATGTTATCATAAGATTCTTTAACCAGTCTTACATCCAAAAAATCTCCATCTGTGTATTCAAGCAATAAACTATCTAATAATGCCATAACGCCAACAGAATCACCATGACCAAAATCAGACATGAAAACAACATCAAAATCAGTTAGTTTTTTATATTTATCAAGTCGTAACATACCGAGTTCTATAAAATCTAAAACAGAATCTCTATAGAAAAACGTATCGTTATTATAATTACTTTTAAATAACTTACGAAACTCTTTTACCTCTTCAATATCTGCATTCGTATTAAATTTGTAGGCATAAAAGTATGTTAGTTCTTTTGCCGTTTTAATTCCAAAGTCATCATCACATAAATGAATTAAATCATACTCAAGATCATTACTATAATCAAAATCATATTTTCCTTCACTATTTTTAGAAATACCGTCTTTTATAATCATATCAAACAACCCAAGAACTTTCATCCAAAATCTTATTGCTTTGTGCAACAATCATTTCCATATTGTTTTCTTTAAGGTGGTATTCAATCTCATTTATTACGCAGGATGAAGTTATAACCTCAATATTCATTTGTTTCGCCAAAGACTTAAATTCTTCCGATATTTCTTTCAGTTCATCTCTTTGTTTATACCCATCCAACATAAATCACTTCCTATTCTTATAATCTTTCAATGCCTGTTCATTTACAATGTATGAAAATTCATCTATTTCATCAATCGGAATAATTGCAATAACCTCTACATCTTTTTGACCTTCATTCCAGTCATACTCAAAGACAAGTCTACAATCCTCGACAAGCATGAGTTCCTTCAAATACTCGTAGCCATCATTATCGTTATATCTCTGCCGGATTAAAACAAGAACGGATTCTAGCAAAGATCGTTCATTTAAATATCTTTTAACAGTATCAGCTACATAATTCTCGGCTTCAACTGATGTGTTAAACAGCATCACAAACCTCCAACTCTCTAATTGCAAAATGACCACCCGAAGCTAAATCAAATTCTGAAAATCTGCCATTAACAATATCATCATACCACACTCTAGCTTCTGTCCGATATTTATAGTTATAGAATAACCATTCTGCCGCATATTCTCTGCACTTCTGTTTATCAGTAAACAACTTTATTCTCTTATGGTCAAAACTGAATTCATAAATAATCATCTTGCTGATCTCTCCTGTATGATAGACATTCCCTGACAGTTTTCATATAAGTACCTTACTTGACAAGAATTGAGTGACAGTTTGTATACTGTTCAAAAATTTTCGGCATATCTTTCTCAATAATGTCTCTTGTGATTTCATCAAAAGTATCACGCGCTCTATGTTTATCATCATCTCCCCATTCAGGTCGAATAGGGAAATATGCAATAGGCTCTTTCCGCATTTCAATACAGCCCCTTGCAGAATAGGTATATTGAAGCCACTCTGCAACAATAAGAAATCTATCATCATTACTATCATCAAGACTAATACTTATAATTTCTCTAATTCCTTTTTCTGTTAAAATTTTCATGTTTATTTATCCTCATCGAACTCTCGTATGATTTCTGATTCCTTAAAGCCTTGTCGTTTGAAGAACTGGTATTCTTCCTCTGATCTGGCAATAACCGTATAGACTAGATCATGCTGTTGAAGCACTTTCTTCAAGTCTGTGAGTTTGTCAGCTATCATATCTTGCACCTCTCTACTCCTTACTTATCCTCGTTATCATAGCAATAATATTCCTCTAATGTTTGGCAACTACCGTTTTTAGATACCTCTTCAGGAGTTTTATTACCATAAAGTTCTGCATACCATTCAGGATGATGATATTTAATATATGCTGGATCATAAACACAATCATCATATCCTCTTGGGCAAGTTGGAATATAAGCCATAAATTTAGAAAACTTAGGAACATTTGCCCACTTTGGATTATATCTGCACTCATCACAAGCACTCTTATTTACACACTCATCACATCTATTATTCATATCCAATACCTCTATATTAAATATTTTTTAATTATTTAGATCACTTGATAGAAATTGAACCGTACACCGTCACCTATCATCTCCCCAATCTTCATAATCATAAGAATCAGCATCATGTTCAAGAATCTCCCTGATCTTTTCAAGTTTCTTATAGCTTTCAGATTCTACAAGATAAGCGTATTTACTAAAATCAGGCTTTCCGGTTACTGCTTCTGCAAGTTTCTTTTCAAGATCACGATTTCTATTCAAAAGTTCCTGATACTCCCTTGCAATCTTTGTGGCACGGGAATTTGCATCGTGATACATATTGCAGATTCTTTCTACCATTTTGATAATTTCTTTTCTCTTTTGTGGATCAACACCGCTTCCGCCGAGAAGATTTGCAATACGAGAATAATCTTGCATCATGCTACTAACCTCCATACATATAATTACTTATTAAGTTTATTCATCCTAAATGTATCACAAAATGCATCTGTGCCAATACTTACCTTGATAATCAAAATAGGCATATCCTTCTCTCACAAGAGAGTTTTCAACCCTTTCCACATATGTTGAAATGCACTCTGTATATCTTTCCATTGAGCAATCAATATCAAAATAACCAATCTCGATTTCTTCTGCTTTTCCGTCTTCACACTCAAAATAATGTGCTACAACATATAATTTTTCCGGATAGTTAGGTTTACTCGGCTGATACCCTCTCCACACTAAATCAATATCCATAATTTCAATAATTCTATGGCCTGATACAATTCTCATATTTTTACCTCACTGAATAAATCATTCTTCTTAATTACTCTTTAGTTTATCTCTTGTTTCCATTAGAATCTTACCGAGAAGGTTCTGACCATCTCCATCAACTGTTCCCCATGTTTTGTCACCCCATGTATTTCCTTCTTCAAGGTAGGCATCACCTGTCTGTATGAGTTTTTCAGCAAGTTCTGTGTTTTGAGAAAACTTTGCAAAAACAATATTACGCATTTCATTTACCTTAACATCTTCCCAGTCGTGACGGAGATTGACTTTGCGACCAGTCCTTTTAGCTTTAGAGGGATTCATAGATGTAAACTGTTTTCTCTCTTCCTCAGACATACATTTCTGTGCTTGATATGCGGATTCGCTATTCTGATAAGTCAAGCCCTTATAAGTGACAGTAGCATTATAGAAATTGCTAAGAAATTCATATTCACCACAGAATGATTGGATCTTATTCATTTTTTCCTCCTTATACATCTTTACATACACTACATAATCAAAAGAATTGTTTCTATCTATACAGTAATACTAAACATCTCCATCACAAATATATTTCAAAATCGGCATATGAAGTCCGTCATCGGGTACATCTGAATCAAGGTACTTTTCATATAAACATTTAATCATTTCAGAGAAATTAGACTTAAAAAGTTCTTCGATATCTTTTCCACTATATTCAGACGGGCTTACTTTACAAATCCGATCCTCTCCGGAAATATTCACAACAGATAATGCGCCCTCTAAAAAAGCTACTGCGAGAATATCCGCAAGAATTTCTGTACCGATATCTTTAATGCAATCATAGTTAGTCATATTTTTCACCTAATAGAGTAGATCATTCTTCTCAATTCCTCTACTGTTGCAAAATTAAGAAGATTATAGCAAACCTGAACATATTTTCCTACTTGTGGTCTATAAACAAATAGAGAACCATTCTTAATCATATAACGAATGTTAAATTCGTTACAAATTTTTCTTGTTTCTGCGATCTTCCAATGTTCACTCATTTACTGTAACCTCCTTAATCCTATACTTTTCATAAAGACCCTCGACAACTGGAACATGGATTTCAGTACCATCCATTGTTTTCTTGATAATAAAATCACCATTACAAACATCTGCATAAGCAGATTGCTCTGTTGAAAATACCTTATAAAATGTCCATGTACCAAACAACCCGGCATCAGCAAGAATTTCACACAGCCAAACTGTTTTCATATGCATCTACCTCTCAACTAGAAATAATATCTTCTTTATAAACAAGAAATTCATCACAGTATGTATTCCAAGGAAGTTTGAATGTGATGCTATAAACATTATCACTTTCTCCAATTTTATCTACAGTCACATCTTTATCTGTCAAAATAGTATCTTTTATATAACGATTTATGATTGTAGTATAGGCCGTTTCAAAAGTATCGAACACACCGTAAAATTCAAATGTTTGTAATTCGTCATTGTTTCTTTCTACAATATATACATTCATGGTTTACCTCGAAAACTCTACTTTACAGACAGGCATTTCTGTAATTCTGTATGAATACATATCACCGCTATCCGAATCTGTAAATGAAATAAGAGTGATTTTTCCAGAGGGTGTAACTTCAAAATCTCCCTCTGAAATATTGTGTTTAATACAGATCCAAGTTTTTGCGGATGTTACACAATCCCACACATTTGTAAGAATATAAGATCTACTTTCAAAAGAATATTTTTCAACAACTGCTACTTCCATAGAAACCCCTCCATGTTCTCATTGTTTCATAATTAGTCATTTTTATCACCGTTTCTAAAATCCCATCTGAATGGTGTCTGATTAAATGGACAAACCTGTGTTGGGTGATTATAATAAATCTTATAGAAAATACATTCGTCACAGTCAGGTGCTTCCTTACAGATTTCCTTAATCTGATTCATAACATCAATCAGTTCTTCTTCATTCATATTTTTAATATTCATAAGTTTTAACCTCACTTATAGAAATACAATCAATCATGATCAGGCTGAAACTAATTAAGCATCCAAATTCAACCAGTTATAATATAAGGTGTTCCCCTAGGAGAAATCTTAACATCAATATCAATAGGAACATCAACAGAATCCATGTATAACTGAATCCAGCACCTATCAATCTTATATCCCATAGAAACCCACTTGCTAATCACATCAATGCAAGCACTCTCACTGTCAAGAGAATCATATGTTGTTAATGTGTGAAAATTATCAGTCTTTCCATCAAATGTTGCCATCGGGTAATATCTGTTCATAACCTTACCTCATTTACTATACTGTTTTTGATAGCTTTCGTAAAAGTCATCAAATTTTTCATCCGGTGAAAGTGTTTCTTCATGTTTCCATGATACGAAATATAGAGTGCTAGTATCAATGACATAGAATCCATATCTTCTGTAACGCCCTGCGCATTCACCGATACTAAAAACTCTCGGATTATTACTATCCTCTGCATAACACTCTCTCACAAGCCAACCATATCTTTCAACAGTGTCTTCTGATCCGCTTCTATTGTCATATGTTTTTAATGTAAGAAAGTGAGTCCCGTCATTTCTGTAAAATCTAATCTCTGTGTTATTATAGGTAATTTGAAATCTATATTCTATTTCAAACCTATATAGATCATTATGCCCGTATAAAATTCTATTAGAATAATCATTGTTATCAAATCTATCAAACTGCGGTATTTCCTGTTTTGCAAAACCGCACATCTTGATAAATGATTTTATAAAAAAGATTGGTTCATATCTATAGCTTTTCCAGAAATCATCATATATTGATTCACAAAACTCCTCTGGCATGATTGCTTTAATAAAATTTACGCAATCATTTCCGCCAATCCAGGAATCTATAAAACCCTTATAGGCAAAATATGTTAAATCCATAACAGTTACCTCTATGATTAAGACTCTTTTGCATTTTCAACATAACCAAGATATTCCCAGTATGAGTCCTCATTATTATCTCTTCCAGTCACTTCAAGCCATTCTTCATATGTGAACATCACTAAACCTCCCTTAAAAATTAAAGATCTTCTGTTTTCCGTTCTGATATGTTACAGAATAAACATAAGCATAATAAGGTGGCTCTTTTTCTATCTCAGGGATAATTTCAAATACTGCTTTTGTATAAGCATCTTCTTTATTCTTTGCGAGAAAGGAAATGGATTTTTCTGTATCCCAAACTCCACGAAGCTGATACCTTACTGTGTATGCTTTCATTTTACTACCACCTCGGATCAATCATCTAAATGACATCTATAATGCTCACTTCCGTCAGCAATCATTTTGATTTTCTTAATCCCGTTAAATGCGGAAAGATTGAATTTATCAATTACAAACTGTTTAAGATCGTCCTGTGGAATTCTAGGCGAATGAAATACTTTAGCAATTCCATTGCTGATTTCAACCCTTCCACGAGGATAATAGTTAAATGGTTTTCCATTTGTATATTTCTTTTCAAGAGAGTTCCAAACTCTTTGGTGATTATAATTATCTGATCCTGTAGATGACATAGAATCTGGGATATGAAAATCAGGGTCATTTATATCACCGTTATTATCGCATGGAATTGTAAAATAAAGTTTTGAACTCTGAACATTATTGACATCTGTAATCCAAAATATTCCTCTGTATAGCTGTATATCTTCTTTTAGAATCATATTACATATCTCCTTAATCATCTTGCAGTAAGAAACAGTTCCTCGTAACAGGCAATCTGGTATTCGATTTCCTCTCTCTTCGTAGCAGGATACCAGATATTTTCAAGTCGATCTTTCATTGACTTGATTACAGTAATTAAAGATTTCTTCGGCACAGCTTTAAGTTGCTTCATAGTCATTCCAGTAATCATCATCAGTCTTGTAAAATCCATAATTTACCTCATTTCTACATAAACACACTTTCCTTACATATATAGTATAACATATTTTCAAGAAAAAGTCAAGTGAAAACAAGGTAAATTATAAGCAAACATATCAATAAATATTTGTTTAGTTTCAACAAATAAATTAGCACATATCTCCATCAACATCTACTTCATCATCAGTATTGTCAGATACCCAACCAAGAATAATGTCAAGATCATTAACACTATCTGCTACAAGCCGGAGAATAAAAGTGTCATCACTATAGTCTAAATCTTCTGTGCTGGTCATACTGAGAAGATTTTTATTTAGTGTTACACCGTGAAACTGCAATGTTTCCAACACACTTAAAAGAGAATTTTTAGTTCCGGTTATTTCGATAATATAATTATGCTTAATTACCGGAACATTATATTTCATATTCTCTTTAGCATTCTTTGTATAAACAGTAAACTTTTCGATCATTTTAATTACATCACTTTCTCTAAATTTTATTCAACTACCTCACAGGAATCTTCTCCATAGGCAACTCCGAGAGTGCTTCCGTTATCCCATTTTACATGAATTGTTCCGATGTCATCCACATAAATAACTTTACCAAGAGTTCCAACAGGCGGAGCATATTTATCATTCATCTGTATAAGTTTGACCGTGCAACCCTTTGGATATCTTTCTTTCAAAGACTTAATTACATACGGTTTCGGAAAATCAAACATTATCTTTATCCTCCTTTTCATATTCAGAACAGGCAGAAACTTCCCAACCCTTAATTGTCATGTTACAAATAGATTTTTTCAGGCATCTATTACTGCCTTTTTTATATTTTATTGAGAATACACAACTGTTTTTACAGATTGTGTATTCTCCGTCTTCTGTCATTGTCTTATAGTTTTTACAATTATCGCACAGCATTCTCAACCACCTTAATCTTATCCCACGGAATGTTCTTCTTCTGATAGTACATATTTTTGTCACGATACCGCCACCAAGTAGTCTTGAATTGATAAGCAGGATTCATCTTTACAAGCTGAATCACAGTGCCGTCCCAATTCTCGAATTCGATAATCGTACCGACAGGGAGATTTTTTACATCCTTCGTCTTTGCATTATCAAGGCACCGTTTCCGCCACGCCAAAGCATATTCACTGATTGTCGGGGAAAGAAGTTTGATAATGCTTACAGGACACTTGCTTTCATAAGGTCCCATATCCTCGGATATGTCTTTATAGTAGATATTGAAATAATCTTTCATGTCTGTCTTAGTCAGCATAACCATTCCGAATGTTTCCTGTTCTGCTTCCGGAATATCCACACGCTTATACTCTCCGTCATCACCCTTTACATTTCGCTGAATCCGTTTCACAGCCGCATAATAGGTCGAACCTACCATCGCAGACTTTACAACTTCAAACATACCCGAATTGAGTCCTTCCATGAAGTAAGCATCCATTTCTTTCTTACGATCAACAGTACCGTTCTTCTTGTAATAGTTTGCATGATAAGAAGTCCAACCCATAATTTACCTCACTTTCACATCAATCGGCCTTAATCATCTTACATATATAGTATAACATATTTCATCTGAAAAGTCAAGTATTTTCTGAAAATTATAGTATAAAAAATTCACGATAAATATTATCTATTTCTGTGTAATTTGACAATTATTTTTCGATAAAAAATTCTCTTGGTAATTTTCCATTAAATGCATCAATGATAGATTCTGCAATGTCGATCATTTTTGAAACTGCGTTCTTACCGTGTGAATCATCGTTTCTCAAATGCCGAGCATATTCACGCCGTAGATCAATTACAAGTCCAAAGATACTGTCATCATTGATAAGGATATGTTTTGGATAATCTGGATAGAACAAAGCCTGTTCTACTTCATCCACAGGAAACTGAATAACTTTTGATATCTCAGAAATAGAATAAACAGGAACATTTCTCATGTCAATAACCTCACTTCATAATGATCTTACAGTAGACCTTATTTCTCTTTTTGAGTTTCCAGCACATTTGCGTTTTTACAAACACAGCTTTAGTTCCGTCTGTATATACATATGTACCATCTTTTGGAACATAGACCTTAAACAAATGTAAAAGATTTATGATTGCATTACTGTCACCTGTCTCCATACAAAACACATTGTCCTTGTCAAAGTATCTTGTAAAGTTATTATCCAGATTTCCAGTAAATTCTTCATCAGGACATCTTGAAAGATAAATGATAAATGATTCAAGGCTGTTCATATATAATACCCCTTAATACCATGCTTGCGCACGGGCAATCGTATCAAGTCCAGAAAATCTGGACAGAGAATAAGACTTACAACCGGGTTCATTATGAGAATAATAAGTAATTCCTCCTCTCTTGCCAATAAAGAAATGTCCTCTTTCTCGGCAAAAGATTTTTGCAACAGCATTATCTTCGTCACCTACACCACCAACTGTAAACTGACAGATTACAGCACCATAATCAGTTTCTTCAAAAGTCAGTTCTTTCACTTCTCCGTCTTTATGATAGGTTTTTGCCATATCTTCAACCTGTTTCTTGACCCACTCAATCTTCTGCTTTTGCGAGTTTGTCATATACATAACCCCATCTTTCTTATCTATTCAGGATAACGGTCAATCTCAATGCCTGCGATCTGATATCGCAGTTCTGCAATAGTATCTTCATGAATTGTGTGACAAGCACCTACATCCATTCTTCCGGCATTGAAACCCTGTTTAAGAGTAATCCAATATCCGTCAGAATCTCTCCATGATGCTTCGATTGTATGTTGCTTTTTCTTAGGGATATATTTCATAATCTTCGGATCACACCCATTAGTAATCAGTCCGTACATATCACACACCCATTTCAAAAACCATAAAACTCTTTTACTGCCGACAGAAAATCGGCATCATTGAAATCATATGTCAGTCCACGCTCATTGAGAAATTCATCAAGGTCAATCTTCTCATTGATTCGCGTAATGATTTCCTCAACAGTATTCGCATGAGAATTACAAAACATTTCAAGCCCATTCAAAGGCTTAATCAGCATCCCGTCAGCATTCAGATACTTGTAATTAATAGCACGAATAATTCCATCGTGGAGTCCTTTAATGATTGCAAACTCGTTGCCCTTATAGTTGTAAACCTTAACAAGAGTCTTGTAAGTTTCTTTCATTTTTCTTCCTCCTTAATCACATCATCCTCAATCACCTTACAAATATAGTATAACATATTTTTAGTAAAAAGTCAAGTATTTTCTGAAAACTAAGACATAAAAAATCCACGCCGATTAAGCGTGGATTTTGTTTATAATTACTATTGTTATAGCTATCAGATATATTTTGTAATCTGGATTTCCCAAGTACCCCTATCGCTACAAGAAGTAAATACATTGTATCTATCACCAACAGCGTTTTCAATCTTACTAGTGATTCTTCTTAGATTACCGGGTCTTTCATCGAAGAAATCTCCACATGGAATATCAGTTACAAAAACTGTAACATATTGAATATTAGTATCGCCGTCAGAGTATGACATATCTTCCTTTTCATAAACATCTAAGATATCAATGCTGTTCTGTGTAAGAATTTTTCTAGCTGCTTGAACTGCACTAGGCTCTACCTTATTCCACATGGTTTCCTCATTCATTCTTCTTGATCTGCGTCTAATAGAATTAGATTCTCTGATTCTTAATTTCATATTACTTTCATCCTTTCAATATATTAAAAAATAGATTACAGGCAACAATCAAATTACCTGTAATCTATAGTATTAAATAGTTTTACTTTTTATACAATAAATCACTTATAAAATTGATATTTTCAATAATCTCTCATTTCACTAAGGTTCTTATCAAAATCCCTTATAATCCAATCTGCTCTGTCACTGTACTCAGATTCAAAGTCACTATCAATAGCATCGTAATAAATCTGATAAAGAGTATCCATATAGTCATCTCTCTCGTCATTTATGTAATCAACAATATCAGAAAAACTGACATCATCTAACTCATAGTCTGGGTCATTCCAACTGTCAAGAACTTCTTGTTTAAGTTCATCTAGTGTCATATCAAGTGCATCAGCAATTTCTCCCTCTGTTTGCCAATAATATGTCCAGTCATCATAACGATGCCTGTCTGCAAAGAGAAAATAGTGATCGTCATTCAACCAAGAATTTCCGCCGACATTCACAAAATCATACAACTCACCAGTCATATCATCATTAACATAAAGGTAAACATCTGTCTGGTATTGGTTCATGTCTTTATCAAATTGCTTTAACTTTTCGATAATTTCATCTCTCAGAGAATCGGCATTTCTAAGATCCCAAAAGCTACTAATCTCAATTCTATCCTCATTGGATTCATTAAGTCTTCTTACCATAATAATAACATCCTTTCTAATTTTCGCATTCAGGTTAATACAATAACCTATTTCTTATAGTATGTTATTTTTATTTTGTTACAACAAAAAGTATAATATTTATTTAACAACTCAATTACTTTTTCCATCTTTTACCACCAATACACCGTGATCGTCAACAGTCATTTCAACAAACTCTTTGTTGCGAATAGAATATATTGTATCTGCTTTAATTTTATCTCCGTCAACAAATCCAGACTTTACAACAAATTCTCCGGTTTCTCTATCTACATATGCGATAACAAGATATGACCCAAGTGAACCTTGTGCATACGCTCTATCCCCATATGCAACTGCAATAGAATTTCTACCATCTGCAACTGCAAATGGAGCATAACCAATAGAAACAGCAACCGATTTATCCCCACATACTTTAGAGTTTACTTGAGAACCAACAGATGATGCGACAGAATATTCTCTGTATGTCTTTGCATAAGAGTAGTCTCCGGTTGCAGATGCAGTAGAAGCATCACCCAAACAAGTGGCTCTTGAATAGCATCTTGCAGAAACAGCGGTTGATTGTTGTCCAAGTGTAAGTGATTTTGAACGCGCAGAATTACTTGCTGAGATAGACATATTTCCTGTCGAAACAGCAAAAGCGTGATCTAACGATGCACAACATGAAATTGCATTTTTTCTTGTTGTTGAAATAGATGTAGCAGGTTCTAACTTTACTGCGTATCTTGTCTCTTTATCTACATATACACCACTATCAGATGCGACAATATTTTCACAATCTGTAATTGCAATATTTCTTGTTGTATCCTGTGTTACAACTCTTTTAATCTGTTCCTGAACCAGATCATCAATCGTAATCTCTTTTTCGATTGAAATTTTATCACCAACAATCTTAGAATCATTTCTCAAGTGCTTTTTTCTAAGTTCTGTTTCAAGTTTAGGAATATCTGATGTCTGTTCAACATCTACAACTGCATACCTTGCATTAGGCTTACAGTAAAATCTTAGAACATCAATCGGTTCAATACAGGCATGAAATCCGGCATGACAGATTATAGTCTCCCCTTCAAAAGTATAAAATTGCCCAACCTCATACTGAAAATCTCTACACTTAAAATCATTATTAAAACCTTTATATGCTTTCATAATTCCTCCCAAATTTGTGATGCTTGAAAATTAGCCATTTTCGTTCCACCCATCTTTAATCATTGCTTTAACTCTTTCAAGTTCCTCTTTAGAGTGGACAGTTCCACCAGAATTCATTTCAATATACCATTTAAGTACATCCTTTTTATAAGTAAGATTATTTATATTGAATTTAAGAGTGTAGTGAGGTCTGTCCTCATAGTCTTTATAGTAACTACCAAAAACAGGAATTTCATTATTAAAAAATCTAATGAAAGCTGTTAATCTTTGAAGTCCATCGACACATACCATATTAGGAATATCGGTATTCTTATCGTCTCCCCAAACACCAATATTAAAATAAATAACTCTTGCGGATCTTCCATCGCGAAAGAAAAATTCAAGGTATGCAATCTGCTGTTCCTCAGTCCAAACATTACCTCTCTGAAAATCTGGATTAAGTTCAAGGTTATATTCTTTATCATAAGATTCAAGCTGTTTAATAAGGTGATTTATAGGAATATCTACTTCATAAGTTCCGATTGTAAATTTTGTAATATTTGAAAATTTAGCCATTTTCATTCCACCCCATCTTCTCAAAAACATCTGAAATATCCGACAGATAACAAGTATAATCTTCAATCAACTTCTCATAATCCTCTATTTGTTTTTTGATTTTACATTCATTAATATCCTCTATAACAAATTCAAAGTTTCCACATTTGACAATACTGTCTTTACAACGAGACAGAGATTCTTTTAGCCTTTGTATCTCGCCTTCAAGAAATGGAATTTCACTATTGAAAAATCTAACCTCACATTCAAGTGAATGTCTTGCATAATTATCATTAACCGTTCTTCTTCCCCGATATCTCATTTTCACAAACACTCTCTTTCAAAATTTTTAGTGCGGTTTTTATATCTTGTAGTTCATTATTTGCTTTTTCTAAAAGATCAGTATATTGCTTTAATGCCCTTTCGCTACTGTCGAGATTGGTAGTAATGAAATCATCCACCGTCCATTTATCAGTCCACACATCTTTTGTCAATAAAAATTCTCTATGGGATGAATCTGTAAGTCTGGCGATGCTTTCTTTATTGTATTCTATTTCTTGTTTATAGTGCTTGATAGATCTATTTAATTTTTTCTGTGCTTCTTTCAAAATTTCTATTGCCTTATTCAATTATGTGTCACTCCTTCAAAATTATTCTTAGTAATGGAGATTGTAAATTCTTCAAAATCGTTCATATAGTCAATAACATGATGCAAAAATTCAAATTCAGTCATATCATGACCAATATCACCAAAAAGTCGAATAAGGTCAAAATCAGATAATTTTCCTTCGCTGCTATCCGTAGCATATTTAATAATATAGTTAGTTAATTCAATTATAATCCAATCAATATATATAGCACCGTAACCACAAGTGGGACATCCCATTGTAGTCTGCTCTGAATTATAATCAATCTTAACAACTGCTCCGTCTTTCAAATCAAAAACTTTCTTCATATACAGCACCTCATCTGCTTTCTCGCTGTGGGCAAACAAACTCTTCGTTTGTATCAGAATTATACTTTTTAATCCCGATAAAAACTACAGTATTTTGAAGATAAGCATTTATAAAATGAATAAGTTCTTCTTTACAGTCTTTGATATTCTTATATTTAGTTCCAAGAACACGACTATTACTTCCAAATTCAACTACTGCTCTATAGTAATATTTATTATTAGCCATTACAAATGCTCCAATCATTAAACATCTTCAACAGTAATTCTGCATGATGTAGCGGCAGATTTACTTATCATATCCGGTTAGTCTTATCTGCAAGAATAGCCTTAATCTTTGCAAGTTCCTTTTCCAGTTCTGCACATCTTACAGTAAGTTCCTCAATAACTTCTTCTGGATATCCGAAAGTATATCCCTCATCTTCCAGCCGCTCAATATATCCGCCAAGTTCATAGTAAGCGACAATTTCCGAATCCGCAATAATACCGTCTTCGTATACCGTGATTTCATAATTTCCAGTATAGGCTTCTTCATAATAATACTTCTTCATTTTACCATTACTCCTTTCTAGTAAATCAAACAGGATTCATTTCAATAACATGGTACATATCATTATACCCTTCACTTTACACCTGTCTTAAATTTTCTAGGCTTTAATCTGAAAAGTTCCATTGTTTCAGGAGAAGCGACAACATAGATTTTTCGTCTCTCTGTTCCGATTACCTTATAAAACATAAATGTAATCTCATACTCTTTTTCTTCTGCACTTAACTGGTTGTATGTGAAATAACCAGATTCGTCAAAGTTCTTAAACAGAACAGAGTTTTTCATCGGAAAATCTTTAGCTTTCATTCTAAATACCCCCATTCTTAATAAGGGCGATATCCGTACATATCCTTAAAGATATCGGAATATTCAGGATCATCTGCATTCTCAGGATTTGCAAGATATTCGGAAAGTTCCTCAGTTACACCATCCGCATCATCCGCAATATCAAACATACTGTCAGCTACCAAAAACAGTTCGTCACTTGCAGACCACTCTCTTGCAAAATCTCTAACAACATCGGAATCAGAGAAATCTTTTCCATTGATAGTAATACCAGAAAACTTAGTGATATTAGCCATTTCCATTCCTCCTATCAAAAAACATCTTCAACAGTAATACCAAATTCTTCTTCGAGATCACGGTAATTCTGCATGATATATCGACAGATTTCCTTATTAAGTCCTGTATAAGAAATTGCCATAATTGCTCTGATATCAAACATATTCGTAACTCCGGAATTCTGGATTTCAAGGTATTCCTTAAACTGTTCAAATGTAGGCTTCATAATTATTTCCTCCTTATCTAACATCACGATCTGTCATGCCTCATATTTAATTACTCTTCATCGAGTAAGTCAATACCCATTACATCCGCGATTTTGAGAGCAAGGGTATCAATTATTTCATTGACCGTATCCTCTGTTGCGTCGCAACTATAAGTTACATAATAACCGCGATCCATCATAAAAGACAGACATTGCAGACCTTGTGCAATAACATACAGTTCTTGTTCAGTAAGATTAAGTTCTTTCATTTTATTCCTCCTTATTTCATAAAAGATCGAACTTCACGATCATAGATTTCATCGGTAACAGCAAAGAAATTAGTATTGATTTTGACTGCTATCTGATTTACCCAAAGAGTCCATCCTTTTGTCTTACCGTTATTGTGAATACGATAAACATTGTGAGTACGATTACCAGTAAAAGTATGAACCCCGTTATGATATTTAGCTTTGAGTACATCCTCAAACCGATCCAGAGTAATCATATCATTTCTCCTTAACCTTACTCTCATGTTTCCTTCACTCACATATATAGTATAACATATTTAGAAGAAAAAGTCAAGTAATTTCCGGAAATTTAGAAATAAAAAATCCACCCTAAAAAGAGTGGATTTTTGTTTATTATGTATTGTGCATCTTATCCTCTTAAAGAAAATCAATAGTTAATACCATTCATAATAGTTGCCATATACTTTTTGTATTTGTTATCTATATGTATTTCTTCTACGATTTCTACGGATAGATTCATAGTTTAGTTTTGATCTATCCGCAATTTCTTCATTCTTGTCAGTTACATCAATAACCGCTTTGTCAAGATCCACAAATCTGTCATCATTTTGATACACAAAATCTTTCATTATTACATTATTTAATGCTGTTAGAAAAACAGTGCCTTCAAATTCTGCTTGATGCGTTTTATAGTTTGCATTTATAGTTTCCATTGGATAACTTTTAACAGCTCTTAAAATAGCCGTACAATCCATTTCAGAGTTATAAAAAAGATAGTTACCTGCTGCCCATCCGTATTCTTTTAAAAATCGCTTTCTTGGGTTAAAGTATCGTGTGTTTGGATCTTCTAATTCATCATATACATCCTCTTCAAACTGTTCTAAACACTCCATAAGATCATCATAAAGACCTCTTGAAATTTTTTTAATATCTGCCATAACTAATCAAATCCTTTCAAAAAAAAATAGTATGTGAATCACATCACATACTGTATAGTAAATCTTTGTTTTTTTTTGTACTGATTTAATTATAAATTCTACAATTATATAGAATTTTTCAAATTATCGAGGTATTCCTCTTCATAACCAACATACTCTTCGTATTTTGTAGTTATTTCTTCTAACCGGTCTAAAAGCCCATATAGTTTAGTGCAAAGATCTTCTAAGTTTGAAAACTGATCGTTACCATATTTATCCGCATACCTACTCATGCGAAAAGCTCCTTTAGTTTGTATTGAATTTGCATCCTCTCTTAGTGCAAATTCTTTTCTCATAATACTTTCTAATTTTCCATAATAGTCATTCAAAATATCCCTAAAGATATCTATTGACTCAATAGGATCGACGGACGGATCTGGTCTGAAAACTTCATTCATTCTTCTTATCATAATTATTACATCCTTTCTATCATAAAAAAGTAATGGTGATTTTGCTGTATCAACATTACTTATAGTTAGTTGTTGTTTTTTTTTTATAATCTTTGAATATTTTTTGTATCTAGTCTATACTTATTTGTATAATCTTCTTCTTAAATTTCTAGTATACCGTGATCTACCTCTTGATTCATTATAATGATTATCCTTGACAATTACAAGAATATCAGAATCATCATTATCAAGATTTCCATACCAGTTAGTATTACCGCACCAACTAGAAACAACCATACCTAGTAATCTTGTAGGTATATTCCTAACCTCTCCTTGATAGATAAGATCGGATTCTATCTCAGGGTGTATCGACTCATATATTGAAACTGTTTGAAGCGGTTGTGAAAAATTACTAAATAATTGCTTGACTGTCATAAGTAACCAATTCCTTTCAAATAAAAAATAATCTATGTAAGTGCCTTACTGCTTACATAGATTATAGTGTTCAACTGTTTTTTTTTGTGTTGTATCTTACATAGATTTTATATCTGATTATTTTCTCTAAAATCATTAAGTCTCTGTTCAATGAATATGAGTGCGTTATTAGGATCAGAAAAATCATACTCTCCGTCTGTGCATATTACACAGTGTTTACGGTGATAAAACTCATTGTATCGCTCTAACATCTTATAGAACGCCTTATGAAAATTTGACATCATTTCATCTGTTATTTTCCCGTCAGTAGAGATTAAACAATTCACAATATACTCAGAGTAACCATCAGAAAATGCTTTTTCTACGCCTGATTTAATACCATCACGAAGGAATCTATTAGTTTGTGTTTCGGAAAAATAAATAGTTTCATCTTTCTGTCTTGACGGAAAAGATTTTACAAACTTTGTATGATACTGCCAAATCCAATCATCTACATCTACTTCATCCGGATTATTACTAACACAAGATGTTTCCAGTATAACATGAAATTTCTTGCCTATGTTTCTTAGATCATATGTTATTTTAGTAAAATAATCTGATTCTATTGTAATTGGTTTATAGGCATCTCCTATCCAGACATCAGATGTATTTTGTGTTCTGTAGGCGAACCCTCTTTCCCACTTTGTTGTCTTTCCGATTTTAAGACTATCTTTATTATTTTGAGATTGAATCGCTTCTTTATAGGATTCAGTACCCTTACAGACAACACCAAGTTGACCATTGTATTTAGCAAATATAACATTGCCTTTACAAAAACCGTCTATAAATGTTGTTTCTTTTAGCAACAGACACAGTATCTCTGAATTTATTCCAACAGAAACATCAATATTTTTATCCTGATTTCTAATACGACAGTTCCAGAATGAAAGTTTTCCGCCCTGTGAGCTGTTTCCTGCACACTCTATAATTTCAAATGTAAAATCTATATCGTTTGATATGCTATATTCTTTTGCACCGTCACCTGCCCACCTATGAGCATTTTCAAGAGACTTTTTGTTATCTCCAAAAACAATATATGCTTTTGGTATACTTGATTCATCATCAATATACAACCTATTGCTTAGTGATTCAACAATAGTTATTTTATCCGGAACAGACCAACAACAATTCATTTTAACACCCCATTATCTGAAATAATCTAATTTGTGTTACCATCATACCACATTACAAGAACAACATCATCTCGTTTTAGTTCAACTTTTCCAACCCATTTCTCTAAAAGTTTTCTTGTGTCGAAACCACGATTTATAACAACAGCAAAGCCATTTATTGTTTTATATGTTGTTATATCATCATAGGTTAAACCAGAGTATTCAATAACATCAGAAAGAAATTCTGTTAAGGAATCGTTGCTGTTTACATCAAAATCAAACAACCATTTTTTCTCTGTAGCGCAAACGGATGTCGCTGCAATTCCAGCTAGTTTTGATTCAATAGCACATAAATTAAACTCAGGTTCATCAATAAGAAACTTCATAAGTTCTTTCCGAATAAGTTCTGGATCGCGGGCATTTACTGAATAATAGTATCTGCAAATCTCTCCGTCTAATCCACACTCACAGAATGACTTAAACTTAGATATAAGCCTAGTATCATACTTATCCATAGTTGTGATAAAAGACTCTCTTCTTTCCTTAAAATCTCTAATATCTTTATTATCCTTTTTTCTGGAAATAAATAAAACCACATGAATTGGATTTGTGTTAGTACACTCAATTCCCCATCTTTTATTTTTATTCATTTATCCTCAACCTCAATAACTTTATTATCAACAAATTCAAATCTGCCTAAAAATAGATTATCTCTACTATTCACATAAGAGCCGTCTAAGCAACTCTTTATTATTGAATGCTCTGTGCAATTATAAAATAAAGATGCCATTCTGACAGATGAGAATTCTTTTCCATATCTCGTATTTCTACAAGGTTTGTCTGATGCATCAGTCTCTTTTCCAAGCATACCTGGATAAAATCCGTCTGGAACATCATTTATGTTCTTGAATCGTTTATTTACGATTCCATTAGTATACCACATTGCACCCCTCGATGCCTCTGATTTTTTCTTCTTAAATTCCTCTGTTTTTAGATATGATCTATCAACATTATAATATTGTTTTCTAACACGCTCATCAGATTTTGCTGTCAGTCCTTTATTCCATACAGATTTTTTCTTTAGTGTCTCTTTCATACTATTTGACATCTTTTTTCTTGTTTCATCTGAAACAGAGTATAGGCCAAGTTCTCTTTTCTTTCTTTTAGTCTCTTTTGCTTTTTCTATTGATTCTTTGCTTAGTATAAATTTACCGTTAGATGATCTGCACTCAACTGCTGTTCCTCCGATGTGTATGTTTAAGCATTGATCCTTGAAACTTTCAAACATTTTTGCCCTACCTATATAAAATATTTCCAATGAGTTTAGTTCTGTTTGGTCTAAGGCATAGTCAAGAACGAATTTTTGAATGCATTCCTGTTCTGCAACTTCCTTTGGAAAATTTTTTGACGAAAACCCAGTTAGTTTATTTATTATATTATTTAAGTGTTTACTGCTTCCATAATAACTTTCACTTTTATCCGGTGTATATTTTTTCTGACCTACATAATATCTTTGATCTGGAAGAACAATAATATAGATATACCCATAAATTGATGCATAATCATATCTATTAAGATTAGATTCTTTGTTACCCCTTAGTAGCATTGAAAATCTACTAACATCTGTATAATCAAATGTAGTTAGATCAACCATGTTTAACACCACCTAGTAAATAATAAAAAACAACAATATTTATCGTACACCATAGCACCATTAAACATTAAAACGGAACTAATGGAACACCGGATATGAAAATATCGTTATTATGCACATCCTCTGCCTTTATAGAAATTGTAAACACATAATTTTTTACGGTGCTTATAAATATAGCCACTGTGTTCTCGTCGTTAAATGTTCTAAATAATGTAAATAACCCTGTTTGTAAATGTTCATCAAAGTAATGTCTTAGTTCTAAAATGTCATCATAATCACTAATGGGACTGATTATATCTTCAATTAGATTAACCTTATATTCAGCATTATCGGTCTGCAAGATATAACAGCTACCTTGTTCAAGGCTATCCTTTATAAAAGACAGTTTTAATTCTATTAATTGTGACATTTTTATTCCTCCGAATTATTATCCTCGAAATTGAATTGTTCTGTATAATCTAATGCCCCATACATACATTTATTTTTACAATAATCAGTATCTTTTTCTGGACACATACCACATTCTGACCATGAATACATTTCATCGTCACGGCAAAATAAATCTATCATTTTTCAATCCCACCAAGTTGAATCACTTTTGAAGAATATCCAATATCAATAATATCAATATCCTTAAAAGTTCTAATGTTAAAAAAGTGAGAGGTTTTATCATCAGGTCTATCAGTATATTGAACAAATGTAAATTCTACATCAAACTCTGGATTCTCCATTAGTTTAGACGCTAGATCTTTTGCCCTCATCAAATCAACCTTTCTTGTGCTTTAACAGGACCCCAATAACAAGGTTCGTTGCAATTTATATTTCCACATTTCATAACTACTTTGCCATCCCTGAAATGTTTTTCTAATTGCTGTTGCATAAATGGAGACTTGTGCCACTGTCTTTCAAACTTATACAGATTCATTCTTATAGTGTCCATTGTTTCTAGTTGAACTCTTCCGCAAAGTCTTTCATCACATTTCAACATAAAGTTTGTAATTGTTCCTGTTTCGACCACATCTACAAGGGTTGCAATAGGGAATGTATTTGAAACACTTTCTAGGTCTGCAATCCATTCTTTTTCATATTCAGTACCTCTCAAAATCTTCGGCACATAATATTTGATTATACCTGTACCATCGAAACACATGAAATAATCTAATGTTCTATGGCGCTGTTGCTGTGCAAGATCAGCAAAAGACGATTTATATTGTATTAGATAGCAGTCAGAATAACATTCTTCTGTTTGCCAGATATTGTAATTTGTTTGCTTTGCAAGAAACTTAAAATTATTTCCTTTGTTATCAATTAGTTTATCAGAATACATAAATGATTGACTTAAACAATCATAAAGTTCTTTAATACATTCAAGTAGTTTTAAGTTAAATTCAGACTTTACTAAATCAAGACTACTTAAATTCCATGCTATAATGTATCTCTCACACCACTGACGAATATAACTCCACATTCTCAAAGATGTTGTATAAACCATTGTTGTACTCGGTGCAAAAACACTTAGCATATATCTTGCATTTTCAAGTGACAGCTTCTCTCTAAGTTTATCATCAATGTTAGAATCATACTCTTTGATTAAATTATTAAATATTCCGTTCCACTTATCATACAACTCATAGTTCTTTTCAAACTGCGAATTGTCTTTGCAATTCATGACTGTGTAACGACCACTCTTTTCAGATGTATTATAGAATCCAATACTGTTCAATATCATAGCTGTTATCTTTGGGATATCCTCGAACAATACGGAAATAAATGGATGATCTGCAATACTATGATGCCCTGTCTGTGAAATTCTATCAAACCTAAGTTTTGCCTTATTATTATCCGAAACATTTGTTCCAAAATAAGAATCTTTCATATAACATACTCCGGCAACTTTTCCGGAGTATGTTTCAATTTCCGCTAAATCAGAATCAAACAGTTTGTTATTATTATCAAAAAATTCCTCATGCGTTCTTGCTAAAATTGATAAATTCATTTACTTACCTCTTCTTTCCAAATAAACTTTGTCGATATTTACAATATCGCTCACAATCTTCTAAGTTAGTAAAATAAACATTTCCAAGAAGTTCATCAAACGGTTCACCGTTATAAACAACATGATATGTAAACCTATGTGAATCTGCATCAATCTTTATAATGTCCTCAATATAATGAAAAACTGTATTTTTTATTGGTGTATCTCTATCTGAATAATAATCACTTTGTTCCACCCTAAATAAAAATCCCTGTACTGGCTTATAAATATATTTTTGCTCAGAACAATTACATGGTTCAGTAAGATCTTTACCAGATGGGCTTTTGAAATGAATTTTTCTATCATCATCACACTTATCGCACTTATCATAAATGTATTCATATGAACCACCACAAATCCACACTGGCTTTTTAATTAGATCAATAAATTCTGATAACTTCATTTTTTGTGCAATTTTAACAGAATTTTTTCTTTCTTCCTCTAACTCTAATTCAAGTCGTTTTATCTTTCTGTCATAGTCATCTTTCTTTTCTGCAAAATCCTGCAATTCTGAAACCCGTTTTCTAAGATGTATAAGTTCATCTTCAAATTCTGCTGTAATAGATTTTTTAATTGTATCAATCAATGTCGATACATTTTCAGATATTTCATCTTGAATATCGTAGTCGAAAACATTACTATCATAGTCTTCAAACCAATCAATAGCAAAATCACGCATATAATCACCTCGAAAAATTACAACTTTAAGAATATGCCTGCATTTATACAGACAACAAATAAAACAACTAGAAAGCAAGTTACTTTTAGAAAAGGAACAAACTTTTTGAAATACATATCATTCTTATTCAAATCAATATAATATGCTGTTCCAAGAATAAACAAAAGAATAATTATATCTAATGCAAATAGAATCAGAACATTAAACAAATATCCTTCAGGTATGTTCTTTAGAAGCCCATTCATAATTGTCGTACCTCACTCTTTCAAAGGTATCCACTTTTCGGATAGTCAAACAGTCTGAAACAAAACTATTTTTGTTAAAAATATCAATTTTTCTTGTTCTCAATATTTCGTCAATATCATTTACAAAATCATTTCCGTATGTATTTCTATATGAAGTTGTCCAGTCCTTATTTGAACATATATAACATGAATTAGTAAAACGATTATACAAACTGTCAAGATTACACTTTTGCTTATTATCACTCATAGTTATCAACCCTTTCCTATCAATGTGAAAATGCTACCTCTCAAAAGTCCTTATAAATCATCGACCCTGTTGCTCCTGTCTGTCCCTGATACTTACCGTTATACGGATTTTGAAATCTTATTCTATCTATGACACTTACGCATAATAGACATAAAACTGGAATGAATAAATCAACCGCAAATAAAATTAAAATTGGAAACATATTGGACATTTCTATTTTCACTTTGCATCACAGATATCCTCTTTCTTATGTTCTTCACAATATTTCAAAAAATCACAAAGATATGAAATTTCAAAAGCCCATTCTTTTACTTTCTTTCTATTTTCTTCATCTTCGATTTCACCGGAATATCTATTTATTGCCTCCGACAAATCTGAAACTCTTTCAAAAATCAGACACCATAATGGTTTAACACCAATAGGCAGTTTATGTTTTGATTTCCTATCCAGCTTGAGTTCAAAATCAACTTCGTGATCTCCGCAATTATTTACAAATCTAAACTTTGCAAATCTTTCTAAATCTCGACCTGTCTTTGCACATTGATTACAAGTTACATCAAAATGAGTACAATCTAAACAGGAGAACTTATAAACATTTTTTGTATACATCTCACAATACGAACTATCAAGTATAATTTCCTTGCGGAGTAAACAAAATGTTGTTATTTCATTATAATTCTGGCAATAATAACATCCATCACATATATTCATATTCAATCCTCCTGTTATCTTAAATCACTATCTTTATAAATCATCGAACCCGTTGCCCCTATTTGACCTTGATACTTTCCGTTATATGGTATTTTAGCATCTGAATCCATTTTTGCAAAAACTAACTGTCCAACTCTAGTTCCGGCCTTGATATTGATTGTCCAATCACTAGCGTTAAAAAGTTCCAAAGTAATCTGCCCTTCAAAGCCTGGGTCAACCCATCCTGCATTTTGAATAAATAAACCAAGTCTGCCAATAGATGATCTACCCTCGACAAAAGCTGTGATGTTCTTTGGCAAGGTTATATATTCTTTTGTTGTGGCAAGTACAAATCTCTTCGGTAAAAGTAAATAAGAATCTTGTACCATTGTTTTGTATTCTAATGGTTCATCAAACTCAATAATACCACCATTAGGTACATTTGAAACAACTGTAAATGAATTTCCAATAGTTATATCAAAACTTGCAGGCTGAATATTCTCTTCATATTCACACGGAATATTTGCTGGATTTGCAAAATTTCCAGAATATTTTACTGACATATCAATAGGTTCTGTTTTGATTAACTTACCCCTTCTAATCATATCTCTAATCGTGATATCAGAAAGAATAGATCCTCTTTTACTTACAACTCTTTCAATATCTTTAATATCTCCTGTAGAAAGCATACACATAACCTCACTTATCAAAAAATGTATATTGTTGTCCATAATTATCTATCTCATACTTTTTTATATTTGCCTGTATGTTAGACAAATTTTCTTTGAAAATTTTCATTGCGGATTTTCTCAGATTTTTCGGTTTCATACCTATCATATGTATCTGTTCTGCATGACCGTTTTCGGGGTGCTTATCTTCATGATCGGAAAACCTCAATTTAAACCTATACAACTCGTCTAATTTATCTTCTGGTACAAAATCAGGATGATTAAACTCTATTGCAATATAATTCGAGAGTCCATCCTTATTGTTTGGAGAAGACGAATAAGGGTTTGTCTCTTTTACAAATGGGAAATTTTCTATCTCATCTGCTATTGGAACTATGTAATCAAGTAATATATCCCAACGAACTGAAACATCACTGTCGTAAAAGCCATCATCCGTAAACACAAAATCTGGATCAATTTCTTCTGTTACAACATCTTCTTGTGAAAATGGTATCATATCTATGTATATGATATCTGATTCATTTTCGTTTATGTGTAATTTCATCTATATCACGCCTTTTCTATTTTTAAAATATTCTGTTATGTCATGTTCAGAAAACATACTATGTTGATTAAGAACAAACTGAATATACCAATATTCATTTGATTTATACTTTTTAACAAAGTTCCTGACATTTCCTATAATGCTGTCAACTCCACGATCATAATTATAGACATAATTCACATTTTCAAGATTTTCAATGATATTTTTTGCATCTGAAACAGTTAAAAATGCATCAACATTATAGAAATTATTGTTAATACCTACAATAAAAGCGCATCTCTTATGATTATGAAACTGGCAGTCAACGCTCTCTAAAAAATCTCTATCACACTCTGAAATATCTAAAATATCTGAATTCCTGTCAATTATAAATGTCAGACTTTTAGTGATGTCAGTTTTCCAATTTTCAATAGAGTATGTCATAGTATGATCACCATTTCCTAGTATCTAATTTTAGTCTATCATAGTTCAATTTTGAAATTCCTTCATCATCAACCCAAACTAAATCCTGATAAAGAATTTCAAACAGTACAGAGTTATGCATTTGACCATCCATAAGTCTCGCTGTTTCACGCATTGTGCAAACCTCACGCCCACCGTATCTCTTTATAAAATTTCTGTAAGCACGAATAGTAGGATTTCTCTCAAAACACATAAACTCTATTCTATTCAAACTGAATTTTGTAAAAATATCATCAAATACTCTAAGCACATCTATAGCAAATTCATTATTACCAATATCAAAAGATATGATTCCAAAGCAATCAGCAGTTCCAGAAACATCATCGTACATATAAGAAATATAACCAATTACATTTCCATTTTTATCTAAAGATGCAAAACATCTTCGCAAATCACAATTATCAGGTATCACATTTTCATGGTGACTGGAACTATTATAATAGAACTGATATTTTTCATCATACCAAGTTTCTATCATTTTTCTATGGATTTCTTCTTTATACAGTTGTGCTGGTTTAATCATTCTACTTATTCTCCTTTTATTTCATATTCCAATAGTTTCTTAATGACCCGTATTTACCATTCATGACTGCACAAAACCGTTTCATAGATTCAGCACTTGGAATATACCTTTTTCCAGTATAGACATCCTTACGATATTTTATTTCTCTATTGATAGTTTTTGTGTTGAAAAGTCTGTCTTTGTATCTGTACTCAGCACTCTGTTTCCTGAAATTCTCAAATAATTTTTGCTTACATCTTTCTACTGCGGATTCAAAATCTGTAACATGAATATCATTTATAACCCAACTATATTCCTTGTTAAGACCAATCAGTTCTCTCAAAAGCAGTTTTCTCATAACCCACCACGCAAGAAAAATGATGCTGTTGTATTGATATAGGAAATAATGTTCTCGATACAAATATACTCTTTCTCATATTCAGGCATTGCATATCTTCCGTTTTGTATATCTCGCATACCTCGAATCAAATAATCTATTGATATGAGAATATCATTATTTATTTCTATTACAGGTGATTTTTCTTTTGCTTCATCTTCTTCTATAACCTTATCAAAATTCTTTCTCCAACCGTAGCCGCCACATTGTTTATTAGAACCTAAACACACGGCACTGATTCCTGACAAACTTACCCCTGTTTTAAGACTAGCATCTTTCATGTTCTTAAATGTTCTAAGGACTTTACCTGTCTCTAAATCAATCATATCTATCGGTACGCCATTTTTATTTGACATTGAAAAATCACTCCTTTACAAAATATACTCTTATATATAGTATAACATAAACCACTTGAAAAGTCAAGTGGTTTGGATAAAAATTTTCTTTTAACTATCTGTTTTTTCGATGTTCTTTCTGTCATGAAAATACTGATACATTTCATTATCCTCTGTTAAAAATTTCTCTGAAATCTTACGGCATAGATCGTATATTTCAGGCACATCTAAGTTTTGTAACATTTCTTTATATATCTCTTCACTTATTCTATCTTTTTCATTCATACAGTATCATCTCCATCAACCCTTTCAAAACGGTAAATCTGTTCTATATCAGGGTATCTATTTTTATCAACATATGACAAAAACTCGTTCAATTCTCGTGTATATAGTTTACCGTTTTCAAGTGATTGATAAACAACAACATCCTGTTCATGAGTTGTATCAGTTGCAGTTCCTATAATTTTATATAGATATAACTTACTATCTTTGTCCTCGACATACTGTCTCTTGAAATGTTTAACAATATCACCTACACAGATTTCATGAATATCATTCATTTTCAAATGCTCCTAATTCTCTTAATTCATGATGTACTGAATACCAATCAAAAGCTCTATGAATTCTATCTTCTTCTCTAATCTCAAAATCCTTATTCCAAGGCTGATCGAAAAGAATGTAATCACAGTCTTTATTTACATTTTTAAGATTATCAGTACAGTCTTCTATTACAATATCGGCATAAATTGACTCTTTATTATTGGTAATAATCAGTTGCTTATCAGGGTCAATAAATGGAAAGTATTCTCTTATGAAATCAAGTCTAGCTTGAACAACATCATATCTAATAGCTGTCACAAATCTAACTTCATTGCCGCAAGTTACAAGTTCTTTGATCGTTTCGACACAATTTACAAGTGGCCTCAACTGCTCATAAAAATTATTATTCCGGAAAAACAGAGTTTCCAAATAACCGTTATAGAATCCAGTAGACCTAGAAAGGCTATAATCAGTAAAATCATCTAAATCAAAACAAGTCTCTGTTTGTATGCCATTCAAGTAGTAAATAAATTTCTGAATAAAATCATTACAGCAGTTATCAATATCAATGTTTATTATCATCTTATTCTCCCCTTAGTTATGCTATACTAAATATAGTATAGCATACTTTTGTAAAAAAGTCAATAGAAAAATCCTCACAAATGTATGCGAGGATTTTTGCATATATTTAGCTATTATCAATACAAGTCATCCGCCGTCTGACTAATCCAACCTCTATAGTTTCTTGTAAGTTTACAAACAGCAACTCTACTCTCCCCTGAATCTTCAATTCTCTTATAGTATTGTATATACTTTTCAAATCCACAAGATGTATCATTTGTATCTCTTTGCAAACTGTGACCTATTACAATCACTTTACAACTATCGTTAGCACGAGTTAGTGTTTTCTTTAGGTCATCGAAACTATAATTTTGACTTTCATCCAATATGATAACAGAATTTTCAAAGTTTGTTCCTCTTAGATAAGTATGTGTTAAACATTTAACATACCCACAACCATCAACCTTATCAGATTTTGCAGTTAATGATTCATTATAGATAACTTTTTCTGGTATCTTATCACACTTTATAATCGCCTGATATATTGGCTCAAAATAAACTTCTGATTTTTCAGTTATATCTCCTGGTAAAAATCCTTGCTTACTTTCTCCATAAGGACTTACAACATAAATGATATTACTGTAAAATCCATGCTCGACTAATAAGTTTGCAGTTGCAAACGCCATCGTTGTTTTACCCGAACCGGCCTTTGCGTCGCATAATATCAAAAGTTTATCCTTATTCCAAATGCAGTCTCTAAAGTATTTTTGATCTTCGTCAAGCTGAAAACCGTAAAAAGGATGTTCATTAAGTGTTTCAGGTGCATCCTTAAATACTTCAACTTTTTTGGATTGTCTAGCCATTCGGCATCAACTCCTTAAAACAATTTGTTATTTTTATTACTATATCTTGTTATTATATTATCTTCTGTTGCCTTTTTAGGTTTCTTAGATAGTGGATTTCCGGTTGTTGTTTTAAGACGAACAACTCTAATTATTCTGTTTTCAAGATTCTCAAATGTACTTTTCATACTTTGAATTGGTTTATTCTGACTTAAAACATAAACATCAAATTCGTATTCATTTTCAGAATCAGCTATATTCTGCCCGACTTTATATGCATCAACATAATGTAAATAATATAATTCTGCATCAGCTAGAGAAACATATCTTAAATGACTATCGACAATATAACAACATGATAATTCATAACCTGTTTGTATTCCCGTTATTTCTTTATCAAATAGGTAATCCATTATCCACCATTCCGTTATCAATTAGATCAGCGATTGGGTATGTTTTGAACGGCTCACACCAATCCCATTCATCTTCAACAAAATCAGGAATTCTTGTTATATTAAACCCTGTCATTCTTAGCTTTATGTTTTTAGATGCGAAAATAACATATACACCGTCATTTCCTTTATTTGGATAGTCTTTATATACATATCTATACCCTGCTTCATAAAGACCTGTTAGAATTGTAACAACTCTTTCTGCCAGAACTATTGGATAAGAAATACGAATATTAAATCCATACAGATTGATGATTCTAACAACTTCTTCTGGCTCCAATGATGCTTCTACCGGAATAATGGTAGAAGCATCTATTTTAGAAAACAGTGTCAAATAAACATCATTTGTATCATAGTTTATTATTTGTATTTTTGTTCCAGTTAGTTCTTCACCGTCGTATTGAGATACATATATTCTTAAACTCTTATTATCTGCCTTTGCAGATGTTAGTTGATTCCAATTATTTATTTCTAGTATATTACTCATAGTTTATCACCAAGCACTTGTTCTAACATAAGCCTTGTTATCCTGCAAAGCGACGAATCCCGATCCTCCGTAAGCAGAGGGCTGCATCAAATTATACACAGAACGTGTAAGACCCGCTACTGTAGAAGTTCCTACATTAGTATTAACACCCAATACATCTGAAATTCTTACATTTGCTTTATTTGCATAACCATTATCTCCGCCAAATGTATCAAATAAGGATCTTCGTGTATCACCACAATTAAAGATACCTATTCTTTGAACTAGGGACACAGCACCTTCACCAAATGATGTATCACCTATTCTTCCTTCAATATCCGTAAAATGTGTACTCTCTAAAACTGTTTGGTCATGAGTTGCTTGTGATACAGAGGATTGATTATCTTCTCTAAGCGATCTTGCAATAGAATATGTTCCTTGTTGTTTATCCCTTAAACATTCAGAAATAGAATAATATGATGTATCATCAGGAACTAATTTAGTTCCAATTTTAATCAAACTTCCCTCTTTGTTTGCATCTGTACCATTCAATGCATCATTAAATTTCTTAAAGGCTCCGCTAGTTACATCAAAACTATCATCATTAATTGTATCATAATAATCCTTTAGTAAATGATCATCGAATGTTTTTATAGCGCCTTGGCTTTTATTATAAGAACCTAGTGTTAAATGATCATCAAACTTCTTGAATGCACCATCACCGCCACCATCATATGAATTCTTCAATAAATGTTCATCAAATAGTGTGATAGCACCTTTAGTGTCGTTATGTAGACCAAGCATTAAATGATCATCGAATGTTTTTATAGCACCCTTATTATTATCCCTAGAGCCTAATGTTAAATGATTATCAAATGTTGTAATAGCACCTTGGCTGTCGCTGTAAGAACCTAATGTTAAATGATTATCAAAACTCTTTATTCTTTCCGCAGATTCATACAAATAACCATTATATGTAATCTCATAACTTCTAGGTTGACCACCATTAAACTCTAAGCCAGCTATATCGCTAATAGCTGTCTTCAAAGTTGTACCATCCCAGTATTCAGTTTCCATAGGATACCTGTCAATTTGAACATTAGCAAAATCATTATCCTTAAACACTTCAGGAAAATTAGTATGAGATTCTGTAATATCATAATGAAGTTGCCAACAAAGTCTATCAATAGCTTTCTTAATAGCATTATCATTTTCTCTATCTGCTATTGCTATTTCTAAATCATCTAACCATTCTTTAGCGGCGGCTGTTAAAACATTAGTTAGCTGTGATGTATTTTCACTATCAAATGCAATATTATAAGGTCTGTTTCCAACTGTTGAAAAAGACTTTTTCCATTCATCAGTTGTCTTTGCTGCTTTTTCATATATAGGTGTCCCTAATCCAGAAGAATAGATTAGATATCCTTTATATCCAAGACCACATTTCAGTTTAGCAGTAAACATCGTATCATTTACTAACAATGATGTTTTATCTATTCTGACAACCATTGGATCAGTTGTTCTGCTTACTCTGGGATATGTAGGATTCTCTCGCCTTATCTCATTTTTTTCATCTTGCGTTAGTGACAATTAAATCATCTCCCTGAAAGAAAAGAGGATTGTTATTACTTTTTATTGAAGTACATCCGGTCTTTTCTAAATTCTACTACTTCTATAGTACGCAAATATTCCTTATAAAATGTCATTATGCCCTTTGATTCTATATTCATCTCTGCTAAATCAGAATAATTAAATATTCCTTTTCGCTGATCGTAAAAATAATCATGTTCTGGAATTGGAACTAGATACCATGAATAGATATCCTGCCCTGAAATATTCGTATGCCATCCAAAATGTAACTCATACTTCTTATCAGCATCTATCTTTAGCTTTACAACATCACCTGGCAGTAAAAATCCAATGCCAAGAACATAAAGACATTCCGTTGTATATGTGAATTCATTTTGATTATAAATATGTTCAATTCCGTCAAGTGTTTGCTTTACTTGATAAAACTGTCCATTATCATCAAGTGTTATCTCTATTGTACCTTTAATTAGATTTCCGTCTGTATCATAAAATGAAAAGTATGGGATACTGTCACTTTTTCTTTCATCATGTAATTTAGTGAAAACATCAAACATTAGAATCATCCTCATTCGTTGTATTTGCGGCTTCGGAAGATAATTTAGAAAGCTGTTCTAACAAACTTGCCGCCAGATTTCTAACTTCATCTCTCGAATCTGCATCAATTATAGTAGCAGAATTTCCGTCAGGTGTTATGATATTAGTAGTATTTATTATAATATTTTGCAGTCTATCATCCTTTAATACCTGAAATACAACTGAATTTGCATCTTCCAGACATTTTGATATTGTTTCCATTGCCATTGAGATCATTGTTAAACTCTCTGGCTCTGTTTCAATTCTTTCCGTAACTGCCTGAATAAACTTATCTTCAAGTCTTTCCAGAAAGTTTGTCAATTTAATTATTCTATTAAGTTGGTTTCTTGCATATGCGACAACAAACAGTTTCGTTCTGTCTAACAGTTCGTCACCGTTTATATCCATAGGTGCATCTGGCGTATTATCTGCCAGTTGTTTCATCATAACAACAGATGATGAACTAGGATCACCCAATACAAGTTTATTTTCTTCCACTGTCTAATCACCCTAACCTTAAATCGTTATATAAATCTTTTAACTGTTTTGTATACTTTTCAGCAAAGTATTCTGGAATGGGGCTTTCATTTTTTGTATATGCTGAAAGAACATCTGACTTAAACACATTAGACGGTTCAAATGTAAAATCAAAATGAATAGACGGTTTATTTGTAACACCGTGGGCTTCATGGAAAATTCTAGGAGTTACAATGATATTTCCTATAAGGGGTAATTCAACCTTTGTTACCTTTTGATAGATTTCCATATCATCTTCATACTCTTGAACTTGCTCCATAATCCTTTGGCACATAAGCATCTCAATCATTCTAAGACAATCAAAATTTTCACGATACTTCGCGCCGCCTAATTGCTCCATTTCTTTTGCAAATTCTTTTGCCCCTTTTGAAGATAAACTTCCTTTCGATCTTGCCAAAATCAACACAACCTTCCTATGTTTTTAATCAACTGTTTCCGGTTTTTAGATAAAAGTCTCAGCAATTTTGTAACGCATAACTTTACCTGATTATACTCATTATAGTCAATACTCACTTCAAGTTTATTAAGCAGGGAATCAAACTCGTAATTTTCCTCTTCAAAAACCTTTATCATTTTCTCCCTTGCACAACTTTCAAGGACTTGATCTTTTGTCCGTTTATCATTGACAACACTTAAAATATCCTTGCAAGCATCTAGTATTTCAGAATTCAAGTAAACCACCGCCTTAGTAATTTCTGTTTCCAAAATTATACTTCTTAATGGTTTCCTTTAGTTTATTTAATTTATTCTTGGCTGACTTTCCTTTTGATGAAGAAAATCCTGCCATACTAACAGCATCTTTCCATGAATACTTCTCAACTTCATAGTATTGGAAAAGCAATAACACTTGTATCAAATCAGAAAATTCCTGCTTTGTTGGAATTGTAATCGTTTGACCGGCGCAATAGTTTATGAGATGCAAGAAAGAATCTGTATCTAAAAGATAGCACAGCTCTGACAGAGTTGCGTATTCAGGAACTTCTTTTAAGTCGTACAGAAAACTGCATAGGATAGCATATATATCCTTTTTCTGTAATTTTGAAACAATCTCATTGACATTCTCTGTCATTTACTTTGCCTCCTTGATACTTTTCATCACATTCTCATTGGCAATAAGTTGAAATTCTAAGTCATCATCAACATTGTCATTTATAGATTCAGTAAATCCGGAATCTCTAAATTCTCGCTTAAACTGTTCCATAACAATGCTTACATAAGGTTTCAAGTTGCTTTTTATTCTAAACCAAATAGGTTCTAGGTCGTTTAACTCCCTGTATAAATTCAAACAAACATTACAATAAATCTGATTCCATTCAGGAGTATTTGGTCTATACTTAATATGCATCATTGTTTCGTGTATCATTCCGGGTATTCCGTCAAGCATTAGATTTCTTTCCATATCATCAAAATCTTTTTGACACGATATTGAATATCCGGCGTTCATGTATTTCATAGTCTCTTTTAATACAGGGTCATCACTGACATCAACAACCTCATGCTCAATATCCTTTTGATTTTGTATGTATGAAATTTTTATCATTTTACCGATATAAAACATCCAGGCTTTGATCTTTCTCCCGTCGATCACAGAAAGCCAAACATCAGAAGCTACATCATGACATACATCCTCTATACCATTATATCCTGTCGTATACTTATTTTGATGGATATAAATATATGCCATACTTTTCAGAATAGTATATATCTCTTCATTGTATATATCGGTTGCTACAAGTTCATCTAATCGTTTCTCCATTTCGACTATGGATTGATTTCTTTTTCGTTTACTCAACTGGATCACCTTCATCATTAAATAACTTCATTTGCTGTGAGCGTTCTTTTTTCCAAATAGCATAACAACTAGGACCGTACCCAAGTTCCTTACTTCTTTCACCTTTCAACAATCTTCCACAACGCTTGCAGAAAATCTTTTCATTAGATTCCTTTTTCTCAATCTCGGACATATAGGTATCCCTCCTCAAAGGACATTCACGATTAAATAATCTATTGCGAAACTAGCTGTAAATGTTCCGTCTTTTACAGACTTGTCACAATACTTTATATACTTGATAAATCTAACAAGTTCCTCGCATGAATATCTATTTAAGTATTTCATACAGTTATTGATTTGAAATTGTGTCAATCCAGTTGCTTGAATCAATTTCTTATTGTCTGAATTTCCAAATGTCTGTATCTGTAACAGTGCCTTGACATTATTGTGTAAAAGTGATAATACATACAACTCATTATCAGAACGCCGTCTGGATTCTGCTAAAAGTCTATACACATTTTTATAGTCCCTTAAAAGGATACAATTTACTAAATCAAATACTTGCCCATCTGGTTCAAGGTATATGATTCTGGATTGCATACATTTATTGAAAGAATCTGTATCGGATATATTCAACCTGTTTGCAAGTTGCTTTATCTTATCTACTTCTAACAGAATACGCCCATAATCACTCTTGCAAGCATTCATTAAAATTGTTGCATTTTCTGTTGTAAGGTTCAGATCCTTCTTTATATACTTTAATAGAATCTGATCTGAAAGCCTATCAAACACTGTAATACTATCTGCAAAGTGTTTTGAGAATTTAGACCTCGCATCAATACTCCCGTACTTTACAATCAGAGTAATTCCCTTTGTTCTCAATTTATTTTCTAAGTCATTCCAGATAGATTCACTAGTTAGAAACTCTTTGTCATCCCGAACAACATAAACGCACTTGCTATTAGAAAGTAATGATTTGGTTGTTAGTGTCTTATATATTGACAGCACACTTTCTGATTTCTTTACGGTATCAAACTTAGAGCAAACCTTATCAATATACACATTCAATATAGTATACTCTTCACCGGTGAATATGTATAGGCTCTTCAACTCACCTGTATCTAGGCTCTTTTTCAATTCAACAATATTCAACTCAAAAAGCACCCCCCGATACTGCCATGTGAGTATTTATAATCCAATTATCAACAACCGATTGTTTATTACTTCCTTTGGCCTGATACTCTATAAGGCTCTTGCTAGTTTCCTTTATAATCTTATGGAATATAGTTGCATCTTCTGAACTAATATTCTGTAATATTGAATTATTACAACATAGCATTATGCACTTCATAAAAATCGTTGGGTCGATCTTATCTGTTTCATCTTTTTTCAAATTCAATGTTGTTGAAATTTTCAATTCATTTGCTAGATTTGCTGCACCTATAAACTGTATAAATTTATCAGCCATGTCGTAAACAGCTTTAATATCAACGGTATTTGCGATCATAACATCATTCGGGCATACACAAATCTGCTCGACAATACTTTTTGTACTGGAATCAAAACCATAATTCTTATGCTTTATGAAATCCTGTAAATCACTTAAAGAATATGGATTTACATAAAACACAGTTCCTCGGCTGATAATAGTTCCAAGTACATTAGATGTATCTTGAACTGTCATAATGAAATATGAATCATTTGGTGGCTCTTCTGTAACTTTTAATAATGCATTCTTAGATGTAACAGACATATCATCACAATCAAAAAACATATACAATGTCTTTTCTGTAACAGTGTATGAATTATATATTACATCTCTAACTTCCTCTGCCTTTGTTCCACATGGAACAAAATTTGCACCCAACTGCTGTGCAATATAATCTGCTAATAATTTCTTTCCGAATCCATAACCGCCTACAAGTATAGAAAATCTAGGAAATTTATTCTTTTCTATCAAGGTATGAATATCAGATAGCAACTGTTTTTGTCCGCATACATACATATATCATGCCTCCGAACAAAGAAGAATGAATGTAGATTCAATTATTGGCTTTGGCATCGTTTCCCATTTGATTGTTGTATTGAGATTTATAACCTCATTAAGAAGTGTTGGAAAATAAGAGAAGTCCTGTTTAGTGTAATTCTTTATTCTTGCTTCGTATGTTTTTGGTATTTTCAAATAATCAAATGTCCCTGTAATATCGTATATAGTCAAGTCTAGTACAAAATTGTTATAATTCTTAATAAACTGCTTTAAGTCAGTACCATTTCTGTATACTGTCTCAATAATCTGAATAACAGATTTCTTGTCCATTTTACAAATAGCATCTGTCAAGTCAAACATAACTCCATAATCAGCCGTACCGAGTGCCTTTGTAACAGAATCAATATCAATATGGTTTGAGAATCCTAATACTTTTTCCATCATTGTAATAGCATCACGCATACCGCCGTCTGCTAGTTTTGCAATATAATCAATACCGTCTTCATCGAGGGTGTATGTATGTCCTTCACTATTCTCACAGTCAAGTATATACTTTAGTCTGTTTACAATACCTGAATGAGTAATTCTTTGAATGTCATATCTCTGCACTCTGGATAAAATTGTATTTGGAATCTTTTGTGGATCTGTTGTGCAGAAAATAAAAATGCTTGTCGGTGTCGGTTCCTCTATCTGTTTCAAAGCACTTTGCCAAGCCTGAGAACTTAAAGAATGACATTCATCAATAATGAAAATTCTATATGGAGTTCCAATAGGCTTTAGTTTTGATTCCTCTAACAACTGTCTGAAATTATCTACACCGCTATGAGAAGCGGCATCAAGTTCGATAATATTTTCATTCTTCTTGTTTAATAGTTTAGCAAATATTCTCGCAGAAGTTGTTTTTGAACATCCGGCAGGACCACAAAATAGATAGCAATTCTTAATAGTATTGGTATCTACCTGATTCAACAAAATCTCTTTCAAAACATCCTGCTCTACTACATCTTCAAACTTCTGCGGTCTGTACTTGACAGCAAGTGTTGGCATTTTATTTATACCTCCAAATCAATTTCTTTTACTATTCAACCATTCCTGTATGCAATCACAGCAGTCAACGATACAGAAATCTGGTTTACTGAAACTGTTGTCTATTGCCTGTAAAACACACATTTTGGATTCTGATTTTGAGTCCATGTATTGTTGTATTTTACAAAGTAAATCATAGTTGTTTTGATTATTTAACCATAAACAATTCAACCTATCCAAAATAATCACTCCTGACTATCAAGGAATTCTACAAACTTTTTCATAACCATTTCATTCAAGATATAGTAATTATCTCCGTCACCAAAATCAAATGCTAGGATTGGATATTTCTTTCCCATTGCAAAACACTGTTCATCAACCTTATCAAGCCATTCTTTTTTGATCGAAAAGGATTTCTTTTCTGTCATTGCCGTCTTACATTCAACTAAACACTTCGACGAAACAACATCACCCTTCAAAAAATCGCTTGAGCCACTACTTGTTTGAACACTTGCACCAATATTCTTAGCAGTTCTTTTCTCGTGTTTATTACTACAATACCTTGTTGACTTTTTGCTAATCATGTATACATTATCTCCTTTACAAAAAATATCGTTATAACGAGAGTATCTTACACATTTAGTATAACACATTTCATAAGAAAAGTCAATAGTAAATGAAAATTTGTTTATGATTTTACATAAAAAAAAACAGCAGTTCTTTGTATAAGTATTGAACTTAAAACAAAGAACTGCTTCCTCCAATTATATCAAAGATTACTGATTTTTCAAATAATCAATGATTTCTTTCTGACATCTTGCGGCATCATTAGCAAGAAAGATCATGTCACTTGCTTGGTTTAGGTACTCACGCGCCTGTGCGTTAGCGGCCTGTTTAACCATTGACATATACTTTTTCATGATCTTCTTTCGTGCAATGCGTTCTCCAATTTCCGGATTATTTGTGTCAGAACTCTTGCAAACTGTTTCGGCATAAATTGTAGATTCCCAACAAACATTCACCTTGTCATTCGCAAACATCTCAAAGAACTTATCACAAATAACATAAGGCACATTCTGTGGATCAACTATAGATTTTGCAATGGTCTTATGAAATGTCTCTCCTGTCTTTTCGTTGATATAATCTACATGACGAAAAGTTACAAAAAGCGGAAAACCCTTATCCTTGAATCTCATTGTTTACCTCCGTACAATATCTTTCACAATCTTCTTTATTAACATAGAATACACTATGATAATCATATTTTAGGTGTTCTTCTGAAAAAGAACCGTATACAAAATTAATATCAACAGAAATCAGATTCTTCTCTGCATCGACACAATCATATACTTTCTTAGGATCTATATACGATGTAGAGAATACATCAAGTCTATCAGTATTGAATGTTTCAGAACATTTTTGACATTGACATAATTCAAACCTATTATAGAAATAATCCTTAGATTTAACAAATCCATTTTCATCACATTTACTGCACTTCGGATTTTTTGTAAACACTTTAACAGGTCTGTAAATACTGAATTGAATATAGGGTAAAAGTGATTCAACTGATTTATCCTTTTCCAAATCGCCTATCTTAGTTTCTAACTGTGATATATAATCTTGTGTTTTTTGTAATGCTTCTAAGCACTCAATCAGATTCTTATTTACATTAGACATAGTAAACACATCCTCTCTACTTATTGTTCTCGGAAGCCCCGTCAACCAATAGTTATGGGAGTCAACGGGGCCTGATACATTTCGTACCATTCACCAAAGGTGTTGTTCCGACAGCAGATTTTTATTGTGTTAGGAGGCACAATGAGAACGCAACCAAATAACGATTCACAATGCACGGACAACTGCATGGCTACAGCTAAAAAAGTATCCACAAATTATAGTATACTTTACTTGATATATCTGCAAACAATGTAAAGTAGGTCTTGACTGATTTTATAAATCATCTTTCCTGAAAGGCAAGTCATACTTTTTGCACCATTTTTTAATAGTATTACTTGACACATTAAACATATTGCCTATCTCTGTGAAAGATTTCTCATGTATCAAAATGTTTAATTCATTTTTATCTGGTCTGTTTTTACAAACCCTATTATGTATAGATAAACACTCTCTACATCTAATTGAGTCTTTATATATCTTCTTGCCACAGTCGCAACATATATTAAACTTTTCGATATTATCTTGTTTTTTCTTATTTTTTTCCTTTATATGTTTCTGTTTGACTGTCGCAATTAGGACATAGAAGTCTAAGATTTTCTATCCTGTTATCATGTTTATCTCCATTTATATGATCTAGTACAAGAACTAAATCTTTTCCATTCCATATACCGTCATTTCCACATACCGCGCAAACATAAGTCAACATACCAGATTTTAATAGCCTTCTTTTCAACTCACAAGTATTATCGTAGTCACTGTTTTTTGTAAGTATCTCTGACAAGTCTCTTTTTCTACTATATGTTGCCTTTCCAATTTGTTTTTTACCAAAAGAACAGTTCAATAAACTCATTCTATCCTTAACATGACGAATATTTGAACTACTCGATGTTCTTAAACCAAAAAACCTCAAAACATCTGAATAGCTTGCAGAATCTAACACAAGTTTTATAAAATCATCGTCACTTATTGAGTATATCTTACTGGACATATAATCACTACCTTTATTATGAACACGCCCGGTGGGACTCGAACCCACGACCGATGCCTTAGAAGGGCATTGCTCTAATCCAACTGAGCTACAGGCGCATATTTATTATTTAGCCCTCTGCTAAAATAACAACAAACTTAGAGTTTTCGGGAAGTCCTGTATATTCGTTTAACATTTCAGCAACTTCCTTTATCAAAAATGATTCGTATTCCTTACTATGATAATTAGGATAACAATAGTACATATAATCATATGCACATTTTGGAATGAACTCATTTCCTTCTTCGTCTGTCTCTTTTTCAGGTCTTCCAAAAATAAGCTGATTTTGCATCATCTGACAATATACTTCTGGTGTTTTGTAATCATAAAACAAATCAAAATCATCATTGTATCTTTCATACTGTTCAACATCACTTATTAAAAAGTATCCAGACTTGATATAAGAGTTATCCGGCAATTCCGATAAATACAAATATTTGAGAGTTGAATATTCCAAATATGTTTCAAACTCTTTCTTCAAATTATCAGAAACCATATCATTTGAAATAGTATTAAAATAAGACTTCAAATCAGATGCAAAACTAGAAGATCTTGATATTACAGGTACTAAGTTACCTAAACCATTGTAAGGACCGAATGGATAAATCTTATTATCACTTATATATCCTATATAATAGTTATAATAATAACTCATTTTAAAACCACCATTTTCTAATAGTATTATCAGAAACTACATATGACCCATACCAGAATCGAACTGGTGACTTCACCGTGAAAGGGTGATGACTTAACCACTTGTCCAATGGGCCTAATAAATTGCCGTGGAAGGATTTGAACCTACGAATACCAGAGTCAAAGTCTGGTGCCTTACCGCTTGGCCACACGGCAAAATAAATCTAACTGGAGGGATTTGAACCCCCGATCTCCTCGTCCCAAGCGAGGCGCGATACCAAACTTCGCTACAGCTAGAAAAAATAAGGAACACTGTGATTTGTTGGAATCACTTTAACCTATGCAGACATTATGAGAGATTTCACAAATATTATCGTACTCGTATATCTATCGGAAAAGATGAAAACGGAGTGCGGAAATTCAAATCATTTGTTGCGTCAAATGAAGAAAAATAAGAAACTTGGAAACTCATAAAATGCTAATCTTAAAGTCACAGTGTTCCTAAAAAATTCAATTTTATCGTATTATTGCTGGAATGTTGTAACTTGTTTAACTACAACAATATGGATAAAATTGAATAAAGCATCTTACCGGAATCGAACCGGCATCCTCAGAGTGGAAATCTGATATACTAACCATTATACGAAAGATGCATTTTAATTGAACTGACAAAAGCCCTTGCAAACATCAGTTCGGTGCGTCCACCGTTTCTCACATACCCAAACCAAAGTGGTATGATCTTTTCTTGTACTGACAAAACATAAATTAAATGTTTCCGAGAAATGGGCCATTTGATGCTGGTGATGTGATTTTTTTACATTAAATTTTCTTATCAAGCTGTTTCATCCTTCCAGCATACGATGAACAACTTTTTGAACAAGTTATCATTCTATCTCTACCAATCCTAATATCACTAAAATAGCTTGCTTGCCTTTTTGATGTCCATATAAATTTTTTACCACATATATCGCATACAGCTTCTTTATCAACATACTTTTTAGGATTATGAATCTTTCCATGAACCTCTCTGCACGAAATTTCTAAGTTCCAAATACAATTATTATATTTGTTTTCATCTTTATGATGAACAATACAACCTTTATACCATCTCTTATCAAAGACCATTGAAACTAATTGATGAACTCCTATAACATGGTGATTTTTTGATAAATCTCTCGTGTGTATTGAGTCGTAATAATTATCATAACGATATGGTGTTATTTTCTTACCACTAACGGCATAAAAAACATCTCCATGCATATTTATCATAATTTCTGGAAATTCATCAATGACTGATGGTTCATATTGTCCTAGGTTATAAAACGGATAATTACTTCTTATAGATAGTTTCAAAAATACATCACTTCTTTATACATTATATAACTATTTGATGTCAGCAGAGGGGGTTGAACCCTCACTCTTTCTCAAGAACATGGGTTTGAGCCATGCGCGTCTGCCAATTCCGCCATGCTGACATATACAGATAAATAATAAATATCTACCTGTATATTGATGATCTTTCTTACATCATCAATATAAAGATCCCTATATTCAACAAAGAAATATCTTATTAAGGGTATGTCTGATAAACAATCGTAAAATGATTGATTTATAAATTTACTCTACTTACGGACAAACAATCTTGGTTTTCGATTGCTACATCTAATCCCGATATTTTAGGACTTTGATGTACTTCTAGTAAATTGAATCGGGGAGGTGGGACTCGAACCCACGACCTACGGCTTATAAGGCCGGTGCTTGCTAACCGTCTGAGCTACCCCCCGTCAGAAACAATCTCAAAAACTTCTCAAACAAAGAAACCTGATTGTATTTGGTTTTTTAGTTTCTCTCATACAATTATTTTGTACTAATATTATAACACATTTTTTGTATTTTGTCAATAGTATTTTGAAACTTTTTTATATTAAAAACAATTACTTAATTAACTTTGTTTAATCAAAGGTATTTCTAATTTCATATAGATCTTCGTTATATGTCAATTACTATTATATTACATTGTTTCAATAATTATAGAATTGCAACTAATCTGAATATGCTTGCAAACGGACATAGACATAATTTCTTGTACTGAAATTGTATTTTGACTATCACCCGTGTACCCGTTTTTAGAAAAATCCTCCTGTGAACCACTAAACAAAAGTTGATTGCCTTTAGGTGTTCTAACCTCAACACAAGCTATTCTACCTTTTTCATCTAACAACTGCTTAACTGTCATTATAAGACACCCCTAACTAAAAATTTTATCACTGACACCCTCTCCAATGCCAGTTACCGTCTTCGTTTTTCTCGTATCTTCCATTCCACTTGTCGGACATATTTTCATCCATAGCAAGTGTATACAGTGTTGCGAAATCATTATCTCTTATGAAAGTTAAATTGGATAACATTCCCTCTAATGCCTGATCGTGAAGTGTTTCCCAATTATATGTTTTTTCTTTTTCTCCTGTAAAAGTAATCTTTGCATTATCACTTACAGAGTCACCCCATCCAAATAGGATAGCATTTCTTCTTCCACCGCCACTGGCTGCAATAATATCAGACTCATGGAAATGAATTATTTCAATTTCTGGTTCTTTCATTTTGTTCATAAACAATCAACATCCTTTTTTTTATTTTTTTTTTGAATGTGCCTAGAGGGACTTGAACCCTCGACCTACGCCTTAAAAGGGCGTCACTCTGCCAACTGAGTTACAGGCACATAAACGCAGTCAGCTTTATCTCGCCCTTAACGACTCTGCGTGCTCCGGATACCATACTCGTATCTTTACTGCTTCTAAATCTTCCTCACTTACGAGCAGCGGTAAGTGTCATACATGAATTAAATAGCCTCAAAAACCTGCAAGTGAGGAAACAGGAAACCTAGCTATTTTGGTTTTTTACTTTCTATAATAAGGAGAGTGGAATTAGCTTAATTATGCTCTATACTTTTCAGATAACTTTTTGGCGATTGTGTATAATCCAGTACCGTTATCTTTGAGTATTGCCATATTCTTACCGGGAGTTATGAAAATAAACTCATTATTTTCATCCAACCTATCATTGTTTAATGCGTATTGTGCCATTAACCATGCAATACAGTAATTAGAAATATCAATATACAATGTCCTTAATGACTTTGTTTTTGAATTGTATGCAACAACATCGTACTGTGTGGATGATATCAAAGATTTCAATTTTTTAGTAAATGACATATTTTCCTCCTATTATTTTTATTTTGATGCCGCTGACCGGACTCGAACCGGTACGATCGCAATGACCGAGGGATTTTAAGTCCCTTGTGTCTGCCAATTCCACCACAGCGGCTTATTATGTGTTATACTAATGTTCTTATTACAAATATAGTATAACACAAAATTTGCTTTTTGTCAATATGTTTTGTTATTTTGTAACTATTTTGTAATATTTATCATTCTTGCAAATAACCAAGTACAAAGGCAAGGTTACAGCGATTGTCGTCTCTAACTATATACTTACTGATCTTATTAAATTGTTCATCGTCTCCACAAAGCCATTCGACGAATTGCTTTTCACCTATAGTGGCAAATGGGAGGTTAAAAATCGTTACTGTTTCAAAATCTTCCGTAACTGTAATATATGCGTTACTGTATTCCTTACAAATAAACCTTGCAACATAAATGAGCGTCGCAATTTTCCCATTAAACCCATCTACAACATATGGAATAGCTGTAAAACCATTCCTAATCAGTTTACTCTGAATAGTCTCTGTTGGAAAAACGAATTCAAGCATTTTATACCTACCTTTATCACTCATCAAAAATAAATTCTCTTGTGTCACGAACATAACTATAAAGACTGTTTCCCTCTTGCTTTGTCAAAAATTCAAATGTAATAATATTGTCTGCTCCTCGATTGATTTCAAGAAAGTATCTCTCAAATGGAAGATACCCAAAAGAAGCAAATCCTGTATCAGCGGTGCTGAATGTTCTAAATATCAATGTTCCGATAGTACCGTTGATATTTACATTTTTAAGGGATGTTATAATCTTTGCCTTATTTACAATAAGATTTTTAACCTCTTTTGAAACTAATTTCATCTCTACCAACCCCCGTCACTCAACTCCGTAAAGTTCAGGATCGTAGTTACCATTCTCAAATGCCTGAACAGCTTCCGCATAAGTATCGAACTCGGCAACAGTCTCAATCTCATTCTCACAAATTGCATCATCCCAGTCCATGCAGTCAATAATAGCTTTGTCAGAAAAAGTAAAGATTCTATGTTTCATAATCGTACCCCTTTCAAAATACCACAATCATCTTTCCCTTACAAATATAGTATAACATATTTCAAGGAAAATGTCAAGTGATTTTGAAAACTGTAACCATTTTGTAATAATTACTTAAATCCAAGTGCATAAGATAAACTACATCTAGGATCATCACATTCGCCTAAAATATACGCTGACAAGTATTTATTATAACTATCATAGTTACCGGTCAAATAAGAAACAAAGTCACGATCATTCATAGTTTCTGGTGTAATATAGATGTTTACAGATTTTGAATTATTATAAACAACAATATACTCATGATTTGAAAGTTTTGATACAAATAATTCCTTTCCAAAACTGTCAATAACCTTTTCAAAACCTCGATTTACAAGAACTTCACTAACTGAATTAAATTTCATCGACATCTTTTTCATGGTTCTACCCCCAAAATTATTATGAATATAGTATAACACATTATTGCACAAATGTCAAGTGTAAAATTGCATAAAAACAAATTTATATTTTGTATAAAATGTCCATATATATACTATTATTCCTGTTTGCTCCATTTCACAAAACCACCTACATTTATAACAGCATATACTATATACATAGTTACCATAGGAAGATTAAATTCTGATAAAAAGTTATAGACTATCCATAGTATATTTCCAGCTATCCATACAATCCATCCCGATTTCTTTTTTAACATGATTAACACATTTCCAAGAAGGCTACATAAAGCACCTAAAACTGATACCAATAATACCATATAAATCACACCTCGCATCAAATTAAAAGTGCGGACAGACTCATCCATCCGCACTTGGTTTAGCCCTAAAGCATCCACCGCAATTCTATTATATAGTATCATTAAGTTTATTTTTTGTATATATCATTTCATACTTTCATTAAACTCTTTTTCGATTTTATCTGCTATCGCCCGTAACTTATCAACTAACTCTTTTTGGCTATAAGTAGATATATTCAGATCATTTGGAACATAAACTATGTTATTATCTGGAAAATTCTTTTTAATTAAACTGTTTAATTTCTCAGATAAATGTTTAATAGTGCCGACAGAAAATTCAGATAATGGGTACTGAACTACAATGATATCATTTTCTTCTGGACTTATTATATTACAATTAAAATTGTTCAATGAAAAATCTTCATCCATATCAAACATTCTCTATCGGTTTGAAATATTCATTTTCGTCAATATATGTTGCTGTCATGTCTGCGATATGGAGTGCAAAAGCCAATGTATTCTTACTAAATGCATCCCCCATATCGTATGTAGAATTATATGGTGAAATATCAAATGCCCCCATATGCCAATGTATTGCTTGTTTTTCTTCTTGCGTTAGTTTTATAAAATCCATGATAATATATACAGAAGAAGATGCATGACCTAACCTCAGTTGTTCTTTGTTATAGTCAAAACAGTTTATCTGTTCCCAAACACCGGTTTCCTGATTTTTCACATTCTTTGTTGATTCAACATATTTATCAATTTTACAAAGATCATGAAGAAGTGAAACAATAGTAACGGATTCAACCGAATATCGCATATCCCATTTATCGCCATAAAGTAGATTTAATTCGTCAATTAAATCATAGTAAACATTTAACGAATGATGACAAAGACCACCTTTATAATTACCATGATATTTTGTACTAGCAGGCGCTTCAAAAAATCCATTATTTTCTAAATATTCAATTAAATCATTTATGCCATCTCTCTTGACATTTGCCTTTAGCAAATCAATAAAATTTTGTTTTAACTGCTCCACTGATGCCATATTAGTACCCTCCATTAGACAAAAACAACACACCTATTTTTCGCTCTTGTAAGACCAACATAATAAACCTTTAATTCATCTGAATCCCCTGTACCTTTAACTGGCAGTTTTCCGTATAAAGCAACATTATCACATTCAAGCCCTTTAGAAGAATGTATTGTCATTACCTTAATACATGGCGTTTCCATAATCTCTTTCAGCTTTTCTTGTGATATTGTCGATTGCTTGAAACAGTAATGATCTACATTTTGTTTTGTTAAAATTGTATCAATCATAACCATTTCTTTATTTGTTCTTGTCAGCAAAAACCAATCATCTGTCGATTTTAATGATTTCAAAAATTTTTCAATCAATGCCTTAGACTGAAACTCTAAAGAGCCTTTATTGTCATTTTTGTACTCTACATCTTTCTTAATGATATCTTTAGCATTTTTAATTATTGTATTTGCATACATTAGAATTGATTTAGATGTCCTATAATTTTCTGTTAGGTAATATGCTGTCCAATCTGGATTATTCATAAGGGAAAGGAATATATTTACATCCCCACCCTTAAAGCCAAATATTGACTGAAAATCGTCACCTATTACAAAATAATTTTGTGCATTTAATCTAATAAGAAAATCATACTCTAAATATCCGATGTCCTGTAATTCGTCAACAAACAAATAATCAAGAGATGTTTTAGTTTCAGAAAAATACTTTGTCGCTAATTCTATCAATTCATCAAATGTAATTACATTATTGCTCTTACATAGTGTAGGCACAGTTTCTTTATACATCTGATTTCTCATTGATGTTTTCGTTTTTCCTAGCAGACACATCAATTCATCGTACACTTTATAGTCAGAAAATTTATCTCTCAAATCGGATTGAGACATTCTTCCTGCCGCGATCAGCTTGTCATATTTCAAAAATTCAATATAATCATCCATCGTACAATAATAATGCAATGACGGATTTTTCAATATATAATCCATGAATTGTGTTTGATAATATTCAGAAAATATATCAAACTTCAATCCGGTCTGTTTCAACAGCTTATTAGCGTATGAGTGAATTGTACCGATAAAACATTTCTTTATATTCGGAATATCAGAAAGTCTGTTATACAGTTCATTAGCGGCTGTATTAGTAAATGTAATTACAACAACACTTTCTGGACTAGCACCGGAATTAAGTATGCGCCTAACCCTCTCTGTCAGAACTCTTGTCTTTCCAGAACCAGAACCAGCATCTACAATTATCTTTTTAGCATCAGAATTAACTATTTCTAACTGCTGTTTACTTAGTTTAATCATATTAAGTACCTTATGAAATAAATCTACTCACATATTTTTCTACCATTGCTTTAATACTATCGTTTTCAGGATTTTTAAGGAACGGCATTAGATTTGCCTGACCTTGAACCTTAATTTCTGAAAGATTTCCTTCTTCATCTGCATTACACAAAACTTCTCCAGTATCAATATCAATAAATGTGAACCAAGCTCCTGCTTGATGAATAACATCTTTTGAAATTGCAATATCTATTATATCAATAAATGGTTCAATGCCATGATCATAAGTCAATGTATAGAAACCTAATTTTCTATCTGGCTTGCATACCTTTGTTTTTGCAACACTAATTAAAACTCTATGACCGAATGGATTTTCACATGATTTTTTAACATCCTTAAAGTTATTATCAAATGGTGTTCCTTGCCTAAACATAAGACGAACAGAACAAACGTGTTTCCAACATTTTCCGCCTGGTGTTACATATGCTGGACCACCATAACCGGCATTTAAGTTATCTCTTACTTGGTTAATTCCTATCAAAGCACAATTTGTCTTTGCACAAGCAAGTTCAACCTTTTTTGAAAATTTTGTTAAGGCTCTTGAAATACCGCCGTATGTAGATTCTTCAATGTCTTTCTCCATTTCCTGTTGAGAAACCATCATACCTAAACTGTCTATAATGGCAAGACCGATTTCACCGGCATCTATAAGTTGAGTAATCATATCAAATATTTCTTCTGCACTTAAAGAATCAGGTGCCATATAATACATTTCTTTAACATTTACACCTAACTTCTCAGACCAGTCATCGTCAAATGTATTCTCACAATCGACCCACAATACTTTTTTAGGTCCAGATTCCCTCAATTCTAATAATTTTCCTTGCTGTTCTTTTGTTAGTTTTTCTTTAGATTCTAGTTCTTGAATCATTTCTTCCCATTCTTGTAAAAATAGTTTCTGTGCATTTCCGGCAATATCTAATGCCGTTGTTGTCTTTCCAGAACCCTCTTCACCGGCAAACTCTGTTATTCTACCCCTAGGAATACCACCATATAACATATAATTTGCTCTAGGAGAACTAAAAGGTATTCTGGAACAATTATGAACAACTGTTCCGATAGTGAATAATTCAGTTTTATACTTTTTATTAAATTCCTTAAATAATGCTTCTGATTTGGTCATTGCAATCAAACCCTTTCTTAACCTTTATCCTTAAACGGATTAGATTTTGATAACTCCAATTCTGCCATTCTTCTTGATATAACTTTCTTTGCACTCTGTAATAACTCTAACGCAAATGACACTTTTGCCTTGATAGTTTCATATGCACTTTTGTATACAGTAGTAACCATATCCTCATTAAATAATTCTGTCTCTGCGGTTGCTTTCTTTACTCCGGCTGTTCCAGATGTTTCGGAATAAATTTTATTATACAGCAAATCTCTCGATGCTTTTGAAACATCTCTCTGAATACCAAGTCTTTCTTGCTGTGTTCCTACATAATATAACATAGCAGGGATCGTCATTATAATGTCATCAAGTTGTTTTGATGTTAATTCATAATCAGGATCATTCATTTGCTTGGAAACATATTCAATATATCCGTCAAGTTTATCACAACACTTTACAACCAATTCATCAACTAATGACTGAATATACTCTGAATTATTTTCTGTATTATATATTATACCGTCTATTTCTTTTTTATCAATATTTGGCAACTCACTCACCCCACTGTTCTAATGCTAGCAGATGTAGTTTTTTCAAAAAAGGCTCTCCGAAATAATTAAACCTAACTCTCTTTTTCACTCCGTCTATAATGAAATGATTCACAGAGTTTTCAGATGTTATATCAGATATATTCAATGACTTGTTCCCTTCTTGTCTATGATCCCACATATCTTGAATCTTTATAAAAACAGTTAGATCATAGTCAATATACCACACACATACACCGGCAATACATCCTTTTATTTTACTTTTCTCGAAAAGACCGTCCCATTGATTCTGCGTTATTCCGGAAGCGTAATTAAGTGTATTACCATATAATGACTTACACTCTAAGAAAAACATATGTGGATAATTATACATAGAAAAATCACAAATATTCCGTATTCCAGAATACCCCGCCATTGGGTCAGGAAGTCTATCAAAAGAAACATTAGGCAATATCTCTAAACAACTTCTTATCTCAGCCTCAAAATCCTTGCCCCTATTCTGTTTATTCATTTCTTACCATCAACCTTGCACTGTGTTCTATAATCACAATATTGACATATCCTAGTAGTTATCTCACTTTCAACTGGCGGTACTACCTTATTACGAACATAATCATCACAAGTTGCAATACGGTTTTCAATATAATCTGTATTTTCCTTTGTGACAGTTAGAATATATGGTTTCTTCGTACATACATCTCTATTCTCGTAAAGAAAAAGAACCTTATCAACTCCGAGTTCCAAAGAATATGTGTATGCTTGATTCCTATGCTTATCATCTACATATGATCTATCTAGCCACTTGTAAGAGGATTCTGTCTTTATTTCAAGTATATACAATTCCCCATTATACTTTAACAGACCGTCACATAGAAATATAATATTCCTCTTTGAATCGTATACTTTTGTTTCAAAATCATCTTTGCTCTCGATAACTAGATCTTCAATATTGTTATCTTTTATAAATGTCTCAACATCAATATACTCACAATCTACTCCGAAATCTTTCATCCGTGTAATTGCGTACTGTATTCGTTTATGTCTATCTGTGCCACTTTCACAAATTCCAAAGAAATCACCAGATTTCTGCTGTTGTTTATCAAGATCAGCACCAGTTATTTGATAATACATAGACCGCAAACAATTTAAGCTAGACGGCTTATATCTCCGTGATGGTTTACCATCATAATACTTTCCTATAAAATATTTCTTATCGTTCGTATGGTACAATAAATGATTTTTTTCATATAGATTTTCTTCGGTACACTCTTTTGGCAACTCTGTCAGAACAACAACATTTACACACTTTCCATCCGTATCAAAATATTCAGGATTAGATTCTTTTGTTATTTCCTTAAAGTAATAATGTGGTTCATGCTTATTTAGTTGTCTAACAGTAAAGTCAAAATCTCTTAGAAAGGATACTTCGGGTGAAGTATCCTTTCCAGAATCAGCCAAAAGATCACCTATTTTCTTTGTAGAGAAAAGAACTTTTGACATATACATTACCTCAACTGTTTCTTGGGTCATCCATTAAAGAGATTACCTGTGTAATGTTGTCATCTTTAATCATTATTGCACTTTCATCCCCATAATAGATATTGATAGATTCCCCTGAATGTGCCGCAATCTGCTTTCTAAGAGCATCTACACCTATACAGCAAGTAAAATCCTTAAAACCATTACTGCCCTGATACGGAATTGTCTCAATACCACTACCATTGATTGATTCAAATGTAACACCTTTATTTGTAAATGTCATATACACACCATTGATATCATTATCATTAATAAACAGGGAAAGTCTATCAATAACACTGATTACTGTGTTTTTAGGTAACACACAATTTGACGGATATTCTGTATCACAGATTCCGCGAATTGTTTGTTCCGGATAATCGTCAATTCCGTCCATCATAACAGCAAAAAGTTTCATATTATTTGTCTCAAACATGATATTATTGCCATAAATTTTGTATGAAATTTCTTCATCAGAAGACATACTAAGAAGTTCGAGAACAACTGGCGGCAACAGAACTCCTCTTTTAAACATATCATACTTGCTAAGACAAATATTATAAGAATCTGCCGCTATAATGCAGTCTGGTAGACACAAATATCCTGTCAAATAGGGAGCTTCCATAGTAACAGCAAGCGACGGCTTATTGTGGAAAATAACACTCTTAATAACAGATGCCTTAATTGTTCCAGAAACTTCCGGATTATTGATTGTATGATTCGGATACTTAATCTGTGATCCGTCTACATCTAACTGAATCGGAAGTTTATATGTACCATTTCCTGTAAAAGAAATCATATCATCATCGACTGAAATCTTAATCACATCGACACTTGTTTTTGCTACTAGCTTACTAAATGTATCTACATTCAATGTAAATGAAAAACTATCAGTTGAACTAACTGAATCTGTAATTGTTAAATAGTTGTTTGAATCTGTTGTTGTAACACTAATCTTCCCATTCTCTACAACAACATTCATCAAACTTGTAATTGCACTGAATTTGTTATTAGATGCACCTTTAGATGCCTTTGTAACGATTGATTTCAATGCACTTGTCTCAATAGAAAAAGTTGACATATATAATATTTCCTTTCATATTTTTATGATACGCTGTAAATCCTGACTATTTACAGCGTATACACATCAGAAATCATCCACAGATAATTCCTTTCCATACCAACTCTTAAAAAGAGCAACATCACAACTCAAAGGAACACATAGATTCCTACCGGCATCCAACATACATTTTGACATCAGTTCCGAGCATCTTTTAACATTTTCAACAGGACACTCTGCAATAATTTCATCATGTACTGGAATTAACATCCTGAAACCAAGATCTTTTAATTCTTGATTATTGAAAAGTTCTATTTGAGCTAGTTTCGTGAGATCTGCGGCACTCATGATAACATCTATGTTTCCATAGACACTGACTATATCTTCCTGTGGCAACTAGTCACAGCCTACATACACTTCAAGTGGCAACTCATCATCCACCTTACTCTCAAAATGAGATAGTCGATAGACTTCTTATAGTTTATAGCAAAGTCCAAGAATAGCCTAAAAACTTTGATCTCTTTCCATTTTTATTATACTTATCTGCATATTTTTTTATTGATGCTGTGTAAGATTTATTTTTTACACCTAGATACCTACAAGCATCTGAAAGACTATCAAAAGTCATTATAATATTCCCATTATCATCAAGCATCCCAACTTTTATTTTTCTGCTCTCATTATATTTTCTAAATCCAGCTAGGCATACATCAAGATTATTCAATGTTGCTTCTCTGCATTTTTTCCTTTTTTCATCCGATGTAACTTGCTTAAAACCATTGGATCTCTGTCTCTCAATAAAACTATCGGAATGACAAACATCATTGTGTTTATTTCTAGCATACTCAATATCCATTGGATTTGATTTTCCGCCATAGGTTACATTGTAACCTCCTTTAGATATGTGTGTTTTATAACAATGTATGTAAAACATTTCCCAAAAGTCGGCATCTTTATCTGGAACCTCTCTAATAAGAGAAACTGTGAAATTATCCTTTCCAAATTCCTCTATAGCACAGCATATTAATGTACGGACACCATATTTATAAGATCTACAGTGTCTATTAAATCTTTTCTTGTATCCAACAGAAGTTTGCCCGACATACTGTTTTCCATTTATTAAATTTGTTATAACATATATCTCTTTCAACAAAACCACACACCTAAAATTAAACTATAAGTTAGCACGGTATTACCAACTACCCAATTATAAATAGGGCTTTAGGCTCTCTTAGTCAGCTACTTCGTCTTTTTTTTTTGCTATGATCTCCTTGTAAGGCTTGCATAGCAGTCTTATTCAACTGATACCGTTAGCATGGTTAAATAAACCACACACCCCTGAGTAATAGGGTTCAATGTAGATGGGCAGCGCAACTTCTACCCTGTACTCGCGCATTCACTGTCTGTCTCTTTGACCTATTTATGTAAGAGGTATTGTCTTTAATATTCAGACCTTTTTGCCTTATTTTTTCTTTCAGTTCCTCTCTTTTCTTAAATCCCCAACAGTTCAATAATTTATCTGTAAGAACTCTACAAGTTTCTTCTGGAACTTCTGTTGAAATCTCATTAGAATCATCTGAAAGTGGATCAAAGTCAGGAATAAAACCATTTTTATAAGAAAACTCATAATATGGTAGTTGCATATCTGGCAGTTGCCTTCTTCTTCCCCAAACAGTTGTCACATATCCATACTGTCTTGCCATATCTTCTGACTCTTCGATAAAATGTGCAAGACCTTCAAATTTTGCAAGAACACTATCATAAATTTTTTGAGCCTCTTGAACTGTTTTACCTAGTTGCTCTGCAATAGATGGAATTCCTCTTCCATATAAAATTCCAAGTACAATTTTTTTCGATTCCCCACGCCGTTTCTTTCCGTCTGGATTAAATGTACCGTCTTTTCTATACTCCGTGCATTCGTCATATGGCACATTAAATGCTAGAGATGCTATTTCACAATAAGGGTCTTTACCGTCACGATATGCTTGAATCAATTTTTCATCTTGACTTAAATGTGCAGTAACTCTAACTTCCTGACCGGAGTAATCACACGACATTAAAACACAACCAGGTGATGCTGTAAAAAGTTGTCTTACATCATGACCTGAATCAATTTTTGTTCCATCACTTAGAACAAAAGGATTAGACGGGATTTGTTGGAGATTTGGATTTTTACAAGAAACACGCCCAGTTGACGCACCATACTGTTTGAAACTACAATGTATTCTTTTATCTGGATATTTTCTTGCCTGTTCTGGTAGTATATCAATAAATGCAGATAAAACCTTATTAAATGATCTATTATCTGAAACAGCTTTTGCAATCGGATGTTCTATATGTTCCAGTATATCAGCACCAGTACCTCTCGGATTTTTTGGATCTGGCGATTTCAAACCAAGAATATCGTAAAAAATTATAGCAAGCTGAGTAGGACTATCATAATTTATTGGATCAGTCAACTTGCACATCGGGTGCTTTCTTCTGTAATCATCAAATAAATCAATATATGGTTCACAAACTTTTTCAAGGTTGTGTTGCATTTTATCTGACAATTCATGATACTTTTCATATATCCTCTTAGCATGGTCGAAATCAATAGAAACGCCTGTTTGTTCCATTGATATAAAAGTCGGCATTGATTTCATTTCAATGTTAAAGAAAACATTTGACAAATCTTTCATATCATGTGATTCGTAATATTTACCGTCTGGTTCAAGATACTGTGCCTGAAATTCATACAGTTCATATGTATAAATAGCATCACTAGCGGCATATAAATATGCAACATCTATAGGTATTAGGTTAAAAGGCAGGTTATCAAATAACTTTCCAAATGTTAAAGCCTCTCCCCTGTCTCCCCAACAATATTTTTTATGTAGGGCTTTCAATGTTCTTGATCCATCAGGTTCATCACTGTTCAAACACATTGCAGCAATGGATGTATCAAAATAAGCAGTAAACCAAACATTAATGTGATTACCTAGAAACCTAATGTCAAAAGGCGCATTAAACCAAATAGTCTTTACATTGTTGTCTACGAGTCTTTGAAATTGTTCTGTCAAAAACGGGATTTCTAATTGGTTAGCACATTTAAGTTCCGTTATATAACTTATATGATTTACCGGAATATAAGCGGCTTTCAAACCAGGTGTATAAATACAAATTCCAACGATATTATCAAGGATAGGATCAAGACCTGTTGTCTCCGTATCAATACTGATAACATTGTTTTCAATACATTTATCAATGTATGATGTTAAATGTTCTTCCGTTGTTATCAATTCCAGTTCAGCTTCTTTTCCGGCAAACTTTGATTTTACCAAAGATGTAATAGCATTTATTCTGTCTATCAGTTTAGTTGAACCTTTTAATGTAACAGCGGTAGAACTCTTAACCGGACTTGAAACTTTCTTCAATAATTGTTGATCTTTTTTTGTTGTTGCCCTACTACTTGGCAAATTAAAAAAACCAGCCAACTATATCATCCTCCAAAAGTTATTTTTCCATTTATGCAAAATGATTAAACAATATTAGGACGAGTTGTTCCCATTCTAGTAGGTCTTGAACCATTATTATTGTCACTGGAACCCCTCTTTCTAATTGGGATATCTGGAATATCATCATCAGAATCATCAAAACTTCTTGTCTGAATAAACTTTTCAAGTTCATCATAGGTCTTTTGAAGAATAAGGTTTCCAACTGGATCTGGGATTTCATCAAAGTCATCTAAAACAGTATCATCCACGCCATTATCAATGAATTCGTATGTGGTGTTTGTATCTCCCGCTGCGCCGTGTCTTTCAATAGTGAAAGTGTGTCCGCAGAAAGGCTCTCCCTTTTCTACCATAAGAGGATACAGAACATTCTTCCAGAATGCCTTACCTCTTTCCCAAAGAACTGCTTCTCCGGAATCTACTTTATATAGAGGAACCCAAATCTTTGTAATCAGCTTTTTGTCATCTTCATTTTTAGAAGAACAGAGCGGACACATATCAAGTGGATCTGAATACTCTCTAAGGCAATCAACATACTTAAAACCGCCGCCTTTAAGATTAACCTTGTGTACGCAATGTCCATCTACATCATTAAGACTCTCATACAGAACTCTAACTCTGCAAGAATCTCCGTCGTTCTTCAAAGTGAAGTAACCACCAGTTTCAGGGGAATAGTTATCAATTTCAGCACTAGCATTAAATTTCATTTTTACATTTTCCTTTCGTATATGTTTTGTTTTTTAATTGTTAATAAAAAAAAATTGACCTGTAATTCATATCACAAGTCAATCAATATCTATATATACAATAGTATGATAATGATTGACTATGTGTCGTGTATAAAATATATATACACTAATTCTTAATCACAATCATACTACATCACCTCTTATAATCTTACATCTTATTTGTTAAATGGTTTTGTTTATTATTTTTGTTTCATGTTTGAAACTTTTTATGTTTTTAGTATACTACAATCAAAACGAAAAGTCAAGTATTTTTCACAATATGTTGTTATGTTTACAAAATCACAATGTTTCTTGTAGTGAATCGAATTCTTCTTTTGTTAAATCGTTTATATCTTTTCCTTTTGGTATGATTAGGTCTGTTATAATCTTATCATTTTTCAATGCATCTTTTATTCTTTTTCTACCCTTATCTCCTGCGGCATCAGGGTCAAGACCGAGTATAAATTTTCTGCAAGGTAATTTTCTAAGCTGGTCTATCTGCTGTTTTGTTGATGTTCCATTTAAGGCAACAGCATATTTTCCATATACCCAACAAGTTAGACAATTTATTATAGATTCACATATAATTATCTCTTTCGGGTATGGGTCTATTTTCGATAATTCGTACACGCCATACACAGGCTTTTCAACACCAGACGGGTAGTGAAAGAATTTTGTATCTACAGATCGACGGGCTATAAAAATAGTTCCACCTGTTTCGTCCCTAACTGGAAATGTTAAACACTTTAACTTAAACTCCTTACCTGTCTTACTGGTTATGATAAATGCATCATCATAACCCACATCAAACATATCTATTATAGTATCGTTTAGTTTTCTTTTATAAGCATATGGGTGAATATATCTGTAACTTTCTAACTCTTCTTCTGAAACATACTTGATTTCTTCTTGTTTTTTGGATCTACCCCTGCTCATATCAAGATTAAAAGAATCTCTTTTTTCATAAGTCACTGTCAGAAAATTTTTCTTTAACCACTCTATACCAAATGCGCCAAAATCTTCTCTACCAAATAACTTAGAAATCATCTCTTCAATAGATCCAGTATAACCACAGGCGAAACAATGTACTGTTCCAGCTTTAACTATTTTATCACCTTGTCTGATATCGTTTGTTGTTATTCCACATGACGGCTTAGATTCCTGTCCGTCTTTATGAAATGGACAGTTCACCTGAATATGATTTTGTGTTCTTCTTATTGTATGAAATCTCTGAATTCCATTAAGAGCTAACTGATCTCTTAATTCGGAAATTACTTCAACTTCATCGGCAAGAATCGGAATTCCGTTAGCTGTAAACATAAATCATTTAACCTTTCAAATTGAAATGAATAGCTGTTTCATAATCTTTATCATAGTATGTAAATGACGGAAACAAATTATATATGGATGAAATATATTTCAAATCCCTATAAGGTGTTACCCCGTCACCAATCTTAAATCTATATGTTGTATCGGAATCATCTGTACCAGAATCTCTCTCAACAATAAGTTCTCGATTCTTAAAAACAATATGATTATTTTCTCTTAAATATTCTTTATCGAATACCTTTGATAAAACATTTAACTCTTTCATTTCAAACTCCTTTAGAATGGATTTTGATTGCTTCCTCTTCTAGCAACTATAGGTTGCTTATTTTCTACTGGTTGTCTAGTTTGCCTTGTATTTGAAACAATGTTGTCTGAATCACTGTAATCATCATCACTAGGATTAAATTCAAATTTACCTACATCAATTTGCCAGTCATAACAAAGTTTTGTTCCGACCTTACAGTTTCTAGCTTTTGTAACTTCCATTTTCAGCTTATTGTTTCTTTGACGAATAGACAAAACTTTTGATGCATTATGAGATATACCGTCAGAATCACGAATACTCTCCAATGCAGGAACATCACCATTTTCTTCGATACCGTTTCTATTTGCCTGAACAACAGCAATAATTGGAATTTTTAATTCACAACTAAGACTCATTAAATCTTCGCTGATATTAGTTAAAGAAGTTGTTTTATTATCCCCTCTTTTATACCGTTCATCAGTAAGGTATGTGATACCATCAATACCTAGAATGTCTAGTTTATTTCTTTGACAGAATTTTCTTAGTTTAGAAACAGTTATCTTTTTATTAAAATCAATGGGCGTAGCAACAATGAATCCTTCTTTTTGTTCAAGATCTCTAATATAAGATTCATAGTCTCGTTCCGTATCTCTGCCCGTGTATAGTGCAAAGTTTGAGAAATGTTCATTCAGAGTATCAAATCTATAACCAATCTGTGTTGCACTCATTTCAGGGGAAATATACCCAACACGACCACCGATTTTCCAGTTGTGTTCCAGTATTTTCGCAAGCACCCACGATTTACCATTATTTGTACGCGCAACAATAACAACAAATTCTTCGCCCGGATTAAGGCCACCTATTTCATCATCCAATTCTTTGAATCCTGTGGGGCGCATCCAAGGCTCTGTTGAATTCTTTTTTACATGGTATTCTTCTAGTCTCAATCCAGCCTGTTTCACAATGTCAATACCGACATTAGAATAACTCTGTTCTATTTCTGTTAGAACTGATCGTAAATAATCAACGGCATCACGAGCATCCCCATCTTTTGCTGTCTCCGCTGCTTTTGTTAGAATGGGTACAATTTCTCTGTAAGTAAACTCTTCATGAATTGTATCAACTAAATACTCATCCGATTCTGTGACTTCGATTATATTAAATTCAGGAAATTTAGAAATAAATGTTTCAACATCGGGAACATTACCATACTGTTTGTAGTGTTCAAGTATAAATGTAAATTCTGTAGGGTATTCAGCAAAATGTCTTTCTGTGAGATCGTTGTCGAATACTATATCCATTGATTTTGTCCGCAAGATTTTATTCAGCATTTGAACCTGAACCAAATTCAACAACCTCCTCACTATTCATAAAATATGTATATGTGTTTGTGAATCTCATATCAAGTCCTTCGATGTGTAAGCAGTCTGAGCCGGTACAAATTCTTGATTCTAACCTCTCATCGTGTTTCCTTAATTCATCAGGGGATAAATTACTTGTAAATATATTACATTTTTTAGCAAATATTCTTTCGTTTATATATGAATATAACCACTGGGATTCAAAATTAGTTGTATCTGTTTGCCCCACATCATCCCAAATGACAATATCGCATACTTTTATTGTCTCTAAAAACTCCTTGAAATTTTCTGATTTTGTTACAAGAAACATTTTAGCATCCCTTAAAAAAGATGGAACACTAACATACAAACCACGAGTTCTGAAATCATTCTGTTCTGCAACATATGAAAAGTAACCGTTCATAATCTTAACTGCCCAAGATGTTTTTCCACAACCGGGTTCTCCGTATAGATATAGGTTGAATCCTTTCTTGACAAAAAATTCACAATCAGTTATGACTGTATTCAAGATTTCTGATACATCCGGTTCTAAATACTCTGTTGACAATTTTATAGGTTTCCACATACTCTTAGGGAGATTACTAAGCTGAAAAAGGTAATCTGTTTGTGTAAATTTTTTACAATTAAATGAGCATTTCTCTGTTTGAAATTTATCACAAACTCCTTTATACCAGCATTTATTTATGTCTGTAAGTCTTTCGTAAATATCATCTCTCAACAATATCACCGCCGATCAAGATTTTCTCTTATATTGAACATCTTTTAACTTTGGATTATTTGGATTCTTCATTTTCTCCATAAGGACTTTTTGCATTCTTGCCCTATCCAGACTGTTTGCCTTTGATTCCCTTGTTTCCAATTTAGATTTAATCTTTCTAGTTTCTTCAAAATCCTCTGTTGCAAATTTATTAGAATTGTTTTGAATAGCTAGTCTTACCTTATTCACTTTTTCAGAATCATCAAGACAATATACTCTTAAATTATCAAGAATAATACAAAATCCATCATAAGACATAGATTGACCTACTTTTGTTTTGTGTATATAATCTAACAAACTATTTTCAAGACCTTCACAAAGATGATAATAACCATCCTCTATAAACTGTTTAATCTTTTTCTCTTTCAAATCAATATCTACAGGCTCGCCAGAAATTTGCGAATTGCTATAAGGATTTGAATTAGGATATGCTAGAGCAGAATATGAATTTACATATGACCTTTCTACGCTTGTCAATTTTTCTTTGAGAGTAGGACATAATTGTGTCAACTGTTTCAAAGATAATCTGAATTGCTTTACAGTGTAACTTCTTGCCTTTGGAACCTCTGTGATATAAGAACATAGGAGATCTTTCAATTCCTCACTATTTTCTCCGAACTCTGAAACATAGGTTTCGATTTCATTCAACTTTAGGTCTATGTCTACCTCGGATTTATCTATAAGATATAATTGTCTATAATTGTTCATATATGTTATACGAACGCCCTCTATCATTCTTTCCGGCGTTCTACCGTATTTATATAATGTTTCAAGTTGCTGTTCCCACTGTAAAGGTGTATAACTCTTTCCGTTATCAGTTTCAAGCCAAAGATTAAGCAAATCTAATAATTCCTCATTGCCACCCAATCTCATGTAGACAAAACTGCTTGTCATAGCTTTTTTATCTTCATGCCATTCAGCCCTCTGAGCTTTTTTAGATTTCTTCTTCGGTTCTGCAAATAGTTTATTATCTGTTCGCTTTGTTTCTTCCGTTGTAGGTGCTACTTTTTCGACATATGATTTTACTGGATTTTGTTTTAACTTTTTACTATTCTTTTTAACGGAATCTAACACATCTACGATAGAACTATTATTATCATCTGTTGTTGATAATATAGAAGCTAACTCGTTTAATGTTATACAGACAGTAATATCTTTATTTTTATGCCATGATGATAATTCCTCTAGGTAATTGTCAACAGTCGCAATATCCTTTGGAAATTTTTGATGTAAAATCATTCTGTAGGAATCAAGAAAATTACTATAACTACTATAATCTGAATTTTCGCATAGTTCAGTTATATATTCTGTATTAACAGAATAATTATTATGTTTAATAATTGGATTTGTTATATCCGCTAGGCATTCCTTTAATACAAAATTCTTCTCCACAAGTTTATCAATATTCCTAGAAATCGTCTGGCGTGTAATCCCAAACCATTCTGTCATATCGGATAAACAGGTATAACACTTGTGAACAGAATCAAATGTTTGCGAAAATAAATAGGAAAATATCAACAGTTCTGATCCAGAAAGTTTCAGAACTGTTCTCATCCAAGACCACATAATAATGTTTGGAATCATTGTTGGATTATTTACATCGCCCACAGATATCACCCTCCAAAAAACTGGTATAGATATAGTACAGATTATGTCCAGATATCCATTTTATAAAGACTTAAAATAGTGTGAACATATCCAATATTTACAAAGTATCCAAAATTTCTTTTATGACCTTTGCAAAATTGTGGATCAAGTATATGCTGTGTTATTAGTTTTTTTCTTACCAATCTCTTTAAGGCATTATGAGCTTCTTCAACAGAACACTTGCACCAATTTTCAATATTTCCACTACATTCGATATATCCGGTAGGACTATCACAATTTGTAAAATGAATTACATGAGCCATAGCTACTTTCTCAATATCATCTAACTCAAAATCTGGGTTATTTGGAAATTTTCTAAACATCCACGCCGGAACTCTAACTGGCGATTGTATTTTTCCAAGGGGGAATAAGGTAATGGAGTTGTTATACTCCTCACTTCCGCCTACCTTTAACTGCCGTAAAATTTCTTGTTCACGATCAGTTTCCTCTTGAATGTACTTTTGCATCCAGACCTTATCAGGGTCAGATTCAAAATTATCTAAATTCTTATAAGCATCTAAAGGCATTGTATAACAACTCCTATTTTAATTATTCATTTAACTTTTTCTTTTGAGTGCATCTAAGCGTTACAATATCAGGCTTTTCAATCTGACATTTCTTTACTGATTCTTTCAAAGATGCATCTCTATACAAAGCACTTTCCAATTCTTCCATATCGACATATTCTTTTGTTTTTACTAACCCTGCAATATTCATAGCTTTACACTCTGCAAGCAATAGGTCTTGGTCGAATTCAATATTTTTTCTGCAAGACATACTCAAAGAAATATTGTCATTTGACACATATTTTGAAACACCGAATGTATCAAGCATTGTTTTAATTACAGAACCAAGTGCTTTCTTTTTTGCTTCAATAGCGGTAAACTGTGCGCTGACTTCCAAATACTCTGCCGCAAGTTCATCTAACTGTTGCTTCTGGTCGTTATCCAGAATAACTTCTTCTTTTTTCATAGTATCCTCCAAAATAAATTACTCGCCTTTATCCTGTTTCTTTTTAGACCAATAACATTCATTGATTCTACCCATAACACCGTTTCTACCCTTTGGAACCCAATCTCTGAATTTCTTTAGCTGTTTAATATCTTCTTCAAGCCAATATCTAGGTCCGTTAGGTCGATCTTGCAAATATTCTGGTAACTGTGGATAATCATTTGGTTTCTCAATAGTATCATCATAGTACCATTTGTACCAATTTGTTAAAGTTTTAACAGATACATCTAGTTTCTGTGAAACTTTACAGGCAGTTAGCAATCCATCTTTACTCTTTTTTGGCATCTTAAACATCCTCTCTTTCTCAATCAATAGATAATAAATAATTGACAATTTTTGGGTTTTTCATCAGGTCTTCTTCTTTGTCAATTAAGACATCTGACATCTTACCCTTTTTACAAACTAAATCATTTATCTTTTCATCAATAGTACCTTTGCACATTATTGTTATTATATTTGGGCTGTCCTTTGTACCGATTCTGTGAACTCTATCTTCACATTGATCTTTTTTTGCCCTGTTCCAAGGTTCATCTAAAAAGATAACTGTATTTGCCGCTGTGAGTGTTAAACCTGTTCCCATAGCATCTACTGTGCCAAGAAAAACCTTGCATTTGTCATCTGTCATAAATCTGTCTTTTTCATGCTCACGGGTATCTTTGTTTTTTCCAGTATACATTGCCGGGTTATATTTTTTACTTTTTAACAAATCAAATGCTGGCTCTATTACATTCGTCCAGTTGCTAAATACTAAAACTTTTCCATTGTTTGCTACAACCTCCTCAACAATTTCTAACATTCGATCAAACTTCGGATTATCTTTCATAGCAGAACTAAGCAGATTTGGGTTCCCTGTAACCTGTCTTAATCTTATTAGTTGTACTAAAGGATTCGGACTTAATTTTATTTTATCTATATTCTCAATTATATTATTTCTGACCTCATCATACAACTTTATCTGATCTTTAGTCATTTCCACATAATCATTTATATAGATTTTTTCAGGTAGATCCAGCACATCTTCTTTTAATCGGCGTAGCATACATTTATCTAGTACCGATTGTAATTCAGAAAGATTCTTATACCCTACAATTTGATGCTGACCGAAACCACCCATAATGCAATAGTGCTTCTTAAAAGAAAAAAAACTATGATTTTCAAATCCTAACCAATTCAAAACAGTGTAAATATCTACTGGTTGATTCATTACTGGCGTTCCTGTCAATGCTACTTTATAATCACAATCCAATGCTAGCAACGCCCTACCTTGAACAGATGATGGGTCTTTACAACAATGACTTTCATCAGCAATAATCATACCTATATTCCCGTCATCCATCTGTTTCTGTAATGCTTCTACTATTGGAAAAAGTGTCTGTTTCTTAAACCGTTGAACTCCATTTTTCTTTGTTTTAAGAGGAACTTTTATAGATTTACTGTATCGAAGTGTTTCTATATTTGTTATAATATAATAGTAATCATCTATTGGACCGCCTTTTCCGATACTGTTTATATCCTCTAACCTGTCCTCATTACTTCCTATATATTCTGCTCCGGATTTCTTATACCGTGTTCCTAGAATATATCCTTTTTCATTGGTATGTTTCAAAACCTCTGATTGCCAGTTATATTTTAGACTGTTTACACAAGCAATTATCAATGTATGTTTTACATTTTTTTCTTTTTTGTATATCTGCGATAAATCAAGCATGGTTTTCGTTTTTCCAAGGCCCGGTTCATCAGCTAACAAAAATTTTGGATGCTGTAAACCATAATTTATACCCTCTACTTGATGCTGAAATGGTTTTGTTTTGAATTCATACCAATCAGGTATGTTATTTATAATGTTTGGTTGTTCATCATATCTTACATTGTACTCATAATCTGATATAGTAGATAAGAGCAAACTAAGATCAGATTCCGGCAATACCCACTCTCTTGTAACTGTATTCCAAAATCTTTTTGGCCTACTTCTCATAAAAGAAACAAGATTTCTGTCGTACTCCGACTTAACAAACAACTCTCCGTTCTTAATTAATATGTCAATCAATAGTAATCTCCCCAATCTGCATAGTTATACACTTCTTACTGAATATAGTATAACACAAACAAAATCAAAAGTCAAGTGCTTTTTGAAATAATTTTTATATTTAAGAAAATAAGGTATCTCCCTTGGTATGAGAGATACCTTATTTGTATGATCTGCACAAAACATCATGCCATTTCTCTTGCCATTTCAATAAATCTGTTAAGAAGTGTTGTGTCAAATGTAACTCTCATAAATGTTGAATCGTTTGCATTTACTGTATTCTTGTGCTTCTGGTGTGTCAGGAAATCTGTCATTGCATTTGTCAGTCCCCAAACGGTTCCTCTAAATTCCGAATTATCATCAGCTTCATAACATCTAAGGAAGAATTCCTTCTTACCCTCGATTGCTTTCTGCTGTCTTTCAGTGATTTGCTTCGTGCCTTCAAAGAACTTACCAATAATAGCATACAGGTTGTCGGTACCGCCAATTTTCAACTGTGCAAGTTCAAGTGCTGTATTTGTAAATCCTTTCATGTAAATTGCTGTGTCTGTAAGAAGTGTCTGTGCCTGTGCAATCTTAGATGGAAGCTGTCTGCTATGTCTAATATCAATAGAATTAGAAATCTGCTTAAAACTCATTGCGAACTGATTTTGACAAACCATTCGCAACGGACAGATAGTTGCTTTTACATTATATCTTCCGTTATGGGATGTTTGGAAGATTACATAGGGTTCAAACGAATCATTCAAAACTTCAACTTCCGGAAGTTTACCGATAACGTAAACCATTCCTGTATTTGTTTCTCCGGCTTTCACAAGCTGAATATCTGGTATTTCTGAAATAAATTCAAAAGCATCTTCATTCTGATAGATTTCATATGAGGGTGAAACTACTCCAATATACTCTCCTGTGTCTTTTACTGTCGCAACTCTGTCAGGAATGATTTGTCCGTCAGGAAGAAGAATTTTTGATTTACTTACTTTATAGTCAAGTTTTGCTTTTGTAATTGCTTCCGAGATGTTCTCACAGTCTCTCACATCTGTTCCAATGTTGATCCATGTTGCTTCTCTCATAATTTTTACCTCCTAAAAATTATCAGTTTTGTTTGGGTTGCTTTCCTCTTACAAATATAGTATAACACATTATACTTGAAATGTCAAGTATTTTCAAGTAGAAAAAACCGTAAACTAGAAACTAAAAATTATACAATACATACAAATAATATCTTACTTATTACTTATAGTAAAATATACATATTATTATACTTTACATATAAAATACATAGAAAAATCAGTTTTTAGATTTTTACTAAATATATAATATATAATATGTAACATTTTGTAACACTGGAATCATGGTGATAATGGTTGCGTAAGGGTTATAAAATGTAACACTATAGATATAAAAAAGAGAAGTCCAAATAAATGAACCTCTCTTTTTTTATTAGTCAATATCAATAGGTATTGTAAGATCTGCCACATAACCACTAATGTTTGCTGATATAAATATACTAGCTGTTCCAGAAGACATAGCTTCTAATTTATAAGTTTCATCCTCTATTATAATCCTTGCGATAGATGTATCAGAACTTGAATAAGAATAGGTAGCATTAATGCTTGATAACTGATCTAATGTTGCAGCAGTTTCTTCATACTGCCCTGTTTCAGAATTATATGTATAAACATTTACACTATCTATAAATGGGTATAATGGAATCTTATCCCCAACAGAGATATAAACAGGTAAATTCGCATTGGTTACTGTCAGTGTGCTTGGATTTACATACAGTACATCACTATTTGTGCAGAAAACGAATCCTTGTGTTATAGGCTGACCATCTACTATTTGGGGTACTGTGATATCACCATATGTTGTCAGTCTATATTGATATCCATTTTGCAAGTAGTAATTTCTCTCGTATGTAAATATTGCATTCGGAGAACCTGTTCGATAGCATTCTATACTATTTATATTGGATATTGAGTCTGTTATGTACCCTAATTTTGATGCCCAATCTTCGCCCTTTGATATATTCCACCATACATATGCATCACCAATGAATACAATTTTATCATTTTCAAAGCTCTGACAATAAGTAAAACATTTTCTTCCAATGGTTAGGCAAGAAAATCCAATTTGCATATCCTGTAGTGAGGTACAAAATGCAAATGCATAATCACCGATAACTCTTCCATCGTATATAACATTTGTTAAATCTTCGCTATACGAAAAAACATACTGTCCAACATCTGTAACAGAATTAGGAACATTTAAGGATGTTAAAGCACTTCCCCAGAAGCAAGCGGAACCTATTTTCTTTAATCCATTAGGAAGGGTTATATTAGTTATGCCTGTTCCTGTATAACCTCTATCTATATCTTGTGCAAATACTTGATCTCCTAGAACTTGAATAGAACTTGGAAGTGTATTTCTTTGAATAACTCCGTCTGTAATAGCATTATAATACTTATATTTAACAAATGCAGATGTGTTATTTAACGAGTTAAAAGTAATTAACCCAGTTTCGTAGTTAATTGTTCCTTTAATGTTGTTACTGTCGGTTGTTAAGTAAATATTTCCTATACCATCATCACGATAAGTTTGCCCATTAGCTGTAACTAAAACGGTAAGTGGAACAATATCTTTATTCATTGTTGATATTGTATAATTTGTAATCTGAACACTTGGTTCTATTTGCTCTTCGGATATTGATAATGATACTATATTTCCAGAGTTTACACTATTTAGTTTAGCACAATGATACAATAATTTATCACCTAATCTAGTTATTTTGTCAGAAATATACACATCAGTAATTATATCATTTTCACATAACACGGATAGATCAGAAATGCCTGATTGAATATTAGGTTCGGAACTTGCGTCACTTTTTGACATATTCATATTAAAGTCAAAAGTTGATCCATAACCAGTGATATTTGTAGCGCCGAATTTTTTAACAATATACATAGCGTTCTGACCTATTTTTCCTGATGCTTCTGTTAGGTTTTTTAAGGTTAAATCAGTGTTACCGGCTCTTGTTTCAAGTGATGTAACTCTTAATTTTAAGTCATCAACATCATTTTTTAATCCGTTTATATTTAATGTTGTATCACCTAAAATAATCTTTTTCAGACCAGGATTGCCTTCTGTTCCATCACCGTCAACAGTATCTTCAAGAGCCTCGATTCTTCTTATAAGTTCATCTATATCTGTCGTTAGTATTGAATTTATGTAATCTTCTAAAGACTGCTCGTTATCTCCATATATTTTACTTATATGAAGAAATGCACCCCGCCGTACATCAAATTTCTTATCCGGTATGTCACTCCCGTCAAGATATTTAATTTGATTTATCTCATAGTCGTTTGCATAAGTTGTTTTGACAGTATCTATTGCGGCATCACAAACATAAAGATCGCTGTTTGTATTTGTTCCAGGAAAGATAGAATTGATGTTCAAACCTTTATATTTTCCTGTTTCAACATCTCTGCCGCAGAGGTAATTCAAAGTGTCTTTTGTAAGGCTGATTACTTGTGGAACTAAGGCTTTCCAACCATTCAAAGTACCCATGTATGTTAAAGATTTTGACAAAGATTCTGTATTATAATTTGCTGTATTAAATAAGGCAATCAATGAAGAATTTCTAACATAGCCATAGTCACTAGATCGTGTTAGTTTTAATTTTGGTAAATAGTTTTCATCTAACTGAATATAATATCCGGCGTAGGATAATGGAATTGTTTCACTATTTCCAAAATCATATAGATTAAATGTAGTAAGACCTGTTCCGGAAGATTGACTAATTTTACATTTGCAAATATAGTTAGCAGGGTCATCAAACATAGAATCATAAATTGTTGTTGGTACAGTTAGATAATCTAACTTACTAGCAAACAATTCAGATACATTGCATAGGTTTTGTATCTTATAATTATCGGAAGTCGCATCTTTATTGTAAACCAATGTGGCTTGCTTTGAATCGGTTACAAAACCATTACTTTCTTTTTTATAGCCTGTGTATTGATAATCATAGGTAACAAAATAGTCATAATTTTGAACCTCTTGGACAGTAGCTAATTGCGCACCGCACCCGTCAGATTTGATATTCAATGAATCAGTTCCTTGTGGAGCATGAACAACATTTTTCATTAAAGAAGAATAGCACAAACTCAGATAATAAGAAACTGGTTTTGCAATATAAGTATCATAAACTGACTGCAAGCTAAGTATGCCGCCGTCAACAAGCCTTTTTATAAAATGAACAAAACTTTCAACAGGATATGTTTCAGGTTTTGTATCTGTCCAGTCACAAACAAAACCGTCCGTACAAAGTTCTCCATTCGACATCATAAATGCAACAGGTATATCAGTATTGTTATCACTATTTTTAAGCGCATGATCTGTATTTACATTTTTCAAACAATAGTATGAAAGAGTATTACTAACTCCGGTAATATTATTGTTTTGTGGCATATATGTAGAGGACAGTAAATCTGATACACTTAATTCATTAAACAATGAACTGATATCTGGAAATGTAGATGTACTTGAAAAATCGAAATTTGATCTTCTTGAAAGAGTTGAACCTGAAATAGTATATAAATCCACCCAGTTATAAAGTTCTGTTGGGAAAGTTGTAGGATTACAAATAGCTGTAGCACCTAAACTTGCTAATGGAGCATTATTATCCATATCTACATATACAGATTGAGTATATGGATATGTTTTTGTGTAATTTGTAGCCGTGGTTATTTTTTCAAACTTTAATCCAAAAATATCAGTAAAATTGACAATATATCTATCTACCATCAAACCTGGGTTATCTTGCTGATAAACATACACAGGATAATATACATTAAAATCAGAACCATTTATTATAGCAAACGGCTTATTTCCATTATCATAGTATCTTAATGATATATTGCTAATCCGTAGTTTTCCGGAAGAATCTTCAACAGGATACCCACCACTTGTAGGGCTAGTTCCAACAACATTGATCTTATTACTTTCGTTATAATAAATCTTTGTTGGTGTTCCGGTACTAGGCTCAACAGTTAGTAAATCTTTTATATCTCCGGTATAAACAACTCTAGTGAATCCAATTACCTTTTTGTTATCAACAGCATCTTGCCAAGATTCTTCTGACGGAGATATATTCAGTTTATAAGAATTCAAAAGTATTTCATCTAAACTGCTCGGAATTTCATAGTGCTTTCCAAGACCATAACAAGATATATCAGAAACAAATTTCTGCAAATCTTTATTTTCTATGTATGTTCCGTGATCTGGATTCAAGGGGGCATCAAAGGAAATATCTTCGTGATTAGCTAATTTAATTGTATATCCGTCAATGCTAAACATTCCGTCAGAAATCTTTGTTTTCATCGTGTTTTTGTCAAGAGACATTTGTAATGATTTTTTAACAATTTCAGGTGTCTCTCCGATAATGAATGGTTTTGTTGCTAGCTTCTTTACCGCCCATCTCATATTTTCTTCAGAATTAAAACCACCGTCATTTGGAGAATAAACAGACGGATTAGCTTTTACATCTGTCAATTCGACTTGTGCTGTCAAATCATATTGTGTTGTATGGATTATATTTCCGTTCATTTTTTTATCACCCCGTAAAAATAATTAGTCGATGACATTGATATCCACAGGTTTAATTTCCGGTGCAACCAGTGTATTTTCAATAGTTTCTTGTCCATATTCATCTTTTGTATTTACATATAGTTTACTATCAGAACCTACAGCGGCTATTGTTATAACCCATCTAATGATAACAGTATCTATAGGACGGATATATAAAACATTTGTTTTTGTTTCTTTCTCTGTTTCAACTGTTTCTTCGTAATTTCCAAGTTTTATGTATGCAAGTAAATCTTCTTTTGATGAATCGCTGTCAGCAAATAAACCTAATTCTGTTATAAATATTGCCTTATCGTTATTTATCTGATTCAGATAATCAGGAGATGCTTCGCAATAAAAAAAGATACCGTCCATGTCACCTACATTTGGCTGTCCTTGTGTAAATGTATCACTAGCTTTCCTAATTCTACTTCTTTTATTCGGAATTTCTAAAACCATTTTTGTAGATGCATAATCAACCTCTGTTGTCCAGTCACTATTAAGTCTCGGTATTTTAACTCCGGCAGATGCTTGTGCAGTATCGTCAATTTCTTGTCGCCCACCTTGATCTAATGGAATATTATCAATAGTTGTACCCCCATAACCAAATCCTATATAACATGGAATATAGTCTTTTGCAGAATCATATAATGTAACATTATTTGTATAAGTACCATTGAAATGTCCACTTAAAAATCTTAACAAACCAGTAACCATTTTTCGTGTCGCCTTATTGTGAATTTCAATATGTTTCTTAACTCTGTTCATGTCTTTATCAATGACATCTATATAGACATTGTTGACAAGATTAAAATTAAATAAGTTTGTATCCGAAACTGACATATCAATCACCACCGTTCAAATCAATCGTATCATTTTCTATACCAACTGATTCCATGAATTCTTCAAGTTGTTGCTTAAATGTTGGATCACCAGTTGTTGAAAAGTTTACAAATGTTCTGCTTACAAAAGAATCTAATTCAGGATTATACTCTCTTATAATGTTCTCGGTGTCAGCATAAATAAGCATTGCATCAGAGTTTATATTTATGCCTTTTTCCGATATTAATTTAACCCACATTCCAACAGGTCTGACATATTCTAATAGATTTCTAATGACTTGATAATAGTTATTATATCTAATTGTTATTACCGCATTTTCATAATCATACCTTATGTCTATTGTTTTTAAGGCTTTCATATAAGAATAAGATTCGCTCATAACATCTTGATCTAATTCATAGAAATCTGTTGAAATCATATCAGATGATAAACTTAAAGCTGTTGCTATTGTCAGCCCTTTTTGTGACCCTCTCATTTTTTCTAAATCGGCAAACACTTTTATAATGCGTCTGTTAGCAGAAACAGTGTCATTGAAATTGTACTGATAGTTTAATGTTTTTGCAAGTAATGGTAAAAAGATTTCAGGACAAGTATAAGCATCATAAATACTTCCTAGATTATCTATATCAAATTTTACACAATTCAATATATCATCCAGTAGCCCTGTAAATACTTGAATTGTTCTCTCCTTACCGTATACTTGCGGAATTGATTTATTTGATTCTAATAACATAAATCAACCCTCCAATTAGATATCGTAAGATTCATATGATTTCTGTATATACATTGGATCAATACTTATCCAGTTATAGTATTCATTTCCTTCTGTTTCATTATCCTCTGCCGATTGAGCATAGTACATAAGGCTTTCCCTATTGAAATATGCTTGAACATTAAAGTAATTTTCTTTATCAGTAGATACATTTTCAAACTCAATTAGTTTCTTATTTCCAAGACCGGCATCAAAATATCGTATTCTAGTATCAGCACTTAAAATTACTTGTATCAATTCCATGTACGATATCTTTTCACCGAACTTTTGACTGTTTGCTGTGTAGGTATTCTTTATAGTATCAATTACATTTCTAACTATCTGTTTAGCATCTTGTGAACTTACAGATTTTGTTAAATGAATAACTCCACAACATCTCCAAGGGAAAATTCTTAATGCTGTGTATGATGGTTCAACATTTACAATATGACAATCTCTATAGGCTACATCTAGCATCTTTTCAATAGCTATACTATCAGCACTCGGTAAATCTTGATCGTCACTTGTATATATCTTATATAGCTTATAAGGCAGACTTTTTACTTCTTCACCATTTTGTATAGTGTTAAATACTTTTGCCACAACTGTACCAGTATTCATAATTTTGCTGAAATTTCCGTATACCGGATACATATGAAGCGAGTAATTTTTGAAACCACCGGTTGATGAAGGTGTTAAAACATCTATTTCTGCATTGGCATCCTCTTTTGAAACAGGAGCATCTTCATAGTTGTAAACAACTTTTCTTGCATTAAATAAATACTTTCTAAGTGTTTCAATATCACCTGTAACACCTAGTATATCGGATAGCTGTTGTAATGAATAAGAATTGACTTCTTTCTGTAATTCCTTATTCAAATCTTGCGCCCTTTGGTTATCTACTGCTAATGCATTTGAAATTCCACTTTGTCTTTTTGTATATCTTTCAAAATCAAAGATCGTGACAAGAGTATCATATGTCATTACATAATTCAAAGCATTTACATAAGCATCTTGCGCCGTTTCTTGATTTGCGCCTGGATAACTTAATTGATGACCGTTTATATCATAAGTAGCTGTATTCGTATCTACATTTGTTATAGTTATCTCTGAATTGCTGTAATTTGTAAGTCTTTTTAAGTAGTTAGTCGTTATATTTCCATACTTGCCGTATGTCTTAAAATAATAGAATGTGAAGCTCACTTCTGCATTACCTAAAACATCTTGCCAGTAATTTGAAAATTCAATGTACGGGTAGTCGAAATCGTCAACCTTAAATTGAAAATATATTGTTGTATCGGAGTATGTTGCTACATCCTCCGCATCTGTTTTTACCTTATACACCGTTAGCAAGTTATCTGTTTTCTGCAAAAACTTCGGAATCTGTGCTTGATTATTATGGTTGTATGTAACATACGAAACCCACATATAAGTTTCATCAATGTCTGATTCAGGTATATAGAATTTGTTATTTCTTATTTGTGATGATCTGAATGTAGTTGCCTTCAAAACACCTTGTATCGCCGGAAGTTGTGTAGGTGTAAAAGGTTTAATTGAAAGTGTAGGTTTGTAAAAACCGTTTTCGATCTTCCCGTTATCAATAGACGGAATCAAAGAATACGGAATAGAACCAGATGTATTTGAATACAGATCCAATGTCTTATTTACATCGCAGATGTGAGTTCTGAGGTTAAAATCATCTAATCCGGCAACCCAATAATCATAAATAACTTTTGCGTAATCCGCAAATTGAAAAGCGCGTGTCCTGAAATTTTCTAAATCTTTTATCCTTTCATCTAAAGGAAAAGATGTTGGGTCTATTTCACCCTGCCCTTCAATGTCCACATCAATTATATATCTATCAACACCGGCTTCAACCATCTTCAAAGGTAACTCAATATCAGTTGTCACCCCTATATATGGATTTTCAACAATAGGTGGTATAGCAACATTATTTCCTGTATATCCGGGCGGTAATGAAGCACATAATTCATATCTGTTTCTATAATTAAAATAAGCATTTACTTTTTCATCTTCTGTTGTTGCATCAATAGCTTGTTTCAAAAATGTAATATATTCAGGCATTGTTGGATTATATGTGAGAGTAACAGTTGTCATTGCTGCAGTATACCATTTCATATGATACCCAATTAGTTCAAACAGTCTATAAGCATTTTTTCTTTGTGTAACTGTTTCTGCATAATATTCGAGCGACTGTTTATCAAAATTGTAAGACATCATATCTCCAAGAGCTGCCATACATTTCAGAAGAACAATGCCTGGGTCACTTTCCTCTCTACCAGTCCACAAACCAGTTAAAGAAGAAATAGAATCAATCAAATCCGATTTAATAGATTCATAATCCTTGCTTGTATATTTAACAATTCCATTAGCCATTATTTACACGCTCCTCCAAAAGTATTTCAGTTTCTTGATTCTGATTACTGTTTTTAATAACATATTTAATCTTTATCCTATACCTATTTCTAATGCCGGATGTGTCTTCTGTTATATCTATATCACTTTCATTTACAATTACTCTGGTTTCAAATAATCGAATATTTTCTACAATATCTTGCTTCACCATTTCTACCAATGTATGTGAATATTGATCGAATAGCATTTCATATAATCTGCAACCAAAATCGGGGTCGCCCAAAAGTTCTCCTTTTGCAGTTGTTAAAAGTAGTCCAAGACAACGATTTATAGATGTTATCCTATCATCCAAATCTGTTGCTCCTGAAACCAGATTAAATGTAACTGGATATTTTACTGATTTTGTGAATAACAAAAGAATCACCTTCTTTTCAATTTCCCTTAGTATATACTTTAGGTGTTACTTTATATTCTTTATTTGTATAGTCATACCCTAGCCATCCAATTACGACAGGAGTATCTTTATTTCCACTAAGAAAAGCAACATATACAACTTGGTTTACTTCTGGTGGAATATCAGAACCGAATGGATAGCAAACAGGAACCCAAGGCAAAGCATTATCTTCAACTCTGTTTGCTACTATGTATTCTTTTTCGTATTTTTCAGAAGTTGGATATATCTTATCTGTAAATGATCCATGTATTGCCGGTATACGAACTCTAATTCTTTTATATCCGGCAGGATCATTTGTATCTACTACAATACCCATTAGAATGCCGCCTACTTTATCATTCATATACCCACCACCTTATTTATAATCATTGGCATATGCTTTTTCAACCTCTTCTTCGGCAGAGTTTTCTTCATTAGCATATATTTCTGGTTCATCTGATTCAAAACTCTCTGCACTTATATCCTTTTGCAAATCAAATGTTGTAGTATACCCCAAATCCGATAATTCATCTGTAATACCCATTATTATATAATCACCTGTCAACAATTCATTTATAGCACCATTAAACATAATTGTAACACGAATCTTATCTAATAAATGATTCAACTTTGTTTGACCTACAACTGTCATTGTTGCCGTAAAAGGAAAGTTTAATGCATTTGATAGTGCTGTCTGTGTTAAAAATCTGGATTCATCAAACCCTGTTATTGTGTTAAATGAGTTTACAGAAAAACTTGTTTGCTGTAAAACATTATGAGATGCCGCAATAGATTCTCCCGTATTACCTATACCAGAACTGATCGAGTTTAATGAACCAACACTTGCCATAGCTACAACGCAATCATTATTTACACTAAAACTTATGACATCACTATCAATAAAATTGTTTCCAAAATTATAAATATACTCATTTGCGTATTGCATTGTATATTTAGGTTTATAATAGAATTTTCCTTTAGATTGTGAACCCTCTGCCGTTAAAACATCGTCAAAATAACACACGAAAGGTAATGCTTTTAACTTACTGATAAGATTTGCGGAATCTGTTTCTTCTTGCGTTCTTTGATTTTTTGAATAAGTATTTGCTCCTTTGCTATTATAGCTTTCTGCAAGTTGAACATCTCTTTCTGTTATAAGACCATATGCCAATGCTTTATCTTTATCCATGCTTACATAACTATAATTTACAAAACCCTTTACATTAGCAGTTCCGTCTGATTTATAAGAACCGCATAGAACATCTCTTAATGTTCCGTCTTTAACATTTATAGAATTAATATCAACCGGTTCATCAGAATCGTCTATGTCGAACTCAAAACCCTCAAAATATTTACCAATATTAGTATTTGAATTCTCTGTTGCTGTAACTAAATATTGAACTATTCCGCTAGGTTTAGCTTTTTGAGTTGCACCTTTAGCTCCACGCTTTCTTTCCGCTAAATAATTTTCAATCTCTACTTTCGGTGTATCTAGGTTGACTGATTCTGCTACTCCTGAAATTGTATAAGTTAGAGTTCCATCATTTCCTAGATTTTCTGTATATTGAGTATATATTCCTCTGTACCACACTTCACCGCTATCACCCCTTTGAATTTCCAACCCACCATCCGGTGTTATATAGCCGTAATGAAAAGTCACCGGATGATTTACAGATGTCAACAGTAATTGGTGCATATCCTCTGCATATGTTTCTCCGTGAGTACCTGGAACATAAATTAATGTCAATTCAAATGTAGATGCTTGTTCTACACTTCTATTATGAGTTAGACTGACAAAATGTGCGTGTGGGGTGGTTTCTATTGACCCCCGTAAAAAATTAAATTTTATGTATGGTGAAACAAATCCCCTATTCAGAATATCATTCAACAGAAATCACCTACCTTAAAAATTATGCTCTGCCAAACAAAGGTCCGTCATAATTCCACAACGATGTGAATTTTGGAATTCTTAAAATTGTACCCTCTTTCACATTGAAAGGGTCAACTATATTATTTGCCATTGCAATTACCCACCAATATATAGGTGATTGATAATTGTTATTTGATATTATATCCAATCTTCCCTCGTCTGTTTTCTGCACCTGATAATACATATCTTCATCTGATTCATCAATACTGCATTGATTTGTTGTCTCGGTATATGTTTCATTAGTATCTTTAACTATCAGCCTATAGACAGAGTATCTTGATATTTTTTTATATGATCTCGGTTTTGCGTATTTCATATCAATCACCTACCCTGTAAGGCCGCAACTTGTGCCGCAATCTTAGGACTTCCGGTACATTCTGTGATAGAAAAACTTAAATCTACCATTGAATAAATTCCAGAAGTTGCCGCAAATCCACCGCCAGAAACCCTATTCAAAATTGTATCAGACCAATTAGTTGAAACATTTTCAATAACTCCTGTTATCTTACAATTATTGCCAATAACTAAAGTACATCTTGGAGCTATTGTTCTGTCATTATTTGTTGGATAACACGCCGCTTGAACAACACCCACTATTTCTCCAATAGAATTTGTATGTGTCATCTCTCTGTGCATCTTAAACGAAACACTAACAGACCTCGGACCGGTGTTTTGATAAATTTGAAAGGGTTCCGATCTTCCTAACACTGTTTGCTGTGAAAAGCTAACATTGTGAGAATCGGAATAGCTGTCGGGATAACACGGAAAATAAACTGTCCCAACCTTTTCTACAACTAACCAACATTTACTTTGCGAAGCTAAACCGATTTCTCCACTAATACCTCCGCCGCCATATCCTATATATGCATTTCTGGATAATTGTCTAGTTGAAAAAACAAATTCATCTGTATCTTCAACCTCTAAAGTCGATGTTCCATTTATAATACTTGGAACTCTTAAACTATCACCTGAAACAGACGATTCTGTTGATGGTTTTTCAGAGATTGGCGGAAAAGGTAAATTATTTATTCTCATTAATTCTGAAACAGTGATTCCATAAAAACCTGCAATTCCGGTAAAAGTATCATCTGCTGAAAACTTATAATCCGAGTATGCCATTTCTATCATCACCAACTTCCTTTATAATGCAAGCCTCTGTGTAAATATCAAAATAACCAGTAACGAATACATTATTTGAATCCACATCTTTTACATGATTCTTTTGATATTCACTGACTGTAACTGTCATATCATGTATTGTACCCTCATATCCAACCGGACACCAAATACCCTTTTCAAAATCTTGAATATTTCTATTCCTGATTAAAAGTTTTTGGGCGTAGTGAATATCCTCCATAGATGAATTAGGTCCTATTGTTTTACCGAGTAAATAAGAAGCTACTAAATCATCTATCTCACATATCTCTTTCTTTTTCGCCCATTTGAATAATCTGAATATTGTATTTGTATTTAATTCATATGAATTTCGGTAATCTATAATCCATTTACCCTCATCTAAATCTGGTTGTGTCGATGTTGGTATCCATACTCTCTGTCCGTCGTTTTTAAGTCGAGTGAATATAGGTAAATCATTATTTATAATAAATGTTTTTTCATATCCAACTTCATCTGTTTTAATAGTCTGAACGCCTATAGAACCATTTTGAAGTTTTATCAATCTCATGTATGGATTATATATCATTGCATACATATTATTAGACTTAGGCCACCTATAAACATGGTCATCATCATAATAATCTTTTGTTGGGTCATATTGTAATCTGTTTCCATTATTATCACATAAGAAGTAATTACTAATTGAAATAACTTGATCTTTTGTTGCAATAGTATCTGTGGATAAATTTTTATATGCTTCTGCGGCGGCTTTATCTAAAACAGGGTACATATAATCTAAATACTTAACAATATAGTGTGCAAAACCATAATTCATATCAAATGTTTCATAGTATTCTCCCGTAACACTAATTGAGTCATTGTATGTTTCATTCAGCATTTTCTGGATATATTTTATTGTTATGCTTTCATCTCTAAAAACACTATTCATGATTATACGCACCCCGCCTTAGTTAAAATATTAAAGTGTATTGAGTTGTGTAACATTGGAATTTCCTTTTATCACATTATACTTCGCCGCGCTCATAGAATTATTTGATTTCAGTGATAATGAAATTCCAAGCCCTTTGATTGCTTCAAGAATTTGTTCTAATAATTCTGATAGAGAATTAGTTTGATTATCAATAGATTTTTCAACATTATCTGTTCCATATTGTCTTGTAGATAAAACACTAGAAGAACTATTGTTATAAATGTTATCTTCTAAATTAGTTAGTATGTAAGAAGATAGTGAATCATATATTGAAGAATCATTTATAAGTGAGTTTGTTCTTCCGAAATATTGTTGAATAGCATTTGATGAAATCATATTATATGCTTCTGCTTCTTCTTTTGTTAAAATTCTCTCGCCTTTATGAAGTAGTGCTGGATAATTGTCATAAGGAACTTCTGTTAGACCTGTTTTGAAATGTTGACCTTCAATATACTCACCTTTACTATATAATCCTCCGTCTGTGTCTAAATGTACGGTGCCATCTGATGACATAAATGTGCCATTATCCACAAAAGAAGTCGGTAAGTTGTATTCGGCGGCATATGCAGAAATGGCTTCTTGTGGATTCTGTTTTGGATCAATGTTATTTTTACTTATAAATTTATCCCATTTACTCTGAAATTTCTTATCGGCTTCTTCATAATTTTCTTTTCGTTGCTTAAATTGTTCTAGTTGTCCTAATTCTACCTCTTGCGCGAATGAATCTGTAATTCCTCTTTCTTTCTGTCTTTCTACAATAGCATTCTTAACCAATTCTTCAGTTGTCATATCCTTGACATCTGCTTCCGAAAAAGAACCAGTTGAAACAAGGTATTTTCTCAAATCATCATCTGATTTTTTTTCAATATCTGCTAAATCTGACAAAGCAGATGCGGCATTTTCAGCACCACCCATCATACCAGCATAACCACTAATTGATGTTAATTTTTCATAGTTTTTAGCTACTTCTGCATTAGGACCTAACTTTATCCAAAACTCTTTCATAGCTTTTTCTATTTCATCTTGTGAAGCACCGGATTCTTTCATTTGTTCAGCTATAGCTTGCCACTCATCCGTTTTCTTCGTTGTTTCGTTAAAATCCATTTGCTGTGTTGCCATATACATTAGTTTTCCGCCGCTTAGAGACATTGCTTGGTCATAGGCATCTTTATCTGCCTCGGAAAAATATTTTGCTTCTTCGTTAAAAGAAGAGGCATCTAATGCTTGCTTTTTTATTAGTTCTTGTTGTTTTATAATATTATTTTGTTCATCAATTATATTTTGTTTTTGTTCTATGATATTCTGATTAAACAACTCATTTATCTGTTCTTCTGTTAGTTGATTTAATTCTTCCTTGCTTAAATTGGTTTTCTCAATAAGTTCTAATTTTTTTCTTTCCTTACCCCATGTACTATACTCATTTATTTGTTTATTTATAGCATCTATCTGTTGATTTGCGGCATCTATCTGTTGATTTGCGGCATCTATTAAAGTATTTGCGGCATCTTGTATTGGATTTTCTAAATCTTGGAACAAAACCTCATCTGCTAACCAATTTCCAATATTAGATGTAAGCGTTCCAATAGCACCACCTATAGCACCACCTATAGGACCGGCTATTGCACTTCCTAATGTAGTACCTAATCCGCCATAAAATGTTGGATCTGTAAGTGTTGATGCAAAAGCATCTCCGACTGATTCTGCTTGTTTAGCATTATTAATGGCTGAATATGTCATTATCCCGGCACCGACGGCAGCACCTAACCCTTTTCCAATGTTTCCAGCACTACCTTCACCTTTCAAAAAGTCACTCATACCTGTTTCATCTAGTACAGATTCCATCATAGAACTAATGGCATCTGAGAATGCTCCGCCTACAATATCTGTTAGCCCTGTAATTTCGTTGAATCCTTCTTTAATAATTTCATCGCCTTTATATATCTTCTCCATCTGAATAGCCGTTTCTGCCATAAAGTTTTCAGCATATTTCTGGTGATTTTGTGTTGCTGAATAGTAAGAACCCGCTTTATTTGCGGCATCCCTCTGTGCTTTCTGTGCTTGTAATTCTTGTTGACTAGCAACACTAACATTACCAAGTCCTCCACCTCTTAAAAACTTTATAGCTTGGTTTGGATCCATACTGTTTATGCCAAAAGCATTTAATACTTCTTTCATATATTTTGGATCTTTACCGGAGAGAAGACTTTCCATTTCATCAGCAATACTATCAAATGCATCTTGAATTGACATCTCACCACTTCTCAGAGCATCTGCGGATATACCTTTGTCTGTAAGAAGAACTTTACCAAATGTACTTAATTCTGTTATACCACTTTTTTCAAGTTCCCTTAGTGCTGACATTATTGTGTCTGGGTCTAATCCCATATTAAATTGTGCCTGACTATAAGTCATTGCGGCTCCAATATCTTTTGAAGCATCCGCAAAACTCTTTCCAGCCGTATTTGTTATATCTAAGATTTCGTTTAATATTTTATTTTGATTTCCGCCCATAAGTGCAATATCATTTCCAAATTCATCCCTAATCTGCCCTTCATAGTTCATTATTTCACTCATGAGACTTGGAATATCACTTAAAATTTCTTCATAGTTTCTCCCTTTCGCAGACTCGCTTCCGATGTATTCTTGGAATCTCTGTAATGTTTCCTCATTGTCTAGCTTCAAAGAACTTCCAGATGCATATAATTTAGCTTGTTCTAATGCTAATGTTTTTAACAATTCTTTATCTGTGATGCCAGCACTAGAAAGAGATATAAGAGCTTCATTAACATCTGCCTGTGATACCACGGTTTCAAGACCTTGTTGTTCTATTTGATCTTGAATTTCAGACTGCATATCTGAAAAAGCACCTTGATCTAACTTAGACCTTGCAGAAATTTGATTTCTTGTATTTTCTACAGATTGATATACTTTTTCAAATCCATCTTTGTATGATGTTAAATATTTATCTTCAAAATAACCAAAACCAAATTTAGCAATGTTCTTTATCATATTCTTGGCATAAGATGTTAAATCTTTTCCAGCTTTATAAAGAACATCTTTTACAGGTGTCCATCCTTCTATTGCTTTTTTAGCATCCTCTATATTCTTTTTTTGTTTATCTATTGTTTCTAGTTGTTCTTTTAATTCCTCTTCTGTTATATCTCCATTAGCTCTGTCTTGCCTTATTTTTTCTTCATAAGCATCAAGTGTTTTACCAGCTCTTTCGAGAAGTTTTAGTTGTTCTTTTCTATTCTCCTCAAATTTCTCAAACTCTGTCTGTTTATCATCTAATTTGTCATTCAGATATGGAGATTGAGATTTAAGGGATTCGATAGCCCCCATTGCTTCTTTTAAAGAATCTTTATCAAATTCTGCCTTAATAGGTTCTACACTTGCTTTTTCAGCCCGTTCTTTTTCGTTTAGTTCTCTTTGTTCTTCTTCATAGTTCTTTCTAGCTTTTTCAGCAGCTTCTTTTTTTCCTTTATCTGTTTTAGGTGTGAGTTGTTCTGTATAGTTTTCTAGTTCTTTTGTTGTCTTTTCAAAAAGATACTTACGACGGGATTTTTCTTTTTTTGTATACTTATCTTCCTCTTGTAAAGTCTTGTTATACAATTTTTCAGCTAATTCTTTTTTTCTTTTTAATTCATTTAATGTTTCTTTTTCTGTTTCTGTTATACTTCTTGACTCTATTTCTGTAAGTGTTTGTTCGTAATGTTTCAGTGCATTTTCTTGTAAATCAGTATATTTCTTAGCTATCTCTAGCTGTTTCTTAGTTAAAATTGTTTCTAAATCTTTAACATCTAATTTTGATAGATCTCTCTTAAAATCCTCGGAACTTGAAAGAAGTTCTCTGTGATCTGCTTTGATTTCTTTTTGTAACCTCTTGAACATTTCTGATATATCTTTTGCATCATTATATATATCATCATAATTAAATGTTTTTTTTCCAGAAAAACTAGATGTGTGTGAGTTTGTTCCTGATTTAGAGTCACCTCTTGACACAGACTTAATTTCATTTACAAGCACCCTGAGTTGATCTGTATAACTCTTTGTATTCTTATCTAAATGTTGAAAAATTTCATATATAATAGATGCAATGTCTACACCATTATTCCCGTGTCCTGTACCATTATTCATTGGATTCCCAGTGTTATTATCTGGCATAAACTAATCACATCCTTATCTTCCTTTGAATCTTCTCATTTTAGATTCTTCTCTCATTTGTTCTATTTTCTTTTTCTTTTCTTCCTCGGCTTGCCTTAAAGTGGTTAATAATATTTTTCTATCATTTATTGGAAGTCTACCTACCTCTTCAACACTTATAGATCCTTTAGATAAATATGATAATAATAACTGTTCTTTCAAAACCTGTTCATATTTATAGGATTTATAAGGTTGACCTTTAACCATCAAGGCAGGGTCGAAAAAATTCAGAATCTACGCGCATTGTCCAAATTCCTTTTCCATCACACATTTTAGGATCTTCACAGGAATCAGTAAATCCATAATTGATAACTCCGAATCTCTTATCTTTATCAATTTGATCGTGGTACACATAGTTATCCATTGCTATTAAACTATGCACATAATCAGATGCAGTAACATAATCAAGTTGTGTTCCATTTACTGTAACGATTCTCTTTTCCATTTCGAGATTATAAACTGGATCTCCTTGATAATCTGGATTTTTAGATAAAATTAAATCTTTTTGTTTTTCAATTTCAATTCTATCCCTAACTCTTAAAAATCTACAGCCTAAAGTATCACCACTACTAGGCAATGGTCCGACTTCATAAGGTTCTGAAAAATCTTCCGGAACAAGATTATATGCCAATTCAGACAAATCTACAATATGACTCCATTGTCTACCACATTTAATGCAAGTGGCAACGGTTCTGTATTTCGGACCATAAGACATAATTCTAAGTTTTACCATAATAGCAAAGAAATCAAAATCTGTAAAATCTCTACTATCAATTTTATATGATCCGTCTTCATTTTTATTATCTACAATACATTCATTTACAATAGCTGACATTGTAGAATAAAAAGACTGGCCTCCTAAACGCATTCTTTCCTCATCTGTTGTCATGGCTCTCAATGTAAGTTGTCCATTAAATTGAGGGCCATAAAGATGTGTGGATGCACTAGGTAGAACCAATGTTTCGGTAATAAAGTTTTTATACATACTATTTTCCTCCAATCAAAATAATGCGTATAGTTCTCACACCTATAATATCTTATAGTTGTTTTTTCTTTATATTTTATAAAAATATGCCGGATAGTTTTATTATCCGGCATATTTATAGTTCAATAAATTTTAGTCAAGTGGAATCGCGACATCAACATAGAAAGTGCAAGTGATTTCACGAATAGAGTTGTTATCATTATCAAAACCGCCAGGAGAAATGTTTCCAGGGAAACAACCTCTTAACTGTGTTCTGCGAACAACTGTTCCATCCGGAGAATATTCAAATAAATATCCATCTCTCTTATACTGACTTGCCCAACCAACTGTTTCACTCTTCGGATCATACACAAGTCTGCTCCAACCCATGATAATTCTTTCTGTCTGAATACCAATAAAGTCATTTACAACAATATTGATACTGCCATAACTAGGCTTACCGGCAAAGTTAATGGAGTTATTTCCATAGGAGACTTGCAAATTAGTAATATCAGTTGAAGGATAATCAACAGATTTAACAGAGAGTGTAAGCAAATCACTAGCATTGCCAGGAAGTGCTAGTCCTTGGTCTATGCTGAAAAGCTGTCCTAAATTCGGGAACTGAACCTCAAAGTTATTAGTTCTTTGTGGTTCCCAGTCGTCTTGGCCTATCATGTGATAAGCACCGAGCTTTAATGGCATATAACTCACTCCTTCTTATTAGTTGTTAAACTGTGCGCCAGATTCAGTAATGATAAAGTCAATATCAAAGAATTCTGCTGTTCTTGTAGGTGCGATATAAACTTTACCAGGACATCTTAGGTGGTTGATATCGTCTGTGGTAACAGTTGATTCATCCATAACAATCTTATATGCATACACGCCTTCGTTATACTGCATATAACGTAAGAATTCATCCATTTGGGAGAAGAACTTCAACCACAATGTAGATGTATTCGGTTCAAAAGCAAGATTCAGACATACATCAAAAATCTTCTTTTTAACGACATTGGCGATAAGTCTAACATTCAGGCTTTCAAGTGCAGAATGTGTATACATATCTATTGCCGGTAAGCAAGTGTACTGACCATAAATAACATATCCATATTGTTTGAGTTTCATGATCGGATTTACTCTTGCTGTATTATCATTCTGCCAAATATTTAATAATGTAGAACCGATTTCAAAATCTGGTTTCTTTACAACTCTTGCAGTTGCTCTCTTAACACCGGCAGGAGGGAACCACTTTTGAGAATCAACATTATTATCCAAATTGGAAAGGAATGTATACAGGAAGATATAGGACGGGGCCATTAGCAACATATTATTTGCTACATCCGGATCAGAAACCCAACACCATGGGAAGTGCATTGTACCGTAAGAAGTATCAAGCATTCTGGAATACTCGATAAGTCCAACTTGTCTATCATAATAATTAGGTACATCAAACAGTGCAATACAGTCTTGTCTAGTTTCTACTAGATTCAACATAGATGCATGGATTGGAGTTATTGCATAATAAGTATCGGATTCTGGTAATGTTCTGTCTGCTCGTTTAACAACAATATCATCTGATTCAATGTAGTTGTAAGTTGCACTTGTAACAGTATAACCTGTAACTAAAACAGTTATTGCACCAGTATCAGAATTAACTGTTGCAATCTTTGTTTCTTCCCCGCTCACATCTGCATACAACTCTAAATTATTCTTAATAGTATATGTTACAGATGCATCCCCTGAATCTTTTCCAGAAGCACTTGTTATAGAACTAACAGGTGTTTTTGTAAGGGATGTAATAGGTTCTCCAGTATCAGTCTGCTCTTCGACAGTAGATTTTGTAGAATACTTTGTGTAAGAATAATTTATATACAGATTTAACTTAGTCACATCTGTTAGAGATTCTGATACGAATGTTATTGCACCGGATGCTTTTTTAATAGTAGCAATATCGGTGAGATCTTCTCCGTCAACAATAGATAATGTAATGTTCTCTTCGGATGTACTAACACTTAAAGAACCGCTTGTTTCTGTTGAAACATCTCCGTCTGTTGTTACCATAATATAAGAAGCACCATTCTCTATAATGCTGACAATATTACTTTGTGTAAGACTATAATTAGAACCATCAGGTTTCCAAATAATTGTATCGCCCTGATTCCATGTTTCAAGAACTTCCCACTCTTCATATACAAAACCACCTGAAGATATGAAATCAAAATCATAAATATATGGGTCTTTATAGTCTGTATATAAAGTTGAAAGATTTGCCATAATGACTTTTCTAATGTCTCTTGGTGCGCTATAAACCTCACTAATGTACTGGTTTACATCTTCCTGAGTCCAATTAGAAGAAGTACCTGTTCCGTCAAATCCCTTAAAACCAGCCTTTAACTTTTCAACCATTTCTTCTGAATAGTTGAAGTCAGTGCCGTAAGTCTTATTCATATTAGCATCAAAGTTATAAGAACTTAAACCGTTAGAAAGACTGTATCTAATAGGAATAACAGGGAAACCGGAATACTGCTGTTCTGATTCTGGTGCGGCTTCGATATTACTCCAAACAAGAGCTAATTCCTCTCTCGCATTAGCAGACGGAATAATACGAATAAATTCAAAATCAACATCCTCGAAGTAATTAGGATCATTTGGATTTGTAGAAACTCTCTTTGTTTCAAGCATCGTAACATTATTCACTGTCTGACTAACAATTTCAGAACGCTTGGTTGTTTCGTTGTACTTATAGTTTATATTTCTATTTATATAGTAAACAGAAATATTTGCATACTGATAAGATTCAGTTAGTCTTGTGGTATTGATCTGTGCGATAGAGATAAATAAACTGTTTCCGAAAGAGCCACTATACTTTGCAGTAATTCCCTCGATTTGTGGGCAGAAAGTATATTTCCAAGAATCAGCACCGGAGTAATATTTATACTCCAAAACATCAAACTTTGTATTATCTGGTATATTAGTAATATTGCCAGTGTAGTAGTTTATATTACCTAAGAATTTTCCGCTACCACTAACGATTGTTCCGGTATACATATTAGAGGTATCTGTTGGGTTATAAATTGGGGGATTATAGGAGTCGGAATAATCAGTTGATCCAACTCTAATTTTTATAGTTCCAGGAATGACAGGTCCTAGAATAGTATGACTTCCCCCACTTATATCATCTACGGAGAGAGGACCCATCGGTGTTCCTTGAATACCCCTTAAAACTGCCGGACAAATAGTATCAGGCGTAGGTGCATTTCTGTCTGCGGAACGACCGTCAATGTTAAAAGATGCTGTTTCACCAGCATTATTTACTCTAACAACAGAAACAGCACCGCCACGTTTCATAAGTTCTCTTGCATATGTTCTGGAATAATCATTTGTGAATGGATTGAACTCAGCAGGAGTGTACCCACAACCACGATTAAAAGCAGAAACATCTGTAAATGTCATGACTGAACTTTGCTCACTATCATAACCAGGACCGAAAGATAAAATAGCAGGAATTAAAATCTTAACTTTATCATCGGATACAACTCTGGTTACAACACTTTGGTCATTTTCATTAACTGTAATCTGAGGCATTATACATTTCTCCTTTCAGATTTTATTTCTTAGACTTCCTACCCCTTCTTGTGGTTTTGGATGTCTGTTCATCAACATTATTATCAACATCGGAATCTGCAACAGGAGTATCTTCAACACTTTCAGAGGATTCAACAGTTTCAACAACAATTTCCTCTGCCTTAGTTTCTTCTACAATCTCTTCTTTCTTTTCCTCTACAGGTTCTTCAACTTTTGCTTGTTCTGCTTTCTTTGGGAAAAGTCCAAATTCTCTTGTTGGTAATTTCACAACAGGTTTTTCCTCTTGTGTTTTCTTTTCAGGTTCGACCTTTGGTTCAATCTGCTTCTTTACTTCTTCTGTTTTCTTTGATGCAGGAACACTAAAATATCTAATTTTTCCAGAATTGGAAAGTCTGCTCAAAGTTACATAATCATAAATCATACCTACAGAAACAGTCGCATACGATCCAATAGTAATACCTTGAAATTTAATTGTTGAATTTGTAAGATTCTGAATACAGTACATATTATCAATCCTCCTTTTCAAATGACTCAACGCCACATATAATCTCGCCTTGTTTTTGATTCTTTCGTCTAAACAGTCTTGAATCGTCAGTATAAAAAGTTAAAGTATTTCTAAACATGACACCGTTGTTTATATGTTCGACGGTATCAGAATTATCTGTAATATCATCATTTAGAAATAAGTTAAAATTATGATCAAAGTCAAGTCCATACTCAAAATGGGCTTGCAATGTTGGATGTTGGTAAAAATAAAAAATGAGTTCCCTAACAATATCATCACAAGTTTGTCTGTCAACGGAGAAAACATCTAGTTGATATTCAATTCGTATCGGTATAGATTGAGCGAAAAGATTATTATTTTTCCCATCTCTTTTTGCAAATGATCCTATCATTT